>Ga0068857_100002442_pt1 | contig 15177 bp, 6 predicted proteins | sample KBSCornC72_FD_66591 | JGI IMG/M metagenome (GOLD analysis project Ga0068857, IMG submission 66591) | Corn rhizosphere microbial communities from Kellogg Biological Station, Michigan, USA - KBS Corn C7-2 | ecosystem: Host-associated > Plants > Roots > Rhizosphere > Soil ...
CTAACCGATGAACCATTTGAAGAGCAATTTGTGCCGCAGTAATGGGATTCATCGCAGTCGCTTCAACGCGCTTTTGGTTGTAAAGCTCGACCGACGCCGGGTCCATTGCCGGCCAGACTTTGCCGTAGGCCAGCGGAAAATCAGGAATAGAAAGGCCAGCATGTTGATGCCGCATCGTCGCGCCGAGGATGAGTTGGACCAAAATAAGCAGGGTCAACCCTCCCACCAACCAAGCCAGATTCAAATCCCTTTCATTAACACCTCGCTTTAGCGAGGTGGACAAACGTTCCGAGGGGAAATCAACTGTTTCAACAGTTTCCCGATTGGAAAAAGAGAACCACCACCTCGTCGTGAGCAGCGCAATCACACAAAGTAGCGCGAAAAACAATTGCGCCAGCGTCGCATGGAAAATTCCAATCTCGTCTTTGAACAAGACAACCCGCAATCCACCAAGTAATCCTTGCAATTGCACGCTCACAAACGCCACCCAGCCGAGTAAGGGCAAGGGTTGAGCAGCGGGCTCATTTCGAACCGATACGGCCGCGCCAATTAGAACTACGCCTGCAATTCCCGTCAGAAAATAGCCGGCCCCCTTCCAATCGCCGCCGATTCGCAAAAGCAATCCCCCGGCGAGCATTTCTCCAAGCCCAATGAGAGCAAGCGGAAGCCGCGAAGAACGCCCTCCCAGCCAACGGGTCAATCCAACCACCAAAACACCCACAAACGATGCAACCAGCCGATGCGTATGTTCATACAAGATGCCTCCCACCCATTTTGAGACCGGGAATAGAAACATATTGTAACCGTAACTGTTCGGCCAATCCGGCACCGCCATCCCCGCATTGTGACTGGTCACGAGCCCGCCAATCCCGAGCAGAACAAACGTCGCGAGCGCCGTCAGGCACGCGTAGCGTCGCAGCCAGGGATTGTCGGTCGAAACGGACATGAAACAAATGGAAAACCGCTGCGACGTTCACCGGCACAGCGGCTTTCCCAGAAACGGTTATTTCGCTTCGAGTGTGAAATCTTCAGTGATGCTCCCGCCTTTGACTTCGACTTCTTTGGTGACAGGGGCGGAAGCCGGAGCGGCTTTACGATGCATGACGACCATGGTGTATTTGCCGTCCGGAACGTTCTTGATCGTATATTTGCCCTCCTTATCGGAGACAGCGAAATACGGATGATCAAAGACGCTTACCCAGGAGAACATCCAGTTATGAACGTCGCATTGGAATTTCAGAAAGTTTTCGGCTTTGGGAAAGCTGAAGGTTAGGTCGGGAGCGTTTGGCGCCTGGGCCTGATTTTTCTCCAAATTACCGGAAACCGTGGGAATTGCGTGCACGTTATGGAGCGTCGGGTCGGAGTTCTTAATCTCAACTTTCTGGCCAGTCTGAACCGCCAGAATTACAGGCGAATACTCGCAGTTTTTTTGGTCGAGGAGAACAGCGGGAGCTGAAGCGCCTGTTGATTTACCATCCATTCCCTTCAGGGAAATCACCGCGTTTGCCAATTCACCCTTTGAACCGACTACATAATGATGGGTCGTGGCACCAGCCGAAGCCCCGCAGTTCTTATCTGCGCTCTTGTCGATCGGCTTTTCAGCGGGTGGCGTGCCTTTGAGAGTGATGGTGCCGGAGATGTCGCCCGCGCGCAGACTCGGCACGGTTGCAACCAATGCAACAGTAATAATCGTGAATAAGGAGGATCGTTTCATAGTTCGGTTTCGTTAAAAAAAGCCGAAGGATAATTAACACTCGCAGTTTTTCGCCGCAAGAGAGATTTGTGAAAATTTTCACAAGCGCTCAAATCGGAGCAATGGGGTGAATGCCTGACGAATAAATCTGCCGTGATTTTGACTATTAGTCATTCTTTTCCATCGTTTTCAAACTGGGACCTGCCGATGAAAAACACAAACGTTTGCGGACATAAGTCCCACGCTAACTTAATGAAGAGCGGCATCTAGCGAAGCGATGCCAATCGCAGGGGGAATTTGGCGCATTGATTCAAACGATAATGAATCTGTTTTTTTTCAATTATCCCAACGCTGCGATCTTACGAGATACTCCGCCGTGAATATGAAAAGCAATCAAGTGATGGCGATGGCTGTTGCCGTACTGCTTGGCTGTTCCGGTTGCGCCACCTCGATGACGCTTGAGCGAGCAAAAGGCGAGGTCTGGACCAATAACGTAGGAGAGGTTAAGGTCGTTCGCCAACCCGCTCCCGAGTGTTACCTGCTTCTGCCTCTTGCTGTTCCCTTCGACTTGGCAGTAGCCCCTTTCATCTTTGTCGGGGGTATGGCGTCATTTGCAATTACGGGCCACCTTCCTTATTAGTAACCTCCGCGACCCGCTCTTGAGACGCAAGAAAGACTCTATGGCAACACGTGGCCGGTGACGCTGCAGCGAGGACTTTCACCAACCGCACCCAACGTATAGCTTCCTCCGGCCGCACATTTGAGCATTTCTTGACCGAGGAGGTACGGAGAAATATCTTTCACGGACGGAACATCGTTCGTTCCCTTTCGTTTTTCCAACGCCCACTGCAGCTTTGCGCCATCAATCTGTCTTAGATGATTAATACAGTCTCCTCTTGGAGAATACGCACAATGAAAACCTAGCGAGCGCGGACCAAAGGCAATGCAACAATTACGCCGGTCGAAACAAGGAGAGCGAAGAAGACCGCGACCTTGCTCTTCGTCGAACTGCCAATTTCGTTTTCAATCACGACGCTTTGTTTTCAGTCTCCGGCGGAACAGGAATCGCTTTTAGAGAGCGGACAATGAGACCAAGCCCGCCGAAAAGGAGGACCAGCATTATCAACGTATTGAACAGTGAAGTCGGTTGAAAATAAATGTGCAGGCTGAAAAGTATTCCGGCCATGATTATTACGAGGCCGGCCAGTGTCAGCAGCCAACCGGTGATTGATTTCCCATTAAAAAACAGAAATGCCACACCGATAATGAACGGCACCAGAGACAAGCCGAACGAGTTCATGTGATAATTGATCACCGGCACCATGAATCCAGATGCAAAATAGTTGCTGGAAACGACAACTTGATTCGTCAGCAGCCAACCGCCCGCACAGGCCATAGCAAAACCAAGCAGGAAAGTTCCGATACCACCGGGCGTTCCACCGGCTCCGACGATCTTCTTTTGAGGCCCTTTTTCAGATTCCATATATGAAAGGCGCGAAAATGAGGTCGCGTTGCACTCAAAAAAGCAGTTTTGGTGCCGATTATCGGGTGAATTGGCAGTCGATAAGCTGCGTCTGAAGATAACGCCACCAGTGTGTACTGCGTTTTGATGACTATGCGGGTTGATTTGCTTGAGTTAGCCTCGCCCATGTTCCATACTCGCGATTACACGCAACAGAGCAAGGGACAGTAGATTTCATGTACCGAGCAATAATTTGGGCGGCCATGGCGGTTTTTTGCGGTTTGTCGGCGGTCCAGGCCGCCGATTCAGCCGCAGTGACACATTTCCGGCAGACTATCCGACCGCTACTCTCCCAATATTGCTTCGACTGCCACGCCGATGGCGCAAATAAGGGCGGTGTCGCCTTCGACGAGTTGAAAACGGATCAGGACATTCTTAATCACGAACTTTGGTTGAAGGTGCTTAAGAATGTCCGGGCGGGCATCATGCCACCGCAAAAGAAGCCGCATCCGGCACTGGAAGAACGAAAGAAACTCGAGGAATGGATTAAGTATGAGGCGTTTGGGATTGATCCAAAAAATCCCGATCCGGGGCGCGTGACGGTACGGCGATTGAATCGAGCGGAGTATCGGAACACGATTCGTGACTTGATGGGTGTAGATTTCGATACCGGCGAGGAATTTCCGCCAGACGACACGGGATATGGATTCGACAACATCGCGGACGTGCTGACGTTGTCACCCATGCTGCTGGAGAAATACGTCGATGCCGCAAACAAGATTGTGGCCAAAGAAGTACCGATGACGGGCGCGATGGTTGCGGAAACACCAATTGGCGGCCGCGCGTTTGCTGGAAGTCCCAATAGCGGCTCGGGGAAGAACTCAAAGGGTTCGTTGTCGCTCTCTTATTACGAGAAGGCGGCTGTCTCGAATACTTTCCAGGTCGAGCATGACGGGCGTTATCAGATTGTTTTGGATTTGAGCGCGAACGAGCGTCACGTGGAGGGATTTTCCGATTTGAACAAATGCCGAGTAGTATTCAAGGCTGACGGAGCAGAATTGATGAAGCAGGAGTACTCGCGGGAAGGGGGGCGAGCACTTCATTACGAGTTCGAACGCAATTGGAAGGCAGGGCCACATTTGTTAACGTTTGAATTGCAACCGTTGACAGGGGAGAAGCAAGTGCGCTCGTTAACATTCAGAATTGAGTCCGTCGTCATTCGCGGGCCGTTCGATAAGAAATATTTTGTTCACCCGAAAAACTACGAGAAATACTTCACCAAAGATGCGCCTAATGGGAAGGCGGAGCGGCGGGCGTATGCTCGCGAGTTGCTGTCCAGGTTTGCAAACAAGGCATTTCGGCGGCCGGTGGATGATGAAACGTTGGAGCGGCTGACATCGCTGGCGGAAGGGCAATATACGCAGCCGGGCAAGGCGTTTGAGGCGGGAGTGGCGCACGCGATGGCTGCGGTGCTGGCTTCGCCGCGATTTTTGTTCCGAGTCGAGCGCACAGAAAGCAAACAAGCGGGCGAAGGCCAACCCAATGTGGATGATTACTCACTGGCTTCACGGCTTTCCTATTTCCTGTGGTCATCGATGCCGGACGACGAGCTATTGCGATTAGCGGCAGCGGGCGAGTTGCGAAAGAATCTCGGAGCGCAAGTGAAGCGGATGCTGGCGGATTGGCGCGCGGACGCATTGGTGCAGAACTTCGCCGGTCAATGGCTGCAGGCACGGGACGTCGAGAACATCCCGATTGATGGCCGTGCGGTTTTGAATCGTGACGAGAAAAGGGATCGTGACCGTGAGCGGGTCCGGGCGCGTTTTCGAGAATTGCGCGAAAAACCAGAAACAGAGCTCACCGCCGGCGAGAAGGAAGAGTTAGCGAAAATGCGAGCCGATTTCGTGAAACGGTTCGGCGCGACCAGAGATTTGAGCGGCGAGATTCGATACGCGATGCGGCGGGAAACCGAGATGTATTTTGGATATGTCATTAAGGAAGATCGCAGTGTTCTCGAACTACTGGATAGCGACTACACATTTTTGAACGAGCGATTGGCGAGGCATTACGGCATCACGAATATAGATATTTCGGGTTCCGACATGCGCCGGGTAACATTGCCACCTGATTCGCCACGGGGCGGTATCCTGACGATGGGGACGGTGCTGGTGGTTACGTCGAATCCGACCAGGACCTCACCGGTTAAACGTGGGCTGTTTATCCTGGACAACATCCTTGGCAATCCTTCGCCTCCCCCGCCTCCAAATATTCCACCGCTGGAAGATTCAGAAAAGGAATTTGCAGATCATGACCCGACTTTGCGGGAAGTGCTGGCGACGCATCGGGCGAAACCTTTGTGTGCTTCGTGCCATAGCCGGCTTGATCCGCCGGGATTGGCCCTGGAGAATTTCAACGCGATGGGGATGTGGCGCGAAAAGGAGCGCGGGCAGTCGGTCGATTGCGCGGGACAGCTGATCACCGGGGAATCATTTTCAAACATTCGCCAGTTGAAACACGTTCTGGCGACAGATCGTCATCTCGATTTCTACCGGACATTGACGGAAAAAATGCTCATTTATGCGCTTGGACGCGGACTGGAATACTATGATGTCGAGACGGTGGACCGAATTGTTGACCGCCTTGAAAAAAGCAACGGTCGCTTCTCGGCGCTCTTGATGGGTGTCATTGAATCTGCCCCCTTCCAAAAACGTCGAGAATCTGCTATGTTCAGCACCAATGAGCCCGGCAACAACAAGAAGCAACGAGCTGACGTGAAAGGCAATCCCTAATATGAACATCACAAATGGGTCGAACGAAATTCTGACGGCGCAACGGGCTGGGTTGACGCGGCGACATTTCTTGCGCGGGCTGGGCGCCTGTCTGGCGTTGCCAGCGTTTGAATCGCTTCGGCCATTTGGAGCAATTGCATCAACTGCGAGCAAGCTGGCAACTACCGCGACCGGTGCGCCATTACGCACCGCGTTCGTCTTTTTCCCCAATGGCGCTATTCCGTCGGCATGGTGGCCCGAAGAAAAAGGAGAGCTTGCATTGAGCCCGACGCTTGAGCCGTTGGAGCAAAGCCGGAAATTGATCCAGGTGCTTGGCGGCATCGATCACAAATGCGCGAATCCGGGAGCAGACGGCGCAGGCGATCATGCGCGGGGTAACGGTGTATTTTTAACTGGCGTGCGCCTGAGGAAAAGCGCGACCGATATCCGGGCTGGAATTTCGATTGACCAGGTGCTTGCAAAGCAAATCGGGCAATCGACGCGTTTTCCGTCGCTTGAACTCTCGTGCGACCATGCGCGGAGATCATCAGCCTGCGATTCGAATTATTCCTGCGCTTACCAATACAACTTGTCATGGAGTTCACCCACGACGCCAGTGGCTGCGGAATCGAATCCGCGTTTGGTCTTTGAACGCTTGTTCGGCGCGGGCAAGCACGGTGAACGGGCGGTGGTTGCCAAACGCCGCCAAGCAGAGCAGCAGTCCGTATTGGATTTTGTGCTTGATGATGCCCGACGAATGCAGAAGCAGCTGGATGCCCGTGACAAGGACAAACTGGATGAATACTTAACGGGTGTACGGGCGATTGAAACGCGAATTCAAACAGCCGAAAAATTTGCAGTAAATCTGGACCCGGACATTGATACGCCGCCTGGTATCCCCACGGATCATGGGGAGCACATACAATTGATGTATGATATGATGGTACTGGCGTTCCAAACCGATTCGACACGGATCGCGACTTTCCTGTTGGCTCATGATGGGGATAACCGTTCTTATAGCGAGATCGGTATCCCTGAGGGACATCACGACCTATCGCACCATCAAAACAAGGCTGAAACGATCAAAAAAGTGGCGGAGATCGATAAATGGTACTCGAAGCAGTTCGCCAGATTCCTGAAAAAGATGCAGGAGACTAAAGATATCGACGGGAATTCGTTGCTACACAATTCGATGATCGTATATGGCGGCGGAAACGCAGACGGCAATGCCCATACTCACACGAATTTACCTCTCATTCTTGCCGGCGCAGGTGGTGGAACGTTGACGCCGGGACGCTTTGTCCAGCATGTCTCCAAACCGATGACGAACCTTTTCCTAAGTATGGCGGACAGACTTGGAGTAACAAACCTGGAGCGGTTCGGCGATTCGACCGGCAAGTTGGCGAACGTTTGAGCGAACGGCACGCTCGCCCTGGCTACGTCCGAATTATTTTGAGCTCGGGAGCGTTTCTTCATTGAAATTCATTTAGTATTCTGTTTAACTGCGAGCCGGAAGCACGAGCGTATGAGCCTGCCAGCCATCACTGCACCACCGGAGGTCCTTTCAGAAGGCCAGAAAACTGCCTTGTTAAGTCTTCTCGCCGATGAGGATAGCGCCGTTTATCGGACGGTACGCGAAAAGATTGTCTCCTACGGCAGCGATGTCATTCATTGGCTGCAGCCGCATACATTAAGCAACGATGCGGCGTTACGGAGGCGAGCTCAGGATATTATTTTGCATTTTGGCCGACAGGCTACGGATAACCAGTTTCTGGGGTTTTGTTTAAAGCATGGCGAGGAGTTTGATCTCGAGGAAGGCGTTTGGTTGCTGGCACAGACGCAGTATCCGGATATCAATGTTGAGGCGTATCAGGCTCTGCTCGATAACTTTGCGGCGGAATTACGTGAACGGCTGGATCTGACAAGCGAGCCGAAAGAGGTTCTGACGAGAATCAACTCCTACCTTTTTGAAGAATTAGGTTTTTCGGGCAATGAGGAGAACTATTACGACCCGGAAAACAGTTATTTGAATCGGGTAATTGATCGGCGAACGGGTAATCCGATCAACCTGAGCCTGCTATATATGGTGCTGGCGCGGAGGTTGCGTTTGCCGGTGGCAGGCATTGGATTGCCAGGGCATTTTATTTGCCGGCATCAATCGAGTGCGGCGGAAATATTCATTGACGCTTTTCACGGCGGGAAATTTTTGAGTAAAGCCGACTGCGTTCAATATCTCGTTCATGCAAATTACAGTTTGCGGGATGATTGTTTGGCGCCCGTAAGTTCGCGGAGGATGTTGCTACGGATCTGTGGCAATCTTCACCAGACCTATCTTCAACTTGAACGGACCGAAGAGACGACGCGGATACAACGATATTTGGTCGCGTTGGCCAGGTAGATACCGTTTTGGGGCATTTCCTGGCAAGATTCGCCGAATTGCCAGCGATAGAACAAGCGAGTAACTTTTCCTGAACGCGAAAAATATTGGCTGAGGGACTATCAACGGGATTTGCAGGCGACGCTGAGCAAAAACGACGCGGAATAGGCGGAGGATCTTCTTAAAAAGAGCGGGCTACGTTAAGGCAGAAGAAAGACTCGATAGAAACGCCGATTCGATTCCCCTGTTGGTATCGTCAAACTGGCGGTCGCCTCTGTAGCGGTGATGTCAGGGGCGATGTCGGTCCAATTTGCAAGGTTTAAGTCGTCGCAGTATTGCAGACGATAGTTTCGTCCCGGCGCTGTTGACCAGATCAACGAAACGTTCCCGTCAGAGATAGTGATAGATTGAATGAGCGGCGGAGGCACAACTACTGGAGGCAATACAACAACAACAAACGAATTCGTGGCAGTAAGAGCCGGACCATTGGGGACATCAGCAACGATTGTTTCGAATACATTCGTGCTCGGCGCTTCCGATTTGGTCGGCGTCCAGGTTATAACACCGTTCGTGTCTATTGTGGCGCCAGCCGGGGGATCCACCAACTCGTAATTGAGCGCGAGTGTCGGAACGTCATGATCGGTAGCAGTATTGGTAACAACGAGCGTTACCGGTTCAGTCAGCATGATGTTGGTTTGGGTCGGCAGGCTCGGACCGTTATGGATGGCGTTGACGACGACAGTGAAAGTGTTCGTTGCGCTCAATTGCTGCGAATTCACAGCCCACGGGTTTGAGTCGGTAACGACTGTCGTAACGGTATTTGTGCTTGGGATTTGGGCTATCACCGGTGTCCAAGTGATTACACCGGACGAATCAATGATGGCATTGGTTGGACCTTCCATGAGAGAGTAGGTGAGGGCGTTGAGCGGCTCATCCGAATCGGTTGCAGTGTTTGTAACTGTCAGCGCTACCATTCCGGTGATTTCGCGATCGGTTTGGAGCGGCAAAATTGGTGCACTGTTTATTTCTTCAACAATCACCGTGAAGCTGTTCGTTGCGCTCAAAACCGGCGTGCCATCGTCAACAACGACTGTGGTGATGATGTTGGTTGAGGGTCCCTGGGCTTCGGTGGGAGCCCAGCTAATTACACCGTTTGTATCGATCGCCACGCCAACAGGAGCATCCAGCAAAAAATACGTCAAGACATGCGCAGGAACATCCGCGTCATTGGCCGCATTTGTTACGATGAGGGTTGTGAGTTCCGCGATCGCCAGATTGGTTTGGAGGGGTAGTTGAGGGCCGTTGTGAATCGCATTAACGACGACTTTAAACGTATTAGTCGTGCTTAACTGTTGCGTGTTCACCGCCAACGGATTGGAATCAGTTACAACGGTTGTGAAAATGTTTGTGCTGGGTACTTGGGCAACCGCAGGTGTCCAATTGATGACACCGATCGAGTCGATGGCGGCATTTGTAGGCGCAGACAGAAGGAAGTAAGTCAGGCCGTTTGCCGGGAGGTCGGCGTCTGTGGCTGTGTTGGACACCACCAGGGTCGTCAAACCCGTGATCGTTCGATCAGTTTGAGAGGGCAGAGAGGGCGGTGTGTTGATCTCATTCACGAATACAACGAATGTATTTGTGCTAGTGAGTTGAGGATTGCCATCGTCGGCCACGGTTGTCGTGAAGGTATTCGTCGATGGGCCCTGAGCCTCGGAGGGTATCCAGGTAATGACACCATTAGTATCAATTACTGCACCAGACGGGGGCTCGATTAATTGATACGTCAGCTTCCGCAGCGGAATGTCATTATCGGCGGCGGCGTTGGTAACGACGAGCGCGGTTAATTCATCAATCGTTCGATTCGTCTGCGAGCCGAGAGTCGGTCCGTTATGGATAGAAGCCACCACGACTGTGAAGGAATTGGTGGAACTCAAGTGCTGCGCGTTGACGGCGGCCGGATTGAAATCTGTGACAACAGTTGTGAAGACATTTGTACTCGGAACCTGGGCGATTTCAGGTGTCCAACTGATTACTCCGTTTGTATCAATGAACGCATTGGCCGGCGTGCCAAGCAGCGAATAAGTCAGTGTATTGGTCGGGATATCGGAATCCGTGGCAGTATTTGTTACGATTAAAGGAGTCAACCCTATGATCGTTCGGTCCGGTTGCGCCAGCAGAACCGGCGGCACATTGATTTCATTGACTCTGACTGTGAAGCTGTTGGTCGCGCTAAGCTGCGGCGTTCCATCATCGGTCACCACGGTCGTAATGATGTTTGTCGTTGGGCCCTCCAGTTCCGACGGTGTCCATGTGATGACCCCGTTAGTATCGATTGATGCGCCGATTGGGGCGTTCAACAACGAGTAGGTTAACTGTCGCAGAGGAATGTCGTTATCGGCAGCGGTATTTGTAACAACGAGCGCGGTTTGTTCGTTGATTGCTCGATTCGTTTGTGAAGTCAGGGAAGGACCATTGTGAATTGCCGTAACAAAAACGGTAAAAGTGTTTGTCGCGGTCAAATGCTGTGCATTAATCGCCATAGGATTCGAGTCTGTGGCGACCGTCGTAAACATATTCGTGCTGGGAACTTGATCGACGACCGGGGTCCATGTGATCACGCCCGCGCTGTCGATGACAGCATTCGTTGGTGCAGAAAGCAGGGCATACGTAATCGTGTTGGCTGGGAGGTCCGTATCGGACGCGGTATTAGTCACGATTACCTGCATGAGACCGATTGTGGTTCGATCGGGCTGTGAGAGCAACGAGGGCGGTGTATTAATCTCGTTCACGAACACAACAAATGTATTTGTGCTGCTGAGCTGAGGATTGCCATCATCAGCTACGATTGTCGTGAAGGTATTCGTCGAAGGACCCTGAGCCTCGGAGGGTGTCCATGTGATGATGCCGTTAGTATCGATTGCGGCGCCGGCTGGCGCGTTCAACAACGAGTAGGTTAACTGTCGCAGAGGTATGTCGTTATCGGCAGCGGTATTGGTAACAACGAGCGCAGTCTGTTCGCTAATTGTTCGATTTGTTTGTGCGGTAAGGGATGGGCCGTTGTGAATAGCACTGACAACCACCGTGAATGAGTTCGTCGCGCTCAAATGTTGTGAATTAACCGCCAGAGGATTCGAGTCTGTGGCGACCGTCGTGAACACATTAGTGCTCGGAACCTGAGCGATTGCAGGTGGCCAACTGATCACTCCGCTCGCATCGATAACGGCATTGCTCGGCGCACTCAGCAACGAATAAGTGATCGTATTGGTTGGGATATCGGAATCCGTCGCGGCATTTGTTACAACTAAAGGGGTCAACCCAGCGATGGTTCGGTCCGGTTGTGCCGGCAGAACCGGCGCCACATTGATTTCATTGACCGTAACGGTAAAGGTATTGGTCGCACTAAGCTGTGGCGTTCCATCATCGCTTACTACGGTTGTAATGATATTTGTCGCCGGGCCCTGGAGTTCTGAGGGTGTCCATGTAATGACCCCATTCGCATCGATCGAAGCGCCGGATGGTGCGTTCAACAACAAATAGGTCAACTGTCGCGATGGAATGTCATTATCTATTGCCGGATTGCTAATAACGAGTGCGGTTTGTTCGCTAATCGTTCGATTCGTTTGTGCGGCAAGGGCGGGACCATTGTGAATGGCACTCACAACTACGGTAAACGAGTTCGTGGCAGTCAAATGTTGTGAATTAACGGCCAAAGGATTCGAATCTGTGGCGACAGTCGTGAACACATTCGTGCTGGGAACTTGCGCAACGATCGGGGTCCATGTGATGACGCCTGTGCCGTCGATGACGGCATTCGTTGGCGCTGAAAACAGCGTATAACTAATCGTGTTAGCCGGCATGTCCGGATCGGAAGCGGTGTTCGTCACAGTTAGCGGCGTTAATGCAACAATTGTGCGATTCGTTTGCGGCGGCAAGACAGGCGGTACATTGATTTCGCTGACGACAACTTTGAAAGAGTTGGTGGCACTGAGAGGTGGAATGCCGCTATCCGTTACGATCGTCGTGAGCGTATTTGTGCTGGGTCCTTGGGCTTCGGAAGGAGTCCAGGTGATGACGCCGTTGGTGTCGATTGAGGCTCCGGTTGGAGGATTTTGTAACGAGTAAGTGAGGCTTCCCGGCGGCGCACTCGGATCGGTTGCAGTGTTAGTGGCGATCATCGTCGTCAATTCCGCGATGGTTTGATCGCTTTGGTTTGCAAGAACTGGCGCTGCATTGGCGCAGCATGTGCGGCCTGAAATGCCCACCGAATCAACGCGCCAACCGGTGCGCGCATTGCTGTTGTCGGTGGCGCATCGCCAACGAAGTTGAACGGTCTGGTTTTGAGCATTGGCAGGCAGGTTGACAATGGTCGTTATGAATCCCGGAGAAGTCCCGCTCCAGCCCTGGCGACCAGCAAGCGGGTTGCCGAAAGTGCTGTTGATGGTGTGGTCATAACCGTTGGCCGCGAAACTGGCGCCCGCGGCCAAAATGTCGGTGAATCCGTTCGTCCCGATTTTAATGTCAAGGACACCTGCATCGAAGCCATCGGTGGCCGTATTAGGCTCCAAGTCGTAGTAATGAGAGAAACTCAAAATCGAAGTCCCGGTTGGAAGAAGAATTGGCGGCGAGATCAAATCGCTCGTGCCGATATTGGCAACATCGGGACAAAAAGCGGAATTGGGCGGAGTGTTATTAGTAATCGTCTGAGTGACCCAGTTTGATTCAACGCCAGTGTGGGCAGTGGTCCAACCTGACGGCAATGCCGGCACGGTGACTGTGTCGAATGCCTGGGTGAAGAAGGTGGATATCTGACCAAGTGTAAAGGGGACGGCCACAGTTCCCAGGAATCGAGGGCCATCCTGAAGTTGCAGGCTCGCGGTGACGGTACCGCCGCATATACCCGCGGCCGTAAAGGTGAACGGTTGCGCGACCGCTGCACCCCCGGCGGGCAAGCTTCCATAATTCTGTGGAGCGCTTGGCAAAGTTACACCGCCACTGGATAGTAGCGTGGCGGTGAGATTCGTTGTGTTCACCGCGCCTGTATTGCGCAAGGCAAACTGCATTGTGACGGTTTCGCCCGGATCGATTACGTTATTGGTTGGAGCGCAGCCTTCGGCCAGCAGCACGGTCGAATCCACAACGAACGCAGCCTGACCATTGACAGTCACAACAAAAGTATTCGTGGCGGACAAGTGCAAGGCGTTGGTCGCTCCGGGGCAAAAGTCGGTAACGACAGTTGTGAAGGCGTTCGTCGTCAAGTCCTGGGCCAGAGTGGGCGTCCAGGTGATGATACCGTTTGCGTCGATCGCGGCCCCAGCCGGACCAGTTAAAGTGTAGGTCAACGAATTCGCCGGAATATCGGGATCCGTAGCAGTGTTCGTTACAACCAACGGCGTCAAGGGTGCGATGGTTAGATTTGTCTGAATTGGGAGGCTCGGTGGCAAATTGAATGGCGGAAGCGCAGTAACCATCAAATCGTCGAAGGTCGCTTGATAGGGGGAGTACATGTACATGTGCGCTCCAAAAGCTCCACTGCGATAAGGAGGCAAATCGTCCACATAATCGTCGATGGCATGGACGACGCGATTCCCGTCGAAATAGACGTCGATGGTATTGCCATAAAAAACCATTTTGAGCGTGTGAAAACTCGTACCGACGCTGGGCAAGCCAACGAGGGCCATGGCGGTGAAGCTCGAGCTCCAAAGGCCCCAGGCATGAAATTTTATCAGGCGAAGAGCCGGTGTGGGACCGAGTGGAGAGCCTTCGGGATACACGTTCACGACGTAACGTTCGCCGGTCAACGGATTGAGACGTCCGCTCAGGCCGCAGGCCCAGGCGCCGGATGGAAGTTGAAATCGAGTTTGAATACTGAAGTCACTTGCAACGCCCGGCACATAGGCATCGGAATAGTCATCCTGAACGGTTCCGGCCCCGAGCATGACCCCGCCTGCGATATTCCATTCACCGAGGCCGGTTACCCAGGGCGCGAATGGATTGCCGGTGCCGGTGCGGGTAAAATTGTCGTAAAAAATGTTGGTGCTTGGGGTGACATCGATTGCCACGGTAGCTGGAGCGGAATTGCTGGTACCGTCAGTGGCTTGATAAGTGAAACTATCCACGCCAATGAAATTGTTCGAAGGAACGTAGGTAAAACTGCCATCTGAATTGAACGTCAATGCGCCTTTGGAAGGATTCGTCAATTTTGTTGCGGTGAGATTAGTGATTGCGCCGGGCGTATCGTTGTTCAAGACCCCAGGACTGGAGATGGTAAGTGAACCATTCTGATTAACATAATAAGAATCGTTGACGGCGATCAAAGCACTGGGCAACGGAGTCACGACGACATCGTCCATGAACATCGTATAAGCTGTGTTGGCAGTCGATAGCCCAGCGCAAATACCACCCGTCCAGAACGGATTTGATTCAGTATCGGTTGCGGTCGTTACCAGGTTGCTGTCGTAATAAACGCTGATTTGATTGCCTTGCAGGGAAAGTTTCAGCGTGTGCCAATTGGTTCCGACCAAAGGCAGAGGGACCTTTCGCATCATTTGCCAGGTGGTGTTGCTATATTCATAACCCTCCCAATATTGGAATTTCAGCAATTGAAGGATGTTGGACCCGCTGGGAGAACCTTCCGGCGAAATCCAGGCTGCGTAATGGCCGCCGGAATAGGGATTGAATCTGCCACCGATGCCTCCACCATCCGCGCTGGTCGAGGAAAAACGGACTTTAGCCTGAACGGAATAATTGGTCCAACTGTTGGTGACGTAAGCAAAGCCGAAACTGTCCAAAACATTAGTGACCTTGAGCATGCCTCCCGTTACAGACCAGGCGCCGGAATGAACTACCCATGGCAAAAGCGGTCCGGGGTCGATGTCGC
>Ga0068857_100002444_pt1 | contig 15169 bp, 16 predicted proteins | sample KBSCornC72_FD_66591 | JGI IMG/M metagenome (GOLD analysis project Ga0068857, IMG submission 66591) | Corn rhizosphere microbial communities from Kellogg Biological Station, Michigan, USA - KBS Corn C7-2 | ecosystem: Host-associated > Plants > Roots > Rhizosphere > Soil ...
GGAATCCCCGCATTCGCCAGGTGCGCCGCAATCCGCGATCCCATTGTCCCCGCACCCAGCACCGCCGCGCGCCGCACCAGCAGAGGCTGTGCCGCAAATCGATGAACCACATTCGTTGCCGCTTCTGCCGCAGTGCTCATCTCCCCACCTCAAATCATTCCAAAGGCCCGCAATCGCCCGAGCATAGAACCCTCGCTTCTGCCGGTCAAGGCGTCCAGATGAAGGCCAAGTCAATTTCCAAACGAATCCCGTCGCAGCCGGTAGAGCACATGCCGCCGCAGCGCGTGCCCCTCCGGCACAGAAGGATGATCGAAATCGTCCGCCGCATCATGCGTCATTCCCAGCTTCTCCATCACTTTCCGTGAACGCACATTACCCACAGTCGTGAACGACACAATCTCCTTCAATCCGTGTAGGGCAAACGCATGATCCAAAACTGCCCGCGCGCCTTCCGTTGCTAACCCTCGCCCCCAGTACTCAGCCGCAAGCCGCCATCCGATCTCCACGCACGGCGTAAACATCGCTTCGAACCGCGGAACCGACAGCCCAATGAAGCCAATGAACTCGCCCGTATCTTTCAGTTCCGCAGCCGACGGCCCAAATCCGTGCTCTTCGAAATGCGCTTCTGCCCAGTCCACAAGCGCATCGCTCTCCGCTCGCGACAGCAGCGCCGGGAAATGCTCCATCACCCTCGGATCAGCATTCATCTTTGCAAATAGTTCCCGGTCCGCCGCACGCCAGCGCCGCAGAATCAGCCGCTCCGTCCGCAGCACCTCATCCCGCTCCATCATTTCGTCAGCAGCTTGAACGCATGCATCCACTCATTCCGCGCAAAGCCCGGAATACACCACAGCATGCACAGGGGCTCGATCGCACGCGCGGCCTCCACGCCACCCATGTCCGCCGTCTCCCAGCCGAACTGCTCGTTGATCTGCGACACCTGCTTCTTCGCCCTCTCATCATTTCCGCAGATAAACATCGTTGGCCTGCCGCCCTTTAACTCCGGATTCACCATCAGCACCGACCCAACCGAGTTGTACGCCTTCACGAACCGCGCGTCCTTGAACTGCCGCTGCAGCTTCTCCATCAACGACTCATTGATATCCGTAAAGAACCGCAGCACGCCCTTCTCTGGCGGCGCGTCCGCAATTGGATTGCACGCATCTATCACAGCCTTGCCTGCAATGTTCTTCTCGCCCGCAAGTTCCAGCGCCTCGGCCGCCACTGTCCCCTTCACAGCCAGCACCACCAGTTCGCCAAACTCCGCAGCCTCCGCAAAGGTCCCGCTTTCAATCCCCGCGTTTTGCCCCACCCACTCCGCCAGTTTGCTCGGCGTCCGGCTTCCGATCTTCACCTGGTGACCGTGTTTCTTCATTCCTGCTGCCAGCACCTTCGCCACATCTCCCGAACCCAGCACGCCAACCTTCATCGCATCCTCCAGTAAGCCAGAGTGTAGTTAAGCCCTTTTCCTTCCGGCAAGGCGAACTGCCGACAGGTACCTTCGGTTACCCAACTCTCTCTCCCTGTGGTACACCGAAACCCACTCTGCGGTATGCTCGAATTGGGAATTTTTCGACCGCCCATCGCGATGATCCTTCTCACCAACCGAACAACATGGGAAGCAGCCGCCGGAATCACTCTGATCGCCGGCCTGACTGCAGGCGCAGTCCTCTACCTCCGGCGCAAAAAACCCACGGAAGAGGAACTCGAGCGCGCACGTCGCAAGATGCTCTCCCAGTCCGGCCGCCTCGTCGACGGCATGTTGCTTGACATTCGCGAGATGACTCTAGACGATGGCCGCCCGCTCACCATGCTTGAGTACAAATATCGCAGCGCAGGCGTCGACTACGAGTGCTCCCAGGACGTCACCACCTTGCTGACCATCGTCGATCCTGCCGAGGTGCGCGCCGGGTATCCCTGCACTGTCCGCTACCAGCCCGGCAACCCCCAAAACAGCATTGTCCTCGCCGAATCCTGGTCCGGCCTCCGCTCCAGCCTCCCCGTCTACCCCGCATCCAAACGCCCCGGCCTCGGCAAACTAAGCCCCGACCGCGGTTAAACTCCGTGTACTGTCTCTACCTTACTCACTAGTCCCCAATCCCTAATCCCTAATCCATGATTCCTAATTCCTAATTCCTGAAAGCTGGCTCTCTCATTCCCTCGCTCCCTGTCTTTCCATCTAAACTGACACTATGCACGTCCACGCAGCGCCCGCTCCCGGCGCCTCAAGGACACAATCCGTTCTCCGTTTCTCCCTCGTAGCCACTCTCGCTTACGTCGTCATCACCTTCATCTTCGGTCTCCGCGCTCACTCTCTCGCTCTCCTCTCAGAATCCGGCCACAACGCCTCTGACTTTTTGGCCCTGCTCCTCAGCTTCGCCGCCGTCTACTTCCAGTCCCGGCCCGCCGACGACTCCAAAACCTTCGGCTACCAGCGAGCGGGAGTCCTTGCCGCCTTCGTCAATGCCGCCACTCTCGTCGTCATCTCCATCTGGATCGGCATCGAAGCCATCCACCGCCTCAGTGCTCCCGTCGCTGTCCAGCCTCGCCTGATGATGATTGTCGCCGCCGCCGGCGTCGTCATGAACGGCGTCATCGCCGCCCTCCTCTGGGGTGTCGCGCGCGACGTCAACATGCGCAGCGCCTTCCTCCACATGGCCGGAGACACACTCTCCACCGCCGCCGTCATCATCGGAGGCGCAGCCATCCTCTTCACCGGACATACCTGGATCGACCCCGTCCTCTCGCTCATCATTGCCGCGCTCATCCTCTGGTCCAGCATCGACATCGTCCGCGAAACCCTCAACATCCTTCTCGAAGGAACTCCGCGCGGCATTGAGATCAACCAGATCCGCTCCGGCATGGAGTCCGTTGAAGGCGTCATCAACGTTCACGACCTCCACGTGTGGAGCCTCGGCTCGCAAAGCCACGCCCTCGCCTGCCACGTAACCATCGCCGACATTCCGCCATCTGAAAGCGAATGTATTCTGGTGAAGCTGAAACACGTGCTGCGCGACCACTACAACATCCATCACTCAACCATTCAGTTTGAACATCAGGGATGTCCGGAACTGGAAGGCTGCGTCGTACCCATTGAAGACATGTCGAGCACCGCGGCTCACAGCCACCACGGCCACGCTCATTAAGAGGAGGTCACCCGCTTTGACTCGCTTCCGAGTTGCTGTTGCCGCTCTGTGTTTTGCGCTCTCCCTTCCGACGTCAAATCTCGTCTCTGTTCCCGTCTTCGCCCAGTCCGCCTCGCAGACTCCCCCGGCCTCCGGCAATCTCGACGCTCTCTCCGGCGAATACACCGATCCCTCCGAACCCGACGTTCCGTACAGCTTCTACGTCAAAGAGGACAAGCTCGTCGTCGAGTCCGATCGCCTCGTCCCCACCGTTCTTACCCAAAGCTCGCCTACCGACTTCGCTGCCCCCGGAACCCGGATCACCATCAAGTTCACTCTCGAAGCCTCGGGCCGCGGGGCGACCATGGTTGCCTCCAACGACCCCGAAGCTACCTTCAAGCGCACAGGTGAACCGGTCCACCACATCTTCCACGACTACCAGGCCTCCGAAGTCATGATTCCCATGCGGGACGGAGTCAAGCTCCACACCATCATCCTCAAGCCGTCCGACATCGGCACTCCGCTCCCCTTCCTCATTCAGCGCACACCCTACGGAGCCGACGGCACCAGCCGCATGTCGTTCTCTGGCGGCCGCCCCGAACTCGCCCGTGACGGATACATCTACGTCGAGCAGGACATTCGCGGCCGCTTCAAATCCGAAGGCACCTTCGTTATGAGCCGCCCGGAAGAAGACCATAAGGATCCGAAAGCCGTCGACGAAAGCACCGACGCCTACGACACCGTCGCGTGGCTTCTCAAAAACATCCCCGGCAATAACGGCCGCGCCGGCTTTGTCGGCACCAGCTACCCCGGCTTCCTCGCCATGGCCGCCGGCATCGATCCTCATCCTGCCGTCAAAGCCATCTCGCCCCAGGCACCCATGATCGACGTCTGGAAAGGCGATGACTTCTTCCACAACGGCGCCTTCCGCCAGACCTACGGCTACGACTACGTCTGGGGTATGGAAGCCAGCAGCAAGAAGAACAGCGAAGTCAGCTACGGCAAAGACAAATCCGGCAAACCAAAAGACGGCTACGACTTCTTCCTCGAGCGCGGCTCCTTCGCCGAGGATGTCAAGAAGTCCGGCGTAAAACAGACATACCCCACCTGGAAGCTCTTCCTCGATCACCCCAGCTACGACTCAGTCTGGTCCTCGCGCGGCGTCGAAAACCACCTCGTAACCGTCTCCGTCCCCACGCTCAGCGTCGGCGGCTACTACGACCAGGAAGACATGTGGGGCCCGCAGGAGGAGTACAGGACTCTGGAACCGCACGACTCGAAACAGGAGAACTACCTCGTCCTTGGACCGTGGCGTCACGGATACTGGAGTTCATCCTCACGGCACCTCGGCAACCTCAACTACGGCGAGTCCGTCGGCACCGAGTTCCGCAAAAACATCGAAGCCAAATTCTTCGGCCATTTCCTTAAGGACGAGCCCGGCTTCGACCTCGAAGACACCGCCAGCTTCCAGACCGGCTCCAACACCTGGAAGCGCTACTCCCACTTCCCTCCCGATGAATCCCAGTCGACCCCCCTTCACCTCATCGGTAACGGCGCGCTGAGCTGGACAGAGCCCAAGGAACCCGCCAAAACCAGCTACGTCAGCGACCCCGCCAACCCGATCCCCTACCGCCATCGCCCCATCCAGCCCACCTACAGCAACGGATCCCAGTGGTTCAACTGGCTCACTGAAGATCAGCGCTTCGTTGCTGATCGCAAAGACCTCGCCGTCTTCAAACTCCCCATCCTCAAAAAGGACCTCATCATGACCGGCGAAGTCATGGCCGACATCTTCGCCTCCACAACAGGCACCGACAACGACATGGTCGTCAAGCTCATCGATCAGTATCCCGACGACGATCCCGATCCGAAGATGCGCGGCTATCAACTCATGATCAACGAAGAGATCTTCCGCGGCCGCTACCTGCAGAGTTTTGACAAGCCCACGCCCATTCGCGCCGGCACAATTCGCGAATATCGATTCAGCCTCCACGCCGCCGACCACGTCTTCAAAGCCGGCCACACCGTCATGGTCGAGATTCAGAGCACATGGTTCCCGCTCTACGATCGCAACCCCCAGAGCTTCGTGAAAAACATCATGCTCGCACGCCCCGAGGACTACAAACCCGCCACCGTCACCATCTACTCCGAACAAGACCACGACTCAAATCTGCAGATCCCGCTTATGAACGCCTGCGACCACATCGACTGCTTCTGAAGATCGGAGCTCATCATGAACGCACCCGATGATGCACGCCGTTCCTTGCTCCTCGGACTTGGAAGGATCGCTATGAGCTCTGTCTCACCCGGCCTTTCCGCAGCCGAGCAGCAACCATCGAAGCAAGGCAATGCGCTCGACCCTGACCAGGGCGAACACCTCATCCACTTCCGCGACGGCGGCAACATTGTCATAAAGGTCAGCGCAGCTACCGGCTCCGACCACCTCGCAGTTGGAACGCAGCAGGTCAAGGTCGGCATCGGCGTTCCCATTCACCGCCACTTCCAGATGGAAGAATCCTTCTATGTACTCGATGGCAGAGGTTTCTTCATCCTCGAAGGCGTTCGCCAACCCATTCAGCAGGGATCAACCATCTTCATCCCCAAAAACCATTGGCACGGCTTCGCCAACCCCGACCACGAACTACTTCTGCTCTGGACCGCCTCTCCCGCGGACCTCGACGGCTTCTTCCGGGAAACCTGCTCCCCTCCCGGGGTCCCGACCAAACAACTCACCCGCGACCAGATTCACCAGATCGCCCTCAAATACGGCACCGAATTCCGCTAGTTAAGCTTCTTTCAGTTGATAAGACTTGACACATAATAAGTGTGCACGTATTATGTGTTCATGAACATTACTCTCTCCATTGACGAGAAGCTCCTTGAGCGTGCCCGCGAAAGGCTTCGCGCCAGCGGCAAAACCGTCAATCAGGAGATTCGTGAGCACCTCCAACATCTCGCCGGAGGCGATGATCAGCTCGAGGCCGATCTCAAGTACCTGGAAGAAACCGCCGGGCTCGGCGGCTCGAAGGGCTGGAAGTGGAACAGGGAGGATGCGTACGAAAGATACTAGAACCCTCCGCGCATTCTTCGACACAAACATCCTGTTCTACTCCGACGACAAGCGGGATCCTGCCAAACAACTCAAAGCTCATTCGCTCATCCGTGAATATCGATCCGACCGCACGGGCGTCGTCTCTCTTCAGGTGCTCCAGGAATATTTCGTAAATACAACGCAAAAGCTCGGCCTGGACCCTGAAGTCGCTCGTCGAAGGCTCGAGATCTTTTCAAGATTCGACCTTGTGGAGCCTCGGTTGAACGATGTATTGTCCGCGATCGACCTCCACCGGCTTCAGCACATCTCCTACTGGGACGCGCTCATTATTCATTGCGCCAAGATCTCGGGATGCCAGATCGTTTTCAGCGAAGACCTTCAGCATGGCCAGGTCATCGACGGAGTTCGCATAGTCAATCCCTTTCTCTAAGCGAACCGCGCTAAAATAGAAACAGCGCAATGACCCTCCACCAGCCCATCCCGGCTCTCCTCTAGCGGCTCCCGCCGCCAAGACCTTCCTGCGCCAATTTCCTCCCGACACGAACACTTACTCCAAAACACAAGAGCCCGGAGAGCCCCATGCTGGATCGCCTCGAACAAATGGAGCAGCGCTACAACGACCTGCAATCGCAGTTCGCCTTGCCCGAAGTCCTGAACGACCACGAGAAGTACCAGAAGATCGGCAAATCCCTCCGCGAAATCGAAGAGCCCGTCGAGAAATACCGCGAGCTCAAGCAGGTCACCAGCGGCCTCGCCGACGCGCGCGCCATGCTCGCCGAAACCGACCCCGACCTCCGCGCCATGGCCGAAGAAGAGATCGCCGCCCTCGAGCCGCGCAAATCCGTCCTCGAAGACGAGCTCAGAGTCCTCCTCCTCCCCAAGGACCCCAACGACGAGAAAAACGTGATCCTCGAGATCCGCGCAGGCACGGGCGGCGACGAAGCTTCCCTCTTCGCAGCAGAAATCTTCCGCATGTACACGCGCTTCGCCGAGCAGCATCGCTGGAAGGTCCAGGTCACCGACCTCTCCGAATCCGGCGTGGGAGGCTACAAAGAAGTCATCGCCATTATCGAAGGCGATCGCGTCTACTCGCAGCTCAAGTGGGAAAGCGGAGTGCATCGCGTTCAGCGCGTTCCCGCCACCGAGACACAAGGCCGTGTCCACACCTCAGCCGTCACCGTCGCCGTCCTCCCAGAAGCTGAAGACGTTGACATCAAGATCGAAGCCAAAGACATTCGCATCGACACCTTCTGCTCTTCCGGTCCCGGCGGCCAGTCCGTCAATACCACCTACTCCGCCGTCCGTATCACGCACCTGCCCACCAACACCGTCGTCAGCTGCCAGGACGAAAAATCGCAGATTAAGAACCGGGAAAAAGGCATGCGCGTTCTCCGGACCCGCCTCTACGAGATGGAGATGGAAAAGCAGAACGCTGAGCTCGCCGCCGCCCGTAAATCCCAGGTCGGCTCCGGCGACCGCAGCGAGAAGATCCGCACCTACAACTTCCCGCAGAACCGCCTCACCGATCACCGCATTGGCCTCACCCTCCATCAGCTCGACCTCATTATGGAAGGCCGCCTCCAGCCGGTCGTCGACGCGCTCGTCGCTCATTACCAGGCCAAACAACTCGGCGGTGATGACGGAGTAGTAGCAGCCTGATGAAGCTCCGTGAGTGGCTCAGTCACGGCGAGTCCCAGCTCGCCGACAGCCCTCACCCCGACCGCGCCCGCCGCGACGCGGAGACGCTCCTCCTCCATCACATCGGCAAAAACAAAGCCTGGCTCATGGCCCACGGCGAGGAAGAGTTCGCAGGCTGCTCATCGATCGGCTACGCCGCCCTCCTAGAACGCCGACGCAAAGGCGAGCCCATCCAATACATCACCGGAGAGTGCGAATTCTACGGCCTGCCCTTCCACGTCACTCCCGACGTCCTCATACCCCGCCCCGAAACCGAACACCTCGTCGAAAAAGTCCTCGAACTGACCAGAACTCTGGGAGCCCCAGGTCTCGCTTCTGAGACCTGGGAAACGACGAACCCTTCCCAGCCGGGTGCACCGGGTCCCTCGCACTTGGGGACCGGGGATAGCACTTGTCTAGCTCATCAATCGGGTGCCCCATCCATTCCGCGTTCTCTGCGGAATGGGTGGGAAACGAAAAACTCCGACTCACAACTCCGAATCCTCGACGTTGGCACCGGCTCCGGCGCCATCATCATCGCTCTCGCCACCCAACTTTCCAACGCGACCTTCACCGCCATCGACATCTCGGACTCCGCACTCGCCATCGCCCAACAAAACGCAACCCGCAACCATGTCGCCGATCGAATCCGTTTTATTCAGGGCGACCTCCTCTCCCCCGTCGCCAGCGAGCGATTCGAAATCATCGCCTCCAACCCGCCCTACGTCCCCAACACCGACAGCGCCCTCATCTCCATCGAAGTCCGCGAACATGAGCCGCACGTCGCCCTCTTCGGCGGCCACGACGGTTTCGAAATCTATCGCCGTCTGATCCCCGCCGCATATTCCGCCCTCGTCCACGGCGGCTACCTCGTCTTCGAATTCGGATTCAGCCAGCAACCCGACATCCAATCCCTCCTCATCTCCGCCGGCTTCGACCAAATCGAATTCACCCACGACCTCCAAGGCATCCCCCGCATAGCCTCCGCCTGTCGCCCTTAATCCAGAATTGGGTGCCCCATCCTAAATTGGTCGTCAGACCAAGTTAGTGGGAGACGATACTCTGCGCTCACAAGGCGAGAGACCGGAACCAGCCAATCACCTGGGGACCACCTCCCCCGGCCTGTCATTTAGACTCGTCTCCGGAAAGGAATCACTTCATGCCGCAATCTAAAGGTTTTGCTGCGACCGATCCCAAAACTCCTCTAGCTCCCTACAGCTTCAGTCGCCGCGAACCCGGCCCCACTGAACTCGCCATCGACATTCTCTTCTGCGGAGTCTGTCACTCCGACCTGCACATGGCCCGCAACGAGTGGGGACAGTCCATCTACCCGATGGTCCCCGGCCACGAGATCGTCGGTCGCGTCTCTGCCAGCGGCAACAAAGTTAAAAAGTTCAAGACTGGCGACATCGCCGCCGTCGGCGTCATCGTCGACTCCTGCCGCCACTGCGCTCCCTGCAATCGAGGCGAAGAGCACTTCTGCGCCGACGGCGCCACCCTCACCTACGCCAATAAGGACCGCGTCGACGGTTCCATCACCATGGGCGGATACTCCAGCAATTATGTCGTCGACGAGCGTTTCGCCCACACCGTCCCCGCCAACCTCGACCTCGCCGCCGTCGCGCCGCTCCTCTGCGCCGGAATCACCACCTACTCCCCGCTCCGCCACTGGAATGTCGGCCCGGGGAAAAAAGTAGGCATCATCGGTCTGGGCGGACTCGGCCACATGGGCCTCAAGTTTGCGCACTCCTTCGGCGCGCACACCGTCCAACTCACCACATCCCTCAAGAAGAAAGACGACGCCATCAAGCTCGGCGCCGACGATGTCATCGTCTCGACCGATGAAGCTCAGATGAAAAAGCACGCTGGAACCTTCGACTTCATCCTCGACACCGCCTCCGCCCCGCACGCGCTCGAGCCCTACCTCGGTCTTCTCAAGCAGGACGGCACGCTCGCTCTTGTCGGCCTGCCGGACAAGCCGCCCGCGGTCTCCGTTTTCAGCCTCATTTCCGGGCGCAGATCTATCGCCGGCTCCATGATCGGCGGCATGCCCGAGACCCAGGAGATGCTCGACTACTGCGGCAAGAACAACATCACCGCTGACGTCGAAGTCATCCCCATCCAGCAAATCAACGAAGCCTTCGAGCGCATGCTCAAGCAGGACGTGAAATACCGCTTCGTCATCGACATGAGCTCATTGAAATAGGTGGATCGGTCGGGTGCCCCATGTCTCCCGGTTCTGGAGATATGGGATACGACTAACCCTCTGCAGCGGCGGGTGCCCCATCCTAACCACAGCTTTATCGTGGTTAGGGTGGGAACGACAACATCGAGACCTCAGTCTCATCTATGATCAACTCCGAACTCGAGGTCACCCCATGAACGAATCCCAACGCGCCAAAGCCGTCCTCACCGACTCGCACTTCCTCATCCCCGTCCTCGTCTTCTGTTTCGGCCTCGCCGTACTTATCGCCCTCCACTAATTTCCGGGTTTGTTAACCTGTTCGGGTCCCACGGTCGAACGAACGGACTGCATCAACGCACGGGTGCCCCACGTCCACTTCTGTTGGGGACGTGGGAAACGACTTAATCCCGCGGTCAACGGAAAGGACACTCTCAACCCAAATGGCGTCAACGGCTCGATCCAATCCTCCGGTAGTCCTTCCCTCGATCCACGGTCTCGGCGTTCTCTGCGCGCTCACCGCCGGCGTCTGGCTCGGAGCCGCTGAGGCACCCACTAAACTCGTAAACTCGGGCCTCTCCCCCTACGCCATCTCGCTCTGCATGGTCGCCGGTGTCTTCACCGCGCGCTGGACCGTCCCCACCATGCTCAAGGGCACGCGCAACGTCTTCGCCGACCTCTCCGAGCACCGCCATCTCATCCCCATCGCCATCCTCGCCGGAATGCTCTGGGCTGTCGCGAACACCCTCACGGTCTTCGCCATCCGCGACGTCGGCCTCGCCATCGCCTTCCCCCTCTGGAACACCAACTCCCTCGTCGGCATCCTCTGGGGCCGTCTTCTCTTCGGCGAACTCAAAGGCGCCAGCCGCCAGAACATCGCCAAAGTTGTCCTCGGCTCTCTCGCCATCGTTGCCGCCGCCATCATGCTCGGCTTCAGCACCATTCAATCCAGCGGAAGCCACCCGCAGCGAGCCATCGGCGGCATCCTCGCTGCCATCGGTGCCAGCCTGCTCTGGGGCACCATGTACATCCCCTACCGCAAGGCCTACATCAGCGGTATGAATCCGCTCTCCTTCGTCACCGTCTTCACCATCGGCGAACTCGGAACCATGTTTGCCCTCGTCCTCGCCTTCGACGGCGGACCGCACGCCGCCGTATTCCACTCCAGCGAAGTCCGTCCTCTTCTCTTCTGGCTGTTCCTCGGTGGCTTCGTCTGGGTCATCGGCGATCTCTTCCAGCAGTACGCAACCAAGTACCTCGGCATCGGCCGCGGAATCCCGCTCTCCAACACCAACCAGATATGGGGACTCGCCTGGGGCGCTCTCGTCTTCGGCGAACTGGCCCACGCCAGCTCGTCTCACTGGATGCTCGTTGTCGCAGGCTCCATCGTCATGATCCTGGGAGCCCTCGCCGTCTCCACCGCCGTCGCCACCGAAAAAGAAAAAGCCTCCATGCGCCAGGCCGTCGTCCGCGAGTGCGCCCGCTACGAGCTCGACTACGATCGCATCTCCGAGCTCCACGCCAGCTCATCCGACTCCACCCGGCCCGCCGGCCGCGCCTGGTGGGACTTTGCCATCATCGCCGCCGCCATCGCCGTGTTCATCTGGCTTGGAGTCAACGCGCAGGTCCCCACCCTGTCGATGAACTACACCTGGATCGCCATCCTCAGCGCAGTGCTCGTCATCTCTGCCTCCGTCAGCTCCTGGGTCCTCTGGAAAGCAACCCGCTTCGATTGAGCGGCAACCATCACGTCAGGCGTCGAATTCGCGCCTATACAATTGCCTAAGATGTCCGCTTTTCCAAAGGTCGACCTCGTTGGCGTGGGATTGAACGCAATCGACACCCTCATCCCGCTCAAGCACTTCCCTGCTAGAGGCTCCAAAACCGAATACACCAACGCCAGCATCATGCCCGGCGGCCAGACCGCCACTGCCATCGTCGCCTGCCAGACCTGGGGCCTTGAAACCCGCTACATCGGCAAAGTCGGAGAAGACGACGCCGGCCGACTCCACCAGCGCGAATTCGAACGCACCGGCGTCGACGCCCGCCTTATCACCGTTCCCAATGCCGCCAGCCCGCAGTCCCTAATCATCGTCGACGAAGGTGGCGAGCGAACCGTTCTTTGCCGCCGCGACGAGCGCCTGCTCCTCCTGCCATCCGACCTCCGGCGCGATTGGATCGTCAGTGCCCGCGCCCTCCACATCGACGGTTTTGAAACCGCAGCCGCTACCCAGGCCACCTCATGGGCTCGCGAAGCCGGCATCCCCGTCATCGCCGATCTCGATGAAACCTACCCCGGCGTGGACGACCTCATCGCCAACGTCGACTACCTTATCGTCAGCCGCGATTTCCCGTCCCGCCTCACCCGCGAGCGCAACCTCGAACAGGCCCTCCGCAAGATCAAAAACCGCTACGGCTGCAAACTCGCTGCCGCCACCCTTGGCGCCGACGGCGTCATTGCGTGGGATGGACACGACTTCCACCTCAATCCCGCCTATCACGTTCCCGTCACCGACACCACCGGTGCCGGCGACATCTTCCACGCCGGCTTCATCTACGGACTCCTTCAGGAGTGGCCCCTCGTCCAGCAGCTCGACTTCGCCTGCGCCGCCGCCGCCCTCAACTGCACCTGCTCCGGCGCCCGCGGAGGAATCAAGAATGTCGAAGCCATCGAAGAGCTGATGGCCAACACCCCGCACTACGACATCGCCAACGCCGCCGACTGATTTCGCTATCATCGGGAACATGTCCCGAAACCCTTCCCCAAACCCTCCCGCCCTGCGCATGGCGCGCATCATTCTCTTCACCGCGCAAATTGACGAGATGTCTCGTTTCTACGGCGAGGTCCTAGGACTCAAGCAAGTCACAAACGAAAAAGGTTGGCGCGAGTTCGCGGCCGGCGCCGTCACCATCGGCCTTCACTCTGGCCCGCCCTCACCCGGCCGCAAAGGCCCCAAGATCGCCTTCTATGCCGAAGACGTTGCCGCCATGCGCGCAGCCCTCATCGCACGCGGAGCCAGATTTGGAAAGATCCGCGAAGGCGAAGTCTTCTGCCTCTGCGACGGCAAAGACCCCGACGGAAATCCTATCCAGCTCTCCAGCCGATGAGCCCTATCCTTCTGTCTCCAGACCGGCACTCTCACCCAGCGTCGCAACCGCTACTGGATGCCGCGTACGCATCCTGTAGAACGTCAACGCTACAAGATTGCTCACCACCAGCGTACCCACGATCTTCACCGCATACGACAGTGGATTCACCACGCTCACAAACGGGTACGCCGAGATCAGCAGGCTGAACAGCGTCGCGCCCAGCCCCACTACTGACGTCCACTTCAGCCAGCGCGGAAGCGTCCTCCGCAAACCCGCCGCTCCCACCAGCGGAATCGCGAACATCACCAGGTACGACACCTCGTAATGCGTGAGGCTCGCATTCGAGAGCACCTGGAACGCCTCTTGCGCGTGCACGCCCGCCGTCGCCAGCACCACCATCAAAATCAGCAACCCCGACGTACACAAGATCGAATTCGTCGGCGTCTTCCACTTCTTGTGCAGCCGCGTGAACCATATCGGAATCAGCGCGTCCCATCCCACCGCCAGCGGCAACCGGCTCACTCCCGTCATCAGGTACGACACAGCTCCCAGCAATCTCATCTGCAGGAGCAGAATTGCCGTCATCGCGAACAGATTGCCCGCTCCCTCATTCCCCAGCGCAATCCTCAGCGTCTGCGGAATCGGCGCGATGAAGTTGATCTGGTCCCGCGGCACAAATGCCACCACCGTGCCCGTCCCAAGAATGAACATCAGGCAGATAATCGGCGAAGCAATCCACACCGACTTCGCAATTGTCCGCTCTGGGCTCTTGCTCTCTCCCGCAAGAATCGCGATGTACTCCAGCCCGCACAACGCGCCGAACATCATCTGCCCGAAAAGCGCCATCGTTCGCAGATCGTGTTGTGGGATCTCAAACGAGAGCGGCGTCCAGTGCACCGGCACATGCCGAATCACGGCCCATGGCCCCAGTCCGATCAGCGCAACAAACACCAGCATGATCGCAACTGCCCCGGCATTGTGAATCCACTTGCCAATCTCCAGCCCGCGAATCTCTGCCGTCGTCAGTAGCACAATCAGCACCATCACAATCGCAATCGAAACCACCCGGCTCTCCGGCAGCCACGCGGCCTTGGGTCCGATCAGGAAAGCCAGCTCCGAGGGAATCCCATACAGAATCGAAGCCGTCACCGCGATACCGTAAAACCACAAATTCCACGCGGTCAGAAACCCGCCGAGGTTTCCAAACGCCTTGTGCGCCCAGACGTAAAGCCCTCCCTCCAGCGGCATCGCGCGATTCAGCGCAATCACCGACCCAGCCATCGGGAGATAAAACACCACCATCGCCCCGAGCCACATCAGCGTCTGCGCCTTGCCCAGCCCTGCCGCAACGCCAACCCACATCGTGCCGACAACGCAAAGCACCTGCGACAACACAAGGTCGCGCAGACTCAACTGCCGGCGTAGCTGATGCTCTGCCCTCGCGTTGCCTTCCATTCGATCCATGGTTCCCGAATCTTCGCACGCGGATACCACCGTAGTCCTCATGAATCAGGCGGCGGTATCAGTTAAGGCGGGTGCCCCTGGTCTCGATTCGGAGACCTGGGAGTGGTGCCGGCTCGATTAGGGACCCCCACGGTCAGAACGATTGTCAAAACCCGCAGCCTCCCCTTACTATTCTCGTCTGAAATCGTTTTCACCCGAGGAGCCCCGCCAATGCATCTACGCCTTTCCTCGCTGTCCTTTGCCGCCTTCACCCTCGCTTTGATCTCTGCACCACTGGCGCCGAAGGCGCAGTCAGCCCCACCGCAGGTGGCCCAAACCCCGCCCATGGGCTGGAACAGCTGGAACTACTTCGCCGGCAAAGTCACCGATAAAGACATTCGCGACTCCGCCGACCAGATCGTCGCCACCGGCATGAAAGACGCTGGCTACATCTACGTCAACATCGATGACACTTGGGAAGGCCAGCGCGACGCCAGCGGCATTCTCCACACCAATTCCAAATTCCCCGACATGAAAGCACTGGCCGACTACGTCCACTCCAAGGGCCTCAAGTTCGGCATCTACACCAGCGCGGGCACG
>Ga0068857_100002449_pt1 | contig 15159 bp, 10 predicted proteins | sample KBSCornC72_FD_66591 | JGI IMG/M metagenome (GOLD analysis project Ga0068857, IMG submission 66591) | Corn rhizosphere microbial communities from Kellogg Biological Station, Michigan, USA - KBS Corn C7-2 | ecosystem: Host-associated > Plants > Roots > Rhizosphere > Soil ...
GTTGGGACAAGTTAATGTGCGCAAGGGGATCCATTACCTGATCGAAGCGGCGCGCCTGTTACTCAACGAGCCGGTCGAATTCACGGTAGCCGGACCGATTCAAATCCAACCGGCGATCGTGGCGGGAGCGCCGGGCAATATGACATGGTTAGGAGCGGTTCCGAGAAATCTGGCGCCTGAATTATACCGGCAGCATGATGTTTTCGTCCTGCCTACGTTGTCCGATGGTTTTGCGATAACCCAACTCGAAGCAATGGCCTACGGTGTACCTGCTGTAGTTACTCTGAATTGCGGAAAAGTAATCGAAGAGGGTCGAACAGGTTTTATAATACCGGCGCAGGATGCTCATGCATTGTCGGACGCGCTTATGAATTACGTTCGCCAACCGACGCTCGGCGTTGAAATGACTTCGCGTTGCATCGAGACAGCGAAAATGTTTTCAATAAATTCATATGGAAAAAGGCTAATCGAGATTATCAATCGCGGCCAAAGCCGGCGTGATTCGAGCATTGCCTATCCCATGTTATCGCAGGTTCAGGCGGCGTAACTTCTTAAGTTCGATTTCGCACCGGATGCCATCGTTATCGCAATCTGCCGTATTGCACGTCGCACTAAATCCGGTAACCGGTGTCTGGAGCGTCATGAAAGAGTTGGCGAAGGCCCAGAACAATTCCGGTTTTTACAAAGCCGTTGGGATTGGCATTATTGCGGATAAAGCGTGGCCTGCCCTTTGCCGGGACGAACTCGCCAAGTCCGAGTTGCACTACTATTTCTGCAGCACACCCAAAGTCTTCGGCACAGCACAGTTTCTATTACAGCGCATACAACGTCCGCCACTGGACCAATGGATAAAACACTTCGTGGCTCACGCGGAGGTCGATCATTGTATCGTTCATTTTCACAATGCATGGCTATCCGGCGTGTTTTTGCCACTTTCCAGACTGCCAGAGAACCCAACCACTGTGGTGGTGACGGTCCATGGGGTGAATTCACACTTCCGAAATCAACCGGTTCGACAGCGCATCCACCAATGGATGGCCCGTAGACTGGTGAGATACGGGGCACTGCTCACTTCTGTGGACCGCGGCAATCTTCGGCGGGCGGAATCCTTGCTAAAAATGAGCCCTGAAACATTTACGGTGATACCAAACGGGATTGCCGATACGGCAGCCCGCAGTGATGTTCAGCAAGCTGGGGCTGCGCCTTTCGAAGTTGGGCATATCGGCAGCATTTCATCGGCAAAGGGTTGGAGAATACTGGTTGAGGCGGCCATCAAGCTGCGGGAAAAAGGACATGCAATTAAGGTTACGCTCGCTGGAAGAGGTGATGAAGCCCGGAAGGCGCAGGAGTTGGCTTGCGAGCACCAAAGCTGGCTGAGTTATCAGGGATTTGTGCCTAATCCGCGTGAAACAGTGATGCCCACCCTTGATGCATTAGTACTGATGTCCGAGCAGGAAGGTCTGCCGATGGCAATTGTTGAAGCCATGTCTGTGGGACTACCGGTGGTGGCCACAGGAGTGGGCGGAATCCCGGAAGTCGTGACTGATGGAAAAACTGGCTTCATCATTCCAAGAAGCGTAGAAGCGCTGGTCGAAAGCCTCGAACGGTTAATCAAGGTTCCCGAGGTCCGGGCGAAGATGAGTGAACACGCACGCAAAGATTTTGAGGACCGGTTTGAAATCTCACGGATTGTTTCGCGCTATCATTCCCTTTACGCACAAAATTGATGGTGGCTGAATTCAATAACCTGGCGATTTTGATTCCCACCAGAAACCGGCCGGGAATTCTTGCAACCACATTGACGGAGTTGCAAAAGGCTGGTCTGGGAGACGTTCCGCTATGGGTATATGATGATTGTTCTGCCGATCCTGAAGCGATTCGGAAGGTGGTGGAATCGCGGCCAAAAGGGCAAGTATTGCGTGGTCAAGGGCGAGTCGGGCAGGCGCAGGGTCGAAATGTGCTGATGCATAGTTGCGGGAAAGAATTTGGGTTGTTTCTTGACGACGATAGCTTTCCAGTTTCGAGGCTTGGGCTTGAGCGACACCTTTTGCAGGAGCGCGATCCTCAGCGTGCAATTATCACGTTTCAATATTTGGATGTGCCGAGCCAGCGACTATCGACGGCGCCTGAAGTCAACGAAGGGCAGGCTCGCACGTTTCAAGGCGGAGGAAGCTTATTCCACATTCCCACAGTCCTGAGGTTAGGCGGGTTTCGCCATTTTTTTGTTTACGGTTACGAGGAGCCTGAACTGGCGATGAGGATCAGGATGAATGGCCGCCACATCTGGTATGACCCTTCAATCATTGTTCATCATAACCATTTCGAAACTCCTAACGAGCAACGCGACCATCGTGAATACGATTATTTGTACGCTCGCAACAGCATCCTGATGTCGTCCCTGAACATGCCTCTTTGGTTCGGGTTGCCGCATGGCCTGGCTCGTTCACTTCGTCGCTCTTTCTTTCGACGCCGGAATCTTTGGTCAAAAGTACAGGGAACTTTGGGAGGTGTCAGCGAATCCTTCCGGTTGTGGAAGGAGAGAACTCCATGCTCTTTCAGTCACGCTGTTCGATGGTGCCGCTTCAACAAGACATGCGTCAGATGACCAAACCCAGTGGCTCACTCCTCAGAGGGCAATTTGGAAAAATCCGATCGGCTACGAGCGGCAGCAACCCAGGCATAGCTTTCTGGGATTGCCAACTTACAAAACAGGAAATCGGATTGCTTGCAGTAGCCGCGTGTTTGGCCGCGGCGATGCACCTGGGGCCAGTGTTGCACTCGGGCCTGGGGATTCCGATGCTTTACGCACTCGCGGGAATTTCGTATCTCAGTCCAGTCAGCGGTTTTTTCTTTATTGCTTGCGGCCAGTTTCTGCCGTTCCCCGAGGGCTCTCCCCACAATCCGGCACAAGTGGGTGTTTTGGTATGGTTGCCTATAATCCTGCTCCGATACTGCAGCGTTAACTTGCACAGGCTGATCTCACTATGGCCAGTGTTACCCTGGTTGATTTGGTTCGCACTCTTGACTGGCGAACAGGTCTATCTGCCTCAAAGCGAATACGTTAAGGTCCTAATCTATTGCACCATGGCCTGCCAGTTGGCGAATGAAGCTAATGGCCGATATTTGAAATGCCTCGTCGGGCTTTGCCTGGGCGCAATTCTAGTAATGACCGCTTACTGGGCGTCTCAACTTGGGCTTCCAGTGGAGGTCAGCGACTGGGGTGGGGAAAGAGAGGGGTTTGCGCGAATTGGCAGTGTTCGTGCGGACGCGGTGATGGTGTGGCCTGCCTTGCTCCTCGGCATTTCCGGATTGGTAGGTATTCAAATCGCCATGGCTTCACGCCTGAGCCCGGGTAATTCTCCGAAGTGGTTAACTTATACAACCCTTTTCCTGTCGGTAGCCTCACTGCCACCGCTGGTTTCGACAATGTCGCACGGTGCATTCGCCGGACTGGCGCTGGTATTTGTTGCCCTCATTTGGGCGGCGAGCGTCGTTCGGATGGAAGGCGCCTATGCGAATCCGCGATTCCGTCTCCTTCTCAAGTGGGGAAATCTTGGCCTCGTCACAGTAGCGTTGCTGTTTGCCTTTGACGCTTTTCAGCTGCGAACAAAAACATTCAAACTAGGAGACTACTACAAAGGAGCGTCTGCCGAATCAGGCGTCGCTGCTTCTCGGACTGGCGTTTGGCATGATTCAATACACACCATTTTGAGATACCCACTCCTGGGAATCAGAGTCACTGGAGAACAGGAAGAGATTACCTCGGAATATGCGGGTCAAGGATCCTATCTTTCTCATAACATCTTTCTTGATTTTGGCCGTGCGATCGGAATTCCGGGGATGCTGCTGTTGGCATTCTTCTTTTTCTACCCCGCAGTCCAGATGTGGCTACGACCAAATTGGGTTCAGTATCTGCCTTTCCTGCTGGCCCACTTTTCGATGTTCATTTTTTGGATGAGCTTGTCATTTACATTTTACAAAACCTTCTGGGCATTGTGGATGCTTATGGCAATGGCTTTGCCGGATGTCCAAGGCTTGCGTTGCGTGTTGAGAGGGAAGCGCAGGCCTTGTTCTGTTCGCGGACAATTGCGGCGTGCATTCCCGTGAATCGGACGACTTTTCCGCGCCTGGCTGTGGTGTTTCAACGGATCGGCCCCTACCATGATGCCCGCCTGCGTGCGGCGGCTCGCACGAGTGATTGCGTGGCAGTTCAGGCTTGTGCCCTCGACAACACTTACGAATGGTCCCAGATTACTCATCGAGGAGAATATTCGCTTTCGACGTTGTTCAAGTCAGAAGATTGCGAAGATCTGAGCGCGTCAATTCTTACACGAAACCTATTTAGAGTTTTGACTACACTGAATCCTGATGCCGTGATGATTCCAGGTTGGTCCAGTAAATTGGCATTGTGCTGTCTTCAATGGTGTATTCTGAATGAAAAAGCCGCTGTCATGGCATCCGATTCCACCGCCTGGGACTTCAAACGCCAGCCACTGAAGGAGTGGATTAAAAAAAGGATTGTGAGTGCGTGTTCCGCCGGGCTTGTAGCCGGGCGGCCGCACGTTGATTACCTCGCCGATCTGGGAATGCCTCGCGAGCGGATTTTTTTGGGATACGACGTTGTGGATAATGACTACTTTCGAAGGCAAGCCGCAGAGGTCAAAAATAGCGGTCTGCAATTAAGGCAAGGATTGCCCCAGAAATACTTCCTTGCCAGCGCGCGATTCGTGGAAAAGAAAAACTTGCCTCGCCTGCTCGAAGCCTATGGGTGCTATCGAAAGCTCGTTTCCACAACAAAAAGCGGAAACGAGAAGGCTGAAATTTGGAACCTGGTCCTCCTGGGAGATGGACCACTCCGGAAAGACCTGGAAAATCGGATTGTCGAGTTGGGATTGCAGAATTCGGTAATGATGCCGGGCTTTAAACAATACGATGAACTGCCAACCTATTACGGACTGGCAGACGCATTTGTCCACGCGAGCACGACCGAGCAATGGGGGCTTGTCGTAAACGAAGCAATGGCGGCCGGATTGCCAGTGCTTGTTTCCAATCGGTGTGGTTGCGCGCAAGATTTGGTGCACGAAGGTAAAAACGGATTCACTTTCAATCCTTGGGACATTTGCGGTCTTGCTCAGTACATGCTGGGATTGTCTCATGGTGAGTCCAACTTACAGAAAATGGGGAAGGCGAGCCTTGAGATAATTTCCCATTGGGGTGTGGAGAAATTCGCCGACGGCCTAAATCAGGCTGTCCATTGCGCACTTAGATATCCGATATCCCAACCGCAAGCCATCGTTCGTTTGCTGCTCAAATTGCTGATGTCCCGACGAGGTGAATAGTCTCGCTCCAGAAGTCTGCGCGGAAACCCTTCTATCTGATGAGAAGCGGAACGTGAGAATTTTTCATGTCACTTCCTGGCTTACGAGACAGGGAGGCGGAATTCCGCCCGTGATTTGGTCATTGACCCGGGAATTCAGGGAATTAGGAATGAAGGCGTTTGTGGCAGGGTTAAGAGATGAATTTCTCGGAGCTGATTGTGGCCACGATGAAGTCTTATTTGTGGCGGGAAAAGTTCTCGGGCCAGGTTCGTTCGGCTACAGCAGGGAGCTTGGCGATACGTTAAGCGGCCGGTTGGGGTCCAATTCGGTCGTTCATAGCCACGGATTGTGGATGCATTCAGGAGTGGCTGCGCGAAACGCGTCGATTAACGCAAATGTTCCCCTGATTATTTCGCCACACGGAATGCTGGAGCCATGGGCATTGGCGAATTCGAAGTGGAAGAAATGCATGGCAGCCAATCTTTTTGAGAATCGCAATCTCCGCTCCGCACAATGCCTCCATGCATTGTGTGAGGCCGAAGCCGAAAATTTTCGAGCGTATGGTTTGAAAAATCCTATCGCGATCATTCCAAACGGAATCGAACCGGCTGAGTTCAATGCGATGCCCGCCTACGAGCAAATCGAAAGCGTGCATCCATCGTTCAAGAACAAACGGCGACTACTTTTCTTGTCGCGAATTCATCCTAAAAAGGGGTTGGAGCACTTGTTACAAGGCTGGCGCAAAGTCGTGGCTGATTTTCCAAACTGGCAATTGGTGATCGCGGGCGGCGGGGAAGCGCAGCACGAGGCCCATACTCGAGCATTAGTCAAAAAGTTAGGCCTGGATGGAAACGTGACGTTTCCCGGTCCGGTTTATGGCGAAGAGAAACGCATCGCATTAGGCGGAGCGGATGCCTTTGTGCTGCCGTCGTTCAGCGAAGGCTTTAGCATCGCAATTCTCGAGGCAGCCGCTTCGGGATTGCCGGTGCTGATTACGCCACAATGCAATTTTCCGGAGCTTGTCTCCGCGGGTGGCGGGTTCGAAATGGAGCCAAATGTTGCAGGGTGTGAATCCGGTTTGCGGCAGTTGCTGAGTCTGTTGCCGGAGCAGCGAAAGGAAATGGGGCGGAAAGCTCGCAATTTGATCCACGTGAATTACACTTGGCGGAGAGTCGCGCGGAAAATGCTCGAAGTTTACTGTTGGCTGCTGAACCAGGGTCCGCGCCCGGGATTTGTGTTCACTGATTAGCCATTTTGTGAACGTGGATCTTTCAGATTATTCGCCGCGCAATTTTGATCGCGGAGCAGGGAAGGTCAAAGAGGTACTGTGGATTATGATCAGCCTGCTTTTGTTTCGGTTATGTCCTTTTGTCTTTTCCCCTTTGAAGCGGGGGGTGTTGCGGATGTTCGGCGCGAAAGTTGGGAGCGGCGTGGTTATCAAGCCGCAGGTGAAAATCACTTTTCCCTGGAAACTCGCAATTGGAAATTGCGTATGGCTGGGCGAAGACTGCTGGATTCTGAATCTCGAAAGAGTTGAGATTGCGGACAACGTTTGTATTTCTCAACGCGCTTTTCTTTGCACTGGAAATCACGACTATGGCACGCCTGCTTTTGATTTGGTCGTGAAACCGATTTCAATCGAAGCAGGCGCATGGCTCGGAGCTGCAAGTTTCGTCGGACCCGGGGTTCAGATTGGTACTCACGCAGTTTTGGCTGCAGGTTCGGTGGCCAGCCGTAATCTGGAGCCGTGGATGATCTACAGAGGAAATCCGGCGGCCCCGGTTAAACACCGAGAAATCCCATCCACGAGTAATTGCGTGGGCCGATGTTAGGAGCACGGATTCCACCGCGTGAAATAATTCGGGAGTAGAGACTGCCACAAATCATACATTCAAAGAGCGGATTGCAATTTGTTCAACCGCATGAAACCGCTGGCATTCTCTGTGCTTATTTTAATTCGCCGCGACAGTACCAATAATGGGGAAGCAGGAAATGAAGCTTATTACAGGCTTTGGGTGGCCGTTCGTCTTGCGAATTCTCGTTGTTTTGGTTCTTGGGTGCGCATGCGATTGCGCCCATGCTGCAAAGCTTAATGCCTCGAATTGGTCCATTTTTCGGTTCAATGGACCAATACTGCCTCCCTCCACTCTGCACATTGTGGCGACTGAGACCAACACAGCGGCAGTCATTCCACCACGAAACGTGCTGACGAACTTGACGGATGGCAATCCGACAACCGGTACTACCTTGACCACACGGGGCTTCGTGATCGATCTCGGGCAAACCTGCATGGTTCACAGAGTTTTTTTAAGTGGCACTAACCGGGATCTGAAACTTTGGTCGAACACAACCCAGAACCAAACCAATCCTCCCTCAGGACTGATTGTCGTCTATGTTGGGCAAACGGCCATGACAATGAATCAGGTCGCGGAATGGACCGTGCCGTACGACGCAGGCAACCCGGTTGATACTGAAGTCGATGCACGATTCAGTCCGGTGGTGGGACGATTTGTGCGGCTTGAGCTCCAGACAGGAATGAGTTGGGGTTTTCAACACTGGCCGGGCTACGCTGTGACGGTTCCTGCTAATTCAACCAGTCTTGCGTGGAACGTTGGCGAAGTGGAACTGTATGGTTTCACCGGAACGAACGTGCAATCCGGGGAAAACGCTGTCGTGTTGCCAGCAGGCGCCGATGATCCGCTCGCGCTTGCCGCCAGCGAATTGAGCTATTACCTGGGCGAACTGACAGGCAAACCACATCCGATTATCACGCCGCAGAGCACCAATTTGTATTCGGGAACAATATATCGGATCATGGATTTGAAATCCTTCGCCACCAATTACGCCGCCATGATTACCAACATAGCAGTCGGCTTATTACCCGACGGCGTCAATGTTGAGCAGCAGGGTCGAGAGGTAGTATTCAGAGCATGGCCGTATCGGTGCGTACTCTGGAGTGTATGGGAATTCCTTGAGCGACAGGGCGTCAGGTGGGTATATCCCGAAGCACACGGCGACTACGTTCCGACGATGGGCGGCGTCAGTACAGGCATGTTGCCTCTGCGCTTTACTCCCACGGCCAAAAGCATATACGCGAATTGGGATACAGCCGGTTTACAGCCATGGCCACCCTGGCAAAAACAGGCCATTCGACAGGGTTATCTGTATCCGTGGCGCAACCGCTGGACCTGCAGTTCCGCTGGCTATGGTCCGTTAGGTGGGGCGGAACTTCCTGCCCTCCCACCTACCGGCATTACATTAGATGCCAATTATAGCGAGCAGTTCAATGGGTACCCACACAACTTCAGTTCAGTGGTCCCCGCGCGGATATTACAGCAGCACACGAATTGGTGGGGCTATTCAACGAATCTGCAAGTTCGGATTTCGCCTTACTCCAACAGTGCTCCGGCTTTTTGCATGGATAACCCGGCGCTAATTTCGTGGGTGGCCGGAAAGGCGATTGCCGTGAACAAGTCTTATCCAATCGCCTGCACTTACCCTTTGAATCTGGCGCATTTTCAAAATGCTCTGAATTTATTGCCTCTCGATGCGACGACATATTGCGAATGCACTAATTGGTGCCTTCCCGCAAATGGGGCATGGATTGCCAACCCGGTAGCATGGGTATGTGAGTACAGGTCATCTTTCTCTGGGATGTACTATAACTTTGTAAACGAGGTTGCTAAGTCCGTTAAGCAGTCGGGATCAGACGCTCTGATTGGGGCTCTGGCATATGCCGACGTATTTCTTCCCCCTGCAATCTCGAATCTTTCCGATAACGTGCAGGTGGAAGTTTGTCTTTACGGGGCACCAACCGCGCCGATGAATTCGTTACCAAACGCTGGGCTCAAGCAAGCGTTGGACACCTGGCGTACGAAATGTTCCAGATTGGCGACCTATGACTATTCGCTACTACATGTAGATTACTGGCAGCAAAACCCGTCGATGCCTGTTCCGCTAGTCGGAGCAACCGTGGATCGGGCGAAATATCTTGCGCAAATCGGCGCCTTGAATGGCGGATCTCAGGCCACACCAGAAAGCCTGCCGTACAATCCGTGGAACTTTTACGCGTACCCAAGAATCCGCTGGAATACCAACCAAACGGGTGATCAACTACTCCACGAATTCTTCCAGGGATATTTCAGGGAAGCAGCCGGCCCAATGTTCTCGTACTACAAAACTCTCGAAGATCATGCGCTGACGAACGGAGCAGACTTTCATTACAGGGGTTATTGCTACGGAATTACCCCCGGTTCCTTTCCACTGCATGTTCTCGCCGGCATGAAAACGAATTTACAAAGCGCTGAGATGATTTCCACGAATTGGGAAACGATCCAGCGGGTGGCAAAAATGCGGACTGGTTTTGATTGGGTGATTTTTAATACCGGACTGCAAGGAGTAAATCTGAGCGACGTTTCCGGTTACCCTGTAATCACTCCTACCAACGGATCCGCTACACTTGATCTGACTCAAATGCAGGCTCCAACCAACAATGGAGCTAATGCAGCTCAACTGTCGGGCACAAATTGGACTTTTTGGGCCGGAGGCCTGATTCGCAAGACTTTCAACTTTACGAGAAGTGGCAGCTACCAGGTAGTCGTTTCAGCCAAAGGCGCTACTCCGGATAACGAATGGCCGCAGATGAACGTGTTTCTTGGCGCCAGCCAGGCATCTGCCGCTGTCACGACTACAAACTATGCCGACTACACGTTTGTGCTCACGATTCCTGCGGCCGTTTGGGACGTTACAGTTACATTCAACAATGCAGCCCCCGGTGGCGCCAGAAACCTGACGCTCAATCAGATTCGCGTTGTTCCACAGTAGCATCTCGAATCGAAGTCAAAGAGTTCTTTCTTGAGACGGATCCGCCTCTCCCGCCGCGACTCCCTTATGCCGACGAACCTCCAGGAACCAGAAAGTGTAATCGCCAATCTGGCTGGGAATTCCTCTGATTGCCGGACCAGGTTCAGAAGTCTGAGCGCGCTATTAGGAGTGGCATTGATAGCGGTCCCACTTGGCTATCTGTGGTTTCGGCTGATTAACAATCTGAGGCTGGAATGGACCACAAACCCGCAATACAGCTATGGCTCGATAGTGCCGCTGCTTTGCATTGGCCTTGCTCTGCGTCGATGGTTTGGAACTCGCGCGAACCCGAGCAATTTCACAAAGACAAAATCCGGCCTGATTTTATTCCTCTTTTTCATCCTGACGCTGCTTTATCTCCCAACGAGGTTAACTGAGGAAGCAACGCCGGAATGGAGACCGTTGCAATGGGCATTCGGAATTGAAGCGGCCGGCCTGACTCTTTGCGTAGCATACCTTTTCAAAGGTGGCGAACTGTTGAGGAAACTCGTGTTCCCGGTTTGCTTTTTTCTGGTCGCAATTCCGTGGCCGACTTTGATTGAAACCCCACTTATTCAGGCTTTGGCACGTCTAAATGCGTCTGTGGTGGTCGAGATTCTAGGAGCGATCGGAGTGCCCGCAATGCAACATGGTAATGTGATTGAAGTTGGAACGGGTATGGTAGGCATTGACGATGCGTGCAGCGGCATACGCTCGTTCCAATCCAGTCTCATGATTTCTCTCTTCCTTGGCGAGTTCTTCACGTTGACGCGCTTGCGCAGGCTCATCCTTGTGCCGGTCGGTTTTCTGCTCGCGCTCGGCCTGAATGTTTGTCGGACATCAATGCTGACATGGATTGCGGCGAAGAAAGGTACCGCAGCCATTTCGCAATATCACGATCAGGCCGGTCTCACCATTCTACTTGTATGCACAATCGCCATGTGGGGAATCGCATGGCTGCTCAAGCATTTTCAGTCAAAGACTCAATATTCGAAAGCGGTTCTTGTTTCGCATGGTCCGCCGGACAACAGTCGCTCAGTGGCAAGCTCTGGAGGCGCTCTGATTCCCTCGTTTTCGTTGCTGCTCTGGCTTGGCGCAGTCGAAGCGGGAGTCCAATTTTGGTATCACAGTCTCGAGTCGCGTCTTGCGCCAATTCCGAACTGGTCCGTAACTTTTCCAACGGACAATCCCACATTCAAGGAACTGCCGATTACCGCGACAACACGCAGTCTTCTGCGCTTTGACGACGGCAAACAAGGTGAGTGGGGCGAGGCAAGTGGAATACGGTGGCAGGGATTTTATTTCAATTGGCTGCCGGGCCGAATAGCTGGTTACCTGGCGAAAAGGCATACTCCTGAGATTTGTTTGCCCGCCGCCGGACGGATATTGCGGTCTGGCCCAACGCTGGTGATGCTAAATGTGCGCGGTGTGGATCTGCCCATGAGGCAATACGTCTTTGAAAGCGGAAATCGAGTCATCCATGTTTTCCAATGTCGGTGGGAGGCTGGAGCGAGCAAAGACGCTTACATCGCACAAGAGTCGGCACGATATAATCTAGTTCGCGCCATTTGGGCAGGCAGAGGCAAGCACGGACAAAAGGTTCTCGAACTAATCGCCAGTGGAATTGATGATCCCGTTACTGCAAAGGACGCCTTGGTGAGTGAACTCGAAAAGGTCGTCAAAGTGGATGCACTTTCGGTTGCGCAAAACCACTGATTTCAAGAGTCGCTCTCTAATCACTTGCTAATCCGTATGCGGGTCTTGTTAATCAACCAAACCTTCCATCCTGATGTCGTCTCGAGCGGGCAGCATCTTTCTGGCCTCGCGCGACGACTGGCCGAGGGCGGGAATGAGGTGACGGTAATTACGAGTCGTCGCGGTTACGATGACTCGACGAAGCTATTCCCGCGAAAAGAGAATTGGCATGGCGTAAATGTCTGTCGGATTTTCAATACAGGATTTTCCAAAGGGGCCAAATGGAAACGCGCGATGAATTTCGCGACCTTCCTGTGCTGCTGTTTCTGCAGAATGTTGCTATTGCCAAAGCAGGATGTTGTTTTAGCGATGACTTCTCCGCCACTGGTTTCCGCACTGGCTGCCGCCTTCTCATGGCTGCGAGGTGCGCGATTCTGTTACTGGGTCATGGACCTCAATCCCGATGAAGCGATTGCCGCCGGTTGGCTTTCGACGACCTCGCTGCCAGCGAGACTTCTCGAGCAGCTCTCTCGTTTCAGTTTGCGTCAGGCATCTGCCATCGTCGTGCTTGATCGATTCATGCAGGAGCGAATTTTGGCAAAAGGAATTGAGGCTGAGAAAATTAAGGTGCTCCCTCCTTGGTCTCACGATGCAGAAATTCAATTCAACCCGGAAGGCCGTTTGCAATTTCGACGCCAGCACGGTCTCGACGGGAAATTTGTGGTGATGTATTCAGGCAATCACAGTCCCTGTCATCCGCTGGACACCATTCTTGGCGCAGCACGCCGATTAAGAGAAAGCAACGAGATCGCGTTTTGTTTTATCGGCGGAGGCGCGGAATTCAGGCGTGTGAAGCGCTTCGCGAACGAGGAGAGCCTTTCAAATATTGTCTGCCTGCCTTATCAGCCGCTCGATTGTCTTTCGGCCTCCCTTTCCGCTGGAGATTTGCATTTGGTTGTGATGGGAAATCCGTTCGTTGGTGTCGTGCATCCATGCAAGGCGTACAATATTCTGCGAATCGGTTTGCCTATCCTGTACATCGGCCCAAAACCAAGCCACATTTCGGAAGCGTTGCAAAACCTCAATGGAGAGTATGTTTGGCGTCACGTAGCTCACGGTGAAGTGACACAAACTGTGAAGCAGATAGCGGAGCTCCGGAAAAAAATCCAATCTGGCGTGAAAGTTCCTTTCTCCACGGCTTCGAACGAGTTTTCTGAAGAAGTATTGGTTCCGCGCCTGGTGCGCTTGCTTGATTCAATCGCAAAGCCGAGTCCAGTTTTTCCGCGACCGGAGCGGGGACATTCCTGTTCACAGCAACTGCCTCAGCCTTCGGCCAAACATGTCACGAATTAATAAGCCCTCATGTTTGGCGACTTAGATAAATACATCGTTGTCTTCCTGACCGGCCTTGTGGTGACTTATCTGCTGACTCCGCTGGTTCGTCATGTGGCTTGCAAATATGGAATCGTGGACAAACCCAACGAACGCAGGCCGCATAAATATCCCACCGCCCGCGGCGGAGGATTAGCCGTCGTGTTGGGAGTGCAGGCAGCATGTCTCATGGCCGTTGTATTTCCATGGCCAAAGCTCGCCGGCGGCCTCGACCTTGCCTGGTGGACGAATTTCACGCTTGCCTCGCTCATATTACTGCTCGTCGGGCTGGTGGATGATATACGCGGATTGAGCCCCTGGGTGAAACTTGGCGGACAAGCCTTGGCGGCGCTGTTTGTATCTCTCTCCGGCACACGGTTCGGTACGATGTTGGGATTCGAATTGCCGTGGTTTCTCGATTTCATCTTGGTGCTGATGTGGATCGTTGCGGTTATTAATGCTTTTAACCTGATTGATGGCCTGGATGGATTGGCCTCGGGATTGGCGCTAATTTCTGCTTGCGGTTTGTGCGGAATATTTGTCCTCAACGGCCTCCCGGGAAACGTTCTGATACTGCTGGGACTCATGGGAGCCTGCCTGGCATTCCTGCGCTACAATTTTCATCCGGCCACGATTTTCCTCGGCGACACGGGAAGTATGTTTTTGGGATTTATCCTTGGAGTCGTGTCACTGCAAACATTTACGAAGAATACCTTTTTTCTTTCGATGACAATTCCGATGCTCGTGCTGGGCGTGCCTATTTACGATGCATTACTGGCGATCTGGAGAAGATCCGTGCGCAGTATCCTGGTTGGCGGCGGAACAGGGGGCCCAGGCAAACGAAAAGGAATTATGCAGCCGGATGTTGAACATCTGCATCATCGGTTGCTCAAAGCCGGTTTGAGCACTCGGCGCGTAGCGACAATCCTGTGTGTGACGAATGCAGGCCTGGTAACTTTTGGGCTCCTTATCACTACATTTCAATCACACGCTGCGGGAATCTTCCTCCTGGCGCTGCTTGCGGCGGCTTACGTGTTGATGCGGCATATGGCGGCCATCGAATTACGGGACACCGGTAAAGCTCTTTTGATCGGTCTGCGTCGCCCCACTCACTCGATGCTCAAATCGCTCGCATATCCGATTTGGGATATGTTCTGCATGGCAGGCGCGCTGGCGATCGCGATGTGGGCTTTTGAACCCGCTCGAGCGGTATTTTTACATAGTTGGTTCCTGGATTTGCCTGTCTGGGTGACTCCGACCTTTTCGCTGCTGGCGCTTTCACGAACTTACGTAACGGTTTGGACACGTGCGCGGGTACTCGATATCTTGATGCTATTGTTCACGCTGCAAATTGGTTTGGTGCTCAGCCTGGGAATCGCGCTCCTGATTGATCCATCCGACGCAGGCAAATGGTGCTTGCGAGCCCTTGTTGTCGCTGGAATCAGCCACGCGGGAATGCTTTCGGTCAGAGTCTTCTATCGTTGTGTCGAAGAGTTAGTTACATACTTAAAGACAAAGAGCGAACTAAATGCAGCCGGCGAGCGCGTTGTGCTCTACGGCGCGGGCGGCCGTTGCCAACTGTTCCTGAAAGAGCGCGGATTTAATAATTCGGGCAGCTTCGACGGCCGGGTTATCGTCGGTTTGATCGATGACGAACCGAGCCTGCATTTTCAATGGGTGTACGGTATTCGCGTCCTCGGCGGGTTGAAGGATTTACCGCAGTTGATTCCACGGGACCGAATTAGCGGAATTGTCATTACCGCAGCGCTAAGGCCAGAATCGCGCGCCGAGCTGGAGAGACTCGCTTTTCAGTACAGCATGCGCTTGAGCGAATGGCGCTTTGAGGACCAACGGCTTGACACGCACGCGACTGAATCGTTGCGAATATTTGCCCCGGCTTACGCCTCGCAAGACTAGACGAGCCGCTCGGGTA
>Ga0068857_100002461_pt1 | contig 15133 bp, 15 predicted proteins | sample KBSCornC72_FD_66591 | JGI IMG/M metagenome (GOLD analysis project Ga0068857, IMG submission 66591) | Corn rhizosphere microbial communities from Kellogg Biological Station, Michigan, USA - KBS Corn C7-2 | ecosystem: Host-associated > Plants > Roots > Rhizosphere > Soil ...
GGTGATCACGTCAAATAATGAGAAGGAATTGCCTGACGCCTTCCTGCGCCGCTGTTTCTTCCACTACATCAAGTTCCCCGATGCCGATACCATGAGCCAGATCGTGGACGTGCATTTCCCCGGTATCAAGAAGCGTCTGGTCGAAGAAGCCTTGCGCATTTTCTTCGAGGTGCGGGAGGTTCCCGGGCTGAAGAAGAAACCGTCAACCTCGGAGCTTCTCGATTGGCTCAAGCTCCTGCTTAGCGAGGACATGACGCCGGAGATGCTGAGGGAGCGCGACCCGCGCAAGCTGATCCCGCCATTGCACGGGGCGCTCCTGAAAAACGAACAGGACGTGCACCTCTTCGAACGCCTGGCCTTCCTCAGCCGGCGCGAGGTTTAAAAGCTCCGGCCCTAGCTCTTGTCGCACCCCGGGCCATCGGAGGCGCCGCTCTCTGGTCGTGGGAGCGATCGAGCGCTTGCCAAGAGGGGCGAGTGACCTAGCGCTCTAGACTCGATTTTGTCGTGCGTGCAGCTGGTGGTCGAGATGGGCCCTCACGGCGGGCCATTCGCTGGCGACGATGCTGTAGACCACGGTATCGCGTAAGGTGCCATTGGAGAGAATTTGGTGACTGCGCAGCACGCCATCCAGTTTGGCGCCAAGCCTTTCAATCGCGCGCCGGCTCTGCTGATTGAAGAAGTGCGTGCGAAATTCTACCGCGATGCAGTCGAGCTGTTCAAAGGCGTGCGCCAATAACAGATATTTGCACTGGGTATTGACCGCGCTGCGCTGAACTCGTTTCGCGTACCAGGTCGACCCGATTTCCAAACGGCGATTAGCAGAATCCACATTCATGAAGCTAGTCAAACCGGCGGGCGCGCCATCGACCCCGATCACCGCGAAGGGAAGCATGGTGCCCGCAGCCTGAAGCCCTAGCCTCCGATCGATTTCCCGACCCATGTCCTCCGGAGAAGGAATCGAAGTGTACCAGAGCTTCCACAATTCTCCGTCCTTCACCGCCTCCTTAAGCCCGTCGCAATGTGCTTGCGACAGGGGCTCAAGGCCTGCGAATGGCCCTTTTAACGTCACGGGCTCGAGCCAAGGCATCCTCACTCCCATTCGGCCGGTTTTTCGCGTGTCCCAAACCTAAAGCAAAGCCGAGCACCGGGCCAGACAGCACCTCATCACTAAGCCGACGCGCCGCGCGAGCGTTAGTCTCGCACAGGTATCCATATTTCGAGCCCGCCATGGCCGGTCAGCGGATCAAAATTCGTATCGTAACGCTCGAAATTGGCAGCGTCCGCGGCTTTCAACCCGGCCTCCGGAAGCCAGCGGTTCCAGATGGTGGCAAAGGTACGCCGAATGGATGAGATGTGCCCGGCGTGGGTGAACACGGCATACCGCTGCTCAGGAATCCGCAGCCGACTGAATTCACGCGGCAGATCCTCGAAATCGGAGACCTCGACTCCCGCGATATAGTCGAAATTCCCGGCATCGTCGGCGTTATGACAAACGCCGAACGCCACCGGTCCGAGCCGGTTTGGAATGCGATCAACCGTTTGGTGAAAACGCTGCCATTGATGCGGGATGGCGGCGCTTCCATCGCCGCTGTAGCGCTCGCCGACACCGGCGACCAAAAAAGCCTTGCCAATGATGAGGCGCGGCACTTGTTGCTCGTCGATCATAGTCGAATCCATGATGATGGGCTCCTGAAGTGGTAGGTTCGCAAGATGCGCCCTTCCCCGCACGCTTTCGGGCGTCACCCCGAAATGATCGCGGAAGGCGCGGCTGAACGCTTCGTGGGAGCCGTAGGCGGAATCCAGGGCGACGGCCAGTATATCGGGGGCGCCATCGGCCAGCGCGCGGGCCGCCTCGCTCAGCCGTCGTGCCCTGACATAGCGCATCACCGAAAATCCCGTCGCGGCCGCAAAGGCCCGCACCAGGTGAAAGCGGGAGACGCCGGCAACCGCCGCTATCGTGTCCAGGCTCAGGTCGCCTGCCAGGTGACTCTCGATAAACCAGAGCGCTTTCTGGGCGGGATTCATCGCCAGACGTCCTCGTTCGAAGCAGCTCACCCTAGGACGCCCGAGCGAACACCGCTTGATCGTTCTTGCTCTGGCTATGAACGGCCAAGCACCGCCTTTCGACGACCGCTATTTCGCCTTCTCGCCCTCTTTGGCAGGCGCGGCCTTGCTGCGATCCACCGAGTCGGGCGCTTTTTGGTCGTCGGGTTTCTTCTGGTGCTTCAGATCGTCGAGGAGTTTCTGCAGGCTCGCAACGCTGGCTTTGAGACTCTCGATCTGCCGGTTGGCGGCATCGAGCTTCTGTTGGTGATCGATGTTGAGCTTGGTCAGCGACTTCTGCAGAAAATCGACATTGCTCTGCAGGCAACTCGTGCGCCGCTCCATGGTCTTCTCGACCGTGCAGATTTCCATACCAGGAATGTCCTGAGCTTTCAGCACACCTCCCATTGGCGAAGTCACCAGGCAAGCCACGATGCCGATGCGCTTCACCCCCTTGGCCATTCAAGCCTCCCATGTAGATCATGCAGCACGGCCGAGAACGAAGCGCTGTAGCATTTTCATATTGAAACCTCATTTGCGCGGTTTCGTCTTGAGATGGGCGATGCACCCCCTAACTGGCCCGGTTCAGGCCGGGACGCATTCTAACGAAGTGGCGCAGCCGTTTGACACATTAATCTGCCCGCGTTTGTTGATCGCACGTCAAATCGCCGCGGTAGGAACTTGCATCTGCTGGAGGTCTTTAGACTTGTGGCATCGCCAATCTACCGCTCCCACGAGCGACCGCCCAAATGGGAACTTTCAGCCTGTCGTTAGGAAGGAAAGAATGGCAACGCGCGAACGACGTCTGGCCGAGTTCGATGGCCACGGCAACCCACCATCCGATCAGCCCGTGCAACTGCTTTGCGAGGATCACAGCGGCACCTACCAGCTCCCCTTTCCCTGCCTTTGGGTGAACGGCGAATGGCGAAATCACATTTCCGGTGACACCGTTCGGGCGACCGTCGTGGGCTGGCGTCTGCAGCCGCCGGAGGTCGATACATTCCGCCGCTAGCCATAAAGCCACGGCATATCGAAACGTCCCAGAATGCGACGGATAGGCGGGCCCGATTAACCCTGGGAACGCGAGAGGAACAAATCACGCCCGAATCGGTGGTTCTCCTGCGCGATAGGATGTTCACGGCTAGATATGGCTTGGCAATTAAGCAGCGGCCGCTAGATACAGATGCGCGAATTTCCCCGTCGGGGCGTCGTGCTATCCCAGAGGTTAACGGCCGTCAGGACAGAAAACTGCGGGCGAAAAGAGCACGCGCTGAAGCCTCGGCGACCATCGCCCGAGTTGTCGCTTTAGAAAAAACGATCAGACCTATAATCCCGGTTGTTTCCAGGGCGTCACTGGCGGAACGGTGTCGGTCGCAGGTGGCATGTCGACGGTCTTGAAATCGGCCGGACTGACGATTTCGAGATATTCCATGTCCGGTGAGTAATCGAACAAATAATGGACGATCCCCGGCCGTTGGTGGACGACATCGCCGGCCTGGACCAGCGTTGGCTTATCCTCATACATGAACCGCGCCCACCCCTTGGTCATGATGACGATCTGGAAATCGCACTCATGCTTGTGCCAACCGGTCCCGTTCTCCGGTGGCAGGTCTGGATTGGCCTTGACCAGATGACAGATCACCTGTCCGCCGGTGGCCGCGGCGATGCCGAGATCGCGATAGAGAAAAAAATCACGCAGACCGCCACCGGTGAATTCGGTGTCCTGCGGTTTGACGTGGGAAAACGTCTTGACCACGGCATGCTGGTTCATCAGTGCCTCCACTGCTCCAAAGCCAGCGCGCCAACGCTGATGGGTATCTTTGGCAACGCCAAGAAGGCGCGCTCACGGCTTCATGAAGGCCATGCGAAAATCGCGCCAGTCTATGGGCACGGCTTTTCTGATCCTTCGCCTGACCCGCGAACCCGCTGGCCCGAACCGGGATTTCAATGTGAGGGCGGTGAAGTTGCTGACGACTCGGGCGATCCGTGGGCAGTCGTGATTGATGCCGGCTTAGGCAGGATGCAGTGGGAATGGGCTGACGATTAGCAGGAATAGCTGCGTCTAATATTCGACCTCAAGCTCCTCGATATCGGCCGGCTCAGCCTTAGCCGCCTCGATCCACTCCTGCATTTCGGGAAGCGCCATGATGGTGCGCGCATAGTCCGCGAGCCCGGGCTCCAGCTTGACGTCATAGGTCGCGAATCGGGTTACCACCGGGGCGTACATCGCATCCGCCATGGTGCGCTGGCCGAACAGGAACGGCCCGCCCGATTTGGCCAGGCACTCTCGCCAGATATCGCAAATCCGATCGATGTCCGCCTGTGCGCGGGACCAAATCTTGAATCCTGGAAAGTGGCCCTTGAGATTGACCGGCAAGGATGCCCTCAGGGTGGCAAAGCCGGAATGGATTTCACCGCAGATCGACCGGCAATGCGCCCGCAATATCCGATCGGAGGGCAACAGCCCGGCCTCCGGTCTTATCTCATTGAGATATTCGGCAATCGCGAGCGTGTCCCATACGGTCGCTCCTTGGTGACGCAGACAGGGCACCAGGATCGAAGATGACAGCAGGAGGATTTCAGCGCGCGCTGCGGGGTCGTCCGGCGCGATCACGATCTCCTCAAATTCCAGCCCCGAAAATTTCGCCAGCAGCCAGCCCCGCAGCGACCAGGAGGAATAATTCCTGCTGCTGATGGTCAGTGTCGACATGGCCATTATCCCGCCCCCTCTGCCCAAATCCACGTCGAATTGCCCCCGGAAAGCTCTGGGGGCCTTTGGCAGGAGCCCATTCGACGCACTTTGCGCATCCAAGCAGCAAGTGACGTGCCAGTTTGGCAGGCTGATTGACTCCTTGTTGGCTTCGATATTGCATAATCGGGGGCTGGGGGTAGCCAATTATGCCGATGTTCTACCAAGCATATCAAAACCACGTGGATCTGACGGCCCCGTGGCGGACCGGCGCGGCATCGGCGCTTCGTTATCTCAACCTGGTCCCCCAGGGCATTTCGGACAAGGTGTTTGGCCGCCTCGCGGCTGCCCTCGAACTGATTTCGCGGGCGTCGCTGACCTACACCCGCCCCGCCTACGGGATAGACAGGGTGTTGGTCGGCAACTCCGAAGTTGAAGTGGTGGAGGAAGTCGCCTTCGCGAGCCCCTTCGGTTCGCTGCTCCACTTCAAGAAGGATTATGCGCCGGAGCAGCCCCGGGTTTTGCTGGTCGCGCCCATGTCGGGCCATTTTGCGACCCTGCTTCGCAGCACAGTCAAGACCCTGCTCCAGGACCACGACGTCTATATTACCGATTGGCATAACCCGCGCGAAATTCCCTTGAGCGCCGGCAAGTTCGGACTTGAGGATTTCACCGATCATCTGATCAAGTTTCTCGAGCAGATCGGTCCTCGCGCGCATATGATAGCGATCTGCCAACCTTCGGTTTCGGCGCTGGCGGCCGCCGCCGTCATGTCGGAAGACAACCACCCTTCGCGCCCGGCCTCCCTGACGCTGATGGCTGGCCCCATCGACACCCGAATCCAGCCGACCAAGGTCAACGAGTTTGCCAAAAGCAAGCCGATCAGATGGTTCGAGCAAAACCTGATCAATTACGTGCCGGTCCAGTGCAAGGGCGCTTTCCGCCGTGTCTATCCGGGGTTCATCCAGCTCACCGCCTTCGTTTCGATGAATCTCGACCGCCATATCAAATCACATGTCGATCTCGCCAATCACCTGGCTAAGGGCGAGAACGAGAAGGCCGAAATCATCAAGACCTTCTACGATGAATATTTCGCGGTGATGGATCTTACCGCCGAGTTCTACATCGAGACCGTCCGCGATGTATTCCAGGAACATCTGTTGCCCCAGGGCAAATTGATGCATCGCGGACGACCGGTGAACCCGGCGTCGATTCGGCGGATGGGTCTGATGACGGTGGAAGGCGAGAAGGATGATATCTGCTCGATCGGGCAGACCCTGGCGGCGCAGGATCTCTGCACCGGCGTGCGCACCTATCGCAAGGTCCATCACATGCAAGCCGGCGTCGGCCATTACGGCGTTTTCAGCGGCCGGCGGTGGAATAAGGAGATTTATCCGCTGCTGCGGGATTTCATCCACGTCAATTCCTGACCTATCGATCGGCCCGGATCAAGCAACCTTAATAATCCCGCGGCTCCGATCAATCCAAATCGTTTTCCGCTTTAGCTTTGCCTTATTCTGATGGAACTATCTGCGGCCAAGCCGGATGATATTTCATGAGCAATGCCTTTTTTTCGGATCTTCTTGCCTCCGTCACCGAGCGCGGCCGCACCTTGCTCCGGCGCGCCGGATCTCCTGGATCGAGGCCGGACGCCAACGAGATCCTTGAACTATGCGAGACCCTATTGTCGAATCGCGGCGAGGCCTCGGGAAGCGCGATTGGGCGTGAACTCCTGGACCGCTATCGCGATCTCGACTTGGAAGGGCGGATTGCTTTCTTTCAGACCCTGTCGCGCGATTACGGCCCGGATCGCGAAAAGCTGGCGCGCGCCATCGAGATCTGGCGCGCCCAGCCCAGCGATCGGGACGGCAGCGACCTGCACTTTGCTTCGGAGCCTCGGCGCCAGGAGTTGTTTCGCCGCTTGAACAGGACACCGGGTGCGACGGGCGAACTCGTAGCCATGCGCGCCGACCTCCTGGACACAATGTCGGACCAACGCGGCCTTGCCGCGCTAGATCGCGACCTCGTGCATCTCCTGGCGTCCTGGTTCAATCGCGGATTTCTAGTGCTTCGCCGCATCGACTGGTCGACGCCCGCCAACATCCTAGAAAAGGTCATCCGCTACGAGGCGGTTCACGAAATTCACGACTGGGAGGACCTACGCCGACGCATCGATCCGGTCGACCGGCGGTGCTATGCCTTCTTCCATCCCGCGCTGATCGACGAGCCGCTGATATTTGTCGAAGTCGCCTTGACCGAATCCATTCCCGAGGCGATCGCTCCATTGCTGGCGGAGGAACGAGAACCGGTCGCCTCGTCACGCGCACGGACAGCGGTGTTCTATTCAATATCGAACTGCCAGCGCGGACTGGCGGGTATTTCGTTCGGCAATTTCCTGATCAAGCAGGTGGTGGAGGAATTACGACGAGAACTGCCAAAGCTGGAGAATTTTGTCACGCTGTCGCCGGTTCCCGGCTTCATGCGCTGGCTGGCAGGCGATGATGCTCCGCTTTCGGAAAGCCAGCGACAATTGATCGAACACCTCGACGATCCCGATTGGATCACCAATCCCGAACTTGTCGCACCATTACGCGAACTGCTTGAACCGCTGGCGGCCTATTACTTTTTGAAAGCGCGAAATTCGCGTGGTCGACCGGTGGATTCGGTGGCGCGCTTCCATCTGGGTAACGGCGCGCGATTGGAGCGGATTGACTGGCTGGGCGATACATCGCCGAAGGCCTTGCGAGAATCCGCTGGCATGATGGTCAATTATTTGTACCGCCTGGACGATATCGAGAAGAACCACGAGGCGTACGCCAATGAGGGTCAGATCGCCGCATCCGGTGCGGTGAAAAAACTGCTCAAGAATGAGCGCCGGCGCCTGCTCGAGGTACGGCTGCCCTGAACAAAGCTCATTTCCGCTCGCGGAAATAAGGTTCGACCGTGCCATAGACCTTGATGGTCAGTGGATTGCCAAACCGATCCTTGGACGTGCCGGCAGTGACGCGCACCCAGCCCTCGCTCACGCAATATTCCTCGACATTGTTCTTCTCAACGCCCTTGAAGCGAATGCCGACATCGCGCGCCAGCACCGCCTCGTTATAGTGCGGGCTTCGTGGATCGACCGACAGCCGATCCGGCAGTTGATCGTTCAAATTGGCATCTTTTTCGGTCACAGCAAGCCCTCGATGTCCTTGGTCAACGCTTCGGGTTTGGTGGTCGGAGCGTGGCGACCAACCACCTTTCCCGAGCGGTCTACCAGAAATTTGGTGAAATTCCATTTGATCGTCGAACCAAGCACGCCACTCTTCTGCTCCTTCAGGTAGCGGAACAGAGGGTGGGCGTTGGCGCCATTGACCTCGATCTTGGCAAACATCGGAAAGCTGACGCCGTAAGTGTCGCTGCAGAATTGCTCAATTTGCGCCGCCGCTCCCGGCTCCTGCCCGCCGAACTGATTGCAGGGAAATCCAAGAACCGAAAACCCGCGCGGACCGAACGAACGATAAAGGGCCTCAAGGCCACGGTACTGCGGCGTGAACCCGCAGGCGCTGGCGGTATTGACGATCAGAAGCACCTGCCCTTGAAACCGGGACAGGGGTATCTCCTCGCCGCCCAGCGAAAGCGCGTTGAAATCGTAAACGCTGGTCATTGCGTTGTCCGATCAGTGCCGGGTGATCCCGTGACCCGGAAGGCCGACCAGCGCCTCGGAGAACGGAAATTCCAGCACGATCTCGCCTTCCGCATCCGTGACCTCAAGCACCGCGCTCAGAAGATCCACGTGTGTCTCGTCCGATTTCAATAACTCGGTGATCATCGCGCGCGCCATTTCCCAGGCATGATCCGGATCGCGCAGCTCTTCGCCCTCAGAATCCTGGATAACCTCTTCGCCGATACGGGTGTTGAAGAAATAACGCGGCATATTCGGGAACTGACCGTTACCTTTATCTGTCATCCGACATAGCCCTTTATTTTTGCCGTCAAACGCACAATTATTTGAACGGCTGGTAACGGCTTCATATACACTTCCACCGAAGCGTCGAGCACCTGATCGGCGCGGAGCGCCACCCAAGGGACAAGTATTATCATGGCGCCCGATGCCGATGCGGCGAAATCCACCACTTCCCCTCCCGGTCCCTCCTCGCCATTGGCCTCAAACTATCTGCCGGCCGGCGACGGGCACGAACTCTATGTCGAAGCCATTGGACGACCTGACGGCATTCCGGCGGTCTATCTGCACGGTGGCCCAGGCAGCGGCTGCCAGCCCGACCACCGTCGCCTGTTCGATCCCGAACGCTTCCATGCGGTTTTGTTCGACCAGCGGGGAGCCGGGAGAAGCCGACCCAAGGCAAGTCTGGATCACAATACGCTGCCGCATCTCATTGCCGATCTGGAATTGATTCGGGAGAAGCTCGGCATCGAACGCTGGATGCTGGTCGGCGGCTCATGGGGCGCGACATTGGCGCTGGCCTATGCCGAAAATTATCCACAACGCGTCAGTGGACTGGTTTTGCGGGCTGTCTTTCTCGCCACGCAGAGCGAGTTGGACGGCGCCTTCATGGAAATGCTGCCGCGCTTCTATCCTGAACTGCATGAAGATTTTCTCGGTCTGTTGACGCGCGAGGAACGGGCCCGGCCGCTACAGGCCTATTGGAAGCGAATTCTCGATCCCGATCCCAAGGTGCACGCGCCGGCCGCGCGCGCCTGGTACTCGACCGAATTCATCCTGTCGGAGCATCACCCTTCCCGAACCCGGATCGATCTGGCGGCGCTGCATGCATCAAGACGTCTGCCGGTTTCGCCCTTCGTGGAAGCGCATTATTTTCAGCACGGTTGCTTCATGGCGCCGGGACAGTTGCTCGCCGGAGCGGGCCGGCTTGTCGGTATCCCCGGCATCATCGTGCAAGGGCGATACGACCTGCTTTGCCCGCCATCCACCTCGCATGCTCTCGCCAAAGCCTGGCCCGACGCGGAGCTACGTGTCATCGAAGCAGCGGGACACTCGCTTTACGATGCCGGCATTCGCGATGCCGTGACCAAAGCGATGTCCGATATCATCCCGCGTCTTGTTGCGTGAACCGCACCGCATATTATTGCGATGCATATATTGCATCGCAAATTCGTGAACGTCGCATTTGGCAATGCAACCACCCGTATTCGGGATAACGCTGGCGGAAAAATGACTTTTCAGCCTGCCTGCTATCCTGTTGAATGGCGTTCGATGATTTTCGCACGCTCGGAACGGAGTGGGCGGATGCGATACGAGCAATCGCTTCATAACGCTTCAATAATAAAAAGGCCGCGCGATCCCTTCAGGATGCCACCGCGGACAGGATGGGAATGAAACCAACTGACATCTCAGCTCCAGACTACTTCCACAAAGTCGTTGATTGCCAATGGGCTTGCCCTGCCCACACTCCGGTCCCCGAATATATCAGGTTGATTGCGGAGGGCCGTTACAGCGACGCCTACATGATCAACTGGAGATCGAATGTCTTTCCTGGAATTCTGGGCCGGACCTGTGACCGCCCCTGTGAGCCGGCCTGCCGGCGTGGCCGTGTCGAGGAAACTCCGGTCGCGATCTGCCGGCTCAAGCGTGTCGCCGCTGATTTCAAGGACGATGTTGCCCATCGGATGCCGAGGCCAGAGGCGCGGAATGGCAAGCGAATTGCGATTGTCGGCGCAGGCCCAGCATCACTCTCGGTCGCCCGTGATCTGGCGCCGCTAGGTTATCATTGCACCGTGTTCGATGCCGATCCCAAAGCTGGCGGCATGATGCGGACGCAGATTCCGAAATTCCGCCTGCCGGATTCCGTGATCGACGAGGAGACCGGTTACATCCTCAATCTCGGCATCGAGTTCAAAGCCGGTCAGCGGATCGAAAGCCTCAAAAAGCTGTTGTCCGAAAATTACGACGCGATCTTTGTCGGTACGGGCGCGCCGCGAGGGCGCGAACTCGATCTGCCCGGCCGTTCTGAGGCCGCTGCCAATATCCATATCGGAATCGACTGGCTTTCCTCGGTCTCTTTCGGCCACATCGACAAGATCGGCAAGCGCGTGATCGTGCTCGGCGGCGGCAACACGGCGATGGATTGTTGCCGCACCGCGCGACGCCTCGGCGGCGAAGATGTGAAGGTGATCGTCCGTTCCGGCTTTGAGGAAATGAAGGCATCTCCGTGGGAAAAGGAAGATGCCATGCATGAGGATATCCCGATCCTCAACTTCATGGTGCCCATCGCCTTCGTTCATGAGAACGGCAAGCTAACCGGCGTCACGTTCCAGAAGGTCAAGGCCGAATACGACACCAAGGGCCGACGTAGCCTCGTTCCCTCCGGCGAACCCGACCAGACGATTGCGTGTGACGACGTGCTGGTGGCGGTCGGCCAGGAAAATGCCTTTCCCTGGATCGAACGGGACTGCGGTATCGAATTCGACCAATGGGGTATGCCCAAGGTCGATCCCAAGACCATGGGCTCGACGCATCCCAACGTTTTTTTCGGCGGCGATGCGGCGTTCGGCCCGAAGAACATCATCTGGGCTGTCGCCCATGGCCATGACGCAGCGCTGTCGATCCACCAGCTCTGTTCCGGCGAAGACATCAACGAACGCCCTCTCCCCGAGGTTCACGTCTCGTCGCAGAAAATGGGCATTCATGAGTGGAGCTACGACAACGACGTCTCGCCCGACAGGCGCTTCAAGGTGCCTCACCGCGACAAGGTGATCGCGTTGAAGGACATCCGAGCCGAGGTCGAACTGGGGTACGACGTCAAGCTTGCGCTGGGCGAAGCCCAGCGATGCCTGAACTGCGACATCCAGACAGTTTTTTCCGCGCCGCTATGCATTGAATGCGATGCCTGCGTCGACATTTGCCCGATGGATTGCATCACTTTCACCGCAAATGGCGAGGAAAGCGACCTGCGCCAGCGCCTCAAAGCCCCCTCACCTGATCCCGATCAAGCGCTGTACCTGGCCGACGGGCTGAAGACAGGACGGGTGATGGTGAAGGACGAAGACGTCTGCCTGCATTGCGGCTTGTGCGCCGAGCGGTGTCCCACCGGAGCGTGGGACATGCAGAAATACCTCATCGATGTGGTTCACGCGGGTTCATCATGTCCGTCCAAAAGCCGATCAGCAGCGTAAACGACTTCGTCGTCCGCTTCGCCAACGTCAACGGCTCCGGCTCAGCCAGCGCCAACGAGCTGTTCGCCCGCGCGATCCTACGTCATGGCGTTCCGGTTTCTCCGCGCAACATCTTCCCATCTAACATCCAGGGTCTTCCTACCTGGTATGAGGTGCGGGTTACCGAGGGCAATCACCTCGGCGCGCGCGGCGGCACTGACATGATGGTGGCGATGAACCCGCAGACCTGGGACAAAGACATCGCCTCGATCGAACCCGGCGGCTACCTGTTCTATGATTCGACGAAGCCGATGCCAGCGTCCAAGTTCCGGCCCGACATCACCGTGATCGGTGTGCCGCTGACGGCCATTACCAACTCGACCTATAGCGACCCACGCCAGCGCCAGCTGTTCAAGAACATCATCTATCTCGGCGCGCTTTGCGCGTTGCTCGACATGGACATCAAGCTGGTCGAACAGCTGATCGGCGAGCAGTATAAGGGCAAGGAAAAGCTGCTCTCATCCAACGTCCACGCGCTGCATCTCGGCCGCGACTGGGCGCTGCAAAACCTGAAATGCCCGATCGGCCTGCGCATCGCGAGGGCTGACAAGGTTGGCGACCGCATCTTCGTGGAGGGAAATAACGCCGCTGCGCTCGGCGCCGTATATGGCGGCGCCACGGTTTGCGCATGGTATCCGATCACGCCCTCGTCGTCGCTGGCCGACGCCTTCACTGCGCATTGCAAGAAGCTGCGGCACGACCCGGAAACCGGGAAAGCCAAATACGCGATCGTGCAGGGCGAAGACGAGTTGGCGTCAATCGGCATTGTGATTGGCGCGGGATGGAATGGCGCGAGGGCCTTCACCACCACGTCGGGGCCCGGCGTTTCCCTGATGACGGAATTCATCGGGCTCTCTTACTTCGCTGAGATCCCGGCCGTCATCATGAACGTGCAACGCGCCGGTCCTTCCACGGGCATGCCCACGCGCACCCAGCAATGCGACCTCATCTCCTGTGCCTACGCCTCGCATGGTGACACCAAGCATGTGCTGTTGTTTCCCGAGGATCCGGCGGAGGCCTTTGAATTCGCAGCCCAGGCCTTTGACCTCGCGGAGCGGCTGCAGACCACGATCTTCCTCATGCTCGACCTCGACATCGGCATGAACCATCGGCTGTGCCGGCCGCTGAAATGGGACGATTCCCGGCAATTTGATCGCGGCAAGGTCATGACGGCTGAAATGCTGGATCAGGGTCGAGAATTCGGCCGCTATCTCGATGTCGACGGCGACGGCATTCCGTATCGCACCTATCCCGGCACCCATCCGAGCAAGGGGTCCTACTTCACACGCGGCACCTCCCGCGACCGCTATGCGCGCTACTCGGAAGAGGGCTCGGTCTATGCCGACAACATGCAGCGGCTGCTGCGCAAGTTCGAGACCGCGCGCGACATGGTACCGCGCCCTCTGCAGGCCAATGCCGCCAAACCGACGCGGTATGGCGTCATCTATTTCGGCTCGACCTCGCCCGCCATGGACGAGGCGATCGGACTGCTGGAGCAGCGCGGGCATCTGCTCGACCGGCTTCGGATTCGCGCCTTCCCCTTCCATTCGAGCGTGGCAAGCTTCATCGCCGACCACGACTTCGTCTACGTGGTGGAACAGAACCGCGATGCCCAGCTCCGCTCTTTGCTCGTCAACGAAAACGGCATCGACCCGGTGCGGCTGATTCCGATCCTGCATTATGACGGTACGCCGGTCACCGCCCGCTTCATTGCTGGCGCGATCGGCGACCATCAGGATCAGCTCAAGGTCACTCCGCTTCGCAAGGTAAAGACATGACCTATATCGCCAAGCCGAAATTCCATCATCCGGGCCTTCCGAAGAACGAGCTCGGCTATACCCGCCGCGATTATGAAGGGAAAATTTCGACCTTATGCGCGGGATGCGGCCACGATTCAATTACGGCGGCCATCATCGAAGCCTGCTTCGAACTTTCGATCGCGCCGCATCGGGTGGCCAAGATCTCCGGAATCGGATGCTCGTCAAAGACGCCGGACTATTTCCTCGACAATTCGCACGGCTTTAACTCGGTACACGGGCGAATGCCCTCGGTGCTCACCGGGGCTAACCTTGCCAACCGTGACTTGATCTATCTCGGCGTTTCCGGCGACGGCGATTCGGCCTCGATCGGTTTCGGCCAGTTCGCCCACTCGATCCGCCGCGGTGTCAACATGACCTATATCGTCGAGAACAACGGCGTATATGGCCTGACCAAGGGACAATTTTCGGCCACGGCCGACCGCGGTTCGAAGAGCAAGCGCGGCGTGGTCAACGCCGACAGCGCGATCGATCTGGTGGCTATGGCTCTCCAGCTTGGCGCCGGATTCGTGGCGCGCAGCTTTTCGGGGGACAAGACCCAGCTGGTGCCGCTGATCGAGGCGGCGATCCGGCATAAGGGCGCAGCCTTCATCGACGTGATCAGCCCGTGCGTCGCCTTCAACAATCACGCCGGCTCGACCCGCAGCTTCGATTACGTCCGTGAGCATAATGACGCGGTCAACCGTCTCGACGTCATTACCGGCAGGGACCCGATTACGGTCGATTACGCACCGGGCACGGTGCAGATCGTGGAGCAGCACGACGGTAGCCGCCTGGCGCTGCGCAAGATCGATGCGGATTATGATGCGAACGATCGGGTCGCCGCGATGACGTTCCTTCAAAAGCAGGCCGCCCGCGGAGAGATCGTCACCGGCCTGCTTTATGTCGATCCAGAGTCAGAAGACTTGCACAGCCACCTCAATACGGTGGAGGCGCCTCTCAACCGGCTGGACGAAAAGGCGCTTTGTCCAGGGTCTGCCGTGCTGGAAAAGATCAACGCCGGCTTGCGTTGAAGCCGGAAGATTTTCCGGCACGCGGCTCACGCCGCGGCCGACACACCTCTTGGGCTCACGACATATTCCTTCAGGACGTTGCCCGACGTGTCGACCTCGACCAGCGAAACGTCATAGGTCCATAGATCGGCTAAATGCTGAAGCACGCGCTTGGTGTCGGTTTCCTGAAGCTGCGCGCCCTTGACCACCGCGTGCCGCAGCATCAACCGGCGGTCTCCGGCGAGATCCACGTCCACAACTTCGATGTTGGGGTCAATATAACCAACGTCATATTGCCGAGCCAATTCACGCCTAATGCCGCGGTAACCCCGCTCATTGTGAATGGCATCGACCAGGATGCCGGCTTCCGTCGGATCATCGTGGAGGTGGAACATGCGGAAGTGGCGCATCAAGCG
>Ga0068857_100002464_pt1 | contig 15129 bp, 16 predicted proteins | sample KBSCornC72_FD_66591 | JGI IMG/M metagenome (GOLD analysis project Ga0068857, IMG submission 66591) | Corn rhizosphere microbial communities from Kellogg Biological Station, Michigan, USA - KBS Corn C7-2 | ecosystem: Host-associated > Plants > Roots > Rhizosphere > Soil ...
TGGTCTTCATCGCGCTGCCGTCCCCGTGCGCGCGCCACTCACCTTGGGTAGCACCTCGCGCGCGAGCGTCTCGATCTGCTCGATCCAGTCCGGATATCGCATCCGGAAGTCGAAGACGAGGAGGTCGCAGCCCAGCTGCTGGTAGCGCTGTACCCCGCGGACGATGTCGTCCGGTGTCCCGGCGAGGATCGAGCCATCGAGCTCCTCGATCTTCGTGAACTCTCCTGACGGCGGCTTGAGCCAGAACTTCTGCGCGTTCGCGTTCTTGATGAGACCCGGCACGTTAAGCCGCTCGACGGCGGACTTGGTCGTCGTGTCGATGCTCGTCACCGGGACGGCCCCCGTCATGACCATCGGCTTCCCTTGCTCGTCGGCCATCTGGCGGATCTTCTTCACACGCGCCTCATATGTTGGGAACGTGATGCGGCCGGGCAGCCAGCCCTCGCAGAAGTCGACGGCGAGCCGCGCCGCCGCCGGGGTCGCGCCGCCCCACCACACCGGCACGGGGTGCAGCGGCTGAGGCTTGAGGTCGACGTCGTTGAACTTGTAGCGCTCGCTGTTCCACTCGACCGTCTCACCCGCCCACAGCTTGCGGGCGATGAGCACCTGCTCCTTCATCATCTGCACGCGGTCCTCGGTGCCCTGGCCGATGACCTCGAACTCGTGGTCGAACGTGCCGGAGCCGATGCCGAGATCGAATCTGCGTCGCGTGATCCAGGACATCGACGCGACGCTGTAGGCCATGAGGATCGGATGGCGGAACGGGATGATCGTCGCGGCGCCCAGCCCGATCTTGCCCGTGACGCCTGCGAGATACGTGAGCGTCACGAACGGCTCGATGAAGGTGCGGTCCGTGCCCTCCATACCGTGCGGATGGAAGACGAGGTGGTCGCGCACCCAAAGCGAATCGAAGCCGAGGCTCTCGGCCAGCCGCGCGCCCTCGACGAGCAGGTCCTGATCCGCCTCGAGCCCGAAGTGAGGCACGAGCAAACCGAAACGGGTCATGAGCGGTCTCCTTGTCCCCGAATATGAGGATGCCCCCGCGACGCGTGCCACGGGGGCATCCTCGGCGCTACAACCGTGAGATTAGTTGGTCGTTGGGATGTTGTTCTTCTGGTAGAAGCCGATGGTCTGGAGCTTCTGGAGGTAGCTCAGGTCGAACGCCTTCGTGACGTCGACGTCCTTGACCGCTGGGTTGACCGACGCGAGCACGTCACGCGGCGCGACGAACGCATCCGCCGTGAAGGTCATCGACCGCGAGCCATACGTGAGGAAGTCCTTCATCACGAGGTCGGCCGCGTCCGGCTTGACCTGGGCCCAGTCGACGAACTTCGCCGTCGCGGTCGCGGTGTCGGTCCAGATCGAGTTCTGCGCCTCGAGGGCGGCAGCCACAACGACCAGCGCAGTGTTCGGGTTCTTCGCGAGGAAGGTCGTCTTCGCCATGAGTCCGCTGCGGCCCCACTGGAGCTTGGCCTTCGAAAGGTCGATGAGCAGGTTGAGGCCCGCGTCCTTCATCGCCTTCTCCTGAGACATGCCGACGACGGCGCAGCCGACCGATCCGCCCTTGAGGGCGGCGATGCGCACGCCTTCGCCACCGGTCTGGGTGATCACGGCGTCCTTGTCCGTCAGGCCGATGCCCTTGAGCATCAGCAGGGCGGAGCCATGCGACGTGCCACCGAAAGTGCTGATCGCGACCGACTTGCCCTTCACGTCCGCCGGCGTCTTGATGGCCGCGCCGCAGAAGAGACCGTCGGTCAGCGTGGTGCTGTTCATCGAGATGACCTTGACCGGCGTGTCGGTCACGACGGAGTTGATCGCGGTCGATGCACCGCCGACGAAGAAGTCAACCTGATCCGCGATGAGCGCCTGCAGGGCCTTCCCATCACCCTCGAACCCGGTGACCTCGACCGTCGTGATGCCGTACTTCTTGTAGATGCCGAGCCGCTCGGCGAGCGTCTCGGCGAACTGCACCGGCTCGGTCGGCGTGCTGATCCCTATGCGGACCTTCGTGAGCTCGGGCACCGGCAGCTGACCGAGTGCCGCGCTCGGGGCAACGCTGGCTGCCGTCGTCGGCGCGCTGCTCGCAGCTGGTGTCGTGCCGCCGCACGCGGCGACCGCGAGCCCTGCGGCCATGACGGTCGCGAGCAACTTGAACAGTGTCTTCGACATCATCACCCTCACCTCTTGAACCACATTGGACGCGCTTTGGACTTTGGCGAATGTACTCCCAACTCTCGGCCATCGTCTACGCTCGCGAGACGATCGAGTCGAGCGGCCACCCCATCGCGTACGAGCTCCGCGGCAAAGGCGTTCCGATCGTGCTCGTCGCCGGGACGGGTTATCACGGAGCGACATGGCCAGCGGAATTCACCCAGCCGCTCCTCGAGCGGCATGCCGTGCTCACGTTCGATCATCGCGGCACCGGGAAGACACCGCCGTCACCGGATCGGTATTCGACCCGCCTGTTTGCCGAGGACGCGATCGCACTGATGGACGCGCTCGACCTTCCGGCCGCTCACGTGCTCGGCCACTCGATGGGTGGGCGCGTCGCGCAGTGGATGGCACTCGACCATCCGAAGCGGATCCGCACGCTCATCCTCGCAGCGTCGGGGCCGGGTCAGTTCCGCGACGATCGCCCGGTGACGCGCGGGATCCCGGTGCATGCGGCGAAGGAGATGATCGAGCTCGGGTACGAGCGTTACATGCGCGAGCACATCCGCGATACGTTCTTCACACCGGAGTTCGCGGCCGAGCATCCCGAACGGGTCGCGTGGCTACACGAAGCGTTCTGGGCGCAGCGTCCCGACCTCGAGAACTATCTGCGCCACGTGCTCGCTCGTCAGGAGCATCAGACCGCGGAGCGGCTCGGCGAGATCCGGATGCCGACGCTGGTGATGATCGGCGACCGCGACACGAAGATCATGGGGACCGGATCACACGTCGAACAGTCGGAGTACCTCCTCGCGCATCTGCCGAACGCGACGAAGCGGGTGGTCGATGGAGCTGCGCACGGCATGTTCTGGGAGAGGCCGGAGCGCACGGCGGAGATCCTCCTCGAGTGGACCGACACGCACTAGGTCCTGAGCGCCGACCCTCGCGATGCGTCGAACCGGACCGGGTAATGGAGCCACCGCGTGAAGCGCGCCGTGCGCATATCGCGCTCCGGAGCGGCGCTCGGGTCGGGTCGCACGCCGCGACGCGCGACGGCCTGCAGCTCGAGCGCGACGAGCCCGAAGACGTGGTCGGCGTCCGCATGGAAGTCCGCCGGCACCGGGAAACCGCCACCGACGGCGCGGCCTGGGCACTGGTGCGGTCCGCCGCCGAACGACAGGCCCCAGCGCTGCACGCTCGCATCGATCGCCCGGTCGGGATCGAACTGGTCCGGCTGGGCACCGAACAGCCGCGGGTCCTGATTCGCGGCGACGATGTCGAGGACCACGAGCGCGTCTTTGGGCACGCGCCGCCCCGCGATCTCTGTGTCCGCCTCGGCGCGCCGCTTCATCTTCGGCGTGGTCGGACGCAGGCGCAGCGTCTCCTGGACCACGCGCTGCGCGAACAGCGTGTCCTCCGCGATGCGACCGATGATCACCGGATGCGCGTCGCCGGTCGCGAAGACGAGGTCGAGCGCATTCACCAGCGTCTGCGCGCTCGTGTGGGTGCCGCCCTGTAGATACGTCGCGACCTCGCGGACGATGCGCGCGTCGTCTGCCAACTCCATATGCGGGTCCTCGCGGTGGAGCAGGAGCACGGTCAGGATGTCGTGAGGGAGCTCGTCTTCGGCGGTCTCGCCGCGCCGAAGCCGCTCGATCAGTGCTCCACGCGTCGCAGCGGCGGGTCGGACGAATTGGCGTTCGAACTCCGCATACGCCTCGCGAACGAGCGCGCGCACCGCCGCCGGATCTTTCGCGTCGAGGATCGCGGCACCCTGCGAGAACGCGTCGACATGGCGCACGAGCGTACGTAGATCGTCGAGGCTCGACGCGTCGTATTCGATACCCGCGCGCCGCGCGGCGAGAACGACGCTCAGCAGCTCGCCGATCGGGAACAGGTCGACGCGCTCGCTGTCGATGAGCACGTCAAGCAAGTCGTTCATCACCTTTGGGAAGAGCTCTCGCTCGTACAGCCGCAGCACGTCGGCGCGGAACTGTGTGTTCTCGACCCGCCGCCGGGCGCGGTGCGTCGCGCCGTGCGCGATGCTCACGATGCCGCTGCGGATGTTGCCGTCCTCGTACGAACGCTTGTCGAAGCTGCGAGAGAGGTTGGGATCGAAGAGGGCGGCGCGGATGTCCTCATACCGGTCGAGCTCGATCGTCGCCGTGAACTCGGTCAGCAGGCCGTCGTCGCTCACAGCGCGTTCCCGTGCGCGTCGACGACGCGGACGGCGCCCGTTGGACAGGAGCGAACGACATCCGCGAGGACGTCGACGTCGGCGCTGCTCGCGGGTGGCTGCGGCACCGAGACGCCACGAGCCTCGTCGATCTGGAAGCCGCTCGGCAGGATCCGCACGCATTCGGCGGAGCCAATGCAGAGGTCGGGATCCACCGTGACGTGCGCCGTGGTCACGGCACGACCTGCGCGCTCACCGCGGGCGATTGTGCACCGAGATTCCGCCACGCCGCGCGCACCGCGAAGAGTCCGACCGGCACGAAGAGAGTCGCGGCCAGCAACGCGACGGGCACGCCGAACGTCGCTGCGATCGCGCCCGCAGCCAGCGCCGTGAAGGGCCGATTGCCGAGAAGCGCGATCTGGTGGAACGACATCAGGCGTCCGCGGATGTGGTCCGGTACCTCTGATTGCAGTGCCGCGGTGACGACGGGCAGGCACAGCGCGAACCCCATGCCGATCGCGATGAGACCGACGGCCGCGACGGCCATCGCGGTCGCCGCGCTCGCGACGATCAGGCCGCACGCCTGGAGGACGAGGCCGAAGGACGCGACCGTGCGCGCGACGTCGCGGCGTCGGAGAAGGGTGAGGACGAGGATCCCACTCACATAGCCGAGGCCCTGCGCGGCGATGACGAGTCCAGCGTCGCTGCTCGGCTGGCCGAGCCTTTCGGTGACCAGCACAGGTGCCGTCGTGCGGACGACCTCGCTGATGGCACTCGTCATCACGACGGCGAGGAGGACGAACGCGATCCACGGCTGTGACCGCACGTACGCGGTGATGCTCTGGCGCGCCCGGGCCGCGCGAGTCGCGGCGGTCTCGAGCGACCCGCCAAGTCCGCGTCGATAGAGGTAGACCATCGCGATGATCGGCCCGAGGTAAGTCGCTGCGTTGATCGCGAATGCCCACGCGTAACCGCCCGTAGCGAGCACCAGGGTGGCGAGCACCGGCCCGACGAGCTGGCCGGTCATGAACTGGAGCGTGTTCAGTCCGACGGCCTGCGGGAGCTCATCACGCGTCACAAGCGCGGGCAGCATCGCGGTGAGCGCCGGCTTGGCCACGGCCCAGGACGTCTGCAGCGCGAACGCGGTCGCGATGACATGCAGCTCGGTCGCGGCCCCCGCGAACGTCAGCAGCGCCAGTCCAACGGCGAACACGCCGGAGATGACCTGGGTCGCGATGACGATGGCGCGGCGGTCCCTGCGGTCCGAGATCACGCCACCTGGGAGCGAGAACAGCACGATCGGGATGAAGGTCGCGAAGTTGAGCACGCCCACCGCGAACGCGGAACCGGTGCGGTCGTATACGAACACCGATCCTGCGACCGCCTGCAGCCACGTCCCCACGTTCGAGAGGAATCCGCCGGTCCAGTACACCGCGAACGGACCCTGTCCGAAGATACCGAGCCGGCGTCGCGCGCCGAGGACGAAGCTCACTGTGTCAATCTAAACGCGTCCGAGATCAGCCGAGGGAGAGAACACATGCGACTCGAAGGCAAGACGATCATCGTCAGCGGTGCCGCGCACGGCATCGGGCGCGCGTACAGCGAGAGGCTCGCGGGCGAGGGCGCGAACGTCGCGCTGCTGGATATCGACGGCGCGCGCAACGAGGAGGTCGCGGCCGGCATCCGCGCGAAGAAAGGCAAGGCGATCGCGATCAAGACCGACGTGCGCGACTTCGCGGCCTTCGAGCGAGCTGCGGCGGGAGCCGCAAAGGAGTTCGGCGGGATCAACGGGCTCGTGAACAACGCGGGCATGCTCAATGTGATCCCGATCACGCGCTGCAACTTCGAGGACATTCCCGACGCCGAATGGGATCAGGCCTTCACGCTCAATACCAAAGCAGCCTGGTACGGATGCAAGTCGGTCCTTCCCTACCTTCGCAAGGCTGGCGGCGGCAGCATCGTGAACATCGCGTCGAGCACCGTGTTCCGCGGCGTGCCGACGCGCGCGCACTACGTTGCGTCGAAGAGCGCGCTGATCGGCTTCAGCCGCACGCTCGCGCGCGAGCTCGGCGGCTCGTGGATCCGCGTGAACGTCGTGTGCCCGGGCAGCACGCTCAGCGAGGAGGAGCCGAACGAGGAGACCGTCGCGATGCGTGAAGCGCCCGTGAAGGTCCGCTGTCTTCAGCGCATCGAGAAGCCGGCCGATCTCGTGGGCACGATCGCGTTCCTCATGTCCGACGACAGCGAGTTCATCACCGGGCAGACCCTGCTCGTCGACGGCGGGAGCGCATTCAATTGAACTGAGGGCGTCGGTTAGCGATGGAGCTCCGGGCGCCACACGTCGTAGCGGTGCTCGACGACGCGGATGAGCTCGCCGAGCACAACGCCGAAGATCCCGAACAGGACGATGCCCAGCATCACTCGAGCGGTGTCGAGGAAGACCCCGAAGAAGCCGATGTAGAAGCCGAGGCCCTGGTTCGCTGAGATGAACTCGGCGCTCACCACGCCGACCAGCGCGCGGCCGGCGCCGATCCGGATGCCGCTGAGGATGTACGGGATGGTGCTCGGGAGCGCGACGGTGCGGAACGCGAGCCATCGCGAGCCCCCGAAGCTCCGGGTGATCTCGAGATGGCGTCGCGCGATCGACTGCACGCCGGTGAACGTGGTCACGACCACGGCGAAGAACGCGGAGAGGAACACCACGATCACCTTCGACTCGAACCCGATGCCGGCCATCAGGATGATGAGCGGGATCAGCGCGACGTTCGGCGTGGCGTTGAATCCGGCGAGAAGGCCGTTGAAGAAGTAATCGACCCGCCGGAACCAGCCGATCGCCAGGCCGAGCGGGATACCGATGGCCAGCGACACCAGGAAGCCGACCGCGAACTCTCCCGTGCTCGCGGCGATGTGCGGCCAGATCGATCCGTTGCCGAAGTCGGTGAGCGCCGCCTTCCAGACCGACGACGGCGCGCTCACCAGCGATTTGCGGAAGATCCCCGTGTTCGCGGCGACCTCCCAGAAGACGATCAACCCGACGAAGCCCGCCACGCCGTAGAAGACGCGCTCGTTCCCCGCGCGAAGGCGTGCGATCAGCTGGACGGGCGCCGAGCGCACCGCGATCACGAAGCCGCATCCGGCTGCGGGGTCTTCCCGTACTGGCCCGCGATCAGTCGCCAGATCTGCTCCTCGTAGACCGCGAACTCTGGGGTCCGCTTCACGCTGAGGTCCCGCGGCCGCCGCAAATCGATCTGGATGTCGGCGATGACGCGGCCCGGCCGCGCCGCCATCACGACGACGCGGTCCGAGAGATACACCGCCTCGTCGATCTGATGCGTGACGAACAGCACGGTCTTCTTCGCCGCGTTCCAGATGCGAAGGAGCTCGGCCTGCATCACCTCGCGCGTCTGCGCGTCGAGCGCTGCGAAGGGCTCGTCCATCAGGAGGATCGCCGAGTCGACCGCGAGCGCGCGCGCGAGATTCGCGCGCTGCTGCATGCCGCCCGAGAGCTGATACGGGTACTTCTCGTCGAACCCCTTGAGTCCGACCAGGTCGATGAACGGCGCGGCGCGCTTGCGCGCCTCGCCGCGGGGAACGCCGGCGCAGACCAGACCGTAGGCGACGTTGTCGAGCACCGAATACCACGGGAATAGCGCCGCGTCCTGGAACACCATCGCGTCCTCGCGGCCCTTCGCGACGCGGTGCAGCTTGATCTCGCCCGCCGTGGCCGGCAACAGGCCGTTGACGATCTTGAGGAACGTCGACTTCCCGCAGCCGCTCGGGCCGAGCAGGCTGACAAATGCGCCGTCGGGGACGTCGAGGTCGATGTTGTCGATCGCGAGCAGCACGTTGCCCGTGCCGCGATCCCGGTACTGCATCTTCACGCCGCGCGCGCTCAGAGCGAGATGTTCCGTCCTCACTTCAAGCCGCCTCTTCCAGGTCGATGCTCGGGCGCCAGCGCTGGAAGTAACGCTCGGCGATCCCGATGCCCTCGGTGAGACCGATCCCCAGGATCGTGAAGATCAGCACGCCGAAGAGCATCCGGTCGGGCTGCAGCGTCGACGCGGACCTCGCGATCATCACTCCGAGACCGGAGGTCTGCGCGTAGAACTCGGCGATGATCACTCCGGCCAGCACGCGGCCGACCGCGAGACGAAGACCGCTGACGATGAACGGCAGCGTTCCTGGGATCACGAGCGACGTGAATATCAGTCGCTGCGGAGCTCGGAAGCTGCGCGCGACGTCGAGGAACTGTCGATCGACGGTCCTCACTCCCTCGACCGTCGGCAGGACGATCGAGAAGAACCCACCGAAGAACACGATGATCGTCTTCATCTCGACGCCCAGACCGGCCCACAGGACGACGAGTGGGATCAGCGCGACGCGCGGGAGCGCGTTGAAGAAGTTGAGCCACGGATCGAACGTGAGCGAGACACGGCGGTACCACCCGATCGCGATGCCGATCGGCACGCTCGTGACGAGCGCGATGAGCGTCCCGAGGCCGAGCTCGATCGCGCTGATCTTGACGTCCTCCCAGAAGCGCGGCTTCTGCACCTCCGCCACGCCGGCGGCGAGGATGTCGGTCGGCGAGCTGAAGAAGAACTTGTCGATCAGGCCGGCGTCCGCGCCGATCTGCCACGCGGCGACGAACGAGACGATGCCGGCCGCGCTCAGGACCGCGCGCTCGTTGCGCCGGTACCAGCGCGACACGGGATTACGGCGCTTGCGCACCCGTGCGTGGATGACGCGGAAGGCGGCGGTCTCCGTCACCGGGCGGTGGCCTCGAGCTTGTCCTGCACCTTCTCGTATCCGCTCCACAGCGCCTCGTAGAAGTAGCGGATGCCGAACTCGATCCGCAGCGTTCGCGTGCGCGCGTCGGAGTCGTTGAAGTGCTCGTGCACCGTCATGCGCGGTGGCACGTGGACGGCATCGCCCTCTTCCCAGTCGTAACGCTCGCCGTCGATCAGCGAATAGCCGCGACCCTCGAGGACGTACAGCATCGCCTCGGTGTGCGCGTGCTTGTGGCTGCTCGAGTGCGGCGTCTCCTCGAAGATGTTCGTCATCGCGGCGGCCTTCGCCCGGAATCCGTTGGTCTCCTCGCTCGGGCTCTCGCTGCCACCCATGAGGATCCAGATCCCGGCATGCCGGTGCGCGCCCTTGTCCTTCTTCGTCGGATGCGCGTGACCGGCGAGACGCCGCGCCTTCTCGTCGAGCGCGTCCTCGATGTGGAGCGCGATGCGCCGACCATCGGCGGCGAACTGCGACGACTCCGCGGGGAATCGCCGCGCGAGGTCGGCGTAGCCCTGGCCCTTCTCTTCGAGCTGCTCGAGCCGCCCGAGCTTGACGGCGAAATCGAGCTCGGGGGTCAGGGCTGAGACATACACAGCGGGAGAGTCCCCGGTGTTCACGTGTTGATGCTCGGCGCGATACGGAACGTGGAGAGTCGTTCCGGCCTTCCAGTCATAGCGCGCGCCGCCGATGACGCTGAAGCCCGTGCCGGCGACGATGTGGATCGCCTCTTCGCCGTGCACGTGACGACCGGTGCGCGAACCCGCGGGGATCTCGGCCTTCAGGAGCGCGGTTCCCTGCGTGGGGAAACCGGTCGCATCGCCAATGAGCATCGCGACGCGCGCATCCTGCGGCGTCTCGATCCACTGGAGATCTCGACCGCGCGCGACGACCGGACCACGCCCCACCCTCGCCTCGAGCTGAGCACTCTCGCGCAGCCAGGCGCTGTAGAAGTCGCTCACCGCCCGATGGTATGGCGCGACGAGAGTCAGTCGCCCGCGGTGACGGCTTCGCGCGCCTTTCCGCTCACGTCCGGAGCGTCCTCGAGATACTTCACGCTGTCGTAGCCGAGCAGCTTGAAGAGTCGGTTCTGCGCCGACAGCACGACGAGCGGCTCGCGGCCGGAGTTGAACAACTGATGAACGGTGTTCTGCGGAACGTAAAGCAGATCGCCGCCCGAGAACTCCCAGCGCGTCGGCTCCTTGGCGATGCGCGCGTAGTAGCGGTCATCGATCTCGGCCTCGACGTCCCACTGCAGGCTGTAGCCGCTGCCCGAGATGACGTAGATCGCTTCGTCCGCCATATGCCAGTGCTTCCCCGAGCGGCCGCCAGCGGCGACCTCCTGCTGATAGAGGTCCAGGCTGTGCGTGCGCGCGTCGGTACGTTCCTGGTCGAGGATCCTGCGCACGCGCCCATCGCGTGTGGTCTCCCACTTGGTGTCGGACGGCTTGATGACCTTCTTCTTGGATTCCCACCCGGGACTCCAGAGCTGCGACCACTCCTCCCGCGGACCGAAACCTGCCTCGTTCGCGAACGGGGCTGATCGCCCCTGCTGGATGAGACCCAGGACCATCCATGACGTCTTTGCCTTCATCACCAGCGCGAGCGCGCGCTCGGTGGTGGACCGGTTGTGGTGCTTGTGCTTGCTGTCGGTGTGGACGATGACGAGGTCGTCCTTCTCCCACTCGTAGCGCTTGCCGTCGTGGATCTCGTAGCCCTTGCCCTCGAGGATGTAGAAGTGCGCCTCGTTCTGGTGGCCGTGGCCGTGATTCGTGCCGCCTGGCAGCAGCTCGACGAAGTGGACCTGCAGCGTTTGCGTGAGGAACGGCTCGTCGCCGGGTCCGAGCATCCACCAGGTGCGCGACTGCTTCGCGTCCGAGTCGCCAGAGTGGCCGACGCTCGCGTCGTCGGTGACAGTGCCGGCGCGGCGGACCCGCGGAACGCTTCGCTGCTTCTTCCGGAACTCATCGAGGCCATAGGTCTCCGAGCCGATGCCACGCAGGAAGGTGCGGCCGTCCTCGCCCAAATCGATCTCCTCCGGATGTGATGAGGTCGCGCTTACGCCGTTGGTCCAATGGTATGACGTTTCGCCAGTCCGGCGGCTGCGCGCGTCGTCGGGCTCGAGACCGCGACAGCGAGCCAAGCGAGCAGGCTCAGCACGGCGATGATCTGGAACATCGGCCCGATACCGAACGCGCTCGCGATCACGCCGCCGAGCGCCGGTCCGACGATCGTGCCGATGTCGAGGCCCGAGTTGTAGATGCCCGACGCGAGACCGACGTCGCGGCCTTCATTGCGAAGCTCCGCGACGGTCGCGGCACTCGTTGCGCGCAGAACTCCACGCGCGAGACCCGAGACAACGAAGATCGGTACGAGGACCGCGAGCGAGCTCGAGAACGGCAGAGCGAACGCGGCCGCCGCGGCGGCGACGACTGCGACGAGCGTCACGCGGTGGTAGTCGACCGCTCGGAGCAGGACCACACCGGTCGAGCGGATGAAGATCGCCGAGCCGCTCTTGATCGCGCGGAGAAGTCCGACCGTGGCGAGCGAGATCCCGATGGTCGGCGCGAACACCGGGAAGAAGGTGTCGACGCTGTCCATGAGCACGTTGAGGTACAGCACGATCACGAACGCGAGCCAGACGCGGCTGTCGAGTCGCAGGCCGGCCGCGAGAAGGCCGCGGATGCCGCTCCCCCGATCTGATGGATAGGGCGCCGCTTCGACGGGCGGAAGGGTGAGGACCGCCACCGCGGCCACGAGCGGCAGGAGGCCGATTAGACCAAGCGTCGCCGGGATCCCGATCGAGTCCGCGAGCGACCCGCCGATGAGCGCGCCCGTGGCGTACCCGGTCGAGTTCGCGGCCGTGTACCAGGCCATCGAGACGCCCGCGCGACGACCGCCGCTCACGTCGATCGCGAGAGCGAGACCCAGCGTGCCGAGGCTGCCGAACGCGAAGCCGTGGAGCACGCTCAGCGCGGCGACCACGAGCGGCTGCCCGGCGGCGAACGCGAAGCCGCTCGTCGATGCCGCGAAGGCGACACACGCGAGCGCGAATTGCCACTTCACGCGATCGGCGTGATACGCGACGCCAACAGGAAGCCGCGAGATGAGCTGGAGCACCGCGATGAGCGCCGTGAGGAAGCCGATGAGCGAGAGCGTGTAGCCGTAGCCCGCGAGATACGGTGGATACGCGATCTCGACCGTCCCCTTCGTCGTCGTGATCGCTGCCGCGATCAACAGGACAGCGAGGAAGGGCCGAGCGATGGTGGGCACGGTCGCGCATTATGTCTGCGTGAAGACCGAGACCGTCCACTTCTTCAGCGAGGGTGCGCGGCTTCGCGGATTCCTGCATCGCCCCGATGGAGATGCCCCTCGGCTTCCCTTCATCGTGCAGGGCCCCGGTTGGCTCGGCCTCGCTGACGCGAATCTCTACGTGCCGTACCACCAGGCCTTCACCGACGCCGGCTTCGCCGTCCTCATCTTCGATTACCGCGGCTTCGGCGAGAGCGAAGGCGACCGCGGATTCATCTCGCCGACGTGGCAGCTCGAGGACTGGCGTAACGCGATCGCCTACATGCGCTCTCGGTCGGACATCGACGGCGAGCGCGCTGCGATCTTCGGCAGCGGGGGTACCGGAGGCGGCAACGCGGTGCTCGCGGCGGCGGCCGAACCGGGCGTGCTCGCGACGATCAGCCAGGTGCCGGTGTCGGACGGCCGCGACTGGCTGCGCCGCATGCGCACGACCGAGGCGGAATGGAACGCGTTCCTCGCGCGCGTCGACTCGGACCGGCGCCAGCGCGCGGCCACGGGCAGGGGCGTGCTCGTCCACCCGCGCGACGAGATCATGATCCAGAGCGCCGAGCGCAAGACGACCACCGTCAAGTCGGACGTCGACTCACGAATTCCCAGCGCGGTGCCCCTGAGCTGCGCGCAAGGAGTCCTCGAGTACCGCCCGCTCGACGTCGCGCGCCGCGTGAAGGGACTGATGATCGTCGCCGTCGAAGACGACCTCGTCACGCCGACGGATCACGCGAGCGCGCTCTTCGAGGAGAGCGGCACGCCGAAGAAGCTTGTGATGCAGCGCGGCACGACGCACTACGCCGCATATAAGCAGTATGCGAGCGAGGTCATCCCGATGATGGTCGACTGGCTGACGCGGCTCGTCGTCGAGCGAACAAAGCCGGCGCGCGACGCTGAGCAGGTCATCGTGGGTCAGCCGCAGGCGGCTGCTCCGAGTTAGTGCGCTCCGCTCCGCGGCATCCGCTCGCCGGCACGGATCGCGACGGTCAAGTGATTCTCCGGTGGCGGGATCGGGCAGTTGTAGTGCGGCGAGTACGCGCACGCCGGGTTGTACGCGCGATTGAAGTCGAGCACGTAGCGACCGTCCGCCGCGGGAGACACCTCGACGTAGCGCATGCGGTATGACTCTCGTCCGCTGGTGGCATCGGTGAAATACACGTCGAGCGCATCCGCCGCGACGCCGGGCTCATTCATCCGCAGGGCCATGACACGACCGGGGACGCCGGCGACGTCGAAGCGGAACCACCCCGCGCGCGTCGCAGTGCGGTCGCGTTCGCGCGTCGAGCCGATCTTCAGGTCGGCCGCGTCGCGTTCGAGCGGCACGACAAAACGGAACGAGGGGTCGTAGGGAAACCAGTCGGGCGCCACGTCAGCCCTCGGCGCCTCCGCATCGAGCACGACGACGGCCGGCATGTTCTGATGCGACAAGCGCAGCCGGTATCGACCAGCGTCGATCGTTCGCGGTCCGCTCACGTCGCCGTCGATGCGGAAGCCATCGTCAAGCGCCTCGATCACGTGACCATGCAGACGAACGGTCTCCCCGATCGGCAGCTCGTGCCGCGCTACGGCGGCGAGATACGACGATGGTCCACGGAGCCATTCGCGAAAGTCGTCGCGCGCTTTCTCCGCCGCGCGCTCCTCGTCGGTCAGTGCTGCGGCTCCGGTCCCGTCCAGCGCCGAAAAAGCGAATGCGCGATTCGGCGCGGCGCGCTCACGCTCGTCGGCGCTGCGTACGGACCAACCGCGGGGCGGGGAGCGCGGCAGCCTGTTGCGGCTCCGCACGCTCGGCGAGGCGACGGCGCAGGCGCTTCTCGAAGTCCGACAGGTGCACGATCATGATCTCGCGCGCTCCCTCGCTGTCGCGCCGTCGCACCGCCTCGACCAGCTCTTCATGCGCGCGCTGCGTCGCGCGGCCGGACTTCTCATCGCGCACGTCGCGGATGCTGGGGACCAGCAGCTCGCGGTACGCCGCGACGGTCGCGTAGAGGACCTCGTTGCCGGCGGCGCGCGCGAGCTCCACGTGGAAGTCCATGCTCGCGTCCGCGTGCGTGATCGGCTCGCGGAGCAGCGGGCGCGCGCGCTCGACGTTCTGTTGAAGCCGGCTGACCGCCGCCGCGTCCGCGCGCTGCGCGGCGAGCTCGGCGGTCGCGGCCTCCACGATCTTGCGTGCCTCGGCGAGCTCGGACAGCGTCATGCGCTTGAGCTTGATAAGCGTCGAGATGGACTCGGCGACGCGGTCGGTGTTCGCCTCTTCGACGAACGCGCCACCGGTCGCGCCGACCTTCACGCGGATCAGGCCGCGCGCCTCGAGGACGCGCAGCGCGTCGCGCACCGTGATGCGGGAGACGCCGAACTGCTCGGCGAGCTCACGCTCCGACTGCAGGCGGTCGCCCGGCGAGAGCTCGGTCGCGAAGATCGCGCGCTCTATCTGCGAGACGATCTCGCCCGAAACGCGAGCCTGTCGCACCGGGGTGAACACGAACGGAATGGTATGACCCCCTTCCTCGTCCAGTCGCTCAGTCAAGGTCGTCCAGGCGACCTGCGATCCGAGCGCGTTCTACCGCGTCGTTCCACGTCTTGAGGCTCACCGAGCGCTGCACGAGTCCCGCGCGCACGCGCGCGATCTCATCGGCCGTGTACTCGCGCGGCTCGCCGACCGAAGCGGCGAGGATGAGCCGCTCGGCGCTCTCCTCGAGGAACAGGGCGGCGGTGACGCA
>Ga0068857_100002466_pt1 | contig 15127 bp, 11 predicted proteins | sample KBSCornC72_FD_66591 | JGI IMG/M metagenome (GOLD analysis project Ga0068857, IMG submission 66591) | Corn rhizosphere microbial communities from Kellogg Biological Station, Michigan, USA - KBS Corn C7-2 | ecosystem: Host-associated > Plants > Roots > Rhizosphere > Soil ...
GATTGTGACTGCTGGTGATAAACTCAAGCCCCCCAATACTGACGGCAAGAGTCGCAGGGTTTACCACGCGCTCGGTGATCCGGACGTGTGGTTTGTCTGTGTTGGCGTATTTTTTAGTAAGTGAATCTGAGAGATAAGGATCGAGAAGAATGGCGCGGCCGTTTTGAACGATGAGGAAGCCGCTTTGGCCAAGCCACCAGAGGCTGCGACTACCGGACTCGAGAACGCGATGAACGTCGGCGAGGAAGGCGGCGTCTTTCTGAAAAGCGGGCTTCACCTACGCAAATCCTTGGCGATATGTAGCGCCCTTCGGTTGAGACAAAAGCGGCAGAGGACAGCCGCACTCCAAAAACTGGCGTGAGTTAACGCGTGCCCCCGATCTGCCGCGAGGTTTTGGAGTGCGGCTGTCCTCTGCCGCTTTCACTCCATGGCGCGTCTCAGCCCAAAAATCGGCTTTCATTACCCCACACCAATTTCTCGCCGAACGATTCGCACTCCTTCAATCATGTTCTTCAGCTTCTGCTTTGCAGCCCAACGGGCCGTTTGGCTAAGGCCGCAATCTGGAGCAAACGCGAGTCTCTCGGGAGCAGCAAATTTCAGACAGCGGCGGACGCGTTCGGCGATATCTTCGGGCGTTTCGATGTAATAGCTTTTAACATCGATAATGCCGACGGCGACATCGCGGCGTTTGGCAATTTCGCCGATGATTTCGATTTCAGCAAATTCACGACTGGCCATTTCGACATGAATCTCGTCGAGGGTGAAATCCAGGAACGCCGGAAACATCGGGCGATAGTGGCGGAGGCCAACAGCGCGAGCTTTGTAGTTGCCGAAACAGAGATGAGTCGAGAGACGACATTTCCCAACAACCGCCGCGACGGTGCGATTGAAGATTTCGACGAAGCGTTTTGGGTTTTCGCGATGCGCATAACAGCTCATCGAAGGTTCATCGACTGTAATTTCTCGGCAACCCGCAGCCACCAGGTCGGTCAGTTCCTTCGTTACAACAGGGATCAATGCCTCTGTTAGGGCGTAACGATCCGGGTAGAGATTATTGGTCAGCAGGCGACCGCTTAAAGTATAAGGACCTGGCACGCTGGCTTTGAGAGTAGGGCCTTTCGGAGCGAGGCGTTGCAGCCGTTTGAATTCCTCAATAACGCCGAGCCCGCGCGGCGCGGTGAGAGCGCCGGTAACTTTGTGTTTGCCGCGCTGATCGTGTGCGGGCGGCCCGAAACGTCGCAGAGGCGCGCTCTCGAGTTCGATGCCTTGAAGATAACCGTAAAAGGAGAGATTAAAGTCGAGGCGGGTTTGTTCGCCGTCAGTGATGACATCGAGCCCAGCAGCCACCTGGTCGTGGATGGCGGCGATAACGGCATCTTCCTGAAGTTCACTGCGGTCCGCTTTGCCGAACTGATCAAGGTGGTTGCACGCGAATTCAAGCCAACCGGGAAATGGGTAGCTGCCGATGACGGTTGTGCGAAGTGGGGGAACGGTCATGGAATCATTTAGTGATTTAGGTTAAAAGGTAAAACGTTAGGAGTAAAACGTAACTGAGACAGTGAAAAATCTTAGGAACCAGCGGTGGCATAAAGTTTGGCCAGGCGATGGGCGTGTTCGTCATAAGCGGACTCGAAGAGTTCCGTGGAACGTTTCTTGCCGACGATTGCTGAACCGGTCAAGACCTTTGGTGGATGACCGGCGGCGGTGAGACGAGCGGCGACTTCCGCTTTGATGCAGTTGACGAGCATGCATCCGCCGACGGTTGAGCCGGGCGAGACGGGAGTTTTGAGGCCGGGTATATGGACCATGGCATCGCCGACGGGAGCACCCGTGTCGAGGACAATATCGGCGAAGTCCTGAAGCTTTTTGCCATCTGCGCGCCTGCTTTGAGTCGCTTCGCCATGCGCTTTGCTGATAATGGCGACGATGCGGATTTTTCGCTTTTGAAATTGTTCGGCCATTTCAATCGGGACGATGTTGCAACCGCTGGACGAAATGACGAGCGCAGAATCCTTTCTACTAAGCGCGAAATTGCGCAGAATCCGCTCAGCCAGACCGCTGACGTTTTCGAGGTACATGGCCTGGCGCTGGCCATTGGCGCCAACCACTGGGTTGTGGAATGTGAGCGAGAGTTCGACAATCGGATTGAATCCGGGAAATGAACCGTAACGCGGCCACATTTCTTCCACCATGATGCGGGAATGGCCGGAGCCGAAGACATGAACCATGCGGCCTGCGAGAATGGTTCTGGCGAACCAATCGACGGCTTTGCGAATGGCGGATTGTTGGGCAGCGACGGCGTCGATGAGACGACTGCACTCAGAGAGATATTGTTCAAGGGGTTTGGTCATCGGGTACGAATCGGTTTACGTTGATGGCGCCGGCTCTTTGTAACTCGCCGGGAGCGAGGACGGGAACGAGGAGGAAGACGATTGGACGTATGTTCTGAAAGCAGCGCTCCGTACGCTGCCCCGGCAGCGCCTGCGATGTGGCCGAGGGAAGCTTTGACGAGTTTTGCGGCGTGGCCGCGAGGTCTCCATTCGAATTTGTCGAGCGCGGCACGGAGGGGAACAAAGAGGGAGTCATTTGCGTCGGCGATTCCACCGCCGATAACGACGGTTTCCGGATCGAACATGTTAATCAGGCTGGCCAGCGCCGCGCCAAGAGCCTTTACTGATTGCAGCCAGACTTCCGCGGCTTCCGCCGAGCCTGATTTGTACGCGGCGACAAGGTCGCGAGTTGACCCAAAGTGGCCATTGGTGCGAAGGTGGATTGTATGCTCACCGATGGCATCTTCGAGCGAGCCGGGAGTATTCACAATATCGAGCGGACCATCGGGATTCAGGCAGAAATGGCCAAAATGTCCCGCCCGACCAATATGTCCCCGCAACAGCCGGCCGTCCACAATGGCTGCGCCACCAACGCCGGTGCCCAGCGTCAGCAACAAAACATTCGTGGAACCCCTCGCCGCGCCAAGCCATGTTTCGGCGAGAAGCGCGGCTTGGCCATCGTTAAAGACCGGAACGGGCTGAGCAAGTCCCAGCCATTTTCGCCAGTTGAGATCTTCCAAGCCATGCAAGCGAGCCGGCATTGTCGCAATCGAATAGCCGTCGCGTGCGGGTAAACCGGGCGCAGCGACACCGACGCGAGAGTTAGATGGAAATTGAGCGAGGATTTTGCGAGCCACATCCCGCGCCCGGTTGAGCCACGACTTTGCCCCGTCATCACAAGTAGGTTTCGTTTCTTCGGCAAGAGTTTCGCCCTTTTTATTGAATGCCACGCATTTGATGTTGGTGCCGCCAACGTCAAGGCCGATGAATGTGGTTGGAGCAGGCATCGGGTTTAACGCAAAGGCTCAAAGAAGCGAAGTCGCAAAGAGTTTAACAGAAGGAAACGAAGGCGGCTCATTCAGGATTTTCGTAACTTTGATTCTGTGCGCGGTATCTGTCCCTCGCTGACGGACCAACCGCCGTCCACGGCGAGAATCTGGCCAGTTGTGAAATTTGAGGCGTCGCTCATGAAATAAACCGCCGCAGCATCGAGGTCACTCGTGTGGCCGATACGGCCGCCATCGAGCGGCTGTTTGGTTTTGATAAATGCGAGAATCTCTTGATCGTCCGCGGCGCGACGGGCCATAGGCGTTTCGACCACGGCTGGCACAATGACGTTGCAGCGAATGTTTTGTCGCGCGTAATAGGCCGCGATGGATTTTGTAAAACCGAAAACCGCAGACTTCGCCGCAGCGTAGGCGTGAGTGGCGAAATACCTTGGTGAAGGTGCACAGCCAAGGACGCTCGACATATTCAGAATCGTTCCGCCGGTTCGCTGAGCAAGAAATTGGCGAATGGCGGCGCGATTGGAATAGATGAGCGAACTGAGATTTAGATCGATTGTCGCGCGCCAGCCATCGTCGGTGAGTTCATGCAAAGGACCGTCGCCCTTTCGGCGTCCGCTGCCGCCAGCCACATGATAAAGGCCGTGAAAGGCACGAAACTTCCGCAGTGCTAAGTCGACGGCTCGGGTGGCTGTACTGGGATCGGTTGCATCGGCGACAAGAGCAAAGGACGATTTGCCAAGCAAGTTTTGCGCAGCTTTTGCATTTTCGGGATTTCGCCCAACGACAATCACATGTGCACCTTCTTTTATGAAGGCGCGCGCAGCGGAAAGTCCAATGCCAGTTGTCCCCCCAACGACAACGAGCGATTTTCCTTTCAAAGCACGGTCCATTTTATTTGCAAGACCGTGTTATGAAGCGCGTAAAACGTAAAGCGTAAAACGCAAAATGCTCTGAAAGCATCCGTAACAAAATCGTAGCAGCCGATGCAAGGAGGCCCAAATTTCAGGCACGAGCGATTTGAGCCTTCTTACGTCGGCTACTACAACGGATTGCAGGAAGGATCTACTTCTTCTTATTGAATAGATCGAGGGCTTTGCCGGCAGCATTTTGGAGCGAGTTGGTTTCGCTCACGATTGCGCGGGGCTCTTTGCCGAAGAATTTTCCGCCTTTAGTCATGTCGGCAATGACTTTCTCAACTTCTTGAGCCGATGCATCAACAATCGCGGACAGGACTTTTTTCGAAAGTTCGGCAGCGGTAATACCGTCGGCATTGGTGCCCAAGTTTGTGAGATGAATTTCGGGAATGTTGATATTCGCAGTTTGCTGGCCAATGACAGGCGCATTCACGTTGACGTGAACTTTGGCGTTTTTTATCAGAAAATTATCCACTTCGAGTTTCTTGCCAGGGCCGGCTTCTGGTTTTGCCGCCGGAGCGGGCTGATTCGTATCCGAACCCGGTTTCTCGCCGCCACCGGCGGATTCCTCGATATTCGAAAGGATCTTCTTCAGATTCACCGCCGTGAGATCGCTTTCCCAGGTAATCTCGGGACCGTCAACACTGATATCTCGCACGATAATTTTATCGCCAAATAAAGACTTTGGCTCTATCGCTAGGTTTGCAGTTCCCACGTTTATCGCGGCAGGCGTTTTGAACCCCTGCGGATTTCCCAGAACGAAGCCTTTGATTTTGCCTGAACCGGAGAAGAACGACAGCGTTACGGAGTTCAGTTTGACATCGGTCTTGGTGATTTTGGGGCCCGCAGTTTCGACGCCTTTCTTGATAATCGCGCCCAGGAAAAGATAAGATGCCCCCACCACGAGGACGATCAGGACAATGAGGATGAATACCAATCGACGAAGGATTTTTTTCATAACCCAGAATTTACATTAGCTCTGTTAGTGTTTGTCTGCAACAAATGCAAGCGACGTGCCAGACCGGCTGGCGCGCGCTGTACCGATTACGAGCGAACTTGTACGAATTTGAGACTACTTTGGTGGGGCGAGCGTCCTCGCGAGCCACCGAAATTTACTCAAGCTCACCGCGCTTAATCGGCTCGCGAGGACGCTCGCCCCACCACCGTCTGCTACTTGCCCAGCAATGCCTCCACGGCATCAACCAACTGCTTCGAGTGATAGGGCTTGGCGATGAACTGATTCGGTTTCTCCTGGGAATCACGATAAATATCTTCGCCGACTGTTCCGCTGATCAAAAGTATCTTTTGACGCGGATAGCGCTTGCGACAGGCGTTGATTAGGTCCATCCCATTCATCGCGTGCATGGAATAATCGGTGATGACAAGCGCGGGAAAAGACTTTGCTGCGGCGTAAGCTTCGAGGGCTGAGGTCGCATCTCGAAATGTATGCACAGTGTATCCGAGCGGTTGGAGGATAACGGACGCAAGCTCAAGCAACATCGGTTCGTCATCGACGACATAAATGAGTTTGGCATCGGTCTCCGGCTTCGAATTGGTGTTAGGTTTCCGCTCGTTCATGTCAGCGGCGATAATGAGAGTAAATACGCTGACAGGCCGGCTGGCAAGCGTGCAAATCGCTGTAACTAAAGAGCAAATATCTGTCCTCTGCCGCTTTACGCCAAGCCCACGAGTTGGATCAGTAATTCATCGAATAGATCAATCACAAAGCTCGCTTACGCCTGCCTTACAACGAAATACGGCTGCGGATTCGGGATTGGAATGAGGTTGACGCCGGGAAATAAAAATGGCGAGCCGGAACGCGGGCGGAGTTCGAAGTAGTATTGAATCGGAAAAGGAGAATCAGTGTAGCGACCTGAGATTTCCGCGCGATAGGTATCCATCACCATGTCCATCGGAATGGATTGCCAAATTTCGCCCTGGTTTACGCGGCGGAAGTGCAGATGAATTGACACGAGTTTGGGACTGCTGCGTTGATCGAATTTAATGAACAAAGACTGCCCGCGCTGAAAGGAGGCGATTGGAATATGAGCATCAGCGGGAATTTTTGGGATCAGCGAGACCGTTTCGACCAGGATTGCCTTCATCGCTCGCTCAACAGTTTCCTTTTCCTTCGCAGAGAGCGAAGGTTTGGCGCCGGGATTTGCCAAAAGCTTTTCCATGTCGGCAATGTCAACGTCGATAGCACGCAACCGGTCGAACCAGTGGCCGCGTTGAAAATATTCCGGGCCAAATGTGACATCGCTTCGATAAACAGTTTTTGCTTCCTCGGCAAATACAGCCCACGCAGCGCGAGCTTTTTTGTATAATGCAATGGCCTGCTCGAGAGCGGGAGAATGTCCAGAGCGATCGTAAAGAGCAAAAAGCGTGGCGGCGCGAAATTTGGAAGCGAAGAAGAATCCCAACCCGCATTGAATGGAAACATCCGCGGCTGCCCGGCGGAATTCAGGCAGGCCTGGATCTTTGATTTTTCTTCGGGCGCTCTCAATTGCTTTCCGAGCAGCCAACGCAAATGATTCCAGCTGAGTCGCAACCCAGGTCGGCGAAAGTTTCGCGCTCCCCTCCCCTTTCAACAATAATTCCGCAAAGTCGTCGATGCGCAGAAAGAATTCGGGATCAAGTGGACTGACAGCGCCGAAGCGCTTCGGAGTAAGAGTATCACCATAGGGATGCCGTCGCGCCGGATCCACAATCGGCATATTGTAATACATCTCCGGCCAATAATTGTTATTCGCTGCCGATGGACAGTGTGCCGTGGTGATTAGCGGAAGGATTTTGCTGGCGGAGCTGATGGCTTTTTCCATCGACGCGGCAGCAGAGCCAAATTGCGCGTTGAGGAAGCGTTGATATTCGTCAGGCGAACAATCGGGATCGTACATACGACGGCCCCAAACACGGTAACTGTAGCGGAACTTCTCAAAATCATATTTGGTTTGAAGCGATTGGTCCGCGTAAGCGGTCCGGCCACCTTGCCCCGTGCGGGTAGCACCAAGGCCCGAGCCTTTGCGGCCTTTGAAGGACAACGGTTCGAACCATTCGACGCCGGAGCTGCCGCAAAAGCTGGAAGCGCGACTGTATTGCGCGGCGAGTTCAGGGTCGCCCCAGAGCAAGAGCCGTTGTGTGCCCGGCCAGATTCGATGCAGGATGCCGTAGCGGCGCTTTTCAGTCAGCAGATCGCCATAGCCGTAGCGGAGAAATCGGCGTGAGCCATTGCTCCTGGAGAAAAAGCCTTTGTCCTTCTCCTCGCGCGGTGGCATTTCGAGCGAGCGAATCGCGCCCTGCATGTAACCAAGGCCCATGTGTTCGGCCCAGAATTTGGGCGCCACAGTCACGGGCATTCCGGTCGCGACCGCATTCTCAATCATTTGCCGGTCAATGCCTTTGGCATGGAGATCGATTTCGACTTTGCGCCCACAGTGGGCGACACCATCAAAAATCATTTTCCAAAAATCGTAGCTGCCCTCGGCAATCCCGCTTTCGCCGTGAATGCGCAATGTGACTCCGTTGATCGTCGGCACGGCTTTAAGCAGCGCAGTAATCGCATCACGGCAATAAGGAGCATGGTTCTGTTCGTTTAATCCCTCGATGACATAGTTGGCATGAGGGCTGTTGACCCATTTGTAGGCGTGGGTCCAAAGGCCGAGATGAAATTGCAGACCGCGTTTGACCGTTTCGTTGCCGATAAACTGCAGCATTTCCAAATTCAGATCGCGTTCTGCGTCGGTGAGAGGCGCTGCGCGAACTTCGTAGCCGGGAACCGCAAGGAGAAACGGGTATGCGAAATGGAAATAGGCATCAGTGATGTCGGTCGTGAAATCGTAGCCGATCCCGAATGTGAGGCTAAATCGGTTGAACCGTTGAGTGGCGAGTTCGGTCAGATACGCCTGCCAGAATGAACGATCGTAAAACCAAGTTTTGTCCTCGACGTCGCTGTTGAATGGCCGCGCGATGCTGCGAATTTTGTTGGCTGGTTTTTGAATGACCTGGTTGACGCTCATCAATTCCTTGAGAGGGTCTGCCGCGAGACGAAGTCTATCGGCAAGTTCGAGCACAGCGTAAACAAGGCCGCGGACATCGGATCCTCCGGCCAGCAAACACGGTCCCGCCGGGCCTTTCCTTCGGACAAGAGCAATCCCCTCGGGAACACCTGGAATAACTCCAAATCCTGAAAGTGAATCTGCCTTTCCGGGTTCCGGATTGCCAGAGGCTACAATGATTTGCTCAGTCGCTGTTTCTCGGACAGGAATCCCACGAGCAGTCAGTGCCTGTCGTAGCTGTTCAATTGCCCATTCAACGGCAGGCTGTTGTGCCAGTGGATCAGTAGAATAAGTGGCAATGGAAACGGCTGGCGTATTCGAGTCAGCACGACTCCGTACCGGAAGAGCAAGTCCGGCGGCGGCAGTTATGGCAACTGCAGAACTCGTCTTAATGAAATCGCGGCGCGTTTGTCTATGATTACTGGAATTGTTACGCGACATAGTTTTTACAGTTAAGACAGCACCGCGACTTCGTGATCGAGGATGGATTTGATTTCGAATTCGACCCTGCCATCATTCGGTCGCACACGGTGTTTGGTATTGGATACCAGAAGTTGGAGATTCCGACCTCGGACATTTCGAGGCAGAGTGAGGTGAATTTCAAATGGACCGATAGGAATCAGTTCATCCACAGGCGCTCGCCAGGTTCCCGTGTTCGTCAGATTTACAACGTGGATAATGAGCCGATGGGACTGGTGATACAGGTGACAATCAATCAGGCCAGGGCCTTTAACGGTGATCTGAATTTCGTCGCGAGCGACCCATCGAATCAAATTAGCCAGAAGATTTCCGTGATCAGGCAAATTGTCGCGCGCGAAACGCCGATCCAAATCAGCGGCAAGAAAGGCCACTCGACCGGCATTGCCAGTTTCGTGCAGAATGAGTCCGGGTGTTTCACTTTGCGGTTCGCGCATCCACACAGATTCCGGCGGATACATGGGAAACGGCGGAACCAGAGTCAGCGGAACTTCCGTATTTGCATCAAGCCGCAATGGCCGCAGCATCCCGCCAAAAGGCAAGAGATCCGTTTCTTCAAACCCCTGAAGAATCGGATGTCGCGTCGGCACGATCCTTTTCGCTGCAACACCGCTCGCGTCGCGAACCGTCTCTTCCTTGCCCTGCGAAGAAAGCATTAACCGCAAATAGCTATGCCGGGTTTCAGAGAACTCTCTTCGATTCTCGGGACTGCGAGTCGCTGATGATTGCTCAGAAACGTGCGCGCCAAATAAATCGCTGAGAGCGAAATCAGAGCGAGCCTCGCCCCATTTGTCATAAAGACTGGTTTCATCTGTCGCAAGCAAGCCGCCACCGTTCGCGACAAATTTTCGGATCGCAGCGGCCTGGGTGTCCGTCATCGAACCAAAATTGGGAAGAATCAATGCAGCAAATTTCGAAGCGTCGCGTTCAATATGATCGGCGTGAAGGGGCAGATACGGTATCCGCGCACGGATCAAGGCCTGAGTGATTCCGCGCCATGGCTGTTCAACGAGCGAGTCAGCGTCTTCACGTCCAAAGAAATCTGTATTTTGTTGTGACCAGACAACGCCAATCGAAGCAATCGGTTGCCGATTGATCAGGAACTCTTCGTTGTCACGATGCCAGCGCATCACCGGTTCAGCGGTGTGAAAGGCTCGCCGATCTTCCTGGTAAGCGCCGAGATGATGCCACCAGGGTTGAATTCCGCCCGCGAACCCATCCAGCATCCATAGTCGCGCTTCTGGAGCAGGTTTCGCGGTGAATCGAAAAGTAGGCCGCCCGGCCTGATACATCGCCATGCTCTCGGGAATGAGCTTGTGCCAGCCCAGTAATCCGTGAATGAGTTTGCCGGTCTCGCCATTGTTTTGAAACCCGGTCGAGTCGCTTCGAGCCTGGTGATCGAGCAAAACTATTTCAGAGCGTTCGCAGATGGCTTTGTAATCGCGAAAACTTTGAGCCTGGCCGGCGATCGAACCGCCGTTCATACCCACCCAAAGACAATTCAGGCCGCCTGCCTGGTGCGTAACCTGATTGTTGAGGTCCCAGATTTCGAGGCGGCAAGTGTAACTCCACTGAATCCATTTGCGATAAACCGGCTCGTCCCAATCGGTTCGCTCGGGTAACGGCTTGCCCGCGAAATCGAGGAATTTGCGCGCGCAATTTTCGCAATGGCAGATGTTGTTGCGCGAAAGGCCGCTCCAACTATTGTCTGTAAATCCCTCCGGTTGATAACGCTCGGCAATTTCGCGGAGCAAATCGGGAATGTATTCCCGGAAATAGGGACCATTGATGCAGGGGATGAACAGATCGCGTCCACGATAAGGCTTTCCGTTGGAATCGACGCAAAACCAATCCGGATGGGCGTTGTAAAATTCATCCGCGGCGCCACCGGAATCCATCCGGGCGAGAACGGCAATACCATCTCCGCGCGCAGCCTGGAGGAGTTCACCAAACAAATCTCGATTCCCAAGAAATTGGGCTCGCCGATGCAACGGATATTTGCTGGGGTAATAGGCGACGATCCCTCCCGCGTTGACAATGATGGCCTGAACGCATGTGCGCTTCCAATAATCGCGCCACCACGTAATATCATAGCGTGTGACATCGAGTTCAGTGATGTTCGTCTGGCCCCAGCGAAGGCAACGCCGATACCAGGGACCAGATTCTTTCAGATTCGAGGAATCCTTTGCCAAAGCGACGCCGGAGACAAACATATCCATGCTTCCGACAACAGAGGCGGCCATCACACTTCGTCGCAGAAAATCGCGGCGCGATTGACTGACGAAGCTAGACATGATTTTCCCTCTCATTAACACCCCGCTTCAGCGGAGTGCATGCACAATGAACCCCTCCCAACCGTTTCAACGGTTTCTCGCGCTTCATTTTTCAAACTCCCGAATCGCTTTTCCACCCGCAGCCAGGTTCCCCAGTTTCATCTCAGAATATTTGCGCGAGAAGATAACACCTTCCGCGCCGGCTTTCAGCGCGGCCGTGGTCGAAGCGAAAACGTCGTCCGGCGTCGTTTGCTTTTCTTTTGAACCAGTTGGAATGTCGATATCGATTCCGGGATAGATTTTGCATTTGCCTTTTACGTCTGCCAGCGCTCGACGTGTTTCGCGCAGGACATAATCGGATGACAGCCCCTTGGTCGAAAGTTCGTTAAATGGCGCTTCATTCGGGTAATCGAGCCATTCATTGTGCAGGCGAGCCAGTTCATCCTTGGGCACATCATGGAAAATGGTCGATGCGACATTATCGATGTAATTTGCATAGCGCGGCCCGCCGCAATTGTTATAGATGACGATTTTCATATAATCGGCAACTTTGGCGAACTCGGCGTATTCCTGCTCCGCGCGGAAGAACGGGCTGAACGAGTTCGCGTGCCAGATGTGAAATCCAACCTGGACACTCGGCCGGCTCTTTTTCGCTGCGTGATAAACATCCGAGTAAATGGCGTGTTTGCTGTCTGTCCAAAGCTTTTCCCACGCAAGCAGCTCGGGATAGTTGAGGAGGAGACGCCAGAATTCGACGAAGTAACCGTCATTGGGGCGTTCATTACCGCGGGCGGCACGAAGATATTGATCCAATTTTTCGTATCCTTCCTTTGCGCGCTTGAAATTGATACCGCGTTCCTTCGCGGCTTTTTGATGATGTTCGCAAAAACAGGTAACGCGCGAGGAATCTGCTTTGCCACCGTGCCGGGCGCTAATCGCATTGTGCAAGGGGCCCTGCCGCTCCGAACCCCACATCACACCGTCGATCTCATAAGACTCGCAGTAATCCTGGGTGAGGCCGATGAGAAAATTTCGGAAATCGGGATGTAGTGGACAGAGCGTGCCGGCTGGACGACCGTTGAAATCTATTTCCCGCAACCCTTTGGCACCCGGAATGTCCGTGCGAAAAACATCCTCGTACCAACAATAGATCTTCATGCCGCGCTGGTGCGCCTTCGGAAGGACTTCAGCGATAATATCCAGATCGCCATGATCCGGTGCGCGAGTCTCTTTAAGGACGGTATTGCGATAATATCTGGCATGAGGCGTCGCGTAATTGCCGCCATGAAAATCCAAATCGTATTCCTGCTTGCCGTGATCGGGCAGAGGCGCGTTCTGAACCTGGCGGCCGGCGATGCCACGGCCATACGTGAACGTCGCGAGAAAGATCGCGTTCACAGCTCCTTTTTCCTGCAGAATGTCCAACACCTTTTCGGTGCCTTCATCAACGAAAGAAATTGCACCAACTTGAATTCCAATCGTTTTGTCAACCGCAGCGGCTTTGGTGGCCGATGGCAGCAACGCAGGCGCGAGAGCGGCGGCGGCAATGGTCTTCGAGGTGCTTTGCAGAAACTGACGGCGGGTGATTGGAAAGCGGGTCTTCATTCAGCCCCATGATGGGACCAAATGGATAAAACGTAAAATGTAAAACGGCTGAGACACAAAATCTTCTGAGCTTCCGGCTCGGGCCGCCCGCTCTTTCTTTCGCTTGGCGCTTCCGTAAAGTATAAAGCCTGGATGACTAAAGCGGATTTATTGAAAAAACTCGTCGAAGCGCTGAAAGAAAAACTGGGAGTGCTGGAAAAGGCAGCCCGAGCTTCCCATGCCGAAGCAACGCACGAGAGCAGCAAGGCGGAAAACAAATATGACACTCGCGGGCTGGAAGCCGCTTATCTCGCTGGCGGACAAGCACGGCAGTCCAGGGAAATCCTGGATTCAATTGCAGATTACGAGTCACTCGCATTGAGAGATTTTAAACGAAACGACGTCATCGATCTGACTGCTCTGGTGGAGGTGGAAATGGACGGCGTCAGGCTCTGGTTTTTCATTGGACCCAGGAACGGTGGGCTCGAAGTGGAAACAGAAGCAGGAGAAGTGACTGTAATTACACCGCAGTCTCCGCTCGGCAAGAATCTGATCGGAAAGAAGGCAGGTGATAAGTGGACGGCGAAAATGGGCGGGACGGTTTCGAAATACCGCGTCGTATCAGTTCGGTGATTTGCAGAATTACCTTCAATCCAGGCCCTCCGTCCCACATATCTCGAAAATATTAATATCCTTAAGAAAACCCTTGCACCAGGAGAGGCATGGACTAGAGTTCAACCAACCACCTGAATTAATGGCCGTTCATCAAGCCGATTTATGAAAAAAATCATTCTCGTCAACGCAGTCGCCCTGCTCGCTGGAGCTCTGTTCGCAGCGGATTCCGAAGATGTCAAAGCCGCCGCCAAAAAACTCGCCGGTCAAAATAATTACAGTTGGAAAACGACAGTTGTTGTTCCCGAAGGAAGCCAATTTCGTCCAGGTCCGACAGAGGGCAAAACAGAGAAAGATGGCTACACGTGGCTTTCCATGACTTTCCAGGACAATACAATGGACGCAGTAGTTAAAGGAGAAAAGGGTGCGGCAAAGATGGAAGGCGAATGGCGTTCTCTATCTGAACTGGCCGAAGAAGACCAAGGGCCGGGTAGATTCATGGCTATGCGGTTGCGAAATTTCCGAACACCAGCCGTCGAAGCCGAAGACCTCGCCGGGAAAACCAAAGATTTAAAAAAAGATGGCGACGCCTACTCCGCAGATCTTACTGAAGAGGGCGCAAAAGATCTGCTCCGCTTCCGCGGTCGTCGCGCTGGCGGTGATGGCCCGCCTCCTCCTAAAAACGCCAAAGGTTCCGTAAAATTCTGGATCAAAGACGGGCAACTCGCCAAATATGAATACAAAGTTTCCGGCACAGTCAGTTTTGGCGGTGAAGACCGTGACATCGAACGCACAACCACAGTTGAAATCAAGGACGTTGGCTCGACAAAAATTGAAGTGCCAGAAGGCGCGAAAAAGAAATTAGGATGACGTCATCCGCGTCGCCCGTGGCACTGGAGATCACCACGAGATCTTGAGTAGAGAAACGGCGTGTCTCGGAAGAGTGCAGTGAATGACTGCGCCGTCCTGCCCCACGCGAATATTTTCCACATGCTCGATGGCAGTTAGTTGGCCTGCTTTTTCGAGCTGAGCATATTGTTCAGGCGTCGGCTGCTGAGGTGAGCCTGTTTTTTTCCACGCGGCGAAGGCGTTGCTGTGGTCTTCGTCGATGCGGAATTCACTTACCGTCGGGGCGCGGAAAAAGCCCGGCAACCTCGTTAACGTGAGTGTAACGTCTGCCGCCGGCCCTGAAACGTCGTCGTCGTGGTAGTGCCAAACGAGGATGCAAACCGAAGGGATTTGCACTTCTGTTAGTGGATTCGCGTAGAATGTGGCAATGGCCGAAACATCCGGTTGGCCCCGGACACCACTACTGAGAATTCTGTCGAGGCTTATGGCATGATCGCTTTCAACTGCTAACCTTCCGCCGGCCAATTGGCTCAACATACGAAACACATTCAGAACCGGTTTATCCAACCCATTGCTCGCCAGCGTGCGAAACCCTGCGAAGTAAGGCTGATCTTCAAATTCAAACGCCCACGTCAAAGCACCATCCAGGTTCACGCCATATTTCTCAGCTAGATCATATTTGCGCGCGAAACACGCCGCGGTGTAACTCGAATACATCGTTCCATTTCGATAAGCCAATGACGCTCCCTGGCACGCTGCACACCCTTCCGGATCCGATTCGCCAATCACAATCGGCTTGTTCTTCAACTCCGGATACGACGCAACAATCCGAAAACCTTCTTCGACCGTGCGCAACTGATTCGCGATCCCCATACGCACATGATCATTCGTATAAACCGGTGCTCCTTTTGCATGGAACGAAACAAAATCGAGCGGCGTGCCGATTTTCCCCGTCGCGAAATTTGTTCCACGCAGACAATGCTCAAGAAATTGTCGCGTGAATCTTCCACCGCTGCCTGCCGTGTC
>Ga0068857_100002468_pt1 | contig 15126 bp, 11 predicted proteins | sample KBSCornC72_FD_66591 | JGI IMG/M metagenome (GOLD analysis project Ga0068857, IMG submission 66591) | Corn rhizosphere microbial communities from Kellogg Biological Station, Michigan, USA - KBS Corn C7-2 | ecosystem: Host-associated > Plants > Roots > Rhizosphere > Soil ...
CCAGGTGACGCGCGCGCGTACACTGCCGGTAATGATCGTGCCGGTCGTGATCGGTGCCCTGCTGGCCTGGCAACAGGGAAGCCGTTTTTCCTGGCTCTTCTTTGTTCTCACGCTGCTCGGCGCACTGGCCGCGCACCTGGGAGCCAATCTGATTAACGATATTTTCGACTTTGACCAGGGAACCGATCAGGCCGCGCAAGAGTTGGCGCTTAGCGGGACTACGCTGACTACCGGTTCACCGCTGCTCTTAAACGGGCAGCTTACGCCCAAAACCTATCGCCTGCTGGCCCTGGGCTGTTTCGCAGTCGCCCTACTCTGTGGCATTATCCTGAGCTTTTTCCGTCCCTGGGTGTTGCTCTTTGCTGGCCTGGGCTTCTTGCTGGCCTTTTTCTATGTCGCGCCGCCTCTGCGCCTGGCGTACATCGGGCGTGGCCTGGGTGAAGTCGATATTTTCTTCTCCTTTGGCTTCCTGCCTCTGGTCGGCGCGTTCTACGTCCAGTCTGGGACGATTACGCCGGTCGCGATCCTGGTTTCGCTGCCGGTTGGCCTGTACACGATGATGGTGCTCTACTGCCATCATTTCTTACACTGGCGTGGAGACAAGCAAGCCGGGAAGATTACCCCCGTCGTGGCGCTGGGCGAACGGGGTGCGCGCACGCTTGGCGGGCTGTTGCTGGGCATCATCGCGTTGACCATCATCATCCTGGCCTTCACAGGCATCCTACCCTGGTACAGCATCGTGGCCGCGCTAACGGTCATTCCAGTGCAGCTCGCTCTGAGCCGGGCCAATGGCGAATTGAAACACTACCTGGAGCTGATGGCCACCAATATGAACAATAATCTACTGGCAGCCCTGATTATCATTGCCGCCCTGCTGGTGCGCGGCTTCACGCGTACCTGATTGAAGCTGATAACATTTCTTGATGGAACCACCCACATCTCAGTCACCTTTTGCTGGCCAGAGGCGTGTTAGAGAGAGAAGCAAGTCAACTATAAAAGCATAAGGTGAATTTTTTGCTAAAGGAGCAATGACGACGATATGGGACAGCTAGATCAAAAAGTGGCAATTATTACCGGGTCCGATAGTGGAATTGGCCGGGCGATCGCTCTACGTTTCGCCTCTGAGGGAGCAACAGTGGTAGTGAATTACGCGCATGCGCAGGACAAAGCGGAACAGGTACGCCAGATCATCGAGCAAGCGGGCGGAAAAACGCTGGTCATCCAGGCGGATGTCTCACAATATCAGCAGGTGATGCACCTGGTCCAGCGGACCGTTGAGCAGTTCGGTCGCCTAGATATTATGGTGAATAACGCGGGTATGGAAATTCACGCGCCGTTTCTGGAAGAAACCGAGGAGCATTTTGACCGCGTGCTTGGCGTTGATCTCAAAGGAACTTTCTTTGGTGCCCAGGCCGCTGCTCGCGAGATGGTGAAACGCAAGATTGCCGGGCGCATTATCAACATTTCCTCTGTCCATGAGGATTTACCGATGCCTGGGAATGTTCCCTATTGCTGTGCCAAAGGAGGTATGCGTATGCTCACGCGTACGATCTGTCTGGAGTTGGCCCCGCACAAAATCACGGTCAACAACATTGGGCCAGGCGCGGTTCACACGCCCATCGATGCCGATGTCGAAGCCGACCCGGAAAAGATGGGCGCGTTACTCAGGGAGATCCCGCTAGGACGCATAGGCCAGCCGGAAGAGATAGCTGGACTCGCGCTCTACCTCGCCTCAGATTCCTCCGCGTATGTCACCGGAGCTACGTTCTTTATTGATGGCGGCCTGATGCGCAATACTGGCGGGCTATAGCGTGTTCGCCACGTTCTCAAAAATCGCCGCGATGCCCTGGCCGCCGCCGATGCAGAGCGAGGCCACACCGTATTTCAGGTGATGACGACGTAGCTCGTTGGTCAGAGTGATCGCCAGGCGCGCGCCACTGGCGGCCAGCGGATGGCCGATCGAGATGGCTCCGCCGTTGACGTTGGTCTTCTCGCGCTCCAGGCCCAGATCCTTTTCGACGGCGAGATATTGCGATGAAAACGCCTCGTTGACCTCCACGCGATCCATGTCGGAGAGTTGGAGATCAGCGCGTTTCAGAGCCTGGCGAATAGCCGGGGCTGGCCCGATACCCATGATTTCAGGCGGCACACCCACAACGCCCCACGAAACGAGACGTGCAATAGGCTTCAGATTATGCTGCCGCACTGCATCGCCGGTCGCGAGAATCACACACGCGCCAGCGTCGTTGATCCCGCTCGCGTTGCCGGGCGTGACGACCCCGCCTTTGCGGAAACGCGCCGGGAGTTTGGCCAGCGCCTCTATCGAGGTGTCGCGAATCCCCTCATCCTGGGTAATCTCGACCGGGTTGCCCTTGCGATCCTTGACTGTGACCGGTACGATCTCTTCCGCCAGCAAGCCGGCCTGTTGAGCCTTGCGCGCAGCGACCTGGCTACGGAGCGCGTAGGCATCGACCTCTTCGCGTGAAAGGCCATACTTCTCGGCCAGATTTTCGGCAGTAATCGCCATGCCACAACCAACGTAACTATCGACCAGTGCCTCCCATAAGCTATCCTCCAACTGGGGAGATTGGCCAAGCTTGAACCCGCCACGCGCGCCGCGAATCACGTGAGGAGCCTGGGTCATGTTCTCAGCGCCACCGGCCAGCGCGATCTGTCCTTCACCCAACTGCAACAGTTGCGCCGCGCTCACCAGCGCCTGCAAACCCGAACCACAGAGACGATTAACGGTCAAAGCGGGTGTCTCAATGGGCAGACCCGCTTTGAGAGCAACATGGCGCGCAAAATAAATGGCGTCTTTACTGGTCTGAATGACATTGCCAATCACCACCTGGTCGATCTGTTTGGGGTCAACCCCGCTGCGTTCGATCGCGCCCTTGGCCGCGACCACGCCCAACTCGATCGCGCTCACATCGGAGAAAGCGCCCTGTAAAACGCCTACCGGAGTGCGCGCTCCGGCAATCAGATAAATATCCTGCATACATCACCTCTTTGTGTTGCAAAGCTTACGATTATTCTTGTTTAAGTCTAGCATTTCCAGGCCACTAGCGGCAAGCTGGCCAATTGCTCACTGACCACATGAGAGCAAAATATTATGTAAATATGTTTTGTTGCGTTTATGGGAAGGGATCTCAAAATGAGGCAAAAAACAGCCAGAATCGATAAAATACGCATACATATTCTGGGAAAACGCTTACAAAAGATTATTCATATGCTATAATATAGTCACAAACAGCGTCCAGAGGGTTAATCGCCCAGGAGAAGAACAGGGGATAAATTACCTGGGAAGGGAGGCAAAAGCACAGCAAATATCAACCAATTTGTCTCAGCATTTATTTGTAGCTTTGAAAGTTGTAGAGTAGTCATGCGCTGCTCAACCAACAAGCAGGCATTCACAAAGATGTGAAGAGCATTTCACATCCACCCATCGACAGACGCCCTGTCTGTAGGCAAGCAGTTGCGTAGCTGGAGGAGCTACGCACAAACATGTATCAACGATTGAACGTGTAGAATGCTAGTCATTTTGATGAAAGGTGGGACCCTTCATGGCTCAAATCGCAGTCGAACAAGCTGAAGCAGCCGAAGCAGCTCCAGCCCACGCCAATCCCGCGCCCCTTGGCCTTAGTGGCTTCGCCGTTACCACATTCATGCTGAGTATCGTTAACGCTGGTCTTATTCCGGCCAGTGATGCTACCTTCCTCAGCCTGGCCATAGCCTTTGGTGGTTTAGCTCAACTTCTGGCCGGTATGTGGGCCTTCAAAGCCCGCAATACGTTTGCTGCCACCGCCTTCTCGACATACGGTGCCTTCTGGCTCTCCGTCGCCGTCGGCGCGCTGACCAAGACCGCTACCGTCGGTAGCGTTGGCTTCAGTTGGTACCTCCTGATCTGGGGTATCCTGACCTTTGTCTACCTGATTGCCGCGTTAAAGACAAACGGTGCTCTCATCGCTGTTCTCTTTTTCTTAACTATCACCTATCTGGCGCTCGCCATCGGCGGCTTCGCCGTCAGCAAAACCTGGATAGGTATCGGCGGCTGGCTCGGTATCATTACCGCCATCCTGGCCGAATATACCGCGTTGGCCGATCTGCTAGCCGAGGGTACGAGCTTCTTCAAGCTGCCAACCTTCCCCATGAGCTAGGTCGCGCAAACCAGGCTGAACCATCATTTTCAGCCAGGAAGAGAGGAAGAGGAGCAGCTATTTTGCCCGCTCCTCTTCCTCTTTGTTTATGGCCTGACTTTAATCCTCATGCATTTTCACTTGACCTTTTCGGTAAACCGGTGTATCTTTCCTCGTGTGATGGGCGGCTCCGGGCAACTGTTTTTCGATCCGCTTCAGGATACTGAAATAAATAAACAAACTAACGAAATCTATTGGGCGTGTCAACGGTCAGAACGGGCATTTGCCGCCTGTGTCTCCTAAACAATAACCAGGGCGCAAACTCAAATATCTGGTGGCCTGGAGTTGCTGACTCTGTGAAGCGTTGGGCCATGGCCGGAAGCAAAAAACGATCCAGCCCATAATAACCCGCGACGCGCCAGGCAAACAGCAGGAAAAGGGAAAGTATCAACATGACTGGATTGACGCTGATGCTGCCAGCCAGCAGATAAAGCAGATTCAACACACCACCCGCGCACGCGGCCAGTCCGGTACAGAGTCCAAGAAGCAAGAGCAAGCCGATCGTTACCTCGCTGATGGTGATGACCCAGGCAAACCATGTATAAATATGATGTACCAGCATCAGGTGCAACAGATCGCGATACCAGGCATAGGGGATCGGAGAACGACCACCCGCTGGCCCGTTGACAGCTCTGAGCCAGAAACCTTTGAGGACAGACCCACCATTCGTCCAGCCCGAACCAACTACTTTGGCCAGTCCATTCTGGAGCCAGACACTTCCCAGGTAGACGCGCACGACCAGCCAGAGAAGAGCCGTATGCTGATCGTCGAACAGGAAATTTCTCACCGTTCCCTGGCCATTACGAACATGGCAAAAGGCAAGCACAGCGACCAGAGCAGCGGCACACAGACCAAGCGCGAACATCAGCCAGTCGGCAAAAGCGCGACCGGGGAAAGGCAGAAAAACCATGATGAGCGCGCACACTAACAGGACAATTACAAACCCTTTGAACCACGCGCAGAAAGATGAAACACTCATAAAACACAGACTCCTTGCGACCATCATCCCATTTTTAGCAACTATGAGTTTATCCATTATGTGGAAGAGAAGACTCCTCTGAGAGCCAGTGTACTCGCCTTGAGAACCGCAAAGAATAGCATCTACCGATGAGGTACTGGTAGAGCATGAGCCATCCGCGCGAGAAGTGTGTCCCTGAGAGGTGGGAAGATGCCCCAGCGCAAACGGTACTATATCAATCTGGCTCAGAATAGCGCAAAATAAACCAGGATAAGTTGGACGCATCCGAGTATAACCGGGGCGAAATCGCCGCGTGAACACTAGCAAGACACCGATAAACATGATAGAATAGCTTTGCCTACGTGATCCATAACATCATTTGAACTAAAGTAGAGTAAGCCAATATGCGTTACGCCATCTTCACTGACATACATGCGAACCTGGAGGCACTGGAGGCTGTCCTGGCAAAAATCGACGAGCTGGACAAGGAAGAACCGATTGAGCAGATCTGGTTCCTGGGCGACCTGGTGGGATATGGCCCAAACCCCAATGAATGTATTGATACCTTGCACGCACGCACCGATGTGATTATCGCGGGCAACCATGACTGGGCGGCTGTGGGAAAGCTGGATCTGGACGATTTCAGCGCGGCTGCACGTATCTCGGCAGAATGGACAGCGGAAGAGCTGACAGAGGAGCATCGCGAGTTCTTGCGCAATCTGCCGGAACGCCTGGAAATCGGCGAATGCACGCTGGTTCACGGCAGTCCCTTTGGCCCATTGTGGGAGTATCTCACCCCTGAATCTGAGGTGCTGGCCGAACGCAGCTTTCTTCATTTCGATAGCCGCTTCTGCGTGGTCGGGCACACCCACGTCCCGGTAATCTTCCAGCAGCCCTATACCTTTGCCAACGAGCCAACCGAAGCCTTCGATATGCTCAACGATGCTGTGCAAAACGAGGAAGAAACTGCCGAGATGGTCGCCGTTCTGCTCACCTCTCCCAAAGCCGAGCTGGCTGAAAGCGCCCACCTGGAGACGGAACAGGCTGCCAGCTCCGTACAAAAGGAGAATATCACTCACGCGGCCCTGGCAGTTTCTGAGCCAGAGAAAACCAGTGAGATCCCCAATCCACAGGTCGAGGCAACGCCTCTTACTCAGCAAATCGCCGAGGATAACGAGGCGGAGGATGCGGAACAGCAGGACGAGAGCGGAGATTTTGCCGCGTATGAAATTCCTGATAAGACCAGCTCTGAGGCTGAGATTCAGATGGCGGAGGATCGTCTGAACGAAGAGATCGCAGAGCTGTCGAAACTGCTGGATATGAGCCTGAATATGGTGCCAATCACCAACGAGGTGATCGACCCGCCAGAGGGACGTTGGGAGGCTCCACAAGGATACCGCGCGATTATTAATCCCGGTGGCGTCGGTCAGCCCCGCGATGGCGACCCACGCGCGGCCTTCATGATTTATGATAGCGAAAAAGCTACCTTTGATTTTTACCGTCTGCCCTACGAATTTGAGAAAACACAGGAGAAGATCATCAAAGCAGGACTGCCCCAATATCTGGCGGTGCGCCTGGCGTATGGTCGTTAAACAAGCAGGATATGAAATTAATCGTCGGCCTGGGCAATCCGGGCTTGCAATATGAGCGTACACGGCATAATGTTGGCTTTCGTGTGGTGGACAGGCTGGCTGAAAAATGGGGATTGAAATGGTCGGAACGCCGCGCTAAAGCCGTTCTGGCCGTCGGTACGGTCGGGATTGAGAAAATTGTGCTGGTCAAACCCCTGACCTTTATGAATTTGAGCGGCGAATCGGTGGGTGAGCTGGCCCGCTGGTATAAAGTCACGCCAGAAGACGTTCTAATCATCTATGACGAACTGGATCTACCCACCGGCAAGGTCCGTTTGCGCGCGCGTGGCAGTGCAGCCGGGCATAACGGGATGCGTGATATCATCGCCAAACTGCATACCAGCGATTTTCCCCGTTTGCGCGTGGGCATCGGGCACCCCAAACATAGCCACATCGAGGGCCGCGACCACGTGTTGAGCGCGGCCAAAGGCGATGACGCGATCCTGCTCACCAGTGGAGAAGAACGAGCCGTCGAAGCTGTGCAAATGTTGCTCAGCCAGGGACTCGCCGCCACCATGAATATCGTCAATATCGACCCCGAAGAGGCCGCGCGCAAAGCCGAAGAGCAGGCCCGCAAGAAACGCGAACGCGAGGAGCGCGAACGGCTGAAGCGGGAAGCCGAAGAGCAGCAAAAGAATGAGGCAAGCGCGGGAAACGATGAATCTGTCGCAATTTAAGCGAGAAATGAAGATGGGTGCGGCGGCGGGCAGGGCGCAGGCAAGCGGACGCCCGTACTATGGACGAAATTGGGTTAGAAGTCAAGCGTTTTCGCGTAAAAAAAACAAAAATCGCGCTCCATCTGTTTCATTTTACGCGAGAATCTCTGAATTGCTGGAATCTCTCGTCCATAGTAGGGGCGTCTCCTTGCGCGCGCCCTGCCCGCCGCCGCACCCATGTTTGAGGTACGCGCTTCGCTTCACTCGGCGCCAGGCATGTGCAGTTGCGTGCTGAACCTCAACACGCTGACAAGCACGATAAAAGCGACAACCGCTAGAATGGTATCATCCCTCATCAGTATGATCGAATGGCGGTGAAACAGGCTCATCTCCTCCGCGCGTATGCTGCTGATAGCAGAGGTAAGAATAAACATAGAGTCCAATGGAGGCCAGCACGATCAGAGGGACGACCACCCAGAAGCGCAAAGCTGGCACGAAGCTACAGGGAATGCCGAGCAGACCAACCGCGACAAAGAGCCAGCCGCCAAGACGATGCGTGCGTTCCCAGACCACATCACTCGTAATGGTCCACGGCGTGCGAATACCCATCCAGAAGTTGCGCCGCGTCTTGCCCATGAAGTTGCCAATCACGATGAACAGGACCGAGATCGCCAGATTCATCGTGAAGCTCATATCAATCGGGATGCCCAACGAGATTGCGGTCGCACAGAGCTGCACGATCAGGAAAAAGAGCAGAATACCAACCAGCAAGGTAGCTCTCACCTGAGCATTCGCGGCCCGGTTCTCGCGATTTCCCAGACGCGGGCTAGCGCCAGCCACAAAACGCATGAGCAGATAAAGCCCAACGCTCATCAACGGGAAAAGCAGGGTATTGACCCATTTCGACGCATAGCCATTCGCCTGCCCGTCAGCTCCCCAGTGAATCGGTACAACTGCTGGCAAAAAGGGAAAAGCACCCAGGGCAATCACAATCTGGAGCGCGACAATCGCCAGCGCCAGGATATTCAACGGATCACGCAAGAGCGGAGCCGGACTAATTTTTTCGCGTGAATCGTTAGAGAGACCCATATCTCGTGTCCTCCGTTGGCCCATCGAAGGGATGCTCTGACGTCGCAGGTGTCCCCGTCTCGCTTTCGGCCTCGCTGGAACCAAACCAGCTTAAAATTTCGGTCATCAGATCTTGAAAAACGGTTGTGTTCAATGAGTAGACTTGAAACTGCCCGCGTCTCTCGACACGCACCAGGTCAGCCAGTTTGAGCACTGTCAGATGATGCGAGAGCGCGGTACGCCCAACACCAGCATATTCAGCCAGTTCACCAGCCGTCCTTTCTCCTCCGCGCAGATATTTCAGGATGCGCCGCCGCGTGGGATCAGCCAGCGCCTTGTACGCTTCTTGCATAGACAACTTACCCACTTTCTCGCTGCTACAAATTCAGTATTTCAACACTTACTGAAATGTTAATCTATGAGGCAAAAAAAGTCAAGAGGAAACATGTGGTAATCTTGCCATCCGCGTAGAATCTACGAAACCTGAATAATTTTTCCACCGGCGGCGTGGGACAGGCGATCACGGACGGCCAGGCCAAGATCGTGAGCGGCAAAATTGCGGCAGAGAATAACCTGCACATCAGTTTCTTCCAGTGCGCGCAAGCTGGCGAAGAGGCGCGCGGCGACTTGCGCGGGATGGGCGGCATCGCCGAGTGAAGCGAGAAATGCCTGGCTTTTGTGCGCGTCTGCCAGGCGCGTTTGAAAAATCTCCAGGTCAGCATCAGCGAGCAGCACGCCAACCCGCTCACCGCGCTCCAGGCGTTGATGCAATTCAGCCAGCATAGCGGCGCGCATGGCCTCCTCGCTGCCATCGAAGAGCAGCAGGGGAATGGTGGGAGCATAGTGCGTGGCCAGTTGACCGGGAGCCACTTGCGCCGTCTCCTCGGATGTGCTCGCGCGTTTGACTGGCGGACGCACATCTGGTAGAACTGTGCGCAATGCCTCAAGGCTCACGCCACCTGGCCGCAGGATCGTTGGCACTTCCGCGCTCAAGTCCAGGATGGTCGATTCGACGCCGACAGAACAGGGACCACCATCGAGGATCAGTGGCACGCGCCCACCCAGGTCGGCCCGCACGTGCGCGGCAGTGGTTGGGCTGACATGCATAAAACGATTGGCGCTCGGCGCGGCGACCGGCGAACCGAGCGCGGAAATCAGTGCCCGCGCGACTGGATGACTTGGCATACGCACAGCCATCGTCTCCATCCCAGCTGTCGCAAGATGAGGAACTCGCTCGCCACGCGGCACAATCAGCGTCAACGGTCCAGGCCAGAAGACTCGTGCTAACGCGCGGGCTTTGTCAGGCAGCGCGGCAGTCAGGTTCTCCAACATAGTATCATCGGCCACATGCACGATCAGCGGGTCGCTCAACGGGCGACCCTTGGCCGCGAAAATCCCCTCCAGGGCAGCGGCTTGAAACGCATCTGCGCCCAGGCCATAGACCGTCTCAGTCGGAAAAACCACCAGTTCGCCGCGCCGCAGCAATTCCGCGGCTCGCTCAATCACCGCCGCATCAGGGGATACAGGATCGACCACCACCACATCTGTCTCGTGCTGTTTAATCATCTCTATCTATCAAACTTTCTCTTATCGCTAAGGTTCTCAGCCCCAGTGTATCATGCCGGGCAAGCGTGCTCGCGGGAAGGTTAGCACTGCTCCAAGCCTGGCGACAGACAGAAAAAAGGTCCAGATTCATGCACGTGTGCCGAATCTGGACCAGCGCTCTGTCAGGATGCTTCTGATAAACACTCCGCAGAGCGTTTACCAGAGAGGAACGGACGATTCCATCTCGTCGGTATCTACATTGATCGAGCTATGACCCTGTTCTCCATATTGCCAGATCCGCGTGTGGCCGCCGCGATCCTGGCCACTGCAGAGCAAGCCTGACGGACCAAAGGCGGGCGCGTCAGCTTCGGTCGTGATGCCGCCAGGCTCCGGTTCTGAAGAGTACAGTATCGAGTTAGCAACCGCCGAGTCTCCGCTGATCGCACCACAAAACGCTCCATTGAATTCGCTGCTGCCGGGATACGGATTTTCGTAGTAGCCCGCCGTGTAGCCAGCACCAGAGATGGCATTATACCAGCCCTGTACATAGCTAGCGTTGACCGATGAGTTGCTCTCGATATCAGCAATGATGATGGTTCCATTTGGAATGCCCAGAGCTCGCGCCTCGCTGATTGCAGCATCGGCCCTGGAGACTCCGGTGCTGTAGCCGGTATCACCGCCCAAATCGGAGTAAATGGGCAGGATGTGAATGCCCCGACTATGGATGTACCCGGCTTCGGATGTGCTCAGTCTGGGCGAATAATCGAGATAGCGACCGACAAACTGCGGCGTTCCCAGGTCATACGAGACCTGGCTGAGGAATGACGACGTGATAGGGCTGACGGTATCGACTCCCCAGAGGATCTGGCCCGGAGGTGGCGGTGGCGGCGGTGGTGGCGGCGGCGAACTGGGTGTACTAACCAGCGCGCTCCACGTTTGCGGTCCGGCAATCCCATCAACCCCGATGCCATGACTGCTCTGGAAACTCTCCACCGCGCTCTGGGTTGCCGGGCCGAAATTGCCATCGACCGTTAATGACGCCCCGTGTGCGTTCAATTGCCGTTGCAGAGCCTTGACCGCCGAACCGGTGCTACCATTCCTGGTCGTGACCACCAGTACCGGCCAGGTCTGCGATCCGACAACCCCATCAACACTCAAGCCGTGTGCGGATTGGAAGGATTTGACCGTCGAAGCCGTTTGTGGGCCATAGCTGCCGTCGATGCCCAGTGAGTACCCATGCGCTTGCAACATCAATTGAATGGAGTACACATTTTCACCGGAAGCTCCCTGACCGACGACAGGCCAGCTATACGCCTGCGAAACTTTCGAGCCGACCAGGGCATTCCACGTTTGCGGTCCGGCAATTCCATCGACCCCGATGCCGTGACTGCTCTGGAAACTCTCCACCGCGCTCTGGGTTGCCGGGCCGAAATTGCCATCGACCGTTAATGACGCCCCGTGTGCGTTCAATTGCCGTTGCAAAGCCTCAACCGCCGAGCCGGTGCTGCCGTTCCTGGTCGTAACCACCAGCACCGGCCAGGTCAGAGGTCCGACGACTCCATCGGCGCTCAAACCATGAGCGGACTGGAAAGAAATCACAGCTCCGGTCGTCTGTGGCCCATCAACGCCATCGATAGAGAGTGAGTACCCATGCGCGCGCAACATCAGTTGCACAGAATACACATCTGCACCGGTATCCCCTGGTCCGATCAACGGCCAGGAATACGCGGTCGCGGCATGAGTAGAAATAGGAGACGAGAAGAGCGTGAAGCCAACTGCGATGCTCAACGCGAGAGCAACGAGCAGACTTCGCAAGAGGATACGAAATCCCTTTCTGCAATCCATGCGTTAGACTCCTTTATTGAATCAGGAAAACACGCCAGACGACACTAATGTAAACCCCCGAATTAGCGTGTTACCCTACTATCAGTGCAATCATTCTTATGCATCCCGACAAAAACGTTAGCACTGAAATAGATGCTATGCATAGTATAGCATAGAAAAATGCATATTCCTTGACGAGAGGCTTCACAAAACACCCAGATGATTCATTTCACATGGCTGACTTGCTCGTACGCGCAGGCTCAGATACGCTTCACTTCTCTGCTCCATGAAAATGCACATGCTCGTGCGAATGGTCGGGCCAGTGCTGGTGCGTGTGGGTATGCGCGACACCGGCTGGTGGCAGTTCTGGGGGCGCGTGAGTATGATCGCCCTGAAGGTGGCGCGGGTGATCGTGACCAGGCCAATGCTTGTCTGGATCGAAATTGGCCACAAGCAGGCTCTGGCCGTGATGCCAGCGCGCGCGGAAAATATCGTAGTTCTTCTTACTTTTCGTCGCCCGCTCGTCTTCGCTCAGGCTGTACCACTCGCGATGTGGATGCTTGATGATGCGCTGCTCCACCTGCGGGGCCGCGACGGCGCGATACCCGGCAGTTTTGAAGAAGAAGCTGAGATAAATGTCCATCAGGCGGTAGAAGCGGAAGCGTTCGTCAACCGGCGCGACCTCCGCCAACAGTTCGCGGCGGAAAGCCAGAAGATAGCCCTCGATGGCGTCCACATCCGGTCCCGCAGCCTCCCGAAATTCGCGCAGATCGTCGGTCACGAGGCCATAGGGACCAGCAACGCCAACTGAGGGATCAGTCAAGAGTTGCGCGAGCGGCTGCCAGATGTCGCCGTTGAGTTCGATTGAGGTGTCCAGCAGGACGAGAAAACGCCCGCGACTGGCGCGCATAGTGGCGTTGCGCCCGGTGGCAAAGCCCAGATTGTGGTCGGCAAAGCAGACATGCAACGCGATCCGCTCCCCTTGCGCTCCGGTCAAATCGCCCGCGCGCGCCAATTGTTGCAAATAGCCGAGCGTCTCATCGGTCGAGCTGTTATCGATAATCACCAGTTCCAACGAGCGGCCAGCAGCCCACCGACACACGCTCTCGATACAGCGTTCCAGGTCGTCGCGGTTATTGTGCGCCAGCAGGTTGATGGAGAACTCAAACTGATCCGGCTCGGTGGTATAGTTCGGCGCGTCAGTCGAGCTGGAGAGGACGGTAAATTCGTCTACCAGCGGGCGAGGCAGGAGCAACGTGCCTCTGGAGGTATCGCGCAAGGTATAGCCGGCAATGGCCAGGCTGGCACGAACCTGGTCGGCCTCAGCGAAATGCCGTTCCTGCCGCCAGGTCTCGCGGGCCTCAACCTGATTGGCGATACCCAGAGGCGCGGCGGCCAGATAGGTGCGCGGGTCCAGCTTGCGCTCCGGCAAATCACTCAACAAATATTCGCGCAAGCCAAAGCCGAGAATACGATCGAAGTCGAGCAGCAGACGCAGCTTCGTCGTCGCGTCAAGTTCATTGGCGCGCAACATGGCCCAGACGACCGCGAGCGCCCTGGGAAAATTCAGATCGTTCTCGACCGCAGCCAGAAAAGCGCTTTGCCAGGGATTGCTCGGCAGTGGCTCAGTCGAAAGCGCCGCGTCACGCTCGGCGTCCAGGAAGAGTTGATAGGCGCGACCACGCAGGCGTTCCAACGAGGTTTGCGCGGCCTGGAGCGCGCGAAACGTGAAGTTCAGGCGACTCCGATAGAGCGCGGTGGTGTAGAGATAGCGCAGTGAGAGCGGATCGAAGCCGCGCGCCTCAATCTCGCTCCGCGTGTAAGCGTTGCCGGTGGATTTCGCCATCTTCTGCCCGTCGGCGAGCAGATGTTGCGCGTGCACCCAGTAATTGACGTAGCGCTGCCCGGTCAGCCCTTCGCTCTGAGCAATCTCGTCCTCGTGATGGGGAAAAATATTATCCACGCCACCAGTATGAAGATCGAAATGTTCACCGAGATACTTCATCGCCATCGCGCTACACTCGATATGCCAGCCAGGAAAGCCGCGTCCCCAGGGACTCTCCCAGGCCATCTCGCGGCCAGGCTCAGCCGCTTTCCAGAGCGGAAAATCTTCCGGGTTACGCTTCTCCGTGTCCTGGCCTTCGCGCACACCGGCTAGCATATTCTCAAGCTGGTTGCCGGAAAGCTTGCCATAGGTAGGAAAACGCTTGATATCGAAGTAGATATTCTCGCCGCCCTGGTACGCGATTCCCCTGGCCAACAACCCCTGCACGATCTCAAGCATCTCAGGAATGTGTTGCGTGGCGCGCGGGAAGATGTGCGCGGGCAAGATATTCAGCGCCTGCTCATCAGCGTGAAACGCCTCTGTATAGAAGCGCGCAATCTCGGCTGAGGTTTTGCCCTCCTGCCGGGCCTGCGCGATCATCTTATCCTCGCCCCGGTCGAGCATCTCCTGGCGCATATGGCCCACATCGGTGATATTCTTGATGTGCCGCACTTCCAGGCCGCGATATTCAAAGACGCGCCGCAACCAGTCAGCCATCGTAAAGGTGCGTAAATTGCCGATGTGGATAAAACGGTAAACGGTCGGGCCACAGGAGTACATACTGATCCGACCAGCCTCTAACGGCACAATCTCTTCAACGCTCCGGGTCAGGGTATTGTAGATGCGCATGGGCGAGAACCTCTCTGCTTGTCACGTTCCGCAAAACTTATCAGCGATCAAAACAAGCGTTCAGTGATATGCTATGTTTCTATTACGCACGTTGTCAAGTTTTGGATGAGGCAATTCCAGGGTTATGCATTGGCGGCGATGAAGATTGTGTGCTATACTAAACTCGGCATTGATCCTTTGGGACGAGGAGCGGCAAGACGTGAATATTCCGACTGCACCTTTTTGCGAACAATGCGGAGCAGCTAATGAGCCGCAGGCCACCATTTGCTCTGTTTGCACGCATCCATTACACACACCCAGGACAACGAACGACGCAACCGAGCATGAAAGTTTGCTCGCTGAGACACTTCTCAAGGGCCGCTACCGCATCATCAAGGCTGTTGGGCAGGGCGGCATGGGAAAGGTCTACCGCGCCCAGGATCTTGAATTGAACGAGCGCGCGGTCGCCATTAAAGAGATGATCGTGAGCGGATTACGCGCCTGGGAGGTGATTGAGGCCACCGAAGCGTTCAAACGCGAAGCCACGCTGCTCGCCGCGCTCCAACATCCCAATTTACCCACCGTCTTTGAACAC
>Ga0068857_100002475_pt1 | contig 15098 bp, 10 predicted proteins | sample KBSCornC72_FD_66591 | JGI IMG/M metagenome (GOLD analysis project Ga0068857, IMG submission 66591) | Corn rhizosphere microbial communities from Kellogg Biological Station, Michigan, USA - KBS Corn C7-2 | ecosystem: Host-associated > Plants > Roots > Rhizosphere > Soil ...
CTGCGCGGAGGATTATGAATCCGCCTGAGTCTGAAATCTCTCAGCCTTTTACGCTCCGTCTAATCCCGTCAGCCTCTTTCGAGCCGCCGATCCTTCGGCCTCTGGTTGACACGGACGATGAAGTCTCTGTGCTGCAAGCGATCGAGCGGAAGACCAGCAAACGGCTATCCCAGCGAAGGATCAATCCGGAAGTCGAGGATTGGGGCAGCAGCTGCGTCGAAGCAGCATTTGCGTATCGCAAAGAAGGCGGAAACCGATTCAACGACTATCATCACGGTGCTTGGTACGCTGCTTTTGATGAGCAGACTGCCATCTCTGAAGTTGCGTTCCACAAGACTCGAGAACTTGGGTTTATCAAGGACCCAGACCGGCGCTTCCGCGACGAAAAGTTTTACAACGGGCTTCAGGCTTCTTTCATCGGCCGTTTCCACGACGTCCGCGAAATCGATCCCCGACCCGATTACCTCGAAGCCGACATCGACCTTGCCTATCCGGCGGGCCAGAAGCTGGCGAGTGAACTGCTTGGTGTGGGGTCGCGCGGACTCATCTATCCGTCCGCGCGTAATCCGGGCGGCACCTGTCTGGTCGCCTTTCAGGAAATCGTCGTCCAGGACGTGCGTCCGAGCGCCCAATGGAAGCTGACTTGGGCCGGTTCTCCTGAATGGACGGCCGAGCCGGCCGGTGGTTCCGCTCGCATTCGCGGCTAGCCGAAATTCAACTGCGTCCATCAGCATCAGTGGAAGGGCCGTGCCTTCGGGGTGGATGGGCCCGCGCCGAAGCGTATCGCTAGCGCTTCGGGGACGCAGTCGATCCGCGGGCCACGACTTCGCACCCTGCGATCTCCTGCACCGGCTCCGGCTTCTCGCCGGACCGTATCCTGCGCAGCTGATCGGCAAGGATCTCGACCGAGCGCGCCGCCATTTCGGCGATCGGTTGATGGACGGTGGTCAACTCCGGCCAGACGGTCGTTGCCACCGGCGTGTCATCGAAACCGGCGACGCTGAGCTCGCTCGGGACTTTAATTCCGGCGCCGTGGGCGGCGGCCAGCGCTCCGGCTGCCATGTCGTCGTTACAGGCGAAAATCGCCGTCGGCAGGTCGCCGGTGTCGAGCAGGCGCTGCGTGGCTTCGAGCCCCGAACGGTAAGTGAAGTAACCTTGAAGGAGCCGCCGTGCACCGACTTTAAGGCCAGCTTCGGCCATCGCGGCCCGGTAACCTGCCTCGCGATGCTGGGCAGGCGAATGCTGCGGATCGCCAAGAATGATGGCGATATCTTCGTGACCCAGATCGATTAGATACTGGATCATTGCCCTGGCCCCGTTGAAATCGTCGATCCGCACCGCCGACGTCCGCTTACTCGGCGTCGCCGACGCGAAGCTCAGCGCGACCAGCCCCGCCTCCTCGACTTGGTCGAGCACGGCTTCCGAATCGCACAGCGGCGGGGGCAAAATCACTCCGTCGATTCCAGCCTCGGCTAGGCGCTTCACGGCTTCGACAGGATCGACTTCAGGTGGGCTCGGCTCAATGAGCAGCTGACAGCCGATTTCCGCGCTCTGCTGGAATGCGCCCATCAGGAACTGACCGAGGTTGGACGAGGTCGGGTTGCTGTAAAGCGCACCGATCCGAACCATTCCCGAGCGTGCTGCGCGAGCCGCCAGATTGGGCGAGAAATTGAGCTCGGAGATCGCGGCCCAAACCTTCTCGCGGGTACCGTCGCTGACATATTGGTGATCGTTGATCACGCGCGAAACGGTCATCGCCGAGACGCCCGCCGCCTTGGCCACGTCGTAGATGGTCACTGCAGAGCGGCGGCCGCCATAATCGGATACAGCGATGCTCCTGCGCTTCCCCTCCCCTCGGCCGACCATTCTTCTCCGTCTCATTCCCTTGCGGCCGAGCGGCCCGCACACGGCGCGCATGGCGAGGCCTGATATTCATGCTATCGATAACATCACTATAGCTCGTAAGGCAACTGAGTCTTATCGAGCTAGGTCCAAATGCCTGGTCCGCTCCAAGTGAAACAGTGGCATTGCTGGACCCAACACTTTCCGTTATCGGTAACAGCCGAACGCGCGAATCGGGAGAGTTTGCGTGCGAAAAATGAGTGTGCGCAGGAGCGCTCGGTTCAGTGCTGCACAGGCAGGGGGGAGCTAGGGCGTGCCTCCCTTCCTGCTCTTTGTTGCCGCCGCAGTCTCACAAGGGGCGTGGACCGCCGATCAGGGCGATGGCACCTACCGCAATCCAGTCCTGGCCGGAGACTATTCCGATCCCGACATCGTACGGGTCGGCGGCGACTTTTATCTCACCGCCTCATCCTTCACGAACGTTCCCGGCCTACCAATCCTCCACTCGCGCGATCTCGTGAACTGGACGATCGTCGGCCACGCGCTCGAGCGGCTCGAGCCGAACGCGCACTATCGAGTGCCGCGGCGCGGCGGCGGAGTGTGGGCGCCCGCGATCCGCTATCGCGGCGGCAAGTTCATAATTTACTACCCTGATCCCGACCGCGGAATCTTCATGGTCGAGGCAAAGGATCCGCGCGGTCCATGGAGCGCGCCCGTCCTGGTCGACTCCGCAAAAGGAGCTATCGACCCCGCTCCGTTCTGGGACGATGATGGCAGCGGGTGGCTCGTGCACGCTTATGCTGGCAGCCGGGCCGGCTTTAACAATGTGATCACGCTCAAACGCATGAACGCCGAAGGGACGCGCACGCTCGACGCGGGCATCACGATCGTCGACGGCAAGCAGCTGCCCGCAGTGGAAACGAGCTTCGGCATACTCCCGTGGCGCGTCACCGAGGGGCCCAAGCTCTACAAGAAGAACGGCTATTATTACCTGTTCGCGCCGAGCGGCGGAGTGAAGCAGGGCTGGCAGGGCGTGTTCCGCTCGCGCAATATTCATGGCCCTTACGAGGCACGCAATGTGCTCGATCAAGGCAGAACCGAGATCAACGGTCCGCACCAGGGCGCCTGGGTGACGACGCAGGCGGGAGAGGACTGGTTCATCCATTTTCACGACGCGGACAGCTTTGGCCGGCGCGTGTGGCTGGAGCCAATGCGGTGGAGGAACGGCTGGCCGGTGATCGGCGCCGATCCCGATAGCGATGGTACCGGCGAACCCGTACTCCGCTATCCGAAACCGAAACTCCCGAAACAGCCGGCCACTGGTCCCCAAAGTGATGACGAATTCGACGGTTCGCTTGGGCTGCAGTGGCAGTGGAATTCGATTCCCGCGGACGACTGGATGCAGCTCACCGGCGGCAAGCTCCGCCTCAAGTCGGTCAGCGGTTCGCAGAACCTGTTCGAGGTCGGCAATCTCCTCTCGCAGAAGCTGCCGGCCGAACGCTTCAGCGCAACGACTGTGCTTCGCTTTGCGCCGCTACGCGATGGCGAACGGGCCGGACTAGCGATTGCGGGTCGGGCCTACGGCTTTATCGGTATCGAACGCGCGAACGGGCAGGTCCGGATCGTAGAGGCGACAAACACGCGTGCTGATTCCAATCAGCCGGAAACGCTGCTCCCGGGACCCGCGATCAAAGACCAGCCGGTCTGGCTGCGGTTCAATGCCGAGCCGATCGTCGTTTCCGAGACTCCGCCGAGCGATCCGACGTTCGACCTGCCACCGATGCGCCGGTCCATCCAGGCGCGGGTAACGTTCAGCTACAGTTTAGACGGAGAGCATTTCGTGCCCTTCGGAGACACGTTCATCAGCCGTCCGGGCGTCTGGACCGGGGCGCAGATCGGCCTCTTCGCGCAGGCACCGAACGGCACCGCCGCAAGCACCGCGACGACCGTCGGTTACGCCGACTTCGACTGGTTCCGGATCGGAGATCAGCAATGAGCCCTACCGCCCGGAGAAACTATGTCGCGCTCAGCGCCTTCCTCTTCTGCTTCTTCTTCGCGCAGGCGATGGCCATTTCGCTGCTGTCGATCTGGCTTACGCGCAAGCTCGGCCTCAACGGAGTGCAAGTCGGCACCGTCTTCTCGGCCAACTTCATCGGCGCGATGTGCGCCCAACCCGTCTACGGCTACGTGTCTGACCGCATGGGCCTCCGCCGGTTCGTGCCGATCTGCGTGGCGTTACTCGTCCTCCTCGCAGGCGGCTTCTTCACATTTGTCTATGCGCCATTGCTGCAGTGGAACGTGGTGGTGGGAGCAATCGTCGGAGGCGCCTATCTCGGCTTCACCTTCATCGCCGGCAGCTACGCGCTGGAAAGCTTCGTCGATAAGGTCGGGCGCAAGTACAGCTTCGAGTACAGCCGTGTGCGGCTATGGGGTTCGCTCGGTTTCGCGAGCGCCGCGGTCTTCTCGGGTCGCTTCTACAACGTGGATCCGGGCATCAATTTCACTCTCGCGAGCGCGGCCGGGCTGCTGCTGATTCCGATCCTGCTCGCAACGCGGATCGAACCCGATCTGCACCTTCAGGTCGCGGCCGAGCGGATTAAGCCGAAGGACTCGCTCGCCCTCCTCGGCCTGCCGAAGTTCTGGCGTTTCATGGTGCTGATCCTCGGCGTTACCAATCTCTATCTGGTCTACGATCAGCAGTTCCCCTTCTACTTCTCAGCGCTCTTCCCAACGCCGGAAGAGGGCAATGCGATGTTCGGCTATCTCAACTCGGCGCAGATCTTCGTCGAGGCAGGCATGCTTTTCTTAGCGCCGATCATCGTTCGCCGCACGGGAGCGACGCGGGGGCTGCTCATCGCGACGGCGATCATGATCGTTCGCATCGCCGGCTCGGCGCTCGCCATGGGCCCGCTGACGATCTCGGCGTGCAAGATGCTGCACTCGATCGAATTGCCGATCCTTGCAGTGTCGATCTTCCGCTACATTGCATACCATTTCGATGCCCGGCTCGCTTCGACTGTCTACATGGGAGGCGTGAGCTTCGGCCACTCGCTCGGCCTTGCGATCCTCTCGCCGATCGCCGGCAAGGCCTATGACCTGTACGGATTTCCAGCGACCTACATGATGATTGCTGGGTTCGCCCTCACCTTCTGGCTCGTATCCGTCTTTGCTTTGTCCCCGACGCCGCCAGAGGTTGGCTGGAGAAAAACGGCCGATCCGGGACCTATAATACCAGCGCTGGAGCCGCCTGGCGCCGCGGACGTCGAGCCGGCGCACGGAGGAGCCCGATGAACGACATGTCGCACGAACGCTCGGCCGCACGCCGCGCGACTGCTCGTCCGACCGCCGAGGAGCTCGACCAGATGATCGCCGCCGTGCTGGCGCGCATTGACCGGGCGCTGCCAACGTTCACCAGTCGGTTTCCGGCACCCAGCAGCATCGATGGCAAGTATCCGGCAATCGATAATGACGAATGGACCAATGGCTTCTGGACCGGAATGCTCTGGCTGGCATGGGAGCATAGCTTTGCTGGCCGGTACCGGGCAGCGGCGGAGGCGCAGGTCGCGTCCTTCGTCCAGCGTCTCGCGCGGCGCGTGAACGTCGATCATCACGACCTCGGTTTCCTCTACACACTGTCCGCGTGCGCCGCTCACCGCATGACCGGAAGCAAGGCCGCCCGGGCGGCTGGGATCGACGCCGCGCGCCTGCTCCTCGTGCGCTTCGATCCAATCGCTCGAGTCATCCAGGCGTGGGGCGACATGAACGATCCCGCGCAGCGGGGTCGCATGATTATCGACTGCAACCTCAACCTGCCTTTGCTCTACTGGGCGGCCAACGAGACGGGCGAGCAGGACTTTCGTGATGCCGCCAATGCGCATCTGGACCGAGCCGCCGAATTTCTGGTGCGACCTGACGGGTCGACCTTTCACACCTTCTACATCGACACGGAGAACGGCCTTCCGCGCGGCGGCAGCACCCATCAGGGCTTTTCGGACGACAGCTGCTGGTCGCGCGGGCAGGCGTGGGGAATCTACGGATTCGCGCTTGGGTTCCGTCACAACGGCGATTCAGGACTGCTCGAGATTTCGGCGAAGCTCGCCGACTATTTCCTCGAGCGACTGCCGGACGAAGACATCTGCTGCTGGGACCTGGTTTTCACAGACGATGCGACGCAACGCGATAGCTCGGCAGCCGCGATCGCCGCCTGCGGACTTCTGGAGCTTGCTGCGGCACTGCCGCTCTCCGATCCGTCCCGCTCGGCCTATGAAGAAGGAGCCTGGTCCATCGTCGGGCGCCTCCACGAAGCCTATCTCGCCCCTCTCGAGGGCTCGAACGCCGTACTTTCGCACGCTGTCTATCATATGCCGAACTGTATCGGGGTCGACGAAAGCTGCATCTGGGGCGACTATTTTTACTTCGAGGCGCTGACTCGGCTGCGCAGGGCCTGGCTGCCTTATTGGTAGGAGGCCTCAACCACCTGAGTCGTCGCAGCCTTGCCTGGAGGAGCAGTCGAGCCGCGTTCAATGATCGTAAAGGGCGCGACATTGTGAACCGGCTGCGGCTCGCCGCCCAACCGAGCCTGACGGATATGGTCGGTCATGATCTCGACCGCCTTGGCCGCCATCTCGGCGAGCGGCTGATGAACCGTCGTTAGCGGAGGCCAGAGCACTGAGGCTAATGGCGTATCGTCGAAGCCGGCGACACTAAGGTCCTGCGGAACTCGGACGTCCAGTCCGTGCGCGACCGCGATAATCGCCGCCGCCATGTCATCATTGCTTGCGAAGATCGCCGTCGGGCGCTTGCCCTCCCCCCTGTCCAGCAATTCCCGACCAACATCCAGGCCGGAACGGTAGGAGAAATAGCCCTGCGCCATCCACTCTGGCCGGATATCGAGTCCGGCCTCGGCCATGGCCATACGGAACCCCTCCTCACGGCGCAGCGCAGGCGAGTGAGAGGGATCGCCCCGAACGAAGGCGATGTCATGATGGCCGAGAGAGACCAGGAGCTGAGTCATGGCCCGTGCGCCTTCAAAATCGTCGACCTGGACGGCCGACGAATGCGACTTGGGCATTGCCGTGGCGAAGCCGAGCGCCGGCACGTTCGCACGCTTCAAAAGCTCGAAGGCATCGATGGAATCGCATAAAGGCGGCGGCAGAATCACACCGTCGACGCCGACTGAGAGCACTTTCTTCACAGCGTCGAGCTCATGTGCGTGACCTGCGACGGGCTCGACGATCAGCTGCGCTCCCGAGCGGCTGCTCTCGCCGAATGCGCCCATCAGAAATGCGCCGAGGTTCGACGAGCGCGGATTGCTGAATAGGACGCCGATGCGGATGGCGCCGGAGCGCGCCGCTCTTGCGCCGACGTTCGGAACGTAATTGAGCTCGGCGATCGACGCGAGCACCCGCTTGCGAAGCTCCTCGCTGACCTTGCTGGAACCGCTGACGACGCGCGATGCGGTCATCGACGAGACGCTGGCATGCCGCGCGACGTCGTGGATCGTCACCGCCTTCTTGCGGTGGTTCGATGGGCCGTCCTTGCCTTGCGGATCGTCCAACTTTCTCTCCCCTGCCGGCGCCCGGGAACCGGAGAGATACCGATATCAAGCCGCCGCGCGATCACCAAGCCGCTTGCGCAAAGCGCCCAAATGCAGAACTGGCGCCAAGGGGGGCGGCGCCAGTTCGCTTCCCAGGGGGAAAATCGTCCGCCGGACTACCGGCCCAATTTGTAGCGGAGGCTCGCTCCGAAGATCCGTCCGTTCATGTAATGCTGGCGCTCGAACGGCGTTGCATAGGCGCCCGGCTCGCCAACATAGCGGTTGGAGCCCTGGTTAAGGATGTTCGAAGCGGTGAGCGACAGGCCGAAATTGTGCGGCAGGTTGAAGTTCACCGAAGCGTCTAGGATCCCGTATCCCTTCACGTAACGGCCATCCACCGGGTTGTTGGAAATGCCGAACAATACGAAGTCGGACCGGTAAGTGTAGACCACGCGGGCGGACAGGAGCTTGTTCTCGTAAAGCCCGGCCACCGACCAGCTGTTCTTTGAGGTGAACGGCTGCGGCGTGATGACCTTGACACCGCCGATCAGGATCGGATTCTTCGTCTTCACGTAAGTGTACGAAGCCGCGACGCCGAAATTGTGCAGCACGCTCGGCACGAAATCATAATCGAAGAAAGTTTGCAGCGTTGCTTCGAAGCCCTTTGCGGAGCCTTGGAGCGCGTTGACGGTCTGCGTAACGCGATACTGGCCGGCCGGACAATTGTTCGGAACTGGCCCGCTGTAAGCAGCCGCATTACCCACGGTCATGCACGTGTCGACGCCGCTGAAGAAGCCGTCGATCTTTTTGTAGAAGCCATCGAGCGAGACGTAGTTCGCAGCGCCGAAATAATGTTCGAGCGAAATGTCGTAGCTGTCCGCCTTCTGCGGCTTTAGATCGGGGTTGCCAGCGCTTGCAGTGCCGTTGGTCGTGTTGACGACGATGGCTGGATTGAGCGCGCCCATGTCAGGTCGGGTAATCCCTTTGCCGTATCCAAAGCGCAGCAAGGTGTCGCGGGTGATGTAGCCTGTCACGTTCAACGACGGCAGCACGTTGGTGTAGGAGGTCGTCGCCTCGTGCGGAAGGATGACGGCCGTTCCGCTTGTGGTATCCGTTTGCATTCCGCGAGCGAGAAGGTCGGTTTTCACGACACGCACGCCGGCATTGCCGCGGATCCGGTCGTCGAAAAAGCCGAACTCGCCCATTAGATAGCCGGCATAGGTCTGCTCCTTCGCATAGCGGCGCAGAAGCAGGTTTTCCGGAAGCGAGTCCTGCGACGGAAGCGTAACGAAGCTAAGGCGGTTCCTGACGTTATCGCCGAGTAGCGCATCGGGGCTGTAAACGAGATAGCCGCCGCCGTATCCGGCATCACCTTCCATGAAGTTCGTGTGCGAAGTTTCGAACAGGTCGGCATAATTGAGGATCGCAATCGCGTTCGAGCGGTCGGCCGCCAGCGGCAGGCCATTGGTCGTCAGGTTCCGGCTGAACGAATAGTTGCGATAGCTGTCTGTCTGGACGCCGTAGCGTACACCTGCCTTCAACGTCTTCAGGAATGCGATCTGCGGCCGGTAGATGAAGTCGAGCTTCGCAGCGCCACCCTTATCGTTCCAAATCTGGTTGGTGCCATTCGCGTAATTGGCGAAGACCCAGTTGGCCGGACTCGCAAGGTCTGGACCAGTGATGGTCATCTGGTGTGGCGAGGTCGCGAGGTCACGACCAATATCCCAAGCGAGGCCCGCCGCCGGTGCCAAGGTGACCGAACGATTGTCCTGGCTCTGATCGGCCTTGACGTAAGACAGGTCGAGGTGGACGTCGAAGTTCGGCGCAACTCGCCACTTGAAGCCGGTCGCGCCGATCCACGTGGTGTAGGGCCGATGCTCGTTGCCGCCGATCGACCCGACACTCGAACCGAGGAAGGTGCCGCTGCCGAGTGCCTGGCCAGCCAAAACCTGGTCGGCACCGCCGTTGCTGTTGCGGTTGGCGAGGCCCTCGGTCACCGAATAGGGGCTCGTGACGAGGTTCTGGACGTAGCGGCTGTCGCTGGTCGTTAAGAACCGGTAGTCCTGATTGTAGAGATAGTAGTTGTAATTGCCCTCGGCGTAGAACTCGAGGTCGGGGTTCGGCTTCCACTGCAGCACACCGTTGAGGCCTTTGCGGACTCGGTGGATGTCTTCCTCGAAAACGTTGGCGACCTCGGTCGTCGTCGTGATGAGGTTCGCCCTTTGTGCTTCCGTCAGCGTCAACGGATTGACGTCCGCCAGATAGGTCACGTCAGAGCGGCCGGCATAAGCAGGATTGAGCCCTAGCGTTGCATATTCCGCACTGTCCGCCCGGATCGCACGCTTGAAATTGGTCCCACCATTCGCCGGATTATTGTCCGAGCGGTTCCAACTCGTCTGATAATCCGCCGCGACGAGGATTCCGATCTGGCCGCCGTGACCCACGTCCCACTTGTCGGCAATCAATCCGAAGACCTCGGGCCGAACCTTCTTGACCATCTCATTGTAGCGCCCAGTGATCGCGCCGGCGATGGTCAGGCCCTTGAGGTCGAGCGGATGGCGGGTGCGGATGTTGACCAGGCCGCCGATGCCGCCCTCGATATGTTCGGCCGACGGGTTCTTGAACACGTCAATGCCCGCGACCATGCCTGGATTGGCGCCTTCGATGTTGAACTCGCGCTGGCCGGCGGTGAAGTAGGCGCGGCCGTCGATCCGCGATGCGGTCTGGCCGGAAAGCCCGCGGATGGTCAGGCCGCTTCCGGTGCCGACGGGAGACGCGCCTTCACCGCCGTAACGGTATCCCTGTACACCGGGAATGCGCGTGAGCGTCTCAGCGACGTTCGAGTCCGGCAGCTTACCGATGTCCTCGGCGGTGATCGAGTCGACCACCTCGAGCGTGTTCTTTTTGATTTGCGCATTCGTGCGCAGGCTCTGGCGAATGCCGGTGATGACGACGACGTCGGCCGGTGACTTTTCACCAGGCTGGGCCGACGCGGCCGGCTGGTCCGCCGACGTTCCCGCGGCCGCGGATGCCGCGAGCGCATCCGTTCCAACGGACGGGCCCGTTGCTGGTGACTGCTGCGCGTTCGCCGCGCTGAGCGCCAGGAGCGACGCACCGCAGCCCAACGCGACTCTCACGAATGTTCCAGCCATTCTCAACCTCTCCCCAGAGCCGAGCCGGAATGTAGCGCTCCGGCAGACGTATTGCTGACGGGCCCTCTCTTGCACGCCAGATCTATTGTGGTATCGATATCTTATTAGTCTGACAAGAGCCTCTGGAAAAAATTCCAGGTCCACTTTACGCTATGTCTTCGAAGCGAACCTAGTGAGAAGAGGCGCCGGTCTGAACTGCTGTTCAGATTTATAATCGATGTGAGTTATCGATAGCAAAAGTTACCGATAACAGGAAAGGGTCGACCCCAAATCGGCCGGATCGGGAAAAGGGGATGGACGGAATGAATTTACAGGTAGCGGCACGAGTCGCTGCAGTTTGCGCGTTGGCCGGCTTGGACTCGGCCAGTCACGCGTCCAGCCTTCAGCTTTATCCCAATCCGCCGCAGCTCCAGTACACGCACCACAACGACGACTTCACCGTTCAGGCGCGGGTTCCGGGCGGCAAGTGGCAAGACCTGTACGAGTGGAACGTCAAGGTCGACCACGACAAGCCACAGGATGCGTCGATGGTCTATTTCGACCTTACCGGAACGGTCGAGCTCAAGATCCAGAAGAACAACGGCACCTTCTCAAAGGTCAGCATTGGGCCCCGGACGGACGCACCCCAGCCTCGCGTGGACGGAGACAAGGTCTTTCTGACTCTCGACCATCCGCAGAATATCGCGCTCTTCTTTGACGACGACCGGCTGCATAACCTGCATATCTTCGCTGGCGCTCCAATGGCAGCTCCCACCGGGCCCAACGTGATCCGCTTCGGCCCAGGGCTTCACCGTCCGGAAGATGGCGGTGACTTCTTCACTCTCAAGTCCGACCAGACCGTCTATCTCGAAGGCGGCGCAGTGCTAATGGCGACCTTCAAAGGGGATGGCGTCCATGACGCCAAGGTGATCGGCCACGGCCTGATCCTCGCGCCGCCCGGCAAGGACGGAAATCAGTTCGAGATCAGCAAGTCGCAGCGAGTCACGATCGAAGGGCCGATCATTGTCCAGGCGGATGCCGGAATAGGCCGGATGTCGATGTCAAAGCATGTGCGGATCGCGGACCTCAAGGGAATCACCGCCGGCAAATGGACCGACGGGATCAACATATACAGCTCCGAGCAGGTGACCCTGGACCGTCTCTTTCTACGCACGTCCGATGATTGCGTGACTGTCTATGCGCATCGCGGTGAGAGTTATGGTGACGCGCGAGACATCCGCGTCGCCAACTCGACCTTCTGGGCGGATATCGCACACGCGATGTTCGTCGGAATTCACGGCAACAGTATCAGCCCGGAAACGATTGAACGCGTGACCTTCGATAATATCGACGTTGTGAATGTCGACGAGGACGATCCAGAATATGAAGGCGTGATGGCGATCACCGCCGGCGACTCCAACCTGATCCGCCAGATCACGTTCAGCAACATTAGGGTCGACCGGATAGAGGAAGCGAAGCTGTTCAACTTCCACGTCGGCTTCAACGCCAAGTACAACACCAGCCCAGGCCGCGGGATCGATCATGTGGTGCTGCGGAACATCAGCTACACCGGCGATGGAATGCCGAGCCCGTCGGTGATCTTCGGCTATGATTCGAAGCGGCGCGTGCGAAATATTCTCATCGATAATCTGACGATTGCGGGCCGCAAGGCGACGGACCAAACGACTGCCAATCTCGAACTGGGAAATTTTGTCGACGGCGTGCAATTCAAGTGACGCAAATGGAGGGGACCCCAATGAAGTTTAGATTCGCGCGGCGCGCGACCGCGTCGGTACTGGCGATCGCAGTTGCCGCCGCACCGCTCGAGGCCGCTGCACCGGTAGCGATGAATGTCGACGTAAGCCGCCCAGGCCCGAAGATCAGCCGCGACATCTTCGGCCAGTTCGCCGAACATCTCGGTACCGGGATCTACGATGGTATCTGGGTGGGACCGAATTCGCCAATTCCAAACGTCCGCGGAATCCGCACTGACGTGGTGCAGGCGCTGCGAGCGCTTCACGTTCCCAACGTGCGCTGGCCAGGCGGTTGCTTTGGCGACAATTATCATTGGCGCAATGGCATCGGCCCCCAAGCGAACCGCCCGGCGACGCTAAATCCCGATTGGGGCGGAGTGATCGAGCCGAACAGCTTCGGGACTCACGAATATTTCGACTTCCTCGGCCAGATCGGCTCCGAAGCCTTCATTTCCGAGAACGTCGGTTCGGGCACCGTCCAAGAAGCGGCCGACTGGTTCGAATATATGACCTCAGACAAGCCGTCGACGCTCGCCAAGGAGCGCGCGGCCAACGGGCATCCAGCGCCATATAAGGTCAAATATCTCGGGCTCGGGAATGAGAACTGGGGGTGCGGCGGCGCTATGTCACCCGAGCATTATGTCGAGGAGATGAAGCGCTTCGCCCGCTACACGCGCAACTACAACCCAGTGCAGAATGGCGAAAAGGCGGGCGACAATGCGATGAAGCGCGTCGCCGTCGGGTGGGACAGCGACAAGAGCGACTATACCGAGGCCGTCATGGCGGCTTGGAAGAACAAGACCTGGTCGTGGGACATCGAAGGGCTATCGCTCCACGGCTACACCATTCCCGAAATATGGGACAAAAAGGGGCCGAGCTTCGCCTTCGGCGAGGACCAATATGCAAAGGCGATCGGCAAGACCCTGAAGATGAACGAGTGGGTCGCCAAACAGTCGGCGATCATGGACAAATATGACCCGGACAAGAAAATCGCCCTGTTCGTCGACGAATGGGGCATCTGGACCGACCCGAACCCGGGCAGCAACCCGGGATTCCTGCAGCAGCAGAATACGCTCCGCGATGCGGTCCTTGCGGCGCTCAATCTCAACATCTTCATGCGCCACGCGGATCGCGTACGCGGCACCAACATCGCCCAAATGATCAATGTGCTTCAGGCCATGGTCCTCACCGATGGACCCAAGATGGTGCTGACCCCGACCTATCACGTCTACCGGATGTACGTTCCGTTCCAGGACGCAGCGCTAGTTCCGGTCAACTTCGACGCAGGCACCTACCGCAACGGCGATGTCGCTGTTCCGCGCGTCGACGCGGTCGCGGCGCGGGACACGGCCGGACACCTTTGGCTCGCACTCACCAATGTCGATCCGAGGGAACCCACGACGATGATCGTCAGCATCGCGGGAGTAGCCGCCCATACCGCGGCGGGCGAGGTACTAACCGCGCCAGCGGTGGATTCGCACAACACATTCGAGCGGCCGAACACTGTGCGGCCAATGCCATTTCGCGGCTCGATATCAGGCGGCAAACTGCGCTTCGACTTGCCGGCCAGGTCGGTTGCGGTCGTACGGCTGGATTAAGGGTCGCGGCTACCCGACGCGTCTTTAAAGCAGCTGCGACATCAGTTGACGGCGGCGCGCGTGATGGCGAGAGCAGGGCTGAAAACCGAGGTGGTGTGTGAAGGTCCTCTTCTACGGTCAATTGGCGGATATGATCGCGTCCGAGCTCGAGGTGAACAGTCCGGCTGGCTGCTCAGTCTCACAGCTGAGGAAGCGGCTGGCCGCCGAATACCCGCTCGCCGAGCAGACCCTTCGAAGCAAGCGCGCGCGAACCTGCGTTGGCGATCAGTTGGTGAATGACGACCATGTCCTAAGCGCCTTAGACACGGTTGAATTCCTTCCCCCGGTGTCAGGCGGATGAGCATCGTCGCTCGCCTCGAGGAGAGCAGGTTGCGTCCGGAGCAGGAGCTCGCGGCACTGCTGGAGCAGGCGAGGCAAGACGGTGCTGTTGTGAGCTTCGTTGGCGTCGCTCGCCCGACATCGAAGACGGGAGCTTCGGTCGATCAGCTCGTGCTGGATCACCATCCAACGCTGACGCTCCAGTCTCTGCAGGAGGTCGCGGTGAGTGCTGCCGAGCACTTCGACGTTACTCACGTGAGGGTAGTTCATCGATGCGGCAAAGTGCCATCGGGCGAGCCGATCGTCTTCGCCGGCGCGGCCTCTGCGCATCGGCGAGCGGCATTCGACGCTGCGGATTATCTGATGGATCGGCTCAAAACCGACGCGGTCTTCTGGAAGCGAGAAATCGGCGAGGCCGGCTCGGAATGGATTGAACCGACGGACGCCGATTATTCCGACCGCGACCGCTGGGGCTGACGCGTGGCGGGAATCGACGAAAGCCTAATCTTTTATCCACTGCGCATCGCCGTGCTTACCGTCTCTGACACCCGTGACGAGAGCACCGACAAATCGGGCGCACTGCTTGCCGAACGGTTCGCTGCAGCCGGCCACGAACTTGCCGGCAAGGCGATTGTCACCGACGACGTCGATGCGATCCGGACCCAGGTCCGGGCATGGGTGGACGACGGGAATGTCGATGTCGTCATTTCCACCGGAGGCACCGGCTTTGCGCCGCGAGACGTGACGCCCGAAGCGGTCAGGCCCCTCTTTCGCCGCGAGATGGACGGCTTTGCAGTTCTCTTCCACCAGGCGAGCTTCAGCACTGTCGGCTTCTCGACGCTGCAGTCGCGCGCCTTTGCCGGTCAGATCGATGACACCTTCATCTTCTGCCTGCCCGGATCGACCGGCGCCTGCCGGG
>Ga0068857_100002476_pt1 | contig 15097 bp, 9 predicted proteins | sample KBSCornC72_FD_66591 | JGI IMG/M metagenome (GOLD analysis project Ga0068857, IMG submission 66591) | Corn rhizosphere microbial communities from Kellogg Biological Station, Michigan, USA - KBS Corn C7-2 | ecosystem: Host-associated > Plants > Roots > Rhizosphere > Soil ...
GTTGTGGTTCGCCTGCCCGCTACAGATGAAGAACTTGTTCTGGATGTTTCCCCCTTGCACGGTGCGACGCTGTTGGAGGATCTACACGCCCGTGATTTTACCCTCAACGCGCTCGCCGCGCCTCTCTCTCCGCTCGTTGAACATCTGGCGCATTCCGCCTCGTTGCAGCCTGACGCATTCCCCATGATCGATCCACTACATGGTCTTGACGATGTGCGTGCGTGCCGTTTACAGGTAGTCAACGCGGACGTTTTTCGCTATGACCCGCTGCGTATGTTACGCGCACTGCGCCAGGCCAGGCGCTATGCATTGACCATCACGCCAGAGACGGAAGCTCTTATCAAACGCGATGCAGCCCTGCTGATGCAGGTGGCGGCTGAACGCATTCACGAAGAGTTGTACACGCTGCTGGCCATGCCGGACGCGCTCTCTGCCTTGCATCGCCTGGACGCCTATGGTTTGCTCACCGTGCTTTTCCCAAAATTGGAGCCGGCGCGCGGGATGCGTCAACCTTTACCGCATCATTGGGATGTACTGGAGCATTCGTTGCAATCTGTCCACTCGTTAGAGATGCTGGCCGAAGCGCTGACCGCCGATCCCGCCCCGCCTTTCTCTGTCGATCTCGCCCCGACGTCTGCCGCGAACGAGGATTTAGTCGCGTTGCGCGAACTCTTGCGCGAGGGTGAGCAACAGGACGTGTTTCATTTCGTCGATCTCAGTTCGCCGCGTTTGAAACTGGCCGCGCTACTGCATGATATTGGCAAGCCGCCAACGTATACCAGCGATGAGCAGGGAGCCATTCATTTCTATGGCCATCCCCAGGTGGGCGCGCCCCTGGCCAGCGAGGCGATGCAACGCATCAGTGCCAGCACCCAGGATCGGCGACTCGCGCAACTGGTCGCGGCCCATCATATGCGACCTGGCCAGCTTGGTCAGGATGGACATGTCACGCCACGCGCCATTCGTCGCTATTTCGTGGACCTGGGGCCAACCGGCATCCTCATCGCGCTTTTCTCCCTGGCCGATCACCTGGCCACGCTCGGACCTCAGCCGCGTACCGCCGCCTGGCAACGCCATCTCTCCGTCGTGCGCCTGCTGCTCACCAGCTATATCCGCGAACGCGCCAAAATTCTCCCTCCGCGCCTGGTACGCGCCGACGAATTAATGAGCCGCCTCAAACTCCAGCCCGGCCCGCTGATTGGGCAACTGCTGGAAATGATCGCCGAAGCTCAGACCGATGGCACGATTCATTCGCGAGAAGAGGCGTTGTTACTGGCGAAGGAGTATGTACAGACAAATGAGCAGAAGTAGTCGTTCCATTGGCATCTAGTTAAGGGGTTATCAAGTCCGATTTTACGCGAGAATCTCTCCAGACCACCCAACCCCGTCCATAGTACGGGCGTCCGCTTGCCTGCGCCCTGGTCGCTCACTATTGTATCATGCACGCCCCATTTTTCCGTGTGGAAAGAAAGCCCACATGAGTTGACAACCTCCGCCTGATGGCATACCATTACTATGCGTTTGTGAAAGCGAACAGATGTACGGCATTAATGCTCAGCGTTGTTCTGCGTGCCAGGGAGTAGTATTTTTGATGAAAAAGGCGATAGCCCTCCTCTATCAAGGACGGAAACAGGATACCCAGGAACTTGCCCACTGGATTGCACCGCAATTACAGGCTGAGGGACATGATGTGCGCGTGATTGATATGCGCGACGAGGATGAAGAACAGGCTGATTACCGTCTCGAAGGATGCGATTTTGTGATGGTGCTGGGCGGCGATGGCACGATTCTGCACGCGACCCGCCTCTGTGCGCCCGTCAACGTGCCGATCCTGGGGGTCAACTTTGGGCGTGTGGGCTTTTTAACCGAACTGGAACCTGACGAAGTGGCTGAGAAACTGCCGCTCTACCTGGAACCCGATGCGTCGGTCTGGGTGGATACGCGCGCGATGCTCAAGGCAGAGCTTCAGCAGGATGGAGAACACGAAGAATTTCTGGCGCTCAACGACGTGGTGATTGCGCGCGGCGCGCTCCCGCGTGTCGTCGAGGTCCATATCTGGGTCAATGACCATTTTTACAATAAGACATACGCCGATGGAATTATTCTCTGTACGGCGACCGGTTCGACGGCTTATAATATGGCTGTAGGTGGTCCGTTGCTGCATCCACAGGTGGAGAGTTGCGTGCTCACGCCGATTGCGCCGCACCTGGCCTTTGATCGTTCACTGGTCCTCCAGCCAGAGGCCGTGGTCAAGCTTCAGATTTTCACCGGCACACAGGGCGGCGTTTTCTCGGCAGATGGGCAGATGAATCGCGAGATTAAGAGCGAGGCAATGGTCACGGTACGCAAAAGTCAATACCAGGCCCGTTTTCTCCGGCGCAGGCCGCCTACCCGTTTCTACCAGATTATTTCGGACAAGTTGCGTGAAGATGGCTAGCCCGTTCTATTTTGCAGAAGGATTGTAAAGGTACGACGAGTTGCTATGTTACTTGAATTAAGCATCAAAGATTTCGCCATCATTGACAGTCTGCATCTCCGCCTGAATCGTCTTTTCAACGTCTTTACAGGCGAAACAGGCGCGGGCAAATCGATTATCATTGACGCCGTCAACGCGTTGTTGGGCGGCAAGATCGGCGCGGAATTTGTGCGCGCAGGCACCGAACGCGCTTCGGTCGAGGGCATTTTCGCGATCCGTCCCCTGCCACCCGTTCACGGCGACTGGCAATCTTTCGATTCCGACCTCAACCACAACGGCGCGCACGATGGCATGACGCTGTTTGAGGCGATCGAACGTGCCGATGCCTCGACGCGCGCGGTGACAAGCGATGCGGAGAGCGCCGACGCGGCTGTGGCCCTATCTACTCTCCTGCACCAGTACGATATTACGCCGGAAGGCGATCAGCTGATCCTTGCCCGCGATATTTTTCGCTCCGGGCGCACGGTGGCGCGCATCAATGGGCGCGCGGTTTCTCAGCAGGTCTTGCAGCAGGTCGCGAGCTGGCTGGTCGATATTCATGGGCAGAGCGAACATATGAGCCTTCTGCGCCCGGAACAGCACGTGAATTTCCTGGATCGCTACGTGGTTGATCTGTTGCCCCTGCGCAATCGGTTGGCCGCCAGGGTCACGGATTGGCGCAATGCGCGCAAACAGTTGCTGGAGTTGCAACAGAATGAGCGCGATGTCAGCCGGCGCACTGAATTTCTCCACTTTGAGATCGACGAGATCGAGAAAGCTGAACTGCAACCGGGCGAAGTTGAAGAGCTGGAAGAAGAGCGCAAGGTCTTGAATAGCGCCGAACGTTTGCGCGAACTCTGTGCTCAGGTTCATGGCGCGCTCAGCGGCGGCGAAACGAACAGCGATGATTTTCAGTCGGCTCTGGATCAGCTCCGACCCGCGTTGCACGCGCTCAATGAACTGGTTCGCCTCGACAAAAATCTCAAAGATGAAGAGGATGGGCTGGCCGAGGCGATCTATCGACTGGAAGAGGTATCCGCCAGCATCAGCAGCTATCAGAGCGATATCGAGGACGATCCACAACGCCTGGCCGATATTGAAGATCGCCTGGATTTGATTTCGCGCCTCAAACGCAAATATGGCGCGACGATTGAAGAGATTTTGCAGCGTGCCGCCGAGGATCGCGCTGAACTGGAGGCGCTGGTGCATCGCGACGAACTGGTTGAGCAGTTGCAGCGGCAGGATGGCCAGTTCCGCGCTGAGATCGGTGCGCTTGCTCAAGAGATCTCTGAGCGTCGGCGCGCGGCTGCCGTGACCCTGGCTGCCGCGATGGAAGAGCAGTTGAACGATCTCAATATGAAACGCGCGCGCTTCTCCGTCGAGATGGTGCAGGTTCCCGATGAGAATGGCGTTCCCGCGAGCATTGAGGGTCAAACGGAGCAGTATTATGCCTGTGACACTACGGGCATTGATCGTATCCAGTTCCTGATCGCACCCAACCCCGGCGAGCCGTTCAAGCCGCTGACGAAAATCGCCTCCGGTGGTGAAACTTCGCGCCTGATGCTCGCGCTCAAGACCATTCTGGCCGAGGCCGACGAGACTCCGACCCTGATCTTTGACGAAATCGATTCGGGTATCAGCGGTAAGAGCGGCCAGGTTGTTGGCGAGAAGCTCTGGCAATTGACGCGCAACCACCAGGTCATCTGCGTCACCCACCTGCCGCAGATCGCAGCCTTCGCCGACGCGCACTATAACGTCAACAAGCAGATTTTCGACGAGCGTACTATGACCATTGTCAACGAACTTCGGCCTGAGCAACGTGTGCGTGAGATCGCGCATATCATGGGCGGGAGCGCGACCGAGTTCTCGATGAAGAGCGCGGAAGAGATGCTGGCCCGTTCCTATCTATGGAAAGAGAACTGGTCGCGCCAACTACCCCAGGCTTGAACGGACATTGTGGATGGGATATCAGATTAAAAGTTTGTTTTTGCGCCGGTCGAACGTGCTATAATAGGTGCAGGTATTTGTGCCCTGGTCACACGGCTGCTTGGTGGCCAGGCTGGGGTTTCCTTGAAGGATTAGCTTATGGGCAAAAAATTTACGAGCACTATTCTGCTCTTTCTGGTTTTTATTGGTTTTCTCTGGTGGGGCCTGGCCCAACTGGTTTCGTCCAACAAAGATTTTGAGACGATCATCTATTCGCTGCTGTTGCTGTGCTGCTCCGGCTACGCGCTGGTATCCATCCTGATGCTCCCGCGCAAGAAACTACCTTAGGCAAGATGGCAGACAGCATGGTTGAAAATCTGAAAAGCGAAAACTATCCTCTTGTTGCGCCCACCTTTCGTTTTGCTACCGCCGCTGATATTGCTCTGATCGATGAGCTGGACAGCTTTAGCAGTTCGCCGACACGCAATATTCACCGCGAGATGGAAAAGTATTTTGGCTCGGTCGATCCCTCCACCCACGAATGTACGCTGGTCTTTCTGGCTGAGATTGAGGAAAAAGCGGTTGCCAAAGCTGAACTTATGATACCCCCATCAACCGCGACGACCAACGCGGTTGGCTATATCAAACGAGTGATCGTGCATCCCGACTTTCGCGCGCATGGCCTGGCGCGTCAACTCTTCCGGCATATCCTGGCCTACGCTCACGATGAATTGCACCTGGCCGCTCTCGATTTGCATGTCTGGGAGGACAACCAGCCAGCGATACGCCTCTATCAAACATTGGGCTTTGAACTGCAACACCGCGAACTCTACTTTCGCCTGTCCCTGTGATAACTATGGTCAATTTTTGCGGAGAACATCGTGCGGTGGCGCTGCCGCGCTTGCATTCTCTCCATAAATCGACTAAGCTTGAAATGCCTGGAGACAGGCAACACTTGAGTAGATCCACAGCAAGGTTTACTCAAGCAAAGAGGGGCGAACAGTAACTAACATCCTAGAGACGCTACACTGTTCGTCCCTTTCGTTTGCCCAGAACTACCTCAGCATTGGGCGTGCGTTCTCAGGGAAAGAGCGTTTGATAGCCGCCCGCTGGGTCCGATGGCATGTAGGGTGACATCGTTGGCTCGTCGATCGGCGTCCCTATAACTGACGGAATAATCCTATGTATATGTGGACGCGGCGTGGGATTCTGGAGAATAGGCGGAAGTCCAGGATAGGCTGGGGCGGGCGTCGCGGTTGGCGAGACGGCGGGTGTGCTGGCTGTCGTCGCGGGAGTGACTGAGACCGCCAGACCTGGCCATTTGACTCCGCTGGCCGTAACCAGAAAAAGTAGCACGCAGATGGCCGTAAAGAGGCAGAGAAAGGTCACCAGAGTTTGTAAGAGACGATTACAGATGCCACGTGTCCATAACACCATCAGAGTATCGAGCATTTTTATCAGATCCTTTCCAAAAAGCGCATCCAGCCCGGATAGAGAGAAATGTGCGCGCTATGTGCAGAGTGGTTGATAGACATCATGAATTGGTCAATCTGCTTGTGCGCCGAATCAGTAACGAGGCTGAGCGATATCCTGCTCGTTCAGTTGAGCGATGGGCCGGTGGCATTCTCCGCGCATACGCGGGCAAACGCGAGCCACGCACACGTGGGTACCGATCGGTGATTTCCAGTTCGGGGCGTTGAGCGGAAGCTGGCTCACCCTGGTCTAATCCGGCGCGCGGCCCTGCCTGGCGATGACGCAGGACGATGGTCTGGTCATCTTCCTCGTCGGTCTGTTCTTGCGCCAGTCTGTCGGTCTGCCTGGTGGTCAGCGCGTCGGTCTGCCCTTTGAGTAAGGTACTGGTGTGCTTTTCAGTCGGAGCAGCGTCTTGCTCAAAGGATAGGGTCTCGGTCTGTTTCTCGGTCAGTCCAGCGGTCCGTTGATAGAGCGGTTGCGTATTGATATTTTCGCAGGCATTCTCATCCCACGCGGGCCCTTTCCCAGGCTCCTCTAACATCCCTGTCTTCGTTTTTCGCTCGCTCTCTCGTGCTTGTAGTCCCTTCTCGATTTCCTGGACCGCTGCTTCAGGGATCTCCCGAACTGTCCCATTTACCTGAGCTGTCTGGAATGCGAGATACTGTTGCTCCAACGGGGCAAAATATTCGGCAAGATTGTGTGTGATGACCTCTGCCAGATCAAGCTGCTGCTCAGGCTCGTCGGCTGTGTTTTCCTCCGCCTTAAGCGAGAACTCCAACGTGTTCGCATCAGCGGAACTTCGATCACCCTGCCCGATCAACTCTACCGTCTCAGCTTCTACAATGCGCGCGTCAAGAACTGGCGCATTGGCAACCGGGGACATTTGTTGGGCCAGGCTGATGGCGGCGGGCTTTTTGAACGCGGGGCGTTTGAGGGTCGCCGCGCTCAGGGACGAAGCCTGCATGCCTGGGAGAGCGGCGACGAGCAACGTGGGCAATTCTGAGCGAGGTTGCGTCCTACGCGCGATGAACGAAAGCTGCTCAATGCGGCTTGCCCATTCGTGCGGATGCTCAACCTCGATGATGATGCGGCGAAACTGCTGCTCGATATGCAATGCGATCGCGCCATGCAGCAGCGAAACATACCAGAGATGGGTATAGGCCAGGATGAGCTGACTCTTTTTGCCAATATAGAAAATACGCCGATTGGTCAGGATCATCAGGCCGTGATCCAGTGGCGGATAGGGCGCGCGGTCAGAGCCAGAGATGCGGTCGCTGCACAGGGATGCGCCGATGCTGTAATGCGCGCACTCGCCGGGCTGGAGGCGTACTGGCACGTGAATAATTGGCAGCACGCTCGATTTGACTGCCGGGACGGGCATTGAGTTGGTATCCAGCAACTTTTGCTCTGGCGAAATCAAATGGACTGAGCGCAAGGGCGGTTGCAGGCGTGGCGTATGCATCGGCTGCTCGGAGGCCAGTGGCCAGGGATCTTCCGGCGCGGGCGCGGGCATGTACTCTTCAACGTCAGGCATAGGCGCAAATACCGCGTCCACCACAGGCATCTCAATGTGCTTCTGTTGCGCAGGCTTTTCACGGCGCGGTTCACTCGTTTTCTTGCGCGTGGCTTTTGCGTTTGCTTTCTCACGCAGACTTTTTATGTGAGGCTTATTGTCTGCTTTTTCGCCCACACTCTTCGCGTGAGGCACGCCACCTGGTTGCTCAAGCGCGACCTCTGCATCAGACGCATCACTCGCTTGCGCAGTTTCAGCCTGCTCGCGCGGCGATTTATTGGAGGCTTTGGCTTGCTCGTCCTGGCCGTCCTCCTCGTCGAGAAACAGCTCGTCATCGTCGAGCGAAAGGGAACGCGTAGGAGTCGTGCGTTTGCGCGTATCTGCAGCGTGCCCAGTTGGCTCATCTTTTGCTGGCGCGGCGGAGAGCGCGGGCAATTTGCTTGTACGTTCCCAGGCTCTGGCCTGTGCTCTGGCCTCAGTGCGGGCCTGGACAGAACGGGAACGCGAGTGCGAGACGTGTGGCTCGGCGGAACAATACGGTTGTAGCTGGGAAACTAAGAGACGAGCCGTGTCTGTCTCAGGGATACCACGTAAAACCAGGTGTTCAGAGCCAAAAGAGAGTTCCAGGCGCGCGGATGGCACACCCAAAACGTTCCGGTAGGTAGGATAGATCGCAGTGAGATCATTTAAATTATACGCTTTACCGGCAATTTCCAGAGAATCAAGATACAGACGGCAGGTTTTACCCCACCCAAAAGTGCAATGTAATAGAGCTTGTTCGTTACTCATTGCAGCGCTCCTCCACATCCAGATATGCGACTCACGCATATCATCCACACATAACCACACGCTATTAATAATGAGCACTTCATCTAATTAAAACGAGAGACAAATCAAAAGGTAACGTTACATCAAATGTATTCAGATATATTTGATGTAACGTTACCTTTATTTAGCGCTTCTTTGTGAATGGAGAGCGCAGCAGTGTGTTGCGCAATTGTTGCCAGAGCGTATTGAGTTCTTGCGTTTCGCGTTGCGCGACAACTGGCTGTGGCTTGGACCAGCGTTCGCGTACGAAAAGATCGGCCAGCCGATGGAGCGCATTCGCAGCCTGGGGGAAACGCTTGCTCAGGGCAAAGGTATATTCGTATGGCGTTTGCCAGGATTCGGGCGGTGAACCGATCAGACGAGCGACGCGACAGAGACGCGCGTAGACCGAAGCAGCTGGTGCGAGTTGCCCGCGCGTGCCACGATAACGCGCGATTGCGAGGCCGAAGATCACGAGTGAGCCAAGCAAGATCAGCAGCGAGAAGGTCAGGAACAGATTTTGTCCGGCGAAACCACCACCGATGGGAGACGCGGCGCTGTTGTGCTGGTTTGTGGTCGTGGTGGCCTGCGGATCGGGCTGCTTATGCTTATTCGGGTTTGTCGTGCCCGTTGCCGGTGTTTTCGTTGCGCCCGGTGCGACTGTGTTCGTCGGGCTGGTCGCGTTCTTGACGGAGAAGCCTGGCGTGGGATCAAAGTTGATCCAGCCGAAGTTTGGGAAGTACACCTGTACCCAGCTATGAGCCTCGCTGCCATCGACCACCCAGGCTTTTTGCTGAGTATCATAGTGCCCCTCGCTGAAGCCATTGACGACACGGGCCGGAATGCCCAATTCGCGGGCCATGATGGTCATCGCGGTCGCGTAGTAGGTGCAGTAGCCGCTATGCGTGTGCAGCAACCAGGTAACAGCATCGGTATTGGCCGGAACTGACGGATTGTTCAGCGAATACGTGAAGGTGTTGGGGTCAGTCAGGTGATTTTGGAGCGCCATGACCGCGTCATACATCGTAGGTGCGCCATTGGTCCAGATGTTCGCGGTTGCCCGCACCTCCGATGAGATACTTTTCGGGATTTGCAGATCATAGCGCTGGAGCGTCTGCTCGTTGGGATCACTGGGCCAGATGTTTGATTGATCAATCGGGAACGGGATCGACGAGAGATCTTGCGGAGTCGCCGCCGAGATATCGGACGTGACATGATACGTCTCGTTGGGCCGCAAGGGATCTGTCTGGGTCCAGGCTGAGGTAAAATCGCCCGTATTGTCGGTCAGGAGCGTCACTGGCACCGAGAAGCTGCCAGGTTCGGCGGGTCCAAAGATAAAGTGTTCGGTACCACCGGGTGGCTGTAGGATGGTCACGGTGGTCGCTAACTGATTGTAGCTCGCTTCGCGATTGTCCTGTGGAAGCGAGGCATTGGCGGGATAGGGTGTTTTGACGCTCTCGGTGCGCGTAGTCCAGGTATGGCCGTCAAACGTATCGAAGGTAAAACCCTCCAGGTATTCGCCCCGAGTGTCCGAGCCGGTGACGTACGAAAGTACCTGGCCAGCGGGCAGATTGACCGAGCCGGTGATGGTCAATTGATTGCTGAAGAAGTTGGCTGCCGGATCGGATGAGTTGAACAGGCTCCCCGGATTGGTCAGCACCGAGAAATTGGCATGAGTGATATTGGTCCAGGCATTGCCCAGGTTATTCCAGAAATTTGCACCCGCTGCTGGCTCGCCCGCGATCGGCAGGAACCAGCTAAAAGGCAGGATCAGCAGGATGAACAGGCTCACGATACTCAAGAAGCGGGAGGTCAGCGCGCGCAACCAGACCGGGTCGGTATACAGTCCCTCGTTCTTCCAGACGCTCAGTTGATTGGCCAGTTGCACACGCGCAATCAGCAGAATCAGTGCGCCAATGAGCAGCACGATCAGCCACGAGAGGTTTGCTCTGCCTACATAGTTCAGATTGACTAGCATGATCGACGTATAGACTACCCCGACCAGCCAGGGTAGATGGGCGCGATAGACCAGCCAGGCTCCAAAATAGCCAAGGAAAAAACAGAGAAAGGCCAGGTAAAAGAGAAAGATCATCGAGCTTTCGGGCGTTCCGGTAAGCGCGAGACCATTTGAGATGACCGCGTGCAGGTTTGAGAGAATGGTCATGAGCGAGACATGATAGGCCAGATAGCTTGTCGCGCAGAGTGCCAGCCAGTAACCGAGAATGCAGGCCGCTATGTGCAGGAGCGCTTGAGGAAAGCGTTTGTTTTTCGCCACCAGTAACCCGCCAAGCAGACCAAACGCGGTCGTTATCCAGAGAATACCTGTATGGCTAATGGTAATTGCAATTGTCACCGAGTAGACTACGCTATAGACCGCGACCGCGAGTAAGAGGAGTGGCAACCAGCCTTCCGCTGGTGCCAACGCAAAGCCCTGTGCTGGTGATTGTGACGCGACCGGAGGTGGTGTAAGCGGTCGTTGAGGACGAAACGCAGACTGAGGATGATAACCATTGGCCACAGGCGCGGGGCGTGATTCAATGAGACTGGACCGCATCAAAATACTCCTCAACATATAAGTAAACAGTGTTTTTAGAGAGTGTACACCATCCAATAGGCATAAGACTGTGGTATAGCTCACAATTTCCCCGGCACGAGTTTTCTCGCAGAAGACACACACCTTTTCTTCCAGTACAGGTTGCTCTTAACGATAGTGTACACTATTTTCATCGCAAGAAGTAGCCTATTGATACGCAAGAATGGACCATAGTCCTACTTTTCACCAGAGATGTGAAGAATGACTTTTCCCGCACACCAAAATCAAACCCCCGGCGTTTTTCGCGCGTATATATCAAGCGATACATACTTCTCTCGCGTGGAATCTTTGTCACATAGACTGTTTATAAGGAGCAACACATGTATATTCCGATACCAGGGGTACACTTCGCGGTTTTTGATTTGTTAAGCTGGCTGATCCTGGGTGCGCTGGCCGGTTGGCTGGCGAGTTCGGTGGTGCGCGGACGCGGCTATGGCTGCCTGGGCAATACGATCGTGGGTCTGATCGGCGCGGTCATCGGTGGTTATCTGGCCAGTCTGCTCAACATTTCCGGCATCTTCCATTTCTGGGGCAGCTTGCTGATCGCGTTTCTCGGTGCCTGTGTCTTTGTTTTCGTCTTGCAGTTGCTCAAAGGCGATTCAAACCACTGACGAAATTTGCCAGTAGTGCCCCCTTAACTGGTGGAGAGGCCCAGGTATTGCCCGTCTCGCTGTTATTCTCATAGAAGACCGATTTATCGTGCCTTTTCCCGATTCATCGGGGAGTGCCTTTATACCACAAATGCCGCTCGAAGATACTTGCACGTACCCATGGACGGCGAATCGCGCAAGGGCGAATTGGTAGTTAGGCGAAAGGCCCCGCTGAATCGGGCAGGACATGATAAATCGGTCCTCTATGACGATACAGTAAAGATCGGCTATTTATTCACGAAGGCGTAATTCGTGCATCTGACACGCTTATTGGGTTGCGATCGCTGCTTTGCCGCCACGCAGGACATATTTCTGGATTTTGCCGGTGGCGGTTTTGGGCAATTCAGTCACAAACACGAAAGCTTTCGGCACTTTGAAATGGGCCATGCGGTCGCGCACGAAGGTGGTCAGTTCCTCGGCTGTGGCGCTCTGTCCGGCCTTGAGAACGACGAAGGCATGCGGTGACTCGCCCCATTGCTCGTCCGGCATGCCCACGACCGCGACCTCCTGAATGGCCGGGTGGCGCAGCAGAACACCCTCAACCTCGACCGAAGAGATATTCTCGCCGCCACTGATAATCACATCTTTGAGACGATCGCGGATCTCCACATAGCCGTCTGGATGAACAACCGCCGCGTCTCCGCTGTGAAAATATCCTCCCATGAAGGCGCGCTCTGTGGCGTCTGGATCGTTGTAATAGCCTTTCATGATGACGTTGCCGCGAGCCACGATTTCGCCGAGCGTCGCGCCATCGTGTGGCACCTCGTTGCCTGCCCCATCGATCACCAGGAGTTCGCCAGAGGTAATTAACTCGACGCCCTGACGCGCTTTGATGGTTGCACGCTCCTGTAGGGAGAGTGCTGCGTGCTCCGGGCGTTGCTCACAGATGGTGATGAACGGAGTTGTCTCGGTGAGGCCATAGACATGAATGATTTCCCAGCCCAATTCACCCTCGACGCGCTCGATCGTGGCAGCAGCCGGTGGCGCGCCAGCCGTCAGCACGCGCACGGTGCGTCGCTCTTCTTTGGGGATAGAGAGCAAGATATTCTGCACATCGGCTGGCGCGTTGGCGATGCCGATCAGGACGGTCGGAGCCGCGCAGAGCAGCGTGATCGCCTCATCGCGGATCAACGTGAAGATTGCGTGCGGCTCTACTCTGCGTAAACAGACATGCGTGCCGCCAGCGGCGGTGATGATCCAGACGAAGGTCCAGCCGTTGGCGTGGAACATCGGCAGCGTCCATAGATAGCGATCGGCGGGCGACATCGAGACGTGAACCAGTGTGCCGACTACATTCATATATGCATTGCGATGGGTAATCATCACGCCTTTGGGACGCGAAGTGGTGCCGCTGGTATAGTTAATGGTTAGCAGATCATCCTCGGCAATCGGCGGGCGCGTGAAAGTCGTGGGCGAGTTCGCCAGTTCGGCTTCGTAGTCGAGCCAACCTTTCGCGCGGAGAGTGTCGGTCAGCCCTTCAAGCGCGATGAAGTGTTCAACGCCGGGCAATTGACCGCGAATACCTTCAACTATCTCTAAATAATCGCTATGGACACACACCACCTTTGCCCCACAATGCCCGATGATATAGATGAAATCATCGGCGATCAGACGATAATTGATCGGGACAAGAACCGCGCCAATCTGGGGTACGGCGTAAAACGATTCGAATTGAGAATGCGTGTTGGGTGCAATGTAGGCGACGCGCTCGCCCTGGGCGACACCCAGCCGTTGGAGCGCGGCAGACCAGCGATCGCAACGTTCGCCAAACTCCGCGTATGTCAGACGCAATTCCTCGTCGATCACAGCTTCGCGATCAGGATAGAGGCGGCGGGCGCGGCGGAAAAACTCAAGCGGGGACAAAGGTGTTTCCATCGGATGATCCTCCTGAGGCATCAGCCCCACGATGGGCCGATGCGTTTCATGGTAATTGCTACAACCGATCCTCCAGCACCCACGTTAGATGCCGGATCAACAACTTTCATTTGTGAATGTCGATGTGAGAGAGTTTGGGCGTATTATAACATAAACTAGTAAGGGAGCGATTATCTTATCCTCCATTCACCGGTTTCGGGTAAGCAAAAAGGGAAAGCACGCGTTTGTACTCTCCCTTTTCTCCTGGCCTGTCTCTCCAGGTCGTGTCAGCTATGCTGCGCTTAGCATTCGCTATGTCCGCAGCTATAGCACTTCTTGCAACCCTCCTCGTAGACCATCGTGCTGCAGCCGCACTCCGGGCAGAGATTGCCGGTCACGCTCAGCTTACTCAGCGCGAACGGATCGACCTCTTTCTCCTCGCTACTATGCCCGTTGCCGTTGCCATCGTGGGCTGGTTCTTTGATCTCCGGGATAAAGTCGAACTGCTGCTCAGCCTGCTCCTGGAGCGAAGCCAGGTGCAGCTCAAGCGCGCGGGCCACAGCGTCGGGCATCGAACGCACCTGTTGCGCGCCGAAGCCGACCGAACGGCTGCCACCGATGCTCCTCAACTGCTCAGCAATTTCCTTGGCGCGGTCGATCTGAGAGAGCGGGCTGAGAACGCGCAGGTTGAGCGAGATCAGACGGCCCATTGCCTCTGCCAGCGCGGCGATATCACTACCAGCCTTGCCAACGTTGATGAAGACCTCCAACGGCCCCTGCCCATCGCTATTGATCGTGATGTTGACTTTGCCTTCCGGCGAATTGAGATGGCGCGTGTAGCCGTGAACGACCGTGGGCAGCGGTTTGATGCCCTGCTGGATCGACGTGATCGGCTCGGTCATCACCACCGCCTGCTCCTCAGCTTTTTTCTCGGCCTTCTTCTCGTCCTCGATGCGCGTCAGCACCGCGTCGCGCGAGCCATCGCGGTAGTACGTGATGCCTTTGCAGCCCATCTCATAAGCCAGGCGATATAGCTTCTCCACCTGCTCGACCGTGTGGTCATTGGGCGCGTTTACCGTCTTGCTGATGCTGGAATCGGTGAGCTTCTGGATCGCGGCCTGCACGCGCACATGCTCTTCCGGTGTCAAATCCTTCGACGAGACGAAGTAGCCGGGTGTGGCTTCGTTCGTATGCTCGTCGCGCCACGCTTGCAGCAACGGATGGTAGAGAATATGCTCGCCCGTGCGGTCGCGGCGGATCATCGCGAAGTCGTAGACCGGCTCGATGCCCGAACTGACGCCCGACAGCAGGCTGGTTGTGCCGGTTGGAGCCTGAGTCAGCAGCACGGCGTTACGGGTGCCATGCTTCTTGATCTTCTCCTGGATCGGCTTCGGGAGCTGCTTGATGAAGTGACCCTGCATATACTTCTCGCGCTCGAAGTGTGGGAACGAGCCTTTCTCCGCCGCGTAATCAGCCGAAGCGTCATAAGCCGCGTCGCGGATCGTCTTATAGATCTTCTCGATCACCGGCAGAGATTCATCGCTGCCATAGGCAATTTCCATCTTGATCAGCGCATCAGCCAGGCCCATCGTACCCAGGCCGGTGCGCCGCGTCCCCAACTGAGCCTCCGCGTTCTCCGGGATAAAGTATTCCGTCGAATCGACCACGTTATCCAGGAAGCGCATCGCCACCCGCGTCTTCTCCGTCAGCCGCTCATAATCCATCTGCCCGTTTTCTACGAAAGCAGAGAGATTTAACGCTCCTAAATTACAAACACCAAAAGGCGGGAGGCCTTGCTCTCCGCAGGGATTAACACATCTAATGTT
>Ga0068857_100002480_pt1 | contig 15087 bp, 13 predicted proteins | sample KBSCornC72_FD_66591 | JGI IMG/M metagenome (GOLD analysis project Ga0068857, IMG submission 66591) | Corn rhizosphere microbial communities from Kellogg Biological Station, Michigan, USA - KBS Corn C7-2 | ecosystem: Host-associated > Plants > Roots > Rhizosphere > Soil ...
CCAGTTCCACATCATCCAGCCGCACGTCGTGAAGTAGAAGACCCGGTCGCCGCGCTGGATGTCGCAATGGAGCTGGTGTTCCTTCAGGTGCTGAATCAGCGTGCCGCCGGCGCCGTGCACGATGCATTTCGGCACACCGGTGGTGCCGGAGGAATAGAGGATGTAAAGCGGGTGATTGAAGGGCAGCTGCTCGAACGACAACGGCGTCGCATCACCGTCGCTCCAGTCTTTCCAGCGCACGGCGGCGCGGATGCCGGAAAGGTCGGGCGCGTCGTCGACGTACGGGACGACCACCGTGTGCTCGACGGTCGTCAAGGCGCGCGCGACCTCGGCGAGCCGCGGCCGCATGTCGTGGGTCTTACCGGCGTAGAAGTAGCCATCAACGCCGACGAGCACGCGCGGCTCGATTTGTCCGAAGCGATCGAGGACACCTTGAACGCCGAAGTCCGGTGAGCATGACGACCACACGGCGCCGATCGCCGCTGCGCCAACCGCCGCGATGATCGTCTCCGGCATGTTAGGCAGGTATCCGGCGATCCGATCGCCCGGTCGAATCCCCACCCGCCGCAGCGCTGCCGCGAACCGCTCGACGGCGTCGAACAACTGCGCGTGGGTCAGGATGCGGCGCCGCCGCCCTTCGCCATTGAAGACGATGGCGGTCGCATCGTCGCGCCGGCGCAACACGTTTTCCGCAAAGTTCAAGCGCGCGTCGGGAAAGAAGCGGGCGCCCGGCATGCGGTCCAGATCGACGACGACGCGTTCCCCCATGACGCCGCGGATCCCGCAGAACTGCCAGACGAGTCGCCAGAACTCCGTCGGTTCTCCGATGGAGAAGCGGTACACGTCCTCGTAATCGCGGAACCGTGCCGGTGCTGCCTGGCTGGCCTCGCGCATGAACCCGGTCATCCGCGCACGCGCGATGCGTTCCTGGGAAGGGGTCCACAGCGGATCCATCACGCTAGGCCCTGACGAGATAGTTCTCGGTCTTGTAGACGCGGAACCCGCGCTTCAGGTAGTTCGGCAGCGCCGCGCGGTGGTCGAAGCTGCTCGTGTGTACCCAGACCCGCCGGGGGTTGAATTCCCACGCCCGCCGCACCATTTCCGTGAGGAAATGACCACCGAGACCACGGCCCTGGAAGTGTTTCAGCAGTCCGAAATATACAATCTCGACGCCGGCGGCGCGATCCTGCCGCAGCTCGCAGTACCCGGCGGGGGCGCCCCACGCGCTGAGCAGCCACAACGTGACGTCGGGATCGACGAGATAGTCGTGAATGTCCTCGGGCGACCAGGGCAGACGATCGATCCACAGATGATCGCGTCCGACTTCGGTGTAGAGAAAGCGCCAGAAAGCCGGCGGGCAGTCGAGCACGCGACCGATGCGCCAATCCGCGTCCGGCAGCGGGGCCCCCACCAGATGGGACGGATCTCGCATCTCGAGATAGGTGCGAGCCCCCATCACGTGACGTTCGGTCATCCTCTGTTCCTGTGGCCTTCGAGCACTTGCTTCCAGCGCGCGGCCGACTCGAACGTCCGGTCGAGCGCGTCGCGGCTGCCGGCGGCGCCAGGCTTCAAACGCTGCAGCACGTCGACGAGCTCGTCGATCGCGCGCGACAGGTTGTCGGGATTCGTGGCGGCGATGTCGCGCCAGATGTCGCCTGGGCTCGACGCCAGTCGGGTCGTATCGCTCAAACCGCGACCGGCAAGCCCGAGCCCGTCGCTACCGGCACGCTCGCCGACGACATGCATCAGCGCGCTCACGGCCAGCTGCGGAAGATGACTGAGATAGGCGACGAGCACGTCGTGCTCGTCCGCCGTCATGACGTGGACCTGGGCGCCGAGGGCTTCGACAAAGGCGTTCAGCCGCTCATCCGCTTTCGTCACGATCCAAGGGCGCCCCTGGAACAAATCCGGCCGCGCGGCTTGCAGGCCCCCGGTTGCGGCGCCGGCAAGCGGATGGCCACCGACGAAACGCAGCCGGTCCGGCAGCGTCGCAGCCGCGGCCATCACGTCGCGCTTCGTGCTGCCGACATCCGTGACCGTCGCGTCGCCGGGGATGTGCAGCGTCAGCCGGCCGAGGATGTCGATGTTGGCGCGCACCGGCGCCGACAGGACCACCAGGTCGGCGCCGGCGGTCAGGACGAGATCGTCGCCGCCAACGTCTGCCGCGTGCATGCGCATGGCGGTTTCGATGATGTCCTTGCGATCGACGGCGATCAGCAGCGCCGTCGGCCACGCGCGGCGCGCCGCGAGCGCGATCGAGGCGCCGATCAGGCCGAAGCCTACGATGGCGATTTTTTCGAATGGTGGGGGCATATTGGGGCGTTCGGTCAGCATTTCTCAATGCGCGCGGGGCCCCACCCCCGCGCGCTCTCGCTCGGCGGCTTCGCGCCTCGCTCGGGCCGCAGGCGCTGGCGTTTCAACGACATTGCCTCGGCCGAACGATCATCGCCCTCGCCGGTTTACACACCCCATCCTCTCCGTGCGACCGGCTCGAGACAGATGCTGCGGCCGATCGCCGGCGCGATAATCCGGAGCTCGGCCATCAATCGATCGAATTGACTCGGGAACAGCGACTGTGCGCCGTCGCTCAGCGCGTGGTCCGGGTCGTGGTGCACTTCGATCAATAGGCCGTCGGCGCCCGCTGCGACGGCGGCGCGCGCCATCGGCGCGACCTTGTCCCGCAGCCCGGTGCCATGGCTCGGATCCACGAGGATCGGCAGGTGACTGAGCTTGCGCACCACCGGAATCGCCGAGATGTCGAGCGTATTCCTCGTGTAGCTCTCGAAGGTGCGAATCCCGCGCTCGCAGAGCATCACGTTCATGTTGCCGCCGGCAAGAATATATTCCGCCGACAGCAGCCACTCTTCGATGGTTGCCGAGATGCCGCGTTTGAGCAGGATCGGCATCCGCGAGCGTCCCAGTTCGCGCAGCAGGGTAAAGTTCTGCATATTGCGCGCCCCGACCTGGAGGATATCGGAGTACTTGGACATCATCTCGAGCTGGCTGATGTCCATGACCTCGGATACCAGCTTCAGGTTGTGACGATCGGCGGCGCTCCGCAGCAGCCGCAGCCCTTCTTCACCGAGCCCCTGGAAGCTGTACGGCGAGCTCCGCGGCTTGAACGCGCCGCCGCGCAGCACCTTCGCGCCCGCGCGTTTGACCGCGGAGGCGGCCGCTTCGACCTGGTCCTCGTTTTCAGCCGAGCACGGCCCCGCCATCACGATGACCTCGTCGCCGCCTATTCGGACGTCGCCAATCGTGATGACGCTGTTTTCAGGTTTGAACGTGCGGCTCGCGAGTTTGTACGGCTCGGTGATCCGCAGCACTTCCTGGACGCCGTCGAGCACTTCGAGAAGCCGCGGATCGGCGGCGCGATTACCGCCGACCGCGCCAATCACCGTGCGTAGCGCGCCGGTTGATCGATGCACGTCGAACCCCATTTCCACCAGCTGAGAGATGACGCGCTGCACCTGCTCGTCGGTGGCGCGCTCCTGCATCACAACGACCATATCAACCCCTTTGAACCTTTCATTCTACTGGACCGTTTTCTCCACCCTCGTCGGCGATCCGCTCCAGGCGTCTCGCTTCGTCGATGATTCGCTCGAACAACCGCTTCATGGCCGCATCGTCCAGCGGCCCCATGTTGATCCGCTGGACGTGGTTCAACACGTCCGCCTCACGCGACGGCTGGTAGACCTCCAGACCCGCGAGTTTCTTCTCGTGGCCGATCTGCAGCGCGCACTCCGCGCGCTCGCTCAGCAGCTTCACGAGCCGCTCGTCGATCGCGTCGATCTCGCGCCGCAGGTCGTCGAGGCGGTTGCCTACACTGCGCTCTTCAGCCATCGCACGTACTCGCCTGCCCGATCGGCGACGTCCGGGGACGCGCCATGTTGTGCGATCACGTTCACCAGCGCGCTGCCGACGACCGCGGCGTCGGCCGACGCGCAAGCCTGCGCGACGTGCTCGGGGGAGGAAATCCCGAAGCCGAGCGCCACCGGCAGACTCGACTGCGCTCTGACCCGCTGGACGAGCGCGGACACGTCGCCCCCCAGCCGGTCGCGGACGCCGGTGACGCCAAGCCGCGAAATCAGATAAAGGAACCCGCGGCCGAGCTCCGCCGACCGCCGAATCCGTTCGTCGGTCGTGGTCGGACTAATCAGGAAGATCGGATCGAGTCCTGCCTCGATCAGTGGCGCGCGCAGCGGTTCCGCTTCCTCAACCGGATAATCGAGAATCAACACGCCGTCGACGCCCGCCTCCTTCGCGTTCCGGGCGAACACCCCCGAATCCATCCGCACCACAGGGTTGGCGTAGGTGAACAGCACGATCGGCGTGTTCACCACGCGGCGGACCTGACGGACGACGTCGAGCGTGCCGCGCAGCGTCATGCCGGCGGCGAGCGCACGCTCGGTTGCCCGCTGAATCACCGGACCATCGGCGAGCGGATCCGAGAACGGAACGCCGACTTCGAGAATGTCCGCCCCCGCGTTGGCGAGCGCAATCAAGATCCTGGCGGACGTGTCGGCATTCGGGTCACCGGCGGTCACGTAGGTCACCATTCCGGCACGTCCCTGCTCGCGCAGCCGCTCGAATGCTGCCTGGATCCGTGACATCAGCGCGCCTCCGCCTTCGCTTTCGTGTCGAGCGCCTTCTGGATGCTGATGACGTCCTTGTCGCCGCGGCCCGACAGATTCACGAGCAGCACCTCTCCGCGAGGCATGTCGGGCGCAATGCGGCACGCGTGCGCGACCGCATGCGCCGACTCGAGCGCCGGCAGGATCCCTTCTTCGCGGGCGAGCCGCTGAAACGCCGCGAGCGCGTCGGCATCGCCGATCCAGGTGTATTCCGCGCGGTTCGAATCGTGCAGCCACGCGTGTTCGGGGCCGATCGCCGCGTAATCGAGCCCGGCTGAAATCGAGTGTGTGAGCTCGATGTTCCCATCGTCGTCCTGCAATACGTAGCTCCGGGTGCCCTGCAGCACGCCGGAACTGCCTCCGGCAAAACGTGCGGCGTGCTGGCCGGGAACGATGCCGTGTCCGCCGGCTTCCACGCCGATCAGGCGAACCGAGTCGTCGGCGATGAAGGCGTCGAAGATGCCCATGGCGTTGCTGCCGCCGCCGACGCAGGCGACGATGGCATCCGGCAAACGGCCGATCGCGTCGAGGCACTGGCGCCGCGCTTCCTGTCCGATCACCGACTGGAATTCGCGCACCATCAGCGGATATGGATGCGGGCCGAGCACGGAGCCGAGAAGGTAGTAACTGTCGGAGACGTTCGTGACCCAGTCGCGCATGGCCTCGTTGATCGCGTCCTTGAGGGTGCGCGCGCCGGCGTCGACGCGGCGGACGGTGGCGCCGAGAAGCTGCATCCTGAAGACGTTGAGCGCCTGGCGCTCCATATCCTCGGCGCCCATGTAGACGTCGCACTCGAGCCCGAGCAGCGCGCACACCGTGGCGGTTGCCACGCCGTGCTGACCGGCGCCCGTCTCGGCGATCACTCGACGCTTCCCCATGCGCTCGGCCAGCAGCGCCTGTCCCAGGGCGTTGTTGATCTTGTGTGCGCCCGTATGCGCGAGGTCCTCGCGCTTGAAAAAGATCCGCGCGCCGCCGAGCGCGTCCGACAACCGGCGTGCCTCGTAGAGGGGCGTCGGGCGGCCGACATAGTCGCGGAGGAGCTTCTCGAGCGTCGCCCGGAAGCTCGCGTCGGCGCGTGCCGAGAAATACGCGCGCTCCAACTCCGCGACCGGCGCGACGAGCGTTTCCGGGACGAATCGTCCGCCATAGGCGCCGTAGTAGCCGCGCGAATCGGGATCGCGTTGTCCAAATGAAAGTGTCATTGATCAATCGCCGCAAAAAATTGACGTAGCTTGTCAGGATCCTTGCGCCCCGGCATCGACTCGACCCCGGACGACACGTCGACCATCTGGGGGCGCACCCGCGAGATGGCCTCGCTCACGTTCGACGGATTGAGGCCGCCCGACAGAATCGTCTCCCGCCGCTCGGCGATCGCCGCTGCCACCGACCAGTCGATCGTCCGCCCGGTGCCGCCGCGGCGAACCGGATCGTGCGCGTCGAGGAGCACCGTGACGCCTCGCGGCACGGCATCGATCACGGAAGCATCGAACTGTTCGGGTACCGGCACAGCTTTGATGATGCGCTGCGCCGTTCCCGCATAGTCATCGACCCGCTCGGTGCCGTGAAGCTGAATGGCGTCGAGGCGGACGATGCCGGCGATCTCGACCACCTCGGGGGGCGGCTGATCGACGAATACCCCCACCGCCAGAACCCCCTCGGGCAGCGTCGCCGCGATGACCCGCGCCGCGTCCGGCTCGACGTAGCGCGGGCTCTGCGGCCAGAACACGAAGCCGACGGCCGCCGCGCCGAGCTCCACCGCGAGCTGCGCGTCTTCGGGACGGCAGATCCCGCAGACTTTGACGCGGGTCAGCATCCCCGGAGCTCCCGCAGCGCAGCGCCCGGATCGGGCTGGGAGATCAGCCGCTCTCCGACCAGAAACGCGTGGTACCCGGCGCCCGACAGGCGATCCAGATCGTCGCGCGACCGGATTCCGCTTTCCGCCACCGCGATGACGCCGGCGGGCAGCTGCGCGGCCACCTCCTCGAGCACCGCGAGATCGACGGCAAGGGTCCGCAGGTTCCGGCTGTTGACGCCGATGATTCGGGCACCGGCATCGAGTGCGCGGCGCAGGTCGTCCACGCTGTGTGCCTCGACGAGCGTAGCGAGTCCCAGCCGCTCAGATGCCCGTAACAACTCGATCAGCGCCTCGTGCGCCAGAGCGCTGACGATGAGCAGCGCTGCATCGGCGCCGAGCAGCGCCGCTTCGACGAGCTGATACTCCGTCACGATGAAATCCTTGCGGAGAACGGGGACGTCCACAGCCGCCCGCACCGCCGCGAGATGCTCGGGAGCCCCGTCGAAGAACGTCGGTTCTGTGAGGACGGAAATGGCCGCCGCTCCGGCCCTGGCATAGGCGCGGGCGTGCGCCGCGGCATCGTAGTGCTCGCGCAGGATGCCCTTGGACGGCGAACGCCGCTTGCACTCCGCGATCACCCGCGGCGCCCGGAGCGGGTCTTGGAGCGCCGCTTCGAACGCCTTGCCCTGCGGCGGGCGTTGCACCTCGCGCTCGAGCATCCGCAGCGGGCGGGCCGCCGCGCGCACCTCCACGCTGCGCCGCGTCGCGGCGACAATGGTGGCGAGCAGATCCGGCGCGGTGGTGACGGTCATGAGGCAGTCGCCTCGCGCCCCGCATTCGAGGTGGTGACCAGCTGCTCGAGCACGCGCGCCGCGGCGCCACTGTCGATCGCGTGGGCGGCCTGGTGGATGCCTTCCGGCACCGTGGCGGCACGGCCGGCAATCAGCAGCGAGGCCGCCGCATTCAGCAGGACGATATCGCGTGCGGCTCCGCGTTCGCCCTGGAGGATCCGCCGCGCGATCGCCGCGTTGTCGGCGGCTTCTCCACCCAGCAGCTGCGCGGGGGCAGCCTTCGGCAGGCCGAAATCAGCCGGATGAACGTAGAACGTATTGACCGCGCCGCCGCGGCATTCCGACACCTTGGTGTAACCAGTCGTCGAGATCTCATCGAGGCCGTCCGCCCCGTGCACGACCCACGCACGTTCCGAGCCGAGCAGGACGAGTGAGCGCGCGACCAGCTCCGTCAACTCCGGCCGCGGAACCCCGACCAGCTGCCGCGCCGCGCCGGCCGGATTGGTCAGCGGGCCGAGCAGGTTGAAGGCCGTGCGCACGCCGAGATCCTTCCGCGTCTGGGCCACGTGACGCATGGACGGATGGAACGTCTGTGCGAAGAAGAATGCGATCCCGACCTCTTCGAGGCAGCGCTCGACTACGTGCGGCGCGGCGGCGATGTTGACGCCGAGCGCCTCGAACAGGTCGGCGCTGCCGCACTTGCTCGACGCCGATCGATTGCCGTGTTTCGCGACGGGCACGCCGCACGCGGGCAGCACCAGCGCGGCGACGGTCGAGACGTTGAAGGTGTGCGACCGATCCCCGCCCGTTCCACAGGTATCGAAGACGGGCGCGTGGGTCCGCGGCAGTTTCGTCGCGCGGTTCCGCATGGTCTGCGCAAACCCGACGATCTCCGCCGGCCGTTCCCCTTTCATGGCGAGGGCGATCAGGAGGCCGGCAACCTGCGCCGGTTGCGCGCGCCCCTCCATGATCTCTTCCATCGCGCCGGCCGCTTCCTCTGTCGTCAGATCGCGGCGCTGCTGGAGCTTCTCGATGAGCGGCGTGAACATCTACAGCTCCAGGAAATTGCGCAGCAGGTGCCGGCCTTCGCCGGTCAGCACCGATTCAGGATGAAACTGCACGCCGTGGACCGGAAAGGTGCGATGGCGCACGCCCATGATCGTCCCGTCGTCGGTGCGCGCCGCCGCTTCGAGCGCGTCGGGGAGCGGCTCCGCGACGACCAGCGAGTGATAGCGGCCGGCGGTGAACGGCTGCGTGACGCCGCGAAAGACACCCTTGCCGTCGTGCTGCACCGTGGAGAGCTTGCCGTGCATCAGCTGCGCCGCCCGCACCACCTCTCCGCCGAACGCGATTCCGATACCCTGATGGCCCAGACAGACGCCAAGGAGCGGCACGGTCGGACCGAACCGACGAATCAACGCGACCGAGATCCCCGCATCCTCCGGACGTCCGGGGCCTGGCGAGATGACGATCCGATCCGGCTTCAGTTCGGCGACCTGGTCGAGCGTGATCTCGTCGTTGCGCTTGACGAGGGGGGGCGCTCCCAGCTCGCCGAGATACTGCGCCAGGTTGAAGGTGAACGAATCGTAGTTGTCGAGCAGCAGAACCACTACAGTCCCGCCTCGGCCATCGCCAGTGCCGTCAGCAACGCGCGCGCCTTGTCGCGCGTCTCTTCGTATTCAGCCGCCGGGTTGGAATCCGCAACGATGCCGGCGCCTGCCTGCACGCGCGCGCGCCCGTTACGGATCGTGATCGTCCGGATGGCAATACAGAAATCGAGGTTGCCGGCGAAATCGATATAGCCGACCGCGCCGGCGTAGAGATCCCGGCGCGTCGGCTCGAGACCGGAGAGAATCTGCATCGCCCGAATCTTGGGCGCCCCGGAGACCGTCCCCGCCGGGAAGCACGCGACGAGCGCATCGAGATGGTCGCGACCTTCCGCCAGTTTTCCGTCGACCGTCGACACGAGGTGCATCACATGCGAGTAGCGCTCGAGCGCCATGTACTGCGGCACTCTCACAGATCCGTACTCGCACACCCGTCCGAGATCGTTGCGTCCGAGATCGACCAGCATCACGTGCTCGGCGCGCTCCTTCTCGTTTCGTTTCAATTCCTCGGCGAGACGTAGATCCTCGTCGTCGTTCTGGCCGCGCGGGCGCGTGCCGGCAATCGGGTGCGTCTCGACGTGACGGCCCTCGACGCGGACCAGCATTTCCGGTGACGACCCGACGATCGAGAGGCCGCCCATCCGGATGAAATACATGTACGGCGAGGGGTTCACGTGGCGCAACGCGCGATAGACGGTGAATGGGTCCGCCTTCACGTCGGCTTCGAACCGGTGCGACAGGACGGCCTGATAAATGTCACCGGCGCCGATGTGATCCTTGATCGTACGCACGCCGGCTTCGTAAGTCTCGCGGGTCATGTTCGACCGCATCTCGGGAGCCGGTCCGCCCGCTGCGTGGGGCTGCGAGAGCCCGCGCTCGAGCTCGCGCTCGAGGAATTGAATCTTCGCGCACGCGAACTGGTAGAGCGCCTGGAGATCTTCGTCGGCGGTCACGCGCGCGTTCGCGATGATCAGGATCCGGTGCTTGACGTGATCGAACGCCAGCACGGCATCGAACAGCATGAACCCCGCGTCGTCTTCGAGCTGGGGATCGCCCGTGCCGTTGCTGTGCCACGGGGCCTGCGTCCACGCGGCCGCAAGCGCCGGCTCGAATACCGGAGACGCGTCGTAACCGATGAATCCGACCGCGCCGCCGGTGAATCGCGGCAGGTCGGGTACGAATGGCGACTGGAACTCCGCCATCAACCGGCGCAGCGCCGCCACGAACGGCTCGTCGCTCTCGCTGGTGACGCCCGATCGATCGATGACGGTGCGGCCGGCCTTCTGGCGCAGGACGAGGAACGGATCCTTGCCGAGAAACGAATATCGCGCCACGCGCTCGCCGCCTTCGACGCTCTCGAAGAGGAACGCGTAATCGGAGTGTTCGGCGATCTTGAGGAAGGCCGACACCGGCGTGAGCAGGTCCGCCATGATCTCTTTCACGACCGGAACGAACGTCCCGCGCCGCGCGAGGTCGACGAATTCTTCGTAGCTCGTTTGTTTCAAGCGCGTTCCCTCTGGCGGGGCTGAAAAGCCCCGGCCCTACACCGACACCGTCCCGGTCGCCGCGTCCTTGAAGAGTCCCTCCGGCGGGCGTTGGCCCGTCCAGAGCTCGAACTGCCGTTCCGCCTGGGCGACCAGCATCTCGAGGCCGCCGATCGTCAGGCAGCCTTCCTGGCGCGCGCGATCGAGCAGCGGCGTGACCAACGGCGTGTAGACCAGATCGAACACGATCTCACCGTCGAGCGGGATGCCCCGCACCGGATCGTCGGCCTCTCCCCCGCCGCCCGAGGTGGTCGCGTTCACGAGCACGTCCCAGCTGCCGGAGCGTGGCGGCCAGGGGCCGACCGTGCCGTCTGCGAGTGCCGCCACTTCGCGCGCGGCTTCCGGATGCCGCGCGCTGACCGTCACGGCCGCACCCTGGGCGCCGAGCGCAACGGCCACGGCGCGCGCGGCGCCCCCCGCTCCGAGCACGGTCACGCGCGCGCCTTTGAGCGCGATGGTTCCCTTGAGCGGCGTCAGAAAACCTTCGACGTCGGTGTTCGCCCCGAGCCAGCGTTCATCGCGCACGACGAGCGTGTTGACCGCGCCGACCCGGCGGGCTATCACATCCGTCTCGTCGACCTTCGACAGCATCGCGACCTTGAAGGGCGCCGTGATGCTCGCACCGCGCATGCGCATCGTGCGTGCGAAGGTCACGAAATCGTCGACGTCCGCTGCCTCCAGCGGCACATACACGGCGTCCAGACCGGCCGCCCTGAATCCGGCGTTGTGCATGACCGGCGACAGCGAGTGCGCAATGGGATTGCCGACGACGCCGTAGAGCGAGGCGTGGCGGGTGATCCGCCGGAATCCGAATTCCCCGAGCATCCGCGCTGCGGACAGCTGGCCCGGCGCCACGCCGTCGCCCGCGTACGTCCACCGGTTGCCCAAGTGCGCCGCCAGAATGCGGGACGGCACGCCGGGCTGTCCCATCGCGATCAGGACGTGACCGAGTGAGCCGTCCGGATCGGAGAAATCGCGTCGCGCAGCGAGTTCGAAGAGCGGCAGCATGTCCGTCAACCGCTGCGCGTCGATCGCGATCTTCACAATCTCTGCGCCGGTGCTGCGCATCGCGATCCCGCGCTCCACCAGGTCCGCAAGCGGGTCGCCGAAGGCGTGGATGGAGATGACGATCCCGCGTCCCCGCCGGCGCCGCGCGAGGGTGGCGGCGAATTCCGCGCGCGCTTCGACGTCGATGAATTCCGCACCCGCCGCCTGCGCGTCCGCGAGGATCCGTTCGCGCTCTTCTTCAGACCCGCGGAAGAAACCACCTTCCCAGCTCGCCCTGCACGTGACGATCACCGGCCGTCGTCGTCCTTCCACCGCGCCGATCCCATCGGGACGGTCGACCATGTCGAGACGGAGCTCCACGATGTCGGCGAAGCTCGCGGCGTCGCGGGCGCGCCGCAGCTCCTCCATCGTTCGACCGGTGACGACTGCGCACAGCTGTGGTTCGTGCATGGCCACAAAACGAAAAAAGCCTCCTCAGCCGGTGGCTGAGGAGGCTTCTTGGAATCCTTATCCTGTACTACAGGTTAGCGGACCGCCCCCTCAGCGTGCGCAGACCCCCACCAATAGGACGAAAACGTCCCGCGGCGAAATCGATACGGCTGGCCGTTGAGCAGAAGCGTCAAAACGTGGAGACAATAACAGACGGATCGACGCGGTGTCAATTTCGGCACCTCGGCAGATCCCTCCGTACGGCCTTTCTCCTTGACCGGTAAGCAGTTAGCCCGTACCATATTCCTGACACCCATGAAAATCAGAACTGCCGCCGCGGCGCTTCTTCTGGCCGTCTTCTACCGGACTCCTTTGCCGGCGACGTCGACACTCATGCCGGTCAACGAAATCAAACCGGGCATGGTCGGTATCGGCCGCACCGTGTTCGAAGGCACCGAACTCCAGGAATTCAAGGCACACATTCTCGGCGTTCTCCACAACGTCCAGGGCCCCCAGCGCGATTTGATCCTCGCTCGGCTCGAAGGCGGACCGCTGGCGAAGACCGGCGTGGCCGCGGGCATGAGCGGCAGCCCCGTGTACATCGACGGAAAGTTGATTGGCGCCGTGTCGTATTCCATCGGCGCGTTCCCGACGGAAGCCATCGCCGGCATCACGCCGATCGCGGAAATGAAGGACGCCACCCGGACACTGCGGCGGGTGTCGTCGCAACAGGTCCGCATTGAGCTGCCGATCACTCGCGACGGACTCACCGCGGCGTTGAACGCGACCTATGCCCGGCTCGCGCCGTTCGCCAACCGTCCCGCCGACGTCCAGGTCATGGGCATGCCTGCGGCGGCCGGTGCGCAACTCGCCGCCATGCTGCGCCCGATTTCGACGCCGCTGATCATGAGCGGCTTCGAACCGTCGTCCGTCGATCTGCTGTCCTCCGCATTCGGCGCGGCTGGTTTCGTGCCGGTGATCGGCGGCGCCGTCGGCGGGCAGGCGACAGCCGAGCTGAAGAAGATGACCGGGCCACTTCGCGAAGGAGACGCGGTTGGCGTCTCACTCGTCGGCGGCGATCTCGAGATGGGCGCCACCGGTACGATCACGCACATCGACGGCGATCGGGTCTACGCCTTCGGACATCCGTTCTTCAACATTGGCCCCGCGCAGCTGCCGATGACGCGTGCCTATGTGTATGCGATGCTTCCGAGCTTGATGTCGTCGTTCAAGATTTCGACGATGGGCGACGTGATCGGCACCCTGCAGCAGGATCGCGCAACCTCGATTGCCGGGACGCTGGGCAAGGGGCCTGCGGTCATTCCCATGAAGGTCACGCTCCAGTCGACGCGGGACGATGACACGACGAAGCGGACGTTCAATTTCACGGTCGGCAACGACCAGCTGTTCACGCCGCTGTTGACCTACGTCACGCTCGCCAACACGCTCGCGTCATACGAGCGGCAGTTCGGCGCCGCGACGTTTTCGATCAAGAGCCGCGCCCACATCAAAGGACACAACGATCTCGCCGTCGAGGACGTGTTCACCGGCGACGGCGCCACGCTTGGCGCCGCTACCGCGGTGGCCGGCCCGATCACGATGCTGCTCGGTAACGACTACGAGCCGGTCACGCTCAGCGGCCTCGATATCACGATCGAGACGCACGAGACCGCGCGCAGCGTCACCATCGAACGCGTCTGGCTCGACGACGTGCGCCCGCGGGCCGGCCGCACGGTGCCGCTCAAGGTGCTGACGCGCAGCTACCGCGGCGAGGAGAAGATCTCGACCGTCCCGATTGAGATTCCGGCGAACGCCTCGGGCTCGCTCTCGCTGCTCGTGACCGACGGCCGTCAGCTGAACGCGATCGAACAGCGCGAGCTCCGGCGTTCGGTCCAGCCGCAGGGCGTGGCCCAGATGATTCGCGTGCTCAACGATACCCGCCGCAACAACCGCATCTACATCCGGCTCCTCAACGGCAAGCCGGGCGCGGTCGTGAACGGCGAGGCGTTGACGGCGCTTCCCCCGTCGGTCCTGTCGGTTCTCGAGAGCGACAGCAACGGCGGCAGCTTCACGCCGATTCGCAGCGCGGCGGTCGGCGAGTGGGAGCTGCCGATGGATTCCGCCGTCATCGGTTCACGCGTGCTGGCCATCGAAGTGGACGCGGGCGGCGCGCGGCAGTGACCATCCGTCGCTCCGTCTGGCTCCTCGGGGCGGCGGTTCTCGCCGCTTCCGTTTCCCTCATCGCCGCCGCTCCGACGTTCTGGAACGTGTCGACGCAGGCCGACTTCCTCAAAGGGGATGTCGAAGACCTGTCGATCGACAGCGACGGCCGCGTATTCCCCGGACCATCGGCGTCGCTGCTCGCCGAAACGGCGGCGCCGTTTCTCTGGACCGTCGTCACCGGATCCGACGGCACGTTGTGGGCCGGGAGCGGCAACGAAGGCCAGGTGCTGAAGATCGGCAAGGACGGCAAGCTTTCGACCTTCTTCGATGCGGCGGAGCTCGAGGTCCACGCGCTCGCGCCGTCGCCGACTGGCGGGCTGTATGTGGGCACGTCGCCCGACGGCAAGGTCTACCAGGTCGCGGCGGACGGTACGTCCAAAACGTTTTTCGATCCCGACGACAAATACATCTGGGCGCTCGCCGTCGACAAAGCGGGCAACGTATTCGTCGCGACCGGCGACAAGGGGCTCATTTACAAGGTCACGCCAAACGGTCAGGGTACGCGTTTTTACAAAACGAACGCCGGCAACGTTGTATCGCTCGCCTTTACGAAGAACGGCGATCTGATCGCCGGCACCGAGTCGCCCGGACGGGTGTTCCGCATCGACAGCAGCGGCAAGGCGTTCGTGCTGCTCGATTCGCCGTTCCGCGAGATCCACGCGCTGCGGCTCGCCGACGACGGGACGATTTACGCCGTGGCGCTCAACGGTGCCCAAGGGGGCGAAAGCCGTCCGACGACCGATGCGCCCGCACTCGCAGAATCACCGGCGCGGCCGCCCGTGCCGTCGGTCTCGACGGAAATCACCGCCGTCGCAGTGATGGACAATCCGGTGTCCGGCGGCAGCACGCCGCCGCCGTCGCGGCAGAACCGGCGCGGCGGCAAGGGCAGTATTTACCGCATTCGTCCCGACGGGCTGTGGGACGCGATGTGGGATTCGGGAGAGGACGCCCCCTACGATCTCGTGATCGAACCGGGCGGCAGCCTTCTCGTCGGCACGGGAACAGAGGGGAAGATCTTCAGGATCAGCGGCGATCCGGCGCGCGCGACGCTGCTCG
>Ga0068857_100002483_pt1 | contig 15073 bp, 13 predicted proteins | sample KBSCornC72_FD_66591 | JGI IMG/M metagenome (GOLD analysis project Ga0068857, IMG submission 66591) | Corn rhizosphere microbial communities from Kellogg Biological Station, Michigan, USA - KBS Corn C7-2 | ecosystem: Host-associated > Plants > Roots > Rhizosphere > Soil ...
CAAGTTCGTGCCCGACACGAAGGGCGACCTGAGCAGCGGCCAGTCCTACGTGCTCAAGGTGACGCAGCCGGACGGCGACCGCACCGGCGGCGCCGAGTGGGTCCCGCTGCCGCGTCCGGCCGTCATCGTCGATGCGAGCGCAGCGGCCGACGCGGTTGGCGCCACGGGATACGGACGTCCCGAAGACGTCGAGATCGCGACGTCCAGCGGCAACGCCCACGGTGGCGCGAACATGCTCTACGTCGCCATAACGAGCGAGCACCGCGTGCTCGCCGTCGATCTCCGCGAGCCGAAGGGCGGCAGCGATCACGGCTCGGCGCACGTCGCGAACTACGTCGCGCGTGGTCTCAACACGACGACCGAGTTCATCATGCCGGACAACCTGGCGCTCGACCACTCCGGCAACCTGTACATCACCGAGGATCCGGGTGGCAACACGGCGGGCGGCAAGCGCGGCGACGACATCTGGGTGGCGACGCCCGCTGCCGGCAACGCCTCGGCAGCAGCAACCGTCGCACGCTTCGCGACGCTGACCGATTGTGAAGCCGAGCCGACTGGCGTCTACTTCGACCTGAAGGGCCAGCGCCTGTTCGTGAACATTCAACACCGCGGCGGCGACGGCGCGGACAAGGCAGTCGCGATCGCGCCTGCTCGCGGGAACTGAGAGCGGCGTCTGTAACAGAGCGGCTCCCGCGGGACGCGTCCCGCGGGAGCCGTTTCACATCCACGCCTCGGAGGCGCGGGCTGGCAGGGCGATCGTTAGGCCGTGCTCGCCACCGTCCCGGCGCTGGTGCACCGTTGCTGTCCGCGTTCCGGTAGGCGCGGCAAGCGCTCGCGCCATCGCCTGTTGGCCGAACGTCGCATTGCCACTCGTCTCTCGGTGTCGGCACGATTCCACCAACAGCGAGCAGATCAATGGGACCCACGGACGCACCGGCACCGTTCGACATTGTGAAGGAGACCGCACGTTTTGCACCGCGTCCGGCGGCGGGTCTGATGCATCTGGTCACGTCGCCAGGTCCGGGCGGGATTCTGGTCAGACGCCTCGCGCTGCCCGCCATCGTAGCCCAGTTGGTGCTCGGCGTCGTCGTCACACGGGTCTCTGCCGCTCCCGCCGGTGTTTCCGTCCCCGTTGCCATCATGGTCGCGGCGATGGTCGCGGTGAGTCTGGTTCTGCTCGTCGCCACTGCGGCGACTCTCGACCGCGCGCACCAGGACGTCGTCGCGAGCGGCGCCCGAGCGGAGAGCCTCGTCGAGCAGGCACCCGAGGGCATCTTCGTGGCGAACCTCGACGGTCGCTACACCGAGGTGAATGAGGTGGGCTGCCGCATGCTCCAGTACTCTCGTGAGGAGATTGTCGGCAAGACCATCTTCGACCTGCTTCCTCCGGAGGACTTCGAGCGGCTTTTGCAGACCAAGGAAATGCTCCTGCGGGGGGACAACGAGCTTGGTGAGTGGAGGCTTCGCCGCAAGGACGGCAGCTACCTCCCGGCGGAGGTGAGCGCGAGGATTCTTCCGGACGGGCGATGGCAGGGGTTCGTTCGCGACATCAGCGAGCGCAAGCGGCTCGAGGGTGAGCTGCGCCTCTCCGAGGCGATGTCCACCGGGATCCTCTCCATCTCCGCGGACGCGATCATCTCCGTGGACGCGGATCAGCACATCACACGATTCAACGAGGGCGCGGAGAAGATCTACGGTTACTCCAAGGCGGAGGCGATCGGTGCCCCGCTCGACATGCTCATGCCCGAGCGGTTCCGCGCCGTCCACCATCAGCACGTTACACGTTTCGCCACGACACCGGGAAGCGCCAAGATGACGGGGGCGCCCGGTGGCGTCTTTGGGCTCCGGAAGAACGGTGAGGAGTTCCCGGCAGATGCGGCGATCTCGAATCTGGAGGTCGGTGGGTCGCGGGTTCTCACGGCAGTCGTTCGCGACGTCACGGAACAGAAGCGAACGGAGAACGAGCAGAGATTCCTCGCGGCGGTCGGTCCGGTGCTGGCGACGACGCTCGACTACGAGGAGACACTCTCACGCATCGCCGAAATGGCCACGCAGGGTCTCGCCGACTTCTGCGTCGTCGATCTCGTCGATGAGAAGGGCGAGGTCCGGCGGGTGAGGATCGTCAGCCGGGATCCCGCGAAGGTCTGGATATGCGAGGCGCTGCAACGAATTCCGTTCGATCAGGGGCCGCCGCCCATCGTCCGGTTGGCGCTCGAATCCGCGCAGCCGTACCTCCTGCCGCGCCTAACGCCGGAGGATGTCGAACGGCTCGCTGCCACTGCCGCCCATCTTCCGTTACTAATAGCGGCAGAGTTGCAGTCCCTCATGGTCATCCCCCTCATCGCGGCTGGAAGACTCCTGGGCGCAATCTCCTTTCTGTCCGCGACGCCATCCCACCTGTACGGGCCGGACGACCTGCGCATGGCGCGCGAGCTCGCTCAGCGGGCGGCACTCGCGGTCGACAGCGCCCGTCTCTATCGCGCGGCACAACGAGCTAGCCAACTGAGGGATGAGGTACTCGCCATCGTGGCTCACGATCTCCGAAATCCACTGTCGTTGATCCTCATGGAAGCGCGAATCCTCGGATCGAATTGGCAGGGGCCCGAGCGACGGAAGCGGGCACCTGCCGAGGTGATCGAAGACGCCGCGAGTCGAATGAACCGCCTCATCGAGGACCTCCTGGACGTGACCAGCATCGACGCGGGTCAGCTCACGATCGAACGGGTCCGGCTGGCCAGCGCGAAGATCGTCTCCGATGCGGTCGACGGCCACCGTGTGTTGGCGTCGTCCCGGTCGATCGAGCTTCGGCTGGAGATGGCGCAAGACCTTCCCGAGATCTTGGCGGATCGCGACCGACTCCTCCAGGTGTTCGACAACCTTATCGGTAATGCGGTCAAGTTCACCGCGCCGGGCGGGTGCATCACGGTCGGAGCGGCCCTTCGGGACACCGACGTCCTACTCTGGGTCGGCGATACTGGCTCCGGGATCGCGATCGAGGATCAACCGCACGTCTTCGATCGGTTCTGGCAGGCACGCCTGAGCAGACGCACCGGCGCCGGATTGGGACTCGCGATCGTCAAGGGAATCGTCGAGGCCCACGGCGGTCGCGTCTGGTTCGAAAGCGCGCCAGGGCGCGGGAGCACATTCTCCTTCACCGTTCCAACAGCGCCGACCGCTCAGGTGGCGGTTGCTTCCTGAATGGCGGGCACCAGATGGTCCGCCGCCTGCATTTTCGAGACGAAGGCTGAAGCCCCCGCGCGGAGCGCCTTGTTCCGAGTCGAGGCGTCATCCGTGCCGGACACTACGACGATCCTCGCCTGCGGGATTACTACCTTGAGTTGCCGACAGGTCTCGAGTCCGTCGCGTGCCGGCATGAAGAAATCCACGACGATGACATCGGGTTGAAGCCTGGTTGCTTCGTCGAACAGCGCGCCGACGTCCGTGACGCGCCCGACCACATCGCACCACGGTGACACCAACCGCTCGAACGCGCTCAGAATCCGCGCGTCGTCGTCGACCAGGAGAACTCGCGGTCGTGGGCTAGTCACCGCCATCACCCCATCACTGGCAGCGTGAACTGGAACGTGGCGCCGGAGGTCGGGTTCGGTGTCGCCCAGAGGCGACCGCCATGCCCTTCGATGATCGAGCGGCTGATGGACAGCCCCATCCCCATACCAGCCGGCTTGGTCGTAAAGAACGCATCGAACAGCTGGTCCGCGTGACGCGGGTCGATCCCGACGCCAGCATCCTGCACGGACACCAGCACCTGATCCTTGTCATGCGCCTCCGATCGAATCACCAGCTCCCTCGGCCGGTCGTTCACGGCGGTCATCGCCTCGACCCCGTTCATGACGAGGTTGATGACCACCTGTTGGATCTGCACGCGGTCGCCTAACGCGGGCGGTAACGCCGCCGCGAGCGCCACGCGCACTGACACGCGATGTTTCTGCACCTCGCTACGGACCAGCGCCAGCACGTCATCGATGACATCGTTCAGGTCCAGCTGGCTCTTCAGCGGTTCGCTCTTCGTCGCGATTTGGCGGATCCGCTGGATGACGCGCCCGGCGCGGTGACCGTCCGAGACGATGTCAGCCAGCGCGTCACGTACGAGGTCAAGGTCCGGGCTGGACGCGCCGAGCCAATTGAGTGAGGCAGCGGCGTTGGCCTCGATCGCGGCGAGTGGCTGATTGATCTCGTGGGCGATCGATGCGGCCAACTCCCCGAGGCTCGTGACGCGCATGACGTGGGCGAGCTCCGCCTGCGCTTTGCGCAACTGCTCCTCGGCACGCTTCCGGTCACTGATGTCCTCGATGTTGGCGACGAGGCCTGCCGGCCGTCCTTGCTCATCCGCCAACGGCGCGCACGCCAGGGCGGCATCGAATTCCGATCCGTCTTTGCGCGTGATGCGGATCTCGAGCCCCGAAAATCCCCGGCCACCGTCGACCCGCGACGCGAATGGCGTCCACCGCTCCTCGATGTCATCGAGCAACGGAATGCGGCGCCCGATGATCTCGTCCGCTGTCCAGCCAACGAGCCGCTCGAACGCCGGGTTGCAACGCTGGACTGTGTGGTCCTGGCGGATGAGCACCATCCCGACCAGCGACGCGTCGAGGATCGTTTGCAGCTCGGCTCCCGTCCGACGCAATTCTCTCGTCCGTTCCGTCACCTTCATCTCGAGCTCATCGCGGGCCTGCCGGAGCTTTTCTTCCCCGCGGCGTCGCTCGTGGACGAGCCGGGCACTCTGGAATGCTGTCGCCGCCTGATTCGCCGCGACGGAGAGAAGCATCTGGTCGATTTCGGTGGGAAAGTCGGTGCGATCGCATGCTGCGGCGACGAGGCCGCCATCGGCATCGACTCCGATGGGAATGATGAGACCACGGCACCCGTGCATGTCATCGCCGAGGTCTTCCACGATTTGCTTCTGTGAACCGAGGGCAGGCAGCTCACGCTCCAACCACTCCGGAACCGCCTTCCAGCCGTTCCCTCGCGTGACGTCGACGGATGCGCCGTCGTTAGGATCTCGCAGTCGCACGAACGCGAAGTCGAGGCCCAGTGCGCCTATCAGAAGATCAGCAAGTCCGGCTGCAATCCTCGGCGGTTCAGTCCCGACCCACCCAGCGGGGATCGTCACGAGCGCGACGAGATCCCTGAGCGCCGCGCGCAGCCGGTGGATCTCGTCGCTCATGAAGCTAGCTGGCAGTGGCAGCGTGCTTTCGCGCTGACCGGCGCTCGCGTAGCTCGAGGAGCAATTGGTCCGGAGGAACGAAGAACGGATTCTCCTGCAGTACCCCGCTGATGATGACCACCGGGTGCGTCCGCAGGATGTCCATGACGACGGTCGCGCTGAACTTCGACAGATCGTACGTACAGATCACCGGAGCGAAGTATTTGGAAAGAACGTGGTTCACGCGTGTCTCGTACTCCACCAGGTCGTCGACGCCCTGCTTGTCGCTCACCGCCCATTCCATGTGGGCGAGGATTCTCGTCAGCGGGTAGCCGTCTGCAGCACCCGACTTGATTACTTCCTCAATGAGGTGCAGCATCGCGTCCTGCTCGAATCGATCGCCGCGGAGGTACGTCTCCTCCCAGGGCCGCACGTCCAGTTGCCCACTGGCCATCGTCCGCTCGACGTCGATGCCTGCCTCGCCAAGCCGCTTCAGATAATCGACCCGCAGTTGAGGGTCCACGAAGTGACAGCTCTTTTCCCCAGCGTCGATCCCATCCTTGATGAAGGAGCGAAGCACCCGGTGCTCCTCATCGGCGCTGTTGAAGAACGCGCAGATGTGACAGTCTCTGCCGAGCGTGCCGCCGGCAAACTGCACGCGACGGTCGCTGGCGCTCGGATGACCTGCACGCAGAGGCTCGATTGAAGTCACGACTTCCTCCCGCGTTGTAGAGCCTTGGTCCCGCTCTCCGCGAGCGAGTGTGGACACGGCCTTGCGCACAGCATCGACGAGCGCCGCGCTCTTGAACGGCTTCTCGAAGAAGGCGAAGGCGCCGGCGCGCATGGATCGCCGGCGTGCTGCGTCGTCACCGTGCGCTGTCAGAATGATGGTGGGAATTGGCGAGCCCGTTGATGCGAGATGGCTCAAGAGATCGAGGCCGCTCATGCCCGGCATCCGTAGATCGACCACGAGACAGGCTGCGCTGTCCCGGTCGCCGGACGCGAGGAAGGCTTCCGCGGAAGCGCACGCCGCTACCTCGAAACCGGCCGACTTCAGCAGGTTCCTGAGAGATCGTCGCAACGATGCGTCATCGTCGACGATGAATACGACGCCGCTATCACGCTTGGCCACTTCGTACCTCCGTCTGCGCCCGATGACAGGCGTACCATGGTGCGATTCTAGCTGGGCCCGGAGAGGGCGTCCAGTGCTGGCGCAAACGAACGTTCGTACTGTCGCGTTAGGGTTGCCGCCGATCCTCGTGATGGTGCCGTTTCCGTGACAGACACGCTCGAGCAGCTGGCCGAGAACGCGTTGCGCCCGTGAGGCGGCCAAGCTGACCGCCGCGGACACTCCGGCACGCGTATCTGTCACCGGGACGGAGAACGGGCCGAGACGGCTCCGGAGCGAGGCGCGCCGAACCGGGACAGCCGACGAGGGCCGCCAAGGGGGCACTAAGGTCGTATCGCAAGAAGGCTACCGTCCCAAGAACCTGGCAGCGGACCCGAAGGCGAATCGCGAGCCGCGCCATCACTACCACTCGGTGTTCGGGCGCCGAGGTGGAGGAACTCCCCGCCGGCCGCCGACATGACCGGCAATCCCGTTAGGCGGCCCAGCCAGCGCCATAGGGCCAGCCCTTCTACGGAAGCTCGACGGAGAACGGACTCGGGCGGAGCTCGCCGCGCCCGATCGCCGCCCTCACGAGCGTGCATCGGGTCACGACGGGCCCGTCGACCTACGCCCAGCCGAGGCGTTCGGCCCGACTGAGGCGGTGGACCGATCTACTTGACGGAATAGCCCCTGCCGTCCATGCAGACGGTGAAGCCGTCGGCGAACTTCTTCTGGCGCTGCGCCTCGGCCGCCGCCGCCTGCTGCTGCGCGTCGGTCGCCGCTGACTTTTCGGTTGTCTTCTGGCCCCTGCGGCCGGCCACACCACCAGCGGCGGCGCCGACCGCCGCGCCCTTGCCCGCGTCGCCGGCGGCGGCACCGATGAGCGCGCCTGCCGCCGCCCCTTTCGCCGCGCCCTTCACCGTACCGCCCTTCGCAACCGGCGCGGCGGCGGGCTGCGCCGGTGCTGGGGCGGTCGGGTCGATTCCCGTGTTCGTCTTCGCCCACGCGAAGCACTCGTTCTCGTCGAAGTGCTGCTGCTCGGTCGTCTGCTCTTTCTTCGGGTACACGAACACGCCAATCGTCGCGGCGGACGCCTTGGGATCGAATGGGGGATAGATCTTTTTGGCCGGCTTGGGTGGGGGCGCGCTGGGTGGCTCCGCGGTAGCCGGTTTGGCCGCCGACGGCGGCGTCGCGGGTGACGGCTTCGCGGTGGTCGGGGCCGCGGCCGACACGGCCGTGTCGCCGGCAGGCACCGGGGTGGCCGCCGGCGCCGCGGCCGTGTCGGTGAGCGCGACCGCGCCGGCGGACGCCTGGTCCGATCTCCCCTTGCATGCGGTGAGCGACATTGACGTGAGCGCGAACAAGCATGTCGCGGCGACGATGTGCCCTGCGCGGGGCGCGAGTGGTCGGGCTCTCATGTTTCCTTCTCTGGTGACGGGGCGCCGGCGGAGGCCAGCCATGTCAGCGTAGAATCGCGCGGGCGCGAAGTACATAGGCCGTTGGTGCAACAACGACCGGTAACACCGCCGCCGCACCGGTTGCCGGCCCGTCCTCGTCCCAGAGGCGTCCACATCAGCATCTTGCGATCGCCGTCCGATTGCCGAAGCAGGCAATGGGGCGGCGCCCCATGTACTTGTTGGGCGCGACCGGCTTGACGCGGACCACGCGGAGCAATTCGCGTAATCCCCGTTAGGTCTTCGCGGTTTCGCCGGCGACACGCTTGTGTCTCCTATTGGATGGTTATCGCGACCGCCAGTCGTTCCTCGACCTTGATCAGGTGGTCGACGTCCTCCGCGGCATTGTCGACGTCGATCTCGACCCATCGCACCTCGCCGCTGAACTTCCGCGTCAATAGACCGGCCCGCCCACCCAGACGCCGCCCACCGGCGAGCCGGGCCAGTAGCCACCCGGATAGGCCACGCCCATCCCGACACCCGGATACGCAACGCCGACGCCGACACTGACGGAGGTCCCGGGTCCGCACGCCGGCACCACGAGCGCCATCGCGAGAAGGAGTACGCCACGCGCCTTGCGCAGAGAGATCATTGGTGTCGCTCCATTGGCTAGAAAGGCCACTTCTGCAGCGCGATGGCGGCACCGCTCGGGTCGAGGATGACGGCGACGGATCCCTTTCTGATTTCCGGGCTCGCTCGCACGATGATTCGTCCGCCGAGCTGCTCGGCACGTCCGGCGACGGCGGCTGGGTCGTTGACTCGAACGTAAGGAAGCCAGTTCGGCTTGATCGGCTTGTCGCCGATCGGCACCACGCCGGCGACGGGACCCGGCCCACTGCGCGTCAGGACGTACTGCACGAGCGAGTCTGGTCGCGGCTGCTGGGTTGCGGCCAGGCCCGCGAGGTTGGAGTAGAAGGTGCGCGCGAGCTCGACATCCTTCGTGAAGCAATCTCGCCACAGGAAGCTGCCGACCAAGGCCGAGGGTCCACCCACCGGCGGGTTCAGGTTCGGCCCGAGCCTAACGAGGCCGAAGGGTGCGCCCTGCGGGTCCACGACAATGGCCGCCCGGCTGGCCTGGATGTCGGTTGGTGGGACGAGCACGCGTCCACCGACCGCGGTCAGCCGGGTCACGACGCTGTCGACGTTGGAAACCGACAGATAGCTGATCCACTGCGCGACCGGCTGGTCGGGACGCTGGCGTTCGACCTGCGTCATGCCGGCGACAGCCCTGGACCCGGAACGCGCGATGAAATAGGGGCGGCCCATCCGGTCGCTGCGTTCGAACGTCCAGCCGAAGAGCTGCTCGTAGAACTTCCGGCTCTTTTCCGCGTCGTCGGTCATCAGGTCTTGCCAGACGAACTCGCCCACGCGGCGGCCGCTCGGGGACGTGTTTGGCGATGGCGGCGACGGAGCCCGGCTCGCGCATGCAACGAGCCCGCACACGGCCACAACTTCGAGGCACACCCGCACCGGGATGCGTCTGTTGCTCATGCTCGCTCCTTATTGTCGCCCGTTACCTAACGCGGCCCGCCGCGGGCCGTTTGCCCGTTGAGCGTCCTGGCCATGGCGACATGTCTTCCACATCGGTTCTCGGTCTGCGATGCAACATTGTCCTGGCACCGCGGTACCGGATCGCGGGCCAATTGGCAGGATGGAAGCGTCGCCGCATTCCGAGCTATTGCACGAAGGGGCAGCCGACGAGCCGGCGACAGCGCTTCGCGGGCACAGCCCGGCGCGGTGGGAAGCCCGCAATTGATGAGTGTCCCGAGTGTGGGCGCGAGACGCGACGTGGGCCGCGACTTCTATCCGCGCGATCGCCGTTCTCGGCCTGTCGGCGTTCCCAGCGCTGTCGGCGGTAGAGCCTCACTCGAATCGCTCCGCGCGAGCTCGCGGGGGGGCCTAACGCTTGAGCCGATTGGGCACCGGTGCACGGCGCGCGTGAGTGCATCGCCGCTCGCCCGGAAACTCGGCATTGCGTTGCCCAAGACGGTCCGAGGCGCTACACTTCATTGAAGCGACACACGCGCCGTGCGCGTGGACAAGTTCCGAGTATACGGGGGCCTGCCGAATTGCGAGCGGGGCCCCTTTTTCGTTTCGTCGTAAGACCGCCGCGATGTCGCGGACTCCCATCGTGAGGGTTTCGATTACGAGCACGTTGTGTCGGTTGGTACTGCATCCCGCACTCCCAACACAGCACACCCACCACAGGAGTAGTCCGATGCGTATAACCGGGACCGTCAAGTGGTTCAACGACAGCAAGGGGTTTGGCTTCATCACGCGCGAGGACGGCGAAAAGGACTGCTTCGTTCATCACTCGGCGATTCAGGGTGGCGGCTTCAAGTCGCTAGCCGAAGGTGAGCGCGTCGAGTTCGATGTCGTGCAGGGCCAGAAAGGCCCTGCGGCCGAGAACGTGACCAAGTTGGGTAGTTGAGCCAGAGCACCGCGTCCCGCAGGGGCGCGAGTGGCGCCGCGCAGTCGAGCCGGATTCTGGCCCGAGTGTGCGGCGCGCGTCGTTTCAACTCCTAAAGCCAGGGAGCGATGCCGGAAATCCACCTAACGGAAACCGATCGAATCGATTGGGTCCTGAAGGCTTTCAAGCGCCAGATGCAGAAATCCGGCATCCTGCGCGAGCTTCGCCGTCGCCGCCATCATGTGAAGCCGAGCGCGGCGCGGCAGCTCAAGTCGAAAGCGGCTGAGCGAGCACGACACAAGGCCGCCCGTACGCGCCGACGTTGACCGCGGCGCATCCTGCACGTTGTCCGACATTGGAGGTACGGTGAAAGAACAGGCAATCGAGTTGGAAGGCGTCGTAGCGGAAGTGTTGCCCAGCGCCATGTTCCGCGTGGATCTCGAAAACGGCCACAGGCTACTCGCCACGACCGCCGGAAAGATGCGGAAATTCCGCATTCGCATTCTCGCCGGCGACCGCGTCACGGTCGCCGTTTCGCCATACGACCTGGCGCGAGGCCGGATCACATTTCGCCACAAGACATAAGGAGGAGGCATGCCGATTCCGAATCGCGTCAACGCTGATTGGATTGCGACCCTGGGCGACGACCAGCTCATGGACGCCGAGGCTCAGTTGCGTGCTGTCTTTCTCACGCAGGAGACCCTGGAGAAGCACCGCCGTGGGGCGCGATACGCGGTGCTGGAAGGACCGGAGATGCTCGTGACCGCGTGGCACCGATGGATCATGGTCAGCAACGAGGCGCGAACTCGAAAACTCGTGGTGCAGCAGCGGCGGTAGCGGAATACGGGTTCCTCTCCTGCACTGCACACGAGTGTCGTTGCCTGTGCATCCTCGGCTCTCAGTACGATGCGCTGAAGCCCCAGCGCACCTCGCGACGTGCACGATGGCGCCACGTCATCCACTCGACGGACACGACACCGCCGGGTACTCGCACCGCGGCGTACGGGCCAGCCGATGTCCGAGGGTCGCGCCCCTCGGCCCAGTCGGCGATTGTCGCCACTCCGGCCTTCGCGCGCGGCGCCACGCGCAATGCCACGGTCAGTGGGTTCACCGCTGCCTGCGCAACGGCGTCGCTGCTGCCTAACGGCTGGTACAACGTCACGATGCCGTTCGCCGTCAACACGCCAAGCGTCGCCGACGGCAGCAGGTACATCCGCAGCGATGCTCCCTCGGAACTTCCGGCCCCGGCCACGTACGTCGACAGCCGCACGCTCCCGAGTGACCGCGCAATGGTGCCCACACCCAGCACGGCCGTCGTGATGTCCGTGCGCGAATTCCGCAGCAGCCCGCCGAGTACCATGACACGGTCAAGGCGCTGCGCGCCGTAGATCGAGCGAGTGCCGTCCTCAACGTACCGTGCAACAACGAAGCCCGTTGTGCGCCCCGACGTCGTCGAGTCGTGTCGCGTACCCTGCCCCAAGACCGGCCGCCCGCTTCCGACGAGCGCGGTCATGGCGACGGCCGCAAACTGTCTTCCTGTCACACTTGTTTCCTCGAGATCTTGGTCGTGGGGTGAGCGTTGCCGCGCCGCGATGATCGCGACGTGAGGCCGAATTCGGAGTCGCCGTTGTGACCTGGACGTCGGCGTCCGCACCGGACAGCCGGATCGCGATGTCAGGTCATACCAGAAAAGGCGTAGAAAGCGGGAACGCCGAGCCAGACCGACCCGCCTCCTGACCTCAGGGGCCAACCGGAGGCGCACGCCACTCAACGCGGCAGACCGAGCAACGACACGACACAACGAACGGATTCGCCGCTGAGCGAATCTCGATTTGGCACCGGCCTCGACCGGCCAGCCCGGTGAAAACCGGTTCCTCTCCCTCGGAATCTTTCGCCATCACACGCGGCCCGTAGATTCGACCCCTCCCCCCCTCCCCCTCCCCTCCCCGTGCCGCAGGCCTATGAGCTCGACACTCGCGCGTTTCGCGCCGTTCGTCGCCATGCTCGGAGCGCACCTGGCCGCTTCCGCCACGCTCCCCGCGCAAGCCAAGGAATACCTCTACCTCGGGAACAGTCTGGGCGGCGACATCTCCGTCATCGCCATCCCGTCGCACAAGGTCGTCGGCACCATCCCGGCGACCGTGGTCGGCAACCATCCCGACGACGTGATTGCGTCACGCAACGGCGACATCCTCTACATCAGCCGACTCGACGTCAACGATGTCATCGCCGTGAGCACGGCCACCGAGCAGGTACTGTGGCGCACCGAGGTGCCCGGGGTGCCGAACCATCTCACGCTGTCGCCCGACGAGCAGTTCCTCTACGTCCCGATCTACGACAAGGGACTGCTCGCGGTGATCGACACGAAGACGCACCAGGTCATTACGACGCTCGAGGTGGGCAAGGGGCCGCACGGGACGCAGCTCGGGCCGACCGGGAAGCACGTCTACGTCGGCAACATGGAGTCGAACGACGTCGCCGTGGTGGAGGTCGGGACCAATCGGCTGGAGAAGCGGATTCGCCTTCCCGAAGGCGTGCGGCCATTCCAGCTCTCGAGAGACGAGCGGTATCTCTATGCCCAGGTGTCCAAACTGCATGGATTCGTCGTCGTGGACCTAACGCGAGACAGCGTCGTCCGCACGGTCGCGCTGCCGACCGCGGGCAAGAAGCTTCCCGAGCCGACGCTCCAGATGTCGCACTACGTCATGAATCACGGGCTCGGCATCTCGCCGGACGGAAAGTTCCTGGTCGCCAACGGCTCCCTCATCGGCATCACGGCGATCTACTCGATGCCGGATCTCGAGCTCCTCGGGACGGTGCCCGTAGGGCGCGAGCCGAACTGGGTGACGTTCAGTCGAGACTCGAAGTACGCTTACGTGAGCAACCGGCGCGACAACACGCTGTCGGTCATCTCGATCCCCGAGCGCAAGGAAGTCGCCCGGCTCAAGGTCGGTGAGTTCCCGCAGCGCATGACGACGACGACGGTGGCGCGCCGCCCGAACTGACGACCATCGACCGTGCCTCCGCAACCGACGTCGCGCCGAGGCGCGCTCGGAACGCTCGTACGCCTGTCGGTGGTGTGGTGGAGTGCGGTCGCGAGCGCGTCGTTGGGCGCGTGCGCGTCCGCACTTGGTCGTTTCGGGCGGGATCGCCGCACGGCTGTCGGTTCGCTGGACGCGCTGCCGCCCGGTGGCGGGCTGCGAGCTTCGTTAGGCGGCGATGACTCGGTGATCGTCGTGAACGTCTCGGGAACGGTGCGGGCATTTCGCGCCGTCTGTACGCACGAGGGATGTCCGCTCGGGTGGAACGCGCAGCAGCACCTCATCCGATGCCCGTGTCACGGTGGGGCGTACGACACGAGCGGACGGGTGGTTTCCGGTCCTCCGCCGGCGCCGCTCACCGAGCTGCGCGCAGTCGTCGAGCACGGGTCGATCTACATCGTCCACTGATCTGGGCCGAGGTGCTTACCTTCCTCGTGTGCATCAGCGCTGCCGTTGTGCCCCTCGCAGCCGACGCGCAAACCGACACCGTACTCCACCCGACAACGCTCACCGTCGGCGAACACCTCACGTACGACGTGAAGTTCGGTCCCATCAGGGTCGGCCGAGCAAGTATGGAGGTCGTCGGCATTGAGGAGATTCGCGGCCGGCGAGCATGGCACACGCGGTTCCAGATCACCGGTGGAACGATGTTCTTTCGCGTGAACGACATGCTCGAGAGCTGGATCGACGTCGAGACGTTCTCGTCGCTTCGATTCCGCCAACAGCTATCGGAGGGCTCGCACGATCGGCAGTACGAGTACGAGATCTTTCCCGAGCGCACGGCGTTCGTCCGGCAGGGCAAGCCGGAGCGGCCGAGTGTCGCCCACCCGCTCGATGACGGTTCGTTTCTGTATTTCCTGCGCACGGTCCCGCTCGAGGTTGGCGCGACGTACGAGTTCCACCGCTACTTCATTCCCGACCGTAACCCCGTACGTCTCGACGTCCTGCGAACGGAAGCCATCGAAGTCCCGGCCGGCCGGTACGACGCGCTCCTCATTCGTCCGGTGATCAAGACGCAAGGCGTCTTCTCCGAGGGTGGTCGCGCCCAGGTCTGGGTATCGAATGACGCCGATCACCTGTTGCTGCAGATGACGTCGCACCTGAAGTTCGGCTCGCTGACGCTGCAGCTGCGCTCGCGCACCGTCCGCACGCCGGCCGACGCCACGTCTAGAAGCGAACCCGAACACCGATGACCCCTGGCGCCAACACGGGCCCGACGTCGACGCGCGATGCAATGCTCGTCGCGATCGGAACCGTCGCGGGCCGAGCCGGCATGCCCACCACGGTGCGGCCGCGGTCCACCACGACTTTTCCGATCACGCCACCGATTGCCAGCGCCAGCGGGTAGTCGCTTGCCCAATGCACCCCGTTGTTGACCATCGCGAACGACAGCGCCGCCATGGTCGCGTAGCCAACAGGCCAGATGAAGTGGTGCTCGGGATAGTTCAACGCGACGACCGTGATGGTGGCCATGGTACTCGCGAGATGTCCCGACGGGAATGCGTCGTACGCCGGGACGTTCCGGTTGTAGGCCCCGAGCGGAGGAAACGGGCGCCAGCGCCCACGCGGGACCGTGGCTTCGGAGGGCGTCTGTCGGCCAGCCACGTGCTTGAGCACCTGGGTCACCGTTCCCGACGCAATGAGGGCCTCGATGACCTCGCTGGCGACCCGCCGGGCGCGGAGGTCATCGGCAACGGTTGCCCGGGTCGCGAACCCGGCAGCGACCACGACGCTCGTTAGGCCGTCGCCCAGAAAATACAGACCGGAGCCGACGGTGGTCGGCAATGCGAGCTTGAACGCGCCGATGCGAACATCCGCCGATGGATGGTTCTGCGGCAACCCTACCCGTCTTGCCATCCGTCGAGATTCGTCGAGGACCGACTCGTCCGCTGCGAT
>Ga0068857_100002490_pt1 | contig 15064 bp, 10 predicted proteins | sample KBSCornC72_FD_66591 | JGI IMG/M metagenome (GOLD analysis project Ga0068857, IMG submission 66591) | Corn rhizosphere microbial communities from Kellogg Biological Station, Michigan, USA - KBS Corn C7-2 | ecosystem: Host-associated > Plants > Roots > Rhizosphere > Soil ...
GTCTGGCAGGTGGAGCGGGGTTCGATATAGAGAACTTCACCATTGGGGCAAGATATAATTATGGCCTGAGCCATATCGGGAAGTCCGACAATCTGAGCGGGCAATTCGCAGGGGGATGAAAAATGCGGGGTTCTCGTTCTATGTTGGTTTCGGATTTTAGGCCAACCGACCTAATAAAAAAAACGCACACTGTGCGTTTTTTTTATACCTATTCCCAGAGCCCGCGGATCTGGGCGACGGGAATGTTAAGCAATTCCCTATATTTTGCAACGGTGCGACGGGCGATGGAATAACCTTTGTTGGCCAGGATGGAGACGAGCTGGCGATCGGTGTAAGGCATCTTTTTATCTTCCGCCTCGATGAGCTCGCTGATGATGCTCTGGATGACCTTGTTACTGATGCTGTTCCCTTCCTTATTGACGATGCCTTCCGTAAAGAGATCCTTCAGGAGAATGGTCCCGAAGGGTGTTTCTATGTATTTATTACAGGTCAGGCGGCTGACGGTGGAAATGTCCACTTTTACCTTGTCGGCAATGTCCTTTAACTTCATAGGTTTGAGCAGAAGGATGTCTCCGTACTTGAAATAATCGTATTGCATATCCAGGATGGCCCGCATGATCTTCAGCATATTGGACTCGCGTTGCTGGATGGCATTGATGAACCATTGTGCGGAGGAGAGCTTGCTGCGAAGGTATTGCCGGGCGGATTTTTCCACCTTGTCATTTTGCGAGGCGTTGTGCACCATCTCCATCCAGGACTGGCTGATATGCAGGCTGGAGGAGCGTTGTCTGTACAGCGACACTTCCAGCTTCTCTCCTTCATCGAGGAGCACAAAGTCCGGGAGGATGGAAGGGTTGGCCTGTATGGTGGCTGTCGTTTGACTAAAGGGTCTTGTCTTCAGGTGAGACAATAACCCCAGCACGATGCGTATCTCTTCATCATCCAGGCCCAGCATTTTTTTCAGCCTGTCCAGGTTCGCTCCCCGGAGATCCTGGAAATGTTCTTCCAGAATGCAGATGGCCATGCGTACATCCGGCTGCTTGGTATTCATTTTTTTCAGCTGAAGGAGCATGTATTCCTGTACATTCCTGCATCCGGCGCCAAAAGGTTCCAGCTCGCGTATATATTTCAATGCGTCCTCGAGCTCGGAAGCTTCTATCCACGTCTTGCGCGAGAAAGATATCTCCGAGGCCAGCTCTTCCAGGTCCTGTTCGAGAAATCCATTTTCATTCAACGAATCGATGAGGAAGTCGAAGAGAAAATATCTTTCTTCTGCAACGGCCAGGAAGCGGCACTGCCGTTTGAGCTCGTCCCTGAAGTCCGGCGCCTCCGCAATGGGCTTTTCGGGTACATTATCCGTAGAGAGATAATTTTTATATTCAGTCTTATAATCAGGGATGTCGTCATATCCATACTCCTCCCAGTTCTGAAAATCCTGTACTGTGTCTTTGGAGAATTTATCAGTGGCATTTTCGTCGCCTGACGCGCTCTCTTCCAGAACCGGATTTTCCGTCAATTCGTCCTGGATACGTTGTTCCAGCTCCAACGTATTTAAATGAAAAAGATTGAGCAGCTCAATCTGCTGCGGCAGGATCGTGTGTTGTTGCTTTTGCGTTTGAAGTTGCTTGAGCATAGTCCACAGAATTTTTGTACGAAGATTACGACAAATCGGAAGCCAGAAATTTGACAGGTTTAAAGCAAGGAATCCGAGGCGGGGGCCTGTAGAAAAATAGGTACGTCATTGGGGAAAAAACGGAACAAATCCCTTGAATAACAACCGTTTCACTGGAAGCTGGGGCAATTGGGCATAAAAGGGAAAGTGGTCTATGTTTTGACTGAATAGGGTATATTTAATGAAAATAATATATGCAGAGCAGCCAGCCGACAAATAAACGCCGGAGATCCGTGATCCGAAGGCTGGCGAGGATATTCCTGAAAGTCATAGCTACTATTGTCATCGTCCTGGTCATTGTCATCTTTCTTATCCAGACACCTTATGTCCAGAATATTGTAAGGAGCCGGGCAGAGAAATATCTTTCCAAAAAGCTGAATACGCGCGTCAGCATCGGGAACCTGTACATCAAATTCCCCGAGAATGTGGTGTTGAAGAATATTTATCTGGAGGACAGGCAGAGGGACACGCTGCTGGCCGCCGGACTCATCGATGTAAATATTCATATGTGGGGGCTGCTGCACAGCAATATCGATATCGGGAAAGTGCGGCTGGAAGGGATCACCATGAAAGTGAAGCGTTTGCTGCCGGACACTGCATTTAATTTTCAGTTTATAGCCGATGCGTTCTCCAGCCCGAAGAAAGTAACGACCGCCAAAAAGGATACTTCCTCCATGAAGATGTCCCTTGGGGAGCTGCAGCTGGATAAGGTGAGGCTGGTATACAGGGATACGGTGACAGGGAATAATGTGGAGGTCTGGATCGATCATAGTGAGACCGTGATGAGGCAGTTCGACCCCATGGGAGGACATTTTCATGTGGCGCAATTCAGGATGCGGGGGTTGAGGGCGAACGTGCAGCAGGGGAAACCTTTAACAGCACCAGCCAGAAGCGGGGTAAAAGAAGCCGTCGATACGGCCAGGAAGGCGGGTAATCCTATTGATCTTCAGCTGGGTAAGATCGAGCTGGCAGACAGCCGGCTGGATTATGGGAATGCGGTAAACAAGCTCACTACCCATATAGAATTGGGCGGGCTGACGGCGGCAGTGCGATCGATGGACCTGGATAATCAAGTGTTCCGGGTGAGCTCGGTGGAGCTGGACAGTACGGATCTGCGGCTTGACAATGATAAACAGCGCCGGCAGAAAAAAGGGATGGACTATGCTCACCTGGATGTCAAAGGGATGAGCCTGCAGGGAAACGATCTGTTATATAGTGCCGACACTATCAGCGGCGTATTGACAAAGGGGGAAATGTCGGAACGGTCGGGGTTCACCTTGTTGGAGCTAAGGACAGGCTTTGTATACACGGCACATGAGACGGTGTTGAAGAACCTGTTGTTACGGACCCCCGGCACTTTGTTACGGCGCAACCTGACATTGCGTTACTCATCCCTGGCCGGCATTACAAAGGACCCTGCCCATACGCTGGTGGACCTGGATCTGCCCGACAGCCATATACGGGTAAAGGATGTGCTCATATTTGCTCCATTTCTGGCTTCACAGCCCGCCCTGCATCCCAACGATGTATGGAATGTGGATACACGGATCAGGGGAAATCTGGACAATCTGAGGATCGAGCGTCTGCGGTTCAGCGGACTACAGGATATCCGTCTGGATGTTTCGGGAACAGTGCTGCATCCCATGGATACGGCCCGGGTAGCGGCCAGCCTGAACATCGGCAGCATATCGGGCAGCCGGAAAAGCCTGGAGGCCTTATTGCCTAAAGGGGCGCTGCCTGCCAATATTGCTATTCCCGCACGGTTTACTCTTCGTGGGACATTGGCGGGGGGGATGACAGGGGTCAACAGTGATCTCGTACTGACCACGACGTCTGGGATGGTGGTAATAAAAGGATATGTGCAGCAGTTCCGGGATATGCAACGCGCCCGGTATGACCTGGCTGTACAGACCAGGGCATTGAACCTGGGCTATATTTTAAAGGACAGCAAGCAGTGGGGGCTGGTGACCGCGGACTTTACGGCGAAAGGGACCGGCTTCGATGCCCGGACCGCCAATGCCGTGCTCCATGGACGGCTGCAGAGCGCTGTTATCCGGGGATACAATTATCGCGACTTTACATTCGATGGGAGCATCGCCGACAAGCATGTTGCACTGCAATCCTCCATTCATGACACCGCCATCAGGTTCGATCTGAAAGCCTCCGCCGACATGGCGAACAAGTATCCCGCCGTAAAGCTGGACTGGCGGATCGATACCGTAGACATGCATGCGCTGCATTTTGCAAAGGACACATTAGCGTTCAGGGGGTATATCCATGCGGATTTCCCCAGTACCGATCCGGACTCGCTGCTGGGGCGTTTGAAGATGGACAGCCTGCTGCTGGTGCAGGGCAAACAGAGACTGGCTACGGACAGTATCCTCCTGCTGGCCGATCATAAAAATGGCATACAGGATATTCAGCTGCATTCGGAAATGGCCGATATAGACTGGAATGGACGTTACAAGATCACCGAAACGGGGAGGGCGCTGCAGCATACCATCAATAACTACTATCGACTCGATGGCTATAAGGACTCGGTGTTTACGGAGCAGGACTGGAAGATGCGGCTGCAGTTCAGGGTCTCTCCGCTGGTGCTGGCCTATATGCCCTCCCTGAAAGGGACGGATACCATAGGGGGGATCATTTATTTCCAGAGCCGCTATGATGACCTGGGAATGATTATCAGGGCGCCCCATATCCAGCTGGGCAGCCAGGCTTTCCAGCGGGTGACGGTATGGGCTTCCAGCGGCGGACATGATAACGGGCAGTTCAGATACAGTGTGGATATCGGGGCGGGGCAGGGCAGTGGGGTGGCGCTTTATAAGACCTCTCTCCATGGATGGCTGGCCGAGGACAAGCTGTTTACGACCCTGGCCTTAAAAGATAAGAAGGGGAAGGACAGGTACCGGCTGGCGGGGCAGCTGGAGAAGCTGATCGATGGATTGAAATTTACTTTGCATCCGGATAGTCTTTTGCTGAACTACGACAAGTGGCAGGTCAGCCGGGATAATTATTTTCAATATGACAGCGCCGGCATCATCATACATGATCTTTCCATCAGCAATAAGGGCGAGACCTTACAGGTGAGCAGCAAGGAGACGAAGGCGAATGCGCCGATAGATGTCGTGTTCAATCAGTTCAACCTGGGGACGCTGAGCCGTATGGCCGATCAGGATTCACTGCTGGTGGATGGACAGCTGGATGGGAAAGTGGAGGTAAAGGACCCTCTATCATCCACATCTTTCACTTCCGACCTGCAGGTGCGGCGACTGACCTACAGGACAGATTCGGTGGGAGATCTTTCCATCAAGGTGAGCAACGAGAAGGCGGATGCTTTGGTGGCGGATGTGGTGCTGAGCGGTCATCAGAATGATGTAGAGGTCAAGGGAGAATATAACAGGAAGTCCGGCAGCATGGACATGAAGCTGGATATGCGCCGGCTGAACATGGCCTCATTGAAGCCGTTCCTGACGTCGCAGGTGCAGGACATGCGGGGATATCTCAAGGGCAGCCTGGCACTGAAGGGAACGATGGACAAACCGGGGATCGAGGGCGATCTTTATTTCGACAGTACGATGATCGTACCCCTGATCACGGGGGAACCGTTGAAGCTGTCGAAGGACAATATCGAATTCGACCAGGATGGATTCAACTTCAGCGAGTTTGCGTTACAGGATTCGGCGGGCAACAAGGCCACGATAGACGGCAACGTATATACAAAGGACTATAAGGATTTTCGATTCGACCTTTTTTTCAATGCCAGTAATTTCCGGCTGGTGAACGCACCCGAGGCCAGGAGCAGGCTGTTTTATGGCGCCCTGAATATGGATGCATCCGCCAGTCTCTCGGGGGATATGAATACACCCAGGGTGGATGGTGATCTGCGGGTGAACAAACGAACGGACTTTACCTTCGTGCTGCCCGAGGACAATCCTGAAATCGTGGAACGGCAGGGCGTCGTGCGATTCATCGACAAGGACCATCCCGGGGATACGCTGGTGGACCAGGCGGCCAGGCTGATGGCTATTCGTCATTCGGACATACGGGGGATGGATGTCAGTCTGAACATCGCCACGGACAGCAGTGCTGTTTTTACTATTGTGGTGGATGAGCGGAATGGGGACCGGCTGACTGCGCGGGGCAGGTCCAATCTTGTATTCAGCATGGACAAGTCGGGGAGGATGGAGCTGACGGGCGGGTATGAGGTGGAGAGCGGGGCCTATAATCTTTCAATGCAGCTGCTGAAGCGGAAGTTCGCCATACAGCGTGGCAGCACCATCACCTGGACGGGAGATATTATGCGGGCCACCCTGGATATAACGGCTACCTATACGGCCAATACGCCCTCGATAGACCTCATTGCCAATGAGATCACCGGCAGGACACAAGAAGAGATCAATAAATTCAAGCAGAAGCTGCCTTTCCTGGTGACGCTGAAGATGGAAGGGGAACTGCTGAAGCCCAAGATCACCTTTGATATCACCTTGCCGACGAATATATTATCCCTTTGGCCAGATGTGGATCAAAAGCTGCAGCAGATACGAACACAGGAGTCGGAGCTGGATAAACAGGTATTTGCGTTGCTGCTGCTGAACAGATTTGTCGGGGAGAACCCCCTCGAAAGCGCGGCGGGCGGAGGCAGCAGTGTCGGAAGTCTGGCTTTTCAAAGCGCCAGCCAGATACTCACCAACCAGCTGGACCAGCTGGCAGGCAGCCTGATCAAGGGAGTGGATATCCATTTTGATCTGAACCAGCAGCAGGACTACAGCACCGGCAGGGAGAATGATTATACGGAACTGAATGTTTCCGTATCCAAGCAGCTGTTCAGCGACCGTATACAGGTCAGCGTGGGCAGCAACTTCGATGTACAGGGGGCAGGCAATCCGAACCAGCAGGCGTCCAACATCGCGGGGGACGTGGCGGTGGATTATAAGCTGACGAAGGATGGGCGTTATATGGTGCGTGCGTATCGTAAGAATCAATATCAGGCTGTCATAGAAGGGCAGGTGGTGGAGACGGGAGTAAGCTTTATACTCACTTTCGACTACAATAAATTCAGGGAGCTATTTGGCCGTACGAGGGAGGAGAAGCTGGAAGAGAGACACAGGAAAAAGACCTCTGCCCCACAGGCGGGCCCGGAGCAATCAAAACAATAAGCATGGCAATTCGAAGGACCTTATATCTTTTTTGTATCGTACTGCTGACCGCTTGTAACGAGTCAAAGCATCTGAGCGAGGGACAGAACCTGTATGTCGCCAATGAGATAAAGACCAAGACCACGGATGTCAGAAAAAAGAAGGCAAAGGCCGTGGCCCGCGAGCTGGAAGGACTGTTGCGTCCCCGTCTGAACAGCAAGTTCCTGGGAATACGGGTGCGATTGTGGATATATAATATTGCAGGTACGCCAAAGAAGAACAAGGGATTTAAACACTGGCTCAAATATAAAGTAGGCGAGCCTCCTGTGCTGGCGTCGCCTACCTTGCTGGAAAAAAACCGCGATGTCCTGCAGAACCACCTGGAGAATAAAGGTTTTTTCAAGGACACCGTGATGCTGAGCACATCAGTAAAGAACAAGAAGCTCAAAGCCATCTATACGGCTCAGTTCGGCCCGCAATATACTATCCGGAATGTCAGCTTTCCCAATGACAGTGATGAGATCAGCAAGCGGATCGACAGCGTGAAGAAGCGAAGCCTTTTGCGAAAAGGCAAACCCTATGACCTGGATGTCATCAAGGACGAGCGGAATCGTATCGACGCGCGGCTGAAGGGGAGAGGCTTTTATTTTTTCAACCCCGCCTATCTGGTAGTGGACCTGGATACCACTGTGGGCAATCACCAGATAGATATGTTCATGAAGTTCAAGGACGAGATGCCGGATGAGGCGAGGGAGCGATACCGTATAAAAAATATTTTAGTATATGCGGAGTATGATTTGCATTCGGATACGAGCAAGCGGGGGATCGTTACGCCGGCAAAGATACAGCTGGTGGATACCGCGCATCTTTTCAAGCCCTGGCTGTTCGACAATACCATCATCTACCGTCCGGGAGATATCTACCGGCTGAACTATCATACCCAGACATTGAACCGTCTGGTGAACCTGGGGGTATTCAAGTTCGTAAAGGCGCGGTATGAGAAGGCGGACTCCACGGGCAATGGGCTGAATGTGACCTATTATCTGAACCCTACCCAGAAAAAATCCATACGATTTGAAGTATCCGGGCTTACGCGGAGCGACAATACGACGGGTGGAGAGATATCGCTGAGCTGGCGGAACCGTAATCTGTTCAAAGGAGCCGAGCTTTTCACGTCCACTGTATATGCGGGGTTGGAAGAGCAGTTCATTGGCAACGGGCAGAAGGTAACCACACGGCGGGGAGGCGTGGATGTGAGCTTATATATCCCGCGTATCATTTCCCCTTTTCACTGGAGCACCAGCAGCGCCTATGTGCCCAAGACAAAGATAAATGTGGGTTATGATATATTCGACAGGAGCGATCAGTATACGCTGACGTCGGCCCGGACGAGCTTTGGATATATATTCAAGCAATCGTTGCAGACCGAGCATACCGTGACCCTGTTCGGCGTGACTTATGTGAAGCCGACAAATATTACTCCCGCCTATCAGGCGCTGCTGGATACCAATATCATGCAGCGGAGGGCCATCGAGCGGCAATTTATCATCGGCAGCAGCTATAATTTCAATTACAACACGCAGGCGCGGCCCAATCACAAACCCAATAATTTTTACTTCAACGGGAATGTGGACCTGTCAGGGAACTTATTGGGTCTGATCACGGGGGCCAATCTGGACAGGGGGAAAGAGGTCCGGATCCTGAACACGCCTTTTTCGCAATATGTGCGGCTGGAGGGCGATATCCGCCACTATCTCAGCTGGGGCAATTACAGCATGCTGGCGTCCCGGATCACGGGAGGCATCGGGATAGCATATGGCAACAGCAGCTCCCTGCCATTTGTGAAGCAGTTCTTCGCCGGAGGCACCAATGATATAAGGGCATTCCGAAGCAGGGCGCTGGGGCCCGGATCGTACTACAATGGTAATCCCAATAAGAATGCATTTTTGCCTGACCAGCCGGGGGATGTAAAGCTGGAGATGAATGTGGAGTACCGGACCAAGCTGTTCTCTGTTGTGCGGTGGGCGTTGTTCGCGGATGCGGGCAATATCTGGACACGGACCTATGACAGCGCGCGGGTGGGATCCGCCTTTTCCAGGCACTTTTTAAATGATATGGCGGTAGGCATAGGAACGGGCCTGCGGTTTGATTTCCGCATACTCGTGCTGAGGGTGGATCTGGCCACTCCAGTCCGTTATCCATGGTACCCGGATGGGCATAAATGGGTATTTAACAAGATCACGGATATATCCAATGCAGTGTTGAACCTGGCGATCGGGTATCCTTTCTAATCCGGCCCCGGGGCTACTCGTAAAATATACCCCTTCGGCCGAAAAAATCTAATGATGGCGCTTCGCGCAACGGAGCTGTGCTCCGTTTTGATGGACCTGGAACCCGACGGACCTGGAGCCCAACGGGACCCTTGTTAATGATGCTTGAAGTACTGTATCTCCCTCTCATGTTTCTGAGCGGCCTCCAGACTGTCGAAAGTGCCCAGGTTCTTCCTCTTGCGTGTCTTTGGGTCTATTTTACGGGAATAGATCCTGTACTGTCCTGATTTCAATTTGCGTATCATAATATAATTATTTTAATGATCAAAGAATTGCGCCCTGTAGATACAGGGCGCCCACGTAAGCTTTTCTTTCAGGTTTTATTGACCAGGCTATGCATGGAAATATTATGCCAGGGCCGGGCGGGAGATAGGGGGGATTGTGCAAAATTTTCCTCACTTCTCCCAGGAAATTCTACTTAAAAGGGCGCTTTCTACCTTGGAGGGGCCTGATTTCCACCTGGAATTCACTGAATAGCGAAGTGGTATCTCTTTTGAAACCCTTTTGGGTAAAATATTTTCGTTATGATAAATCATTTACATTCTTCAGATCTCCCCTTTTTGCAACAAAAGATACAGGAGCTGAAAAGTGCGCTTTTTTTTAGCCAGAACAGCTCGCTTTTGAGGATGGCGACTACTATTGTTTCTATTTTAAAAGTGGACGAATTGGGTCAACTGTGGTTTTTTGTACCCCGTCCCCAGCAGGCGCTTCATGAATTCGACCGGGAATTCCCTGTAAGGCTGGAATTCTTCCGGAAAGGGAAGGGCTTTTATCTTCATATTACCGGCAAGGCGTATATCGTGAATGATCCGGAGGAGGTGAACAGCCTGCTATTCGAGGATCTAAAGGAACAGATGTGCAGCGGTATGGTGCTGATAAAGGTAAAAATGGGCAGGGCGGATTATTTTGAAAGCGTGGCGGGGACGCATCACAACGGGTGGTGGCGCGACCTGCGGACGCAGCTGCAGGCCTGGCTTTTCAATACGCGTCCCGGGTACAGGCCTTACGAACTGGACGCTCCTATGCCCATGTTGCGGCCTGTGGCATAGGAATTGAGTCGCAATGCTTTATCAAACACCTAAAATATCTATTATGAACAGATTGTCTAACTATTGTGTGGTGCTGGCATCAGCCTTTTTTATCGTTAGCTGTGGGGGAGGAGGACCCGATGCTACGAAGGAAGCCAAGGATTCCAATTCTAACAAGATGGATAGCACTCATGCGGATTCATCCGGCAGAACGGGCTCCATTCCGGCCAGCGTATCGAAAGATGACGCCACATTTGTCGTCAATACCGCCAATGCGAATATGACAGAGATACAATTGGGTCAGCTGGCGCAGCAGAAAGGCACGAGGAAGGATGTAAAGGATTATGGGTCTATGATGGAGAAAGATCATACGGCGGCAGGTGACAAGCTAAAGGCATTGGCTATGCAGAAAAATATTACGCTTCCTTCCACCATTTCGCCCGAGATGCAGAAAAATGTAGATGATCTGCAAAAAAAGAATGGAAAGGATTTTGACAAGGCCTATATCAACATGATGGTAGACGATCATAAGAAAGTTATCAGCAGTTTTGAAGATGAGTCTAAAAAAGGATCGGACGCAGATATCCGTGCTTTTGCGGACAGCACCCTGCATACGTTGAGACATCACCTGCAGGAGGCTGAAAAATGCAAAAAAATGGAAAAGGGAATGTAGTAAAGACAGTAAAACCATTATTGGATCATTCAATCTTACCCCATGGAGGGAAGGGGGCTCGCCAGAGTCCCCTTTTTTATTCGCCTTACCCCAGCCGCAGACCTTTCCCGTCAAAGTAAGGCGACCAATATACGATCTGCATTCTGATGGAAACTGTCATAGCTGTGCTCATGGATGACGAACAGGAGGATGAGCAGGCATGCGCCGATGCCGATGGAAAGACCGCCGATGTTGATAGCGCTGTACAGGCGGTGACGGATAAGGATTCGCCAGGCTGTTGGTGAAATAGCTCTTAAGCATGTCCGGTGTATTAATAAATTATCTCATTCCGTCCGCAGGCTTTTTGCCGGAGGGACACGGGCTGCCCGTCTGGCGCGAAGGCTGACGGTGAGCGCGGCGATCAATAATGCCAGCGATCCTGCTCCGGCAAAGATCCCAACGGTGATATTCACCCGATAGGCGTATCCTTCCAGCCATCTGTGCAGGATGTACCAGGCAATGGGGGTTGCTATCAGGATGGCCAGCACCACCGGCCGGATCAGGTCCCTCGATACCAGACTGACGATGCCTGTCACGCTGGCGCCCAGCACCCGGCGGATGCCGATCTCTTTTGTACGCTGTTCCACTGCAAAGGTCACCAGCCCGAAAAGCCCCAGGCAGGCGATAAAGATGGCCAGGGCCGTAAAGACCAGCAGCAGTCGTCCTTCATGTTCCTCCGTGGCATATTGCCGCTGAAAATTGTCGTCTAAAAAATGGTATTCAAAAGATGCGGCCGGGTCAAAATCCCTGTAGGTGTTTTCGATGTAACGAAGGGCGGCGGGTATATTGGCTTTGCTCAGACGGACATAGCAGTTGTCGTCCTCTTTTGACACCGGGGGCAGCTGCAGCACCAGCGGCTCTATCTTATGCTGTAATGAATAAATAGAGAAATCCTTTACCACTCCGATGACGAAGGCATTTTGGGTTGTGTCTTGGGGCGCTCCGTGCATGCGGACCATTTTGCCTATCGGATCGGCCCAGCCCATCTGCCTGACAAGCGTCTCGTTGACGATGACCGCATTGCGGAGGTCTGTGGATATGGCCGGCGAGAAATTCCTGCCTTTTAGCAGCGGGATCTGCAGGGTTTGCAGGTAATCTGCGTCTATATAGAAGGTTTGGACCATCCGGCCTTCCGTGGCCATGGAGCCGTCATTCCGCTGGAAATCGAAGGCATTGGAGCCAATATCGTTGTTGCCGACGGGATTACCTGCGCCGCCTGCGCTCTCTATCAGCGGGCTTTTCAGCAGCCGGGTCTTCAGATCAGCTATACGTGCCCGTGTGGAGGGGTTGTCGATGTGGAAGGTAAGGACCTGCTGTTTATTGAAACCAAGGTCTTTGTTGTGCATATACCGGAGCTGCTCGTAAAGAGTAATGGAGCCGGCTATGAGCACGATGGTTATGACGAACTGGAAGGTGACCAGGGATTTGCGAAAGAGAGCGTTGGTCTTTTGGCTGCCCTGCTGTCCTTTCAGGGCCGGGATTGTCCGGAAGCCTGAGAGAAAGAGGGCAGGATAGAAGCCCCCTGCCAGGCCCGTAAAGAGGGTAAAGGCGAAGAGCATCGCCAGGGTAGGGAGCTTTCCGAACTGCCATAGGGTAAGGCTTTTGCCGGACAATTCGTTAAACAGGGAGATCAGCATACCGGCCAGTCCAACGCTGATGGCTGCGGCAATGACCGTAAACAGGACCGACTCCGCCAGAAAGAGACTGATCAGCTGGCGTCTGCCCGAGCCAATGACCTTTCGGACGCCCACTTCTTTTACGCGGATGGAGGAGCGGGCCGTGGAGAGATTGATATAATTGATGACGGCGATCACAAGGATGAGGACGGCGACGGCTGAGAAGAGCCAGATATAGCGGATATTGCCGTTGTTGCGACTGATGTCGTAAGAGAGATCCGATGAATAAAGGTGAATGGAGGACAGCGGCTGGAGCCACATATGGTAGCGCGTGTTCTTCATAAAGGGGCTCAGGTAGCGCTGAAAGAAGGCGGGGAAGCGGGCTTCCAGCTGCCGGGCATCGGCGTCCTTACGGAGCAGCACATAGGTGTATTTGTCGGAGCCTGTCCAGGTGGCGCCGGAGAGGTCGGGCATGCTGCGCAGGGCGCTGAATTGCAGGTGCGAGCTGGCGGGGATGTCTTCGATGACGCCTGTCACCTGCTGCTGGTCATCGTTCTGGAAAGTCACTGTCTTACCCAGGGCATTGTCGATGTCGCCGAATAGTTTTTCCGCCAGGCTTCTGGTCAGGACAATGGAATGGGGAGTGGAGAGGGCGTTGCGACTGTCGCCTTGCAGGAAGGATGGCTGGAATATGGTGAGGAAGGAATTGTCTGCAAAAAGGATATCGCCTGCCTGGATCTTTTTGTCCTGGTAGAGGATAGTGCCTCCTCCTTCGGGGTCGATGCGGGCGGCTTCTTCTACCTCGGGGTAGTCTTTTTTCAGGGCGGGGGCAAAGAGGGCGGAGGTAGGAGCCATGCGGAACTGGCCTCCCGGCCATTCGGCGCTATGGACTACCCGGTAGATGCGGCTGGAATTTTCTTCCCATCTGTCGAAGCTGAGCTCGTCGGCGATGTAGAGGGCCATCAGCCAGAACACCGCCAGCCCTACAGCCAGGCCGGCAATGTTCACCAGTGAAAAAACCTTGTGTTTTTTCAGATTGCGAAAGGCGATGGTGAAGTAGTTCCTGAGCATGTTTCCTGTGTTGGTGACCTATATTTCTAATCTAATGTCTGTCCTTCGGACGACGGACCCCTGGTCCGTCAGTCAATCCTATGCCAGTGTTCTAATTTAATGAATTTTAATGAATTATAATGCGGGGACCGAATCCGTTGTACGAAAATGATACATCGACTGTAACATTCGTGAAATTTTCCCGTCATTCCAGACGGACCACGGGTCCGGCGGCCGAAGGCCAGACAAACAGAAGAATGTCATTAGAAGTTTTCCAAACTCGCATTTTGCCCATGAAGGACAAGCTTTACCGGCTGGCCTTGCGTCTGCTGCCCGATAGGTGCGATGCGGAGGATGTCGTGCAGGAGGTGATGGTCAGGCTGTGGTCGCGGCGGGAGGAATGGGGACAGTGGCAGAGCCTGGAAGCTTATTGTATGACAGCGGTGAAGAACGGCTGTCTGGACAGACTGCGGAAGCGACAATTACGGCCGGTGGGGGAGGATAGGGCATGGGATGTCAACAGTCATGATAAAGATCCACAGGAAAAAATGATCGCCAAGGAAACCTTCATACAGATCAGGAAATGCATGGATGCGCTGCCGCAAAATCAGCAGCTGGTGATCCAGCTGCGGGAGGTAGAGGGTTTTAGCTATAATGAGATCGCGGAGGTGCTGGGGATAAGTCTCGACCAGGTGAAGGTGAATTTGTTCAGGGCGAGGAATGCTATAAAAAAATCAATCACTCAAACGGAATCTTCATGGAAAGAGAACAGGTAGCGCAGCTGCTGGAGAAGTACTGGCAGGTGGAGACTTCAGTGGAAGAGGAGAGGATGCTGATGGAATATTTCCGGGGTACGGATGTGCCGCTGGAATGGGAGCCGTATCGGGATATCTTTTCTTTTTATGCGCAGGAGGAGGAAGTGAAGCCGCGGGAAGGGTTGGAGGAGAGGATCATGCAGCGGATACAGCCCCGGACCCGATTGAGAGGAGCGTGGTGGAGCGCCGCGGCGGTAATAGTTTTAGGGCTGGGACTATCCCTTTACCAGGGAGATAAACATGCCGTGAAAGATACGTATGACAATCCTCAGCAGGCGCTGGCGGCTGTGCAGAAAGCATTGCTGATCGCGTCGAGGAATATGAACAAGGGTCTTCATCCATTAAAATGATCATATGAAGATGTATAAAAAGCTATTGGTTGTTTTGGGGCTGCTGTTGGTAGCGGCTGTGTCGCAGGCGCAGGACGACGCCATCGGTAAGTTCTTCGGGAAATATATAGAGGACAGCAGATTCTCCGTGGTCAGCGTCAGTCCGAAGATGTTCCGGCTTTTGTCGAAGGTGAACTGGGACACTATTCCGGCGGACATCAGACAAACCGTGAGCAAGCTGCAGAGTCTCCGGATCATCAGCACCGGGACCACCCCTTATGTTTTTTACAAGGAGGCGTTGTCGAAGATAGACATGAAGGAATATGAGGAGCTGATCACTGTCCGGGATAAGACGGACAATATCCGGTTTGTAA
>Ga0068857_100002492_pt1 | contig 15058 bp, 13 predicted proteins | sample KBSCornC72_FD_66591 | JGI IMG/M metagenome (GOLD analysis project Ga0068857, IMG submission 66591) | Corn rhizosphere microbial communities from Kellogg Biological Station, Michigan, USA - KBS Corn C7-2 | ecosystem: Host-associated > Plants > Roots > Rhizosphere > Soil ...
CACCGGTTGGGTGGCCGAGCACCAGTCTCCAGTAGCGCTTTCGTCAAACGCCGCCGCCGATTCCCGGTTCAAGAACTTCCCGGGCCTGGTGGAAGACACCTATCAGGCCTTCCTGTCGGTACCGGTAATTAACAAGGGCCAAGCCATCGGCGTAATCAACGTACACCACCGCGAACGCCACGAACATACCGCGGATGAAATCTCCACCATCCAGTTCATCGGCGAGCAAATGGGCGGCGCGATCGCCAAGAGTCTGCTGGAGGAAGAAAACGCGCGCCTTACGGAAGAGACCGCCGAAGTTAAGCGGCAACTGGAAACACGTAAGGTAGTCGAGCGCGCTAAGGGCATCCTCCAGCGCCGGCAGAGTCTTACCGAAGAAGAAGCTTATCTTCGGATGCGCAACGAAAGCCGCCGGCTGCGCCGCCCAATGAAGGAACTGGCAGAGGCGATCATTCTGGCGGAAGAGCTGGGCCGCAAAGAACCGGCCGCGCGCGACTAACACCGCGAACTCGGCAATCCGGCGAGGTATCCTCAAGGGCAGGTGCTTCGCAATACGCTTCGGTTCGGTTGCGCGATCGCTGTGGCCGGCACGGTCCTGGTTGGGACGCTGTTTGCGTTTCACAAACCGTTCCGAGAATACCCGGGCATGGAGTATTCCGTCGGCGCGATTCCCCTGCCCCCCGGTTGGAACGACGAAACGGATTTTGTCTTCGCCCGGATCATGTTCCCCGGCGGCCCTCTGGATGGATACCGCGGCCGCGCGGACCCGAACTATCATAACGGGCGTGCGCTCTGGACCCAGGATTATCCTCGCGCCGATCGCCATTTTCTGGAAGCTGTCCGCCGCCTGACGCGCGTGGATGCCCGTTCGGTTGAGCAGATTGTCGATCTGGAAGACGGCGACGATCTCTACAACTATCCGTTCATATATGCCGTCCAAGCCGGCGAGTGGGGACTAACCGAAAAACAAGGCAAGATCCTGCGCGATTATCTTGATCGCGGCGGATTCTTCATGGCGGACGATATCCACGGGACCGCCGAGTGGGGCGAATTCGTCGAACGGATCGGCTATGCGTTTCCGGATCGTGAAGTGCGAGACATCCCCAACGAAGATTCCATCTTTCACTCCGTATTCGATCTGGATGAGCGATACATCATCGTTGGCAGCGAACACCTGCGGGAAGGATCTAAGAACGGCGGCACGGTGCCGTACTGGCGCGCAATCTACGATGAAAAGGGCCGAATCCTGGTCCAGGCCATGTACAACTCGGATACCGGCGACTCCTGGGAATTTGCCGATGACCCGCGCTACCCCGAAAGATACTCGGCGCTAGGCATCCGGCTGGGCGTAAACTACATCATCTATTCGATTACGCACTGAAGATACGGAAGGGTCCAGGGCCCCACCGATTGACGTCGGACTGCACTTCCGATCTCGCCTGCCCTGGAACCTCCATTTGTGAAGGAAGCACGCAGCGCGCCAATCCGGAGTCTATGAAAACTCAGGTGGTTCTAGAGGGAGACCGAGACACCTTGGCGAGTCGGGCGGGACACTTTGGCCCACCTAACGACGGCTACCGCCGGACGACAGGCGCTCTTAGTTCGGTCTGCATCACCGTCACGTACTGCTGCGCCTGAGCCTGCATAGGGCCGGCGATGGCTGCGGATTGCTGAGTAAACTTCAGGGCTTCCTGGAGCTTGGTCCGATCCGTGGTGATCTTGGAAATCTGATAATTGGCGACGCCCAGGTAGAAATATGTCGGCCCTGCCATGGCGGGCTGGCCGCTGACCATGGGTGCAGCAGCGCGCAAGTTGGTGTCGCAATCCTTCCAGACCTGGCGCATACAGCCCGTGACGCCGGCGGTGTAGTATCCGCGTGAAAGCAAGGTCGATTTTCTGCGGTTCCAATCCTCGTCGGAGGAGCCTTCGGGTTTCGCCTTGCTCTTCATGACCGTCACCAGCCGAGTAGCGTAGGTATAAGCCTGATCCGGCTTGTTCTTGCTCATCAGTCCCTCGGAGAGTGCCATCAACGCGTCCTCTTCGTTGGGACTCCCGTTGACGATCTTCGTGGCGCCTTCGATCTGCTTATCCGCGCCGCCCAGTTTCCCTAGCGCGGCCAGATACGGACCGGTTGCAGCGCCAATGTAAGTGCTCTTGGGATTCATTAGGAGTAGCGCATCCACCAGCTCGACGACCTTCGCGGGCGCCAGACCCGGTTGAGCCGCCGTCGTCGAGAGCGCGTACTCGCTCACCGTGCCGACCTGCTTGGCGAAATCCACGCGCTTCGGCCAGTCCTCGTCGGTGTAGCCCTCAATCTTTGGACCCGCGGCCTCCGCCTTGGCCAGCTTGGAGGTTTCGGTGGCCCATTTCTTGACGGCATCCGGATCTTTGGCGGTCTGCGCGTCCTTCAATTGCTGATAGGCGTCGTCCAAACCATCCGGGGCCGCCCAGCCGACCAGGCAGAAGGATAGTGTTCCGATGGCAAGAATCCAACTTTTCACGGGTGTTTCTCCTTGGGGAATTATACACCGCTGAAAAAGGGGACAAACCGCTCGATCACTCTCGCGGCTCTGAAAGGCGATCACAGAGCCGCGACAGTAATGGAGCGGGGTATCGCAGTATAATCCGTTCAGGTGACGTCCGCCGCACCTTTTCCCTCGGAAGCCCCGGTTTACTGCGATGTCAGCCTGCCGGTGCCGCTCGATACTGCCTTTACCTACCGGCTGCCGGAGACGCTGCGCCGAAGGGTCCAGCCGGGCTGCCGGGTGCTGGTTCCCTTTGGAAATCGCAAGCTTACCGGAGTCGTCTTAACCACGCATAGCCGCCCTCCCAACGTCCCTGCGAAGGACGCACTGCGCCTGCTGGACGAAGAACCGGCCCTCGACGAGACTCTGCTCAACCTTGGCCGCTGGATTTCCAATTACTACTGCGCCCCTTTGGGAGAAACGCTGCGCGCGATGACGCCGCTCGCGTCCGACGTGCGTCACGGCAAGGTGTATTCGCTCACGCCCTCTGGACGCGATACCGCTCGCCAGTTGCATCTTGCCAGTACCGATCAGGAGGATCCGGCGGCGGCTATTTTGCGGATGCTGGACGGACGCTCTTTGTCGGCTTCATATCTCAAGCAGAAGATGACCAATTCGACAGCCGTATTGAAGTCCCTCGAAAAGAAAGGATTCGTGCAGTCGGAAGACGTCGCGGCCGAGCGCGATCCTCTGCGGGCATCTGCAGCGCGCTTACGGGTGGAATTCATCGAGCGCGGGACCGAAAAACTCCCCAAGCAGGAGCGCGAGCTGCTGGCGTACCTCGAACTCCATCCCGGGCAGCACAACGTCGCCACGCTGGAAGACACGATCTCCAAGGCCAGCGTCGCCGCCCGCGCTTTGGCCCGACGCAAACTCGCAAGACTCGCGCTGGAGTCTGTTTCGAATAGGAGTGCCCCCGGCCGAGCTCCGCACACGCTCAATCCGCACCAGCAAGCGGCCTACGATGCCATCCATGCTGGGCTCGCTTCGCGGCAGTTTCAAGCATTTCTGCTCGAAGGTGTTACCGGATCCGGTAAGACCGAAATCTACCTGAACGCCATCGAAGCAGCCTTGTCGTTGGGCCGCGGAGCCCTCTTATTGGTACCCGAGATCGCGCTGACGCCTGCCGTCGCCGGTCAGTTTCACCATCGTTTCGGAGAGAAAGTGGCCATCCTGCACTCCGCGTTTCAGGACGCTGAACGCGCCCAGGAGTGGCGGCGGATTCGCGCAGGCCAGGCATCCGTCGTCGTCGCGACCCGATCCGGCGTGTTCGCGCCGGTCCAGAACCTGGGTCTGATCATCGTGGATGAGGAACATGACCAGAGTTACAAGCAGCAGGAAACGCCTCGCTATCACGGACGGGACGTAGCCGTTGTTCGGGCGCGCGATGAGAACGCTGTGATCGTGCTCGGCTCGGCGACGCCGAGTCTTGAAAGCCGTTACAACGCCGAGCGCGGAAAGTACACGCGCCTGGAACTGCCCGCCCGCATCGAGCAGCGGCCTATGCCGGCCGTGACTATCATCGACATGCGGCACGAGTTCCTGGAGTCCCGCAAGCAGGCAACGTTTTCCCGAGCGCTACTGGACGCCGTGACAGAGCGTTTAGAGAACGGCGAGCAGACCATGCTCCTCATGAACCGGCGCGGATTCTCGAACATCGTCGCCTGCCGGGCCTGCGGCGAGCGCCTGCAATGCGTGAACTGCTCCGTGACGCTTACCTATCATCGTCGCGACCGGCGCATGCTGTGCCACTACTGCAATTACGCCACCGCGGTTCCGGACAAGTGTCCGCAGTGCGCCAGCGAGTATCTGCAGTTCATTGGCGTCGGCAGCGAACGCGTCGAACAGGAGCTGGGCGCAGCGTTTCCGCGAGCCCGCATCGCACGTCTCGATCGCGACACGGTCAGCGGCAAGCACGATTACGAAACGATCCTTTCTGGCTTTCGCGAGCAGCGCTTCGACATTCTGGTCGGCACCCAGATGATCGCCAAGGGTCACGATATTCCCAACGTGACGCTGGTCGGAATCGTGAACGCCGACGTGGGCTTGGGGCTTCCAGATTTCCGCGCCGCCGAACGAACCTTTCAGCTACTGACGCAAGCCGCGGGACGGGCCGGCCGCGGCACAACTCCCGGCATCGTGCTAATCCAGACCATCAATCCGGACCACTACGCGATCCAGTGTGCCGCTGAACAGGACTACGAGAAGTTCTATCGGAAGGAGATCGAGTTTCGCAGAGCGTTGCACTATCCGCCCTTCGGAGCCATGGCCAGCATCGTGGTTCGGTCGGCCAACGAAGAAGATGCCCTTGCGCGCAGCGCGGCTCTCGGCCGGTTACTTAGCCCCGCCCCGGAAGGTGTCCGCGTGATGGGTCCCGCCCCTGCCCCGGTGTTGCGCGTCAAGAGCGAGTATCGTTATCAGGTGCTGCTGAAAACTTCCAGCCGTAAGCGCTTGAGCGAAATGCTCGGGGACGTGCGCCGTTTCGCGGCGGCTGAAAAGTGGGGACCGGCGAATTTAGCGATCGACGTGGATCCGATGACCTTGCTTTAGCCGATTTATAGAAACATGTTGCGCGATTACCAGATTGTGAACGCCAACCTCCGCTCCGCCATGCGCTTCTTTGGCGAAGCCACGGGTTCAGGTGATATTCAACCTCTGGACGGCGCGCTGGCGATTTATTCGGGCTTGGACTACGGCGTGTTTAATATCGCCCTGTTAGAAGGCAATTCGCCCGAAGACCTCGACGGATTGAGCCAGCGTCTGGCGCAATGCGCACGTTATTACGCTCCACGCACCAGCCGGTGGTCGTTCTGGCTGTGCGAGGACGCCCTGGACGTCGTCACGCGGCGTCGCGCCCGCTCTCTCCTGATGGACCACGATCTTAAGCCCATCTCGCAAGCCCCTGGAATGCTTACCGAGTCCCTGGTTCCGCCGGTGCGCCTGTTGCCGAAAATCGAATGTCATCCCGTCCAGGATCGCCTCACGCGGCAGAATTTCTGCGCCCTGACCGCGGTCAGCTTTGACATTCCCATGACCATTGCCAAAGCAGTCTACGAACCCGAGCGAGCCTGGTGCGGCGACTATCGTGGATTCGTCGGAACTGCTGGCGGCAAACCAGTCGCGATCATCGCCATGGTCGCAACGCGAGAAGCCTTAGGTGTCTACTCGCTGTCCACATTGCCGGAATGGCGTCGGATGGGTTATGGCGAGGCCTTGCTGCGCGCCGCCGTCGCATCGGAACAAGCCCGTACCGGAATCCAGCGCGTGGTGCTCCAGTCCACCGACGCCGGGTATTCGCTCTACCGTCGCCTAGGCTTCCGAGAAGTCGCTAAGTTTTCGGTGTATTTAACAAAGTAACGCTTGCCCGCTCCATTACTGTCGCGGCTCGGAAACGGCGGAACGTTTCGAACTCATTCAGAGCCGCGACAGTAATGGAGCGGGTGCGGCGCTAGAATCTAAGCAGGCGTATGTGGGCGATTCTTCTTCTCGCATTACTCGCGCAGGCCCCCGATCACCTTGCCGAGGGCCTGAAAGCGTTGGACGCCGGCCAGGCTGACGCCGCAGTCGAATCCTTCACCAAGGCCGTGGCCGCCGATCCTGCCGATTACAGTGCGCATTTCAACCTCGGCCTGGCCTACAGCATGGGAGGCAAAGATGCCCAGGCCATCCCGGAGTACAAGAAGACGCTGGAGCTTCGGCCGGGTCTATACGAAGCGCAACTCAATCTCTCGATTTCTCTGCTCAACACCAACGATGGCGCAGGGGCGATTCCCTACTTGAAGGAAGCCGTGCGCCAAAAACCCGCAGAGTTCCGTCCGTCCTACTATCTGGCCGACGCTCTGCTCGCCACCAAAGACTTCGCCGAAGCGGAGACGGCATATGCACGAGCAATCGAGTTAAACGCAACTTCAGCGGGAGCCGAACTGGGACTCGGCCAAGCGCTCGCACAGCAGGGCCATCGAAACGAAGCTGAGCCGCATTACCGAAAAGCCGCGAATCTGGATCGCGAATATCACAACTTCCTTCTGGAGCTCGCGACGATGTATGAAGAGCATCACGAGGCGCAACAGGCGCTGGGCATCTATCGCGAATTCCCCGATAACATCGGCGCTCAGGAACGCCAAGGCGTGTTGCAATTGCAGTCCGGTCAGGCCGCCGCGGCTATCGTGACGCTGGAACCGGTAGTGGCGAAGAATCCCACACCAGCGAATCAAATCGCGCTGGCGCAGGCCTACGTCAAAGAAAAGCAGCTCGCTAAAGCCGTGCCGTTGACTGCCAAGGCCGTCGCCGACGCTCCCGACGATTTCGATCTGCGTATGTTCTATGGACGCATCCTGCGAGACGAGCGCCGATTCCCGCCGGCAGCCGAGCAGTTTTCCGCGGCAGCCAAGATCAAGCCCGATGCGCCCGAGGCCTGGACCGAGCTCGCAGGCGTCCAGATCATGGCGGAACAGCTTGGCGACGGACTCGTGGCGCTCGACCGGGTGCGGGCCCTGGGAGCCGAAACCAGCGGACACTTCTATCTGCGGGCGATTACGCTCGATCGGCTCCAGCGCAACAAAGAAGCCTTGGAGGCCTACAATAAGTTCCTGGCGTCCAACGGTGGCGTGAATCCCGATCAGGAATTCATGGCTCGGCAGCGCGTGAAGGTTCTCGAAAAGGAATTGGGCAAAAGGTAAGCTATGCATCTGCTGCTCACCCTGCTGTTCGCGCTGGACCTGGCCGGAATCAAAGCCGAGCCTAAGCTCGAAAAGCGCAGCGAGCTAGCGCTTCACTACGCCGATACTCAGTTGGATGCCGCTCGCGATGCATATAAGAAAGGCGATGTGGACGCCAGTAAGTCGGCGCTGGCCGAGGTGGAGGCTGCCGTTCAACTCTCCTACGATTCGCTGATGGCCACCGGGAAAGATCCCCGGCGAAACTCCAAGCCCTTCAAGGATGCCGAGAAATCCACGCGCCAGATCCTGCGGCGTCTGGACAGTCTAAGCGATTTGATGAGCGCCTTCGACCGTGCCGCAGTCGAACCTGTTCAGCATACCGTTTCCGATATTCACGACCGGTTGATCACCGGCATCATGGGGAAGAAAAAATGAAGACTCTCCTGATACTTCTTTGCGCCCTTCCAATCTTTGGGCAAGGCGGGCGCGATTTCCTCACCTCCGACGAAGCCGATCAGGTCCGCTTGATCCAGGAGCCCAACGAGCGGCTCAAGCTATATCTGGTCTTCGCCCGCCAGCGCGTCGACCAAGTGGATCAACTGGTGGCCAAGGAGAAGGCCGGGCGTTCGGTGCTCATTCACGACCTGCTGGAGGATTACACCAAGATCATCAATGCCATCGACACAGTAGCGGACGATGCCCTTCGTCGCAAGGTCGCCCTTAACCTCGGAATGGCCGCGACGGTCGAGAGCGAGAAGGCGATGCTGGCGCGCTTGCAAAAAATCCAGAACTCCAATCCCTCGGATGTCGCCCGCTATGACTACGTGCTGAAGGACGCGATCGACACCACAGCAGACAGCCTGGAGCTTTCGCAGGTCGATCTGACCGGCCGAGCCAACGAAGTCGCTGCAAAGGACCAAAAGGAAAAGGCCGCGCGCACGGCTGCACTTACTCCCGAGGAAGCTAAAGACAAAAAAGAGCAGGATAAGAAGGACGCCAAGAAGAAGGCTCCCACGTTGCGCCGTCCAACGGATCCGCCGCCCAAGCAGTAATCACGTCGTTTCCGAGCCGCGACGGTTATGGGGCGGTCAGTTTCGAATCCGCAAACCCGACGGATCCATTCCATCGCCGAGCTTCCGCATCCACTGCCGCATCAAAGCCAGCATTGAATCCCGAGCCAGTTCATGCTCCCGATCATGTGCCAGGTCCGTCTCTTCGCCTGGATCGTCCGCCAGATTGTACAGCCGCGTCGCGTCCTCGCGCGGACGGATGACCAGCTTCTCATAGCCGCGTATCAGCATGCGCCATTCGCCGGATTGGTCCAGCCGACCTTCGGCGTAGACTGCATCCGGCATCTCGCCCTGGCCGCGCAGAATCTGACTGGATAGATCGCGGCCCTGCAACCCATCCGGCGCGGCGATGCTCAGATAAGCCAGCAGAGTCGGCAGCAGATCGATGTGGGAAATCAGCAGCTCATCGGCGACGCGCGGTTTCAGCTTTCCCGGCCAGCGGATCGCCAGCGGCACCAGGACAGACCGCTGCGCCGGAGAATCCTCTCCATTGCCCGATTCCGCCGTCAGTACGGTGATCGTGTCTGAAGTAGCAGCCGCAGAACCCGCCAGGTCGTTCAGTGAGACGTCCTGCGGACGCGCTGCGTGCGGGAAGCGTCCGGTCTCGACCGCGCGACGCGATAGCCCCGGCGCAGGACAGCAGGCATAAGCGCGAGTGAAGACTACGCTCTCCCGCGCGAACTCCTCCGGCACAATGGCCCCTTTGATCCACACGAATTGCACGCGCGGCCGCAGTGATTGCGCCGCCAGCGCCAGCGGAGCCAGAAGGATGGTTCGCCGCGTGAACACTTGTTACAACCGCACTTTGTCGAACGGCACACCGTTTTTACAGAGATCGCAGGCGGCGGCGTTCGGAAAATGTTTACCGTCGATCTGCGCCAGATAAAAAAACGGCAGCGCGCCGAAATCGATACGATTCGGGTTGGGCTGATACACCACTACCGCCATGCCCACCACTTCGCCGCCGCGCGCCTCTACTAGATTCTTAACTTCGAAAAGCTTCGTGCCGGTACGCAAAATGTCATCGACCAGTAGAACCTTCTCTCCGGGGGTCACTTCCAGATACTGGCGGAAATGCAGAGGCTCATCGCAGGCTTCGCGCTCGGCCCAATACACTTGCCGTGCGTGCAAGGCTTCGCCCACGCCATACGCCACCGGAAGGCCGCCTGTCGCTGGAGCCACCACGGATAGCTCCGGGATCATGGCGCGGATTTCGGTATCGGCGCGCACCTTGCGGCTCAGACCGACGCTCAGCACCTTCGCCGCCGCGTAATCGCGCATAGTCAGCGCCACCTGCAGGTATTCGGTGATGTGCTGGCCTCCCGTATATTCGAAATGGCCGGCGCGTAGCCCGCCCGTCCGGCGCAGCAGCGCGAGCACGTCGTCTTGTGTCGGAACCAGCTCCATCTAATGTGCCCCTCGCCCGCTCAGCATGGAAGGAATCGTCTTCAGGATAATTTTCCAGTCCAGCGCCAAAGACCAATTGTCGATGTATTCCATGTCCATCTTCATCCAGGTCTCAAAATCGACTGCATCACGGCCGTTAATCGCCCACAGGCACATCAACCCGGGTCGCATACGCAGGCGCCTGCGCTGCCAACGCTTATATTGTTCCACTTCCTCCGGGACGGCCGGCCGAGGTCCCACCAGGGACATGTCGCCCTTCAGCACATTCCATAACTGCGGCCATTCATCCACTGAGAATTTACGCAGCCAGCGCCCGACCCTGGTCAACCTCGGATCGTTATCGATCTTGAATACGACGCTCCGTTGATTCAAGTGTTCCAGAGCCTCGCGCTGGGACTCGGCATCCTGGCACATGGAACGAAACTTGTAAAACATGAACCGGCGCCCGTTCAGGCCGCAGCGTTCCTGACGAAAGATCGCTGGACCCGGCGAGGTCATCCGAATGATCAGCGCCACCACCAGCATGACGGGGAATAACAGAACCATCGCCACCAGAGCAACCAGAATGTCCGTGACGCGTTTCACCAGCAGCCGAATCTCATCGTGCGGAGTCGCGGAGAACGTCAGTAGCGGCGACGTCCCCAGCCGATCAAGATAGACCCGGCTGTTCACGTGCGGCAGGAAACCAACCGCAATGCGCGTGCGCACACCTTCTTCCTCGCACAACAGCATGATCTCTTCCAGATCGGCCAAGCGGCGGCTGTCGGTTGCGAAGATGATTTCGTCGATTACGTGGCTCCGCAGCATTTCCGGAAGCTGGTCGATGGCATGCACGGGATATTTGTTTTCCAGCGCGATCTCGGAAGACGGCTGCCCGTTGTGAGAATCCGCAAAAAAACCACTCAGCCGGATGCCGTGCGTAACGCCCGCCTCCTCCAGTTGCCGGCCGAGGCGGAGGGCGGCGTCGCTTAAGCCGACCACCATTACGTAATGCGGCTGGGTAAATTCGCGCCGGACCACGCGCAGAAGCCTGCCGGCATTCAGCCTGAACAGACACAGCAGAAACCAGGTAGTCAATCCGAACAGCGCCACGAACAAGCGGCTGAGATCCAGGCGCCAGACGTACTCGAACAAAATCACCGACATCGAGCCCAGCAGGCATTGCCGGAAGGCGTCGCGCAGAATTACGCGTGGATCGGCGAAATCGATGCGGTCGTAGGTTTCCCACCAGGCTCCGGTGGCTACCCACACCACCATCGACCAAATCAGCAGGAATGCGGCGACTGCGCGCGGGATATAGAAGTCGTTTTCTAAATTGAGGCGCGCTCTCAGCCAGTAAGCGATCGAAAATGCGACCGCGATCAGGACGACGTCGGCCGTCCCGAACAGGATTCTGACTCTATGGCGCTGACCGCGGAACACTATGAACAGAATACTGGAACTGTCCGCGCGCCGTGGTTCGCGGGAAGGTTAGCGCACTTCCACTTTGGATACCGAACCGTCGCTGAGGCGGACGACTCCGAAAGTCGTGTCGCGCGCTTGATAGCGGAAAATCTCCACCAGGTGTCCGTCATCGTACATGGTGATCCGCGAAGATGGCGGGCCGAGCTTCAACACGTCGCTACGGTTGGTCCCGCTGGCAAGCGTCTGCAGAGCTTCCGGTGTCGCAATAAGTGGCGGCGGAGGCGGCAGTACTGGAATCGGCTGGATGTATGACGGAGTTGCATGGGAGGCGGTCGCCATCGGAGGCGGCGGAGGAACTACTGCGGCCCGGCGCACCGGCGGAGGAGGCGGCGGCACCAGTGAGTGATCCTTGACCACCCCGCCCGGACCCACCTGTAAAACCGTGGCTTGGGCTGGTGCTGAGGCCTGCGTGGCCTTTTGAACAGCGGTTTCCGGAGCTTTGCCCGTCTTGGCTGCCTTGCTGGCCGTATTGCTCACATTTTGGAGGACGTTCGTGATACCGTCGCTGACTTTCTTCCCGGCCACTCCGCCGACAGATCCGCCTGCGATCGCCGCGCCCGCTTCCGTAAAAGCCTGCGACCAGGCCGATCCAGCCATCACCAGGACAATCAAGACACTCCGCATACACTCTCCTCTGGCCTAATCCTAACTGGACAGCGGCAGTACTACCAGAAGGCTTTCCCCTTAGTTTTCAATAGAGAAACACTAACACCACTTGACAGTGGGGCTTATTGGAGTATTCTATAGACGGATGAACGCTCTGGCCCATTCCGGACTCGCCGCCAGCCACCTGTATATCGAACAGGACTATGGGCTTTATTCAGGCCAGGAACACGAAACCTGGAGTCGACTCTACTCGCGTTTGCTGCCCCGATGGGAGCAGTTCGCGAATGATCGCTTTCAGGATGGCATCGGGTCGTTGTGTTTGCCCACGGATCGGATCCCGCGCTTGGACGAAGTGAACCGGTTCCTCTCGCCCCTTACCGGCTTCCGTGCCCGAGCAGTCGCCGGCTATGTTCCGGCATTCTTGTTTTTCGACAGCCTCCGCAATCGCGAATTTCCCACCACCATCACGATTCGTCAAGCCGATCGGCTGGATTACCTGCCCGAGCCCGACATCTTCCACGACATCGCCGGCCATGTGCCGATGCACACCGATCCTCATTTTGCGGAAACGTTGGTTCGCTTCGGTGAATGTGCGCACACAGCCGCAGCGCTCGTTTCGGAAATCCAAGATCCTGCCCAGCGTGCCCGCACCCTCACCAGCATCTTTCGTGCGATGGCAAGGTTCTTCTGGTTTACCATCGAATTCGGGTTGATGCAGTCGCGCGGCGGACTCCGCGTCTATGGCAGCGGATTACTCAGCTCCTTCGGCGAAATCGAACATGCCGTCTGCTCGCCTAACGTCGAGCGCCGCCCCATGCAGATCGAAGCGGCCATCCACCAGACGTTCGAGATCGACCATTACCAGCCGCTGCTGTTTATCGTGGATTCCTTCGACCATCTCTACAGCCTCGTGGACGAACTGGAGCGTTGGATGAAAGCCGGCAAGCTGAACCACGTCGCGCCGGGCGAGCCAGTGGTGAATGAGATAGACCTGCAGAGCTTTCTGGATGCTACTTCGGCTTAAACTTGAGCAGGTCCAGACTGAATGTCACGCGCGTGGCTTCCACCGGCTGTGATCGCATTGGGCGATAAATCGACAGCAACACGTCGCGAACAGCGTCCTCATCAAGCTCCGCTGTTGTCGTCGCCGTACGGCGCTCGATCAGCGTGAAATCCTTCGCGAAAGTTTCCACGGTTCGATCCACACGATCTCGACCTTCCCCGCCCGATGGACTGCGCAGTTCGATCAAATCGTCCGCCGCGGGAATTGCGACCAGCAGACGTCCGTCATCACGGAGGACTCGCCGGAATTCGCCCGCATTCATCCGCGCCGTAATCGACCAGACGATCGAAAACGACCTGTCCGCATACGGAATGAATCGATCGGCGTTGGCCACGATCCACTGATATTCGGGATAACGTTTAGCAGCAGCCTTTACCGCAGGAATCGAAATATCCACACCATAGGCGTCGAATCCGATCCGCCGGGCCAGAGTGCCCAGGTAGAAACCGTCGCCGCATCCGGCATCGAGAACGACATCGCTTGGGGTGTTACAGACGATCTCCGCGATCGCCTCCAGCAGCGGTCCGGTGACGCCCCGATCGTGCAAGCGCCGTCTTGCGGCTACCGCAGCCGCCGTGTCGCCTGGATCCTTAGATCGCTTGTCCTGCGGCTGGAGCAGGTTGACGTATCCGCTGGCCGCCGCATCGAACGAATGACCTTGCGGACACACCAGCCGTTTCTCCTCGCGCACGAGTGCCCTGTGGCAATCGCGAACCGGGCAGAGGAGCATTTGTCGAGTGTAACGTTATAGGATTGTCGGGGAGGTTCCTCAATGCTGAAATCTTCACGCCGTAAGTTCCTAGGTACAGGCGCAGCGGCCGCAGCCGCCCTAGGATCTGGTCCTGCCGCGACTGTCTTATCCGGCCAGAACCGCGCGACGTTCGACAGCGACGAAACTCTCGCGCTGATCAACGGCCGGATCCACACCATGGACGCCGCCAACACCATCGCGACGTCCGTCACCATCCGAAACGGGCGGTTCGTGGCATTGAATGCCGCACCCGCAGCGGGACCAAACGTTCGCGTCATCGACCTCGGCGGACGCACTGTCGTGCCGGGGTTGGTCGAGCCGCATATCCATATCGTGAGTCTGGGCAACCGTCCCGGCTATCACACCATCCTCGAGAACACGACATCTATTCGCGAGATCCAGGAAGCGTTGGCCGCCCGCCGCAAGAACGTACCAGAAGGTGCATGGATTACGTCGATGGGCGGCTGGCATCCCAACCAGTGGGCCGAACATCGTCATCCGACACTTGCAGAACTCGACGCGGCGGTTCCCGATCGCCCTGTACTGTTGTACGAGCGCTTCACAGGTCCGTGCGCCACGAACAGCCTGGGCAAAGCTTTCTTCGATGCCGTGGATGCCGCACCGCCGGTGCATCCCGACATCAAGAAAATCAACGTTTCGCTCACGGGCGCCATCGCCGGCGCCGGGCCGGCGGGTAATCCGTCGGCTTCCGCACTATTCCTTCTGCGCCGCGTGCAGACCTTCGCGGACAAGAAACGCAGCACCCTGGACGCGATGCAATACTCGGCCAGCGTCGGGCTCACCGCGCATCTGGATCAAGTGTTATTCCCGACGCCCGGGCCTCTTCATCCAAGCCAGATCCTGTCGAACCTCGACCAGTACCGCATGTACGATCCCTGGATCGAGCTGCATCGCGAAGGAAAAACCATCAACCGCCTGCAGATGAACTTTCTGCAGAATCAGAGCGACCCGGAACTGCCGGAACTCAAAGAGCGTCTTCGGAATCAGTTCCAGTTCTTCGGCGACGACATGCTACGAACCGGCGCCATCGGCGAGTGGGCCGCTCCACTAGCCAGTGGAGCTGCGTGGCGCGAAGCGCAGCGACTAGTCGCGCAAGCCGGCTGGCGCAACGAGAATGCCGTGCAGAACCTTGCCGGACTTCGCCAGGTGGTGGAGGCGTACGAGGCCGTCAACAAAGAATTCGATATCACCCAGCATCGATGGGTGGTCCATCACGTTCCCGAAGTCAACGCCGATCTGCTGAACCGTCTGAAGGCTCTCGGCTGCGGCGTTGAGATGGGGGCATTCCGCTGGGTCACGTCGTCGGATCCGAAGATTGTCACCGGCCCGCCGTTCCGAACCATCGTCGATCACGGCATTCAAGTCGGCATTCATGGGGATGGCGTTCATATCGCGCCGCTGAACCCGTGGCTGCACATTTACTACGCCACCACCGGTATTAACTCTTTCGGCGACCAGGTAAACCCCGGCCAGCACCTCACACGCGCCGAAGC
>Ga0068857_100002497_pt1 | contig 15042 bp, 12 predicted proteins | sample KBSCornC72_FD_66591 | JGI IMG/M metagenome (GOLD analysis project Ga0068857, IMG submission 66591) | Corn rhizosphere microbial communities from Kellogg Biological Station, Michigan, USA - KBS Corn C7-2 | ecosystem: Host-associated > Plants > Roots > Rhizosphere > Soil ...
GGTCCCGGCCATCCCGTCCCCGGCCACGGCCTGCGCGAGCGCGGTGACTGCAAAGTCGCCGCTGTTGCCGAAATCCGCTTCGGCCGAAGCCCGGCTTCCGCCCCGTACATCCTGCGATGCGCCGCGAGCGACCGCGACCGCAAGCGAGTCGCCGCTCCCCGATGCCTTGCCCTGGGCAATCACGTCGAAGGCGCCGCTGTTGCTGATCGACGCAAGCGCGTCGCCCGACGCGCGCACGTCCTGGTCGATGGCATAGCCGACCGTGGCAACCGCGTTGGCGTCTCCAGCGGTCGCCTGGGCGACCGCGCCCGCGGCGAAGCTCATGGTTGCGCTGTTGGCGGCAACGGCGGTCGCATCGCCGCCGAGCCCATGGATGTTCTGCCGGATGCCGTCGACGAGATTGCCGGCCGCGATCGCGCTCGTCCCCGACGCGCTCGCGAATGCCACCGCCGAGAGGATTCCGCTATTGACGAGGCTGGCGGCTGCATTCTCGCCGGAGAGGTCCTGGCTGAGCACTCCGTGAATGCCGACGAAGGTGACTGCGCCGAGACGCGCCGTCGCTACGGCCGGCCCGGCCGGGTCGCCGTCCGCCGTGGCCGCGACCGCATGCGCCGCAGCCTGGAAGGCCATGGTTCCGCTGTTGTCGAGCGCGGCGACGGCGCCGCCCGAGGCGAAGACCTGCTGACCGATCCCAACCTCGATGCCGGCGCCCGCCGCGGCCGGGCCGCCTACGGCGGACCCCACAGCGGATGCGGCGATGGCGATCGAGCCATGGTTCGACAGCGCCGCGCTCGCCGAGCCCTGCGCTCCGAGGAACTGGGCGATACCCGTCGCTATATCGGCATGGGCGCCGGCGGCGAGGCCGGACGCATCGGCGATTGCGCCGATGGCCAAAGTACCGGAATTGTCCATCGTCGCCTCTGCGTCCCCGGACGCGGCATTGGCGCCCTGCTGGACCACCCGGGTCTCGACCGCGACCGCGCTGGCGGAACCGACGGGATTGGCTGCGTTCGCCATTTCCGCGATCGTCAGCGAGCCGCTGTTTTCGAGCGCCGCCGAGGCGCCGAGCGCGCCCGTCGCGAGGTCGACGATCCCGCCGAACAGGTCGGCCGAGGCGCGGGCAAGGCTTGCCGACGCCGCGCTCGTCACCGCGGCATTGGCAACATTCTCGAGCAGCAAGGTTCCACTGTTGGTGAGGGTGATTGCGGCCTCACCGGCGCTGGCCTCGGCCAGTTGCAGGTCCGCCGAAAGGAGGACGGCAAGAGCTTCTGCCGGCCCGGCGCCGGTCGAGGTCGCATGGGCGCTTGCGAGGACCGCGATGCTTCCACTGTTGGCGAGAGCCGCCGCGGCGTCGCCTCGGGCGCTGGAGACGTCCTGGTTGACCGCGCCCTCGACGACCGCCGTGGCTGCCGGGCCCGAGGCGGCGGCGACAGGCGCCGAGGCGGTCCCGACGACCGTTGCGATCCCGGCTCCGGCGGCATTGGCAACCGCGGCGATCGAGAGCGACCCGCTGTTGTCGAGGCGGGCTGCCGCGCCCTCCCCCCCGTCGACCACCTGCACGACTGCTCCGCTGACATTGGCGAACGCATCGGCTCCGCCGAGGACCGAGCTCACGCCGGTGAAAGTCACGACCGCGCCAGCGCCGGATGCGCTGGCGGCCGCGATGATCGCAATCTCTCCGGCGTTCCCGAGCGAGGCCGCGGCGCTGCCGCTGGCCGCGATCGCGAACTGGTCGAGCGCGCCGGCGACAAGGCCGACAGCGGCTGCAGGGCCGGTCGCCTCCGCGCGGCCGACGCCTGAAATGGCGATGCTGCCGCTATTGCTGATGGACGCCAGCGCGTCCTGCTGCCCGGACCCGGCAAGCGCCACCCGCGGCTTGCCGACGGAGGTCGTCGCCTGGACGAACTGCATGAGGCCGCCGGCAACCGCACCGTCGCCGGTCGCCGAATCGCCGCTCGCGAATCCGGCGCCGGTGATGCTCATCGTCCCGTCATTGGCGAGGGAGGCCATCGCCGCCGCGCCGAAGGCATTCTGGGCGACCGCGTTGTTGACATGGCCGACCGCCTGCGCCCAGCCCGATTGCGCCGTGGCCCTGGCGGTTGCGAGCAGGCTGATCGTGCCACTGTTCGTCAGGAGATCGTCCGCTGCCCCGCCCGCCGCCATTGCCGTCTGCCAGATCGCCGCGGACCGCGGACCTCCCACTCCGGCGTCGGCAATCGCCCGGGTCGCGCCTTCGACACTCGCCGCGGCGGCGATGCTCATGGTGCCCCTGTTGGCGATGGAGTCGGCGGCATCGCCGAAGCTCGCCTGCGCGACCTGGAAGACCGCCTGCCTGACCGACGCCAGACCGGTCGCGGTCGCACCCACCGCCCGAGCGACCGCTGTTACGTCCAGCTCACCGCCGTTGGTCAGCAGATCGCCCGCGAGCGCATCCGCGCCCTTGCTCGAATCATTCGCGACCTGGATCAGCGCCGGGCGGATATAGGCCGAGGCAAAAGCGGTCCCGCTCGCGGTTGCGCTTGCGAGCGCGCCGATGGCGAGCGTGCCGTCATTGTCGAGCGTCACCGTGGCGTCGCCAATCGCGGCAACGGCATTCTGGACGATGCCGTCGGTCACCGTCGCAGTGGCGGAGGCAAGGACTGCGCCATGGGCGCCGGCGATCGCGGCAATGTCGATGGATCCGCTGTTGTCGAGGCTGACCCCGGCGCCTCCGATTGGGCCCGGCGCGGCCGCGGCGGCCGAGGTCCTGCCCCGGCCTCCGCCGGCCGATGCGACGGCCTGCTGCATGATCCCGCCATTCACGGCCGCATAGGCGCCAGGAACGGCAAACTGGGACGATAGGGTTGCTCCGGACCAGGTGTGGAAGAAGGCGGTCCCAGTGCCCGCGACCGCCGAGCCGGTCGCCTGCGCGCTGGCGACGATTGCAATGTCGCCGCCGTTCACGAGCGCCGCATTCGCGCTTCCGTCCTTTGCAAAGACGCCCTGGCCGACTCCGCCGATGATGTCGGCGACGGCGAGCGCCATGTGGTCGGCCTCGGCGTCGGCAACCGCCGAGATGGTGAGGCTCCCGCTGTTGTCGAGGGTCACCGAAGCACCGACCGGCGCTCGCGCGGCCGCGGTCCCCGCCGAAGCCTGCGCCTGCTGGACGATGCCGTTGAAGATATAGGCGTCCGCTCCGGGAAGCGGCAGCACGAACGTCGTCGAGGTGGTCGAGATGATGATGTCGTTTCCCGCGACTGTGCCCGACGCGCTTGCGACGGCGGCGATGCTGATCGTTCCGTCATTGACGATCGAGGCATGGGCGGCGACGCCCTCAAGGGCCTGGACGAGGCCGCCCGCAACCGACGCGTTGGCATAGCCCTCCCCGCTTTGCGCCTCGCCGTTCGCCGCCGCGATAATCGAGATCGTCGGAAGCTGCGCGGCCGACCCGCCCGCATTGACGAGGGTTGCCTCCGCCGCCCCGCTCGCGGCCTGCGCAATCTGCTGGATGGCGCCGGAAATGCCGGCATTGGCGATCGCCCGGCCGCCGACCGACGCGCTGGTCCCCGCCGCCTCGGCCGAGGCCTCTGCCCGGATGCTGATCGAGCCTGCATTGGCGAGGGTTGCGTTCGCGGCGGACGAACCGATCGCGACCTGGAAAATGCCCCGCGCGCCCGAGCTCGTCCCGGTCAGGCGAACAAAGGCGAGTGCATTGCCCTCGGTCGCGCTCGCGACCCCCGCGACCGAAATGTCGATCATGCCCGACGAATCGTTCGTGAGCCCTGCCTCGGCGGAGCCGCCGAAGGCGATCTGGACGATTCCGCCGGCCTCGTAGGCATAAGCGGTCGCGCTCGCACCGGCCGCTCTGGCAAGCGCCCTGATCGTTATGTCGCCATCATTCCCGATCGCGACCGAAGCTCCGTCGCCGGCCCCTGCGATCTGGAACAATCCCCGCTCGAGCACGGCCTCCGCGCCGCCGAAGCTCGATCCCTGCGCGCTTGCGGCGACACCGAGCGAGAGGCTGCCCGAGTTGGTGAGTGTGGCCGCGGCGTGGTCGCTGCCTCCCGACGCGCCGGCGGTCTGCTCGATGGCGCTGTGGAGGAAGGCAAGGGCGACCGCGGAGGTGGCCGCTTCCGCGCGCGCCCCGACCGAGACCGCGATCGTCCCCGAATTGCTGATCAGGTCCTGCGCCGTTCGCCCGGACGCGGCCTGCATGATCGCCTCGGAACCCGACGCGCTGGCGAGAGCGTTCGCGCCCTCGGCGCTCGCCGAGAGGTCGATTGTGATCGCACCGTCATTGGCGAGCGCGTTCGAGGCCCCCGCGGAGCCGATCCCGTCCGCCTGCTGGATGATCCCGCCCCCCATGACCGCCGAGGCCGTGGCGCCGGCTGCAGCCGAAGCCTGCGCGCCGACCGCGATCGAGAGGGATCCACTGTTCGAGAGATGATTGGCGGCGATGGCCGAGACGCCCGCGGCAATCGCGGTCTGGGTCACTCCGCCGAACGGCAGCGACGCGAAAGCCGAGCCGCTTCCGGCCGTTGCGACCGCGTCGGCCAGCGCGGAAATCTCGAGAGCGCCGGAATTCGTGAGCTGGTTCGACGCTTCGAGTCCCGAGGCATGCTGCCAGACAGCGGTCTGGACGAACGCCGCCGCCGCCGCGGTGCCGCCCACGGCGCGGGCGAGGCCGCCAACCTCGATTCGGCCCGCGTTGGTCAGCGCATTGGCTGCGCCGGACGCGAGGTCCGTTGCGCGCTGGACGATCGGTTCCGGACTTCCGCACAGTCCGGACACCGAGCATGACAGCTGGACGCTCGCGCTCGCGCTCGCACCGATCTCGGTATCGGCGATCGAGGTGAAGGCGATCAGCACGTCGGAGACGCCGATCGCCAGCACATTCTCCGGCTGCTGCTGGAAGATATCGGGTTGCACGAGGGCAGCGCCGGGGTCGGCATTGGCCCCCTCCCCCGTCCCAATGGCACGGGGCCCTGCGATCGGGCCGATCTCGATCAGGTCCGGCGCCAGCGGAAGCGACGCGCGGCTCTCGGTCGGCGCGGCCTCCGCGGGAGCTGCAAGTCCGAGGGCGACCAGCGAAACCCCGGCGAAGAGGCTGGCCCGGGCGAAGGCGGTGTGCATCGAAATCCCCTTGTTGCCTGTCCCCCGACCAGGTCGTGCGACGGCCGCTCGAAGGAGAGGCCGAAAAATGTCAGGATGGCGCGATCGGAATCGGCCGACGCGCGCGTTCGGCAGAGGCTCTGGACGGCGGATCCTCGCCGGCGCTTCCCCACGAAGCTGCGAGCGAGGCGTTCCGGTCCGGGCTGCCGATCAGGTCATGCGGAATCTTGGACGCAAGTCATTCTCCCGAGCAATTTGCGAGGCCAGCCGAGCCGGCCAATCGCCTATGGAAGGCGGCCCGCGCCAGAACCAACACACAATCGGGCCCGAACGTACGTTTCGGGATGACTGCGCCCCTGATGTTCAGAAACGATGCCGCCCGCCGCCCCGGACGGCGCGGAGGGGCGTTACGACGCACGCTTTCGGTCGAGGTGCCGCGACGGGTCGGCCACGCGGCGAAGGATCATGCCTCGTCGCGCTCGCGGCCGAGCGCCATCGCCAGGTCCCTCTCCAAGGGTCAGCCCCGGCCGCTAGCGATCAGCCCCGGCGGGGCCGCTCGCTCCACCCCGACCCTTATGCTAGCGAGTGTCGGCAATAGCCTGGAAGGTCTCGTCAAAGAGTTCGAGCACCGCCTGCCATGCGCGCGCCGCGTGCTTCGGGTGATAGCCGACGCCGGGCACGGTGGCCATGGTGTGACTGGTCCCTTGAGCAGGCGATCCATCCGGATTTCTCGGTCGCGCCCAGAAAGCGTGCTTGGCGCCGCCGTAGATGTTCACGCGCCAGTCGATCCCGGCCTCCTCGAGCGCGCGCCCGAACGTCAGAACTTGCTCAGGGGTGCAAAGGGGGTCCTCGGAGCCCGTGCACAGAAGGACAGTGGTGACAAGATCGGTCCAGTCTTCGGCCCTCGCCTCTGGCAAGCTCGGATGGACGACCGCAATGGACTTGAACGGGACTCCGAGCCTTGCGAGCTCGAGCACGATGTGGCCACCGGCGCCATAGCCGAGGGCGGCGATGCGATCGGGATCGACACCGGGTTGCGCGAGAAGGACATCGAGCGCGGCCCGGCCGATGACCCGCATGCGTTCGGCATCGGCCAACAGGGGCATGACCCGGGCCAGCATCGCAGCCGGCCGATTGAAGAACAGCTCGCCACCGTAATAGTCCATCGCCAGGGCGAGGTAGCCATGCGCGGCCAGATCCTCGGCGCGCTGCCGTTGATATTCGTCGAGACCGACCCCATCATGTCCGATCAGCACCGCCGGCCAGGGTCCCTCGCCGTCGGGCCGCGCCAGATGGGCGATCATGGTCAGACCGTCCACGTCATAGGTGACTTCCCGCGTTGCAATCATCGCTGCACCTTCTGTCGAGCGTGTGAGTTCAAACTTGCCATGCCGGACGGCGGCCATGAGGCTTCGGCCTCAGTCGTTCGCCGCCTCCGCCAAATGCCGCGCGCAATGTGAACCCGGGCCAAATTATGGCGCCGTGGGCTCGGTCCCGTCGGTGATGAGATTGATGCCATATAGCCGCGCACCGATTTCGGTTCGCGGACGATGGCTGCTATGCGCTTCGAAGTGCATGTAGGTCCCGGGCCCGAGACGCCTGTCGCCCTCGATGAGCTCGCCGCTGAGAATGAGGACGTCCTCCCCGCCCGGCCCGTGGTGATCAACCTGAGGCCACTCCGCTCCGGGATCCATTTCGACGACCCAAAGCCGCAGACCGTCGCGACCTTGAAGAGCGCGCCGTCGACAACCCGGGCCAACCATGGTCAGCGGGATGTCATCAATGTCGAAAAGGATCAGGCCCAAGGGCTCAAACATGATTGCCTCCACGAGATGGACGTCTGCCTCAAATGAGCTTTCGTCGCTCGCTCCTCGACCGAACGGCAGCGCTCACGCTGCCCGCCTTCTCGCGGCCGGCTCCGACTGGTGCAGGTAAGTGGTGAAGCCGTCCGCCGCCGTCGGCAGGCCGTTGAGCAGCAGGAGCGCGCTGACCTGTCCGCGGTGCCCGGCGCCGTGCGTAATGACGTGCAGGAGCATCTCCTCGCGCGACATCCGTCCCGGCGCGCCGTCCGTGAACATGAAGTCGACCTTTTCGGCCAATTGCCTCGCTCCTAGCTTGGCGACGTAAGCGACATATTCCTGGTCGCTTGCCCGTATGTCGCGAGACAATTGTTCAAGCGTCGGCATGTCCTCGAGGTTCGCAGACCGATAGCCATGTGGCTCGTCCCGCAAATGCGCCGCGAAAATGCGATCGACGACATAAGTGTGGCTCAATGCCTCGATCGCCAGATCGCGAACGCCGGCATCGTCCCCGATGTTCGCCAACGAGGAAAGCAGGGCGTCATCCGCCCAGGCTTTGAACTGGAATAGACGTGTCAGGCTGTTTGCCATCTGCAGCACCTTCACTTTTGCTGAGGCCGGGCACATAATATGAGCAATCATTCGCGTTCTCATACTCGCATCCGGGGATCGTTCCCTTGGCCCTGAAGGCGGCTGCAAAACCGCGGAAACAAGCGTCTCAGGCGAGGTCGCGTGCGACGGTCGATGCCCTTGTCGAGGCGACTGCTCGCATTTTGATCGGCGAGGGATATGACAAAGCCAGCACCAATCGGATCGCCGAGGTCGCCGGCGTAAGCGTCGGATCACTCTATCAATATTTTCCGGGTAAAGAGGCGCTCGTCGTTGCCGTTGCTGAACGCCACAACCGGGCCATCATGGACATCGTCGGGAGCGTCTTCGACGACATCCAATCGCTGGCTATCCAAGACGCGGTACGCAGGCTCGCCGCGGTTGCCGTCCAGGCGCACCGAATCGATCCCGATCTGCACCGTGTCCTGGCGGAGCAGATTCCTCGGGTAGGCGCGTTGAAGGACATCGACATGGCCATCTCAGACGCTCATGCCATCTTCCGCAACTATCTCGAGAACCGTCGCGAGGAATTGTGCGTGAGTGACGTCCCCCGGGCTGCCTTTGTGTGCGCTACGGCGATTGAAGCATTGGCGCACAACGCGGTGCTATATCGCCCCGACATCCTGTCCGACGATCTGGCGGAAGCATTGATCGATGACATCGCGCGGCTCGTGACCAGATTCTTGGGAGTGGGTTGACGACCGCTCGTTCGTCGGGACCTGAAATCACCGGATAGCTGGATGATCGCGAACAAATCCAGCTTGTGCAGCCGCACTGAAGGTTCGCCCCGGCCGTCCAAAGCCGGTGCGCTGACAGCAGTTTTCGACCCATTCCTGCTTCGCTGGGTTCGGCGTGCGCCACCGCGCTCGTGAATCCAACATGTCGCCGCGTTTATTGCGGCTCCGCACGCGATTGCACCACCTGATGAAAGTAACGGCGCAAGGTTGAGCTGCCCTTTCGCGAAAGGCAGATAAAGTCGTCATTCGGGCGCATGGGGTCAGCCGATCGAACGACCAACGTCTGACGCTCTAGTGCGTTGAGCCATCGATCGGCGGTGCTCGCGGGAACTGCAGACACTTTGCGGATTCTGGATAATGAGGTCGTGCGATCCTGAATTTCGGCTTCCAACAACTCGAGAAGCATGCCCCATGCGGGTCCCGACAGCAGCTCCTGGGATAGATATGATGCGCGCGCCTGCCACTCCTCAAGCGCTCTAGTCACAACCTCATCTGCCACAAAGGCAAGTTCACCGGATTCTCGCGGCTCCGGGTCTGCGTCCACGAACAATGATGTGGCCAACGACTGGACCATATGGGTGACTTTGGCCGGCAACGGTAGCGGGCGGCCTCTTTTCACCGGCCAGCGTTTAGTCACGTTGAGAAACGCTCAAGCCGAAATTCGCGTGGCAAAGCGTACAGGCCCTCTCGTGCTTCATAAGCCGCACTCCCCTGGAAAATCTGCCGTCCAAACGGTCAAGCGCGATCTTCGCTTGAATTTGGAGGGGAGGCTCCCTTCTAAGGGCACGATATGTGCACATATGGCGCCAGCCGATCCGGCGGGCGCCGCAAGGCTTGGTGGGGGAAGGCCTTTTGGATCTTTCAGTTCAACGACAGGTGACCGAATCCCGGAGCCGGCTAGCGCACCTGTCGCTGCTCAACCTCAATCTCCGGCTAATGGAGAATTGGCGCTCGCTGCAGATAAGGGCTTGGGGTGCCGTGCTTGATTACGAATCCACGATGATCGTCATGGCGATCATCGTGATCAGTGCTGAAAAATTGCTTCGGACAGAACTCGAACCGGAGCTGGAAACACTTGCGCGGCCACTACCCCAGGACCGCCTCAGCCGGGTCAACTTCAGCTCCATCGCAGCCGCTACCGCGATTAATAGAGAAACCGTTCGCCGTAAGGTCAGTGACCTCCTGGCAGCTGGAATCGTTGTGCGGGACGACGACGGAGTCCGATTGGCAACTGGTCGGATCCAATTCGCAGTTCTCAAGGGCATTATCGACGCCCAGCTCGACGCGCTAACGCGGACAGCAAATCAGCTTTCGAGGCTGGGTGTTCTCGTGCCGAGCGACTCTTGCCTCGGCTGATCCGCGAGCCGCTTACCAGGAACAAGAAAGCAGCAAAGTGTCGGACGAGCATTCACGTCGGCTTGAGTGAGACGATCCGGCGCCGTTTCGGACGGAGCGGCCTCGCTCGTGTGCGGTGTTCGGGCGGTCAGCTAAGACTCATGTCCGCTTTTGGTGGAAAGCCGCCATCAGCAAGGTCCCATCAGACGGGAGTTCGTTTCCCTCAGACCAGAGATCGCGACGCTCTCAGTGGCTTCGTCGAATGAGCGATGCGGACCGCGAGCTGCTGGAGGCGTTCGGCTCAGAAGCCGCACGAGCGGCCCTTTTCGGAGTGCTCGCAGTCCTCGATGGAGCCCGCAAAATCGAAGAACAATGTGAAGAACACCTGGAACTTCGCCACGTCCACGCCGGCGAGGCGCGACTTCTTGCATCCAGCGCACCTGATATGCCGGTCCTGCCCCTCCACGAACTGCTGACTTAATGGCAGGAATGGGTGGAAAGCGGACACTAGGCGATCGCTCGGAATCCAAGTTCTAGCGACATCCAATTCCTTCGAGGAGTTGTCCGAGAAGCTTGCCGACGAGTTCTCGATTGACCGGCGAGTGGCCGATCAGCAGCCGGTAAAGGATCGGCCCGTAGAGCTGGTCGAGGGCGAGTTCGACATTCGCGTCCCGACGAATTGCTCCAGCCTGTTTCGATTCCAAAAGCAGCTTACGGCTTTGCTCGCGGCGTTGCTCGATGAAATGGCTGCGAAAGGCCTTCGACATTTCGGTCTCGCCGTGACCCGAGGCGAGCACGCTTGTAACGAACCGCCCGGTCGGGCTTTCGAACAGCGCTGCCATCGCAAGCAACTGCCGCTTCAGTTCCTGCAAGGGAGCGCCAGGCTGCGTCATCCCGCCTTCTGGGGTCGCCATTTGCATGAGCGCGGCCATCGCCAACTCGTGGCGGTCAGCGAAATGACGATAGACGGTCGGCTTGCCCACCCCGGCGAGCGCGGCCGCGCCCTCCATCGTCACGCCCGTAGGACCGCGCTCCTCGATCAACTTGCGCGCGGCGAGAACGATCGCGCGTCGAGCTTTCTGGCTGGGCGGCCTGCCGGGCCGCCGGGAGGAGCTGTTGACGTGGCGATCCATTTATGAAACGCTACGTAACGTAATAGAATTGAGTCGGCAAGGAGAAAAGGCGATGATGAAACTGTCGCCGTACCTGATCGTCACAAACGCCGCGGAAGCTATTGGCTTCTACGAACGAGCCTTTGGAGCGGAAGAGCTTTTCCGGCTCAATGATCCCCGCGGTCGAATCGGGCATGCTGAGCTCCGCTTTGGCGACACGATCGTCATGCTCGCGGACGAATATCCCGACTTTGGCGCGCTCGCACCGGCCCGCTTTGGGGGTTCGCCGGTGAGGCTCCATCTTGGCGTTGATGACGCGGACGCCGTGCTGGGCAAAGCGGTGGAAGAGGGCGCTACCGTGGTTCGACCCTTAAGTGACGAGTTTCATGGCGAGCGGATTGGTATGGTTGTCGATCCGTTCGGCCATAGCTGGTTCGTGTCCGCCAAGATCGCCGACGTTCCGGTTGATGAGATGCAACGGCGGTTCACCGCCCTGATGGGTGGCGATCAATGATCGGTCTCATTGCCGCAGCGGCATTGCTTGCCGGATTCGATCGGGCAGCGCTGCTCGACGCGGCTTCGGCTGAGTTCGAGCGGGCTTTGCAGCACAACGATGCAACGGCGCTCGAACGGGTGCTCGGCTCCGACTGGATGATCATCGATTCCGACGGGCACCCAATCGGCCGTGAGCGCTTTCTCGGCGCACTTCGGTCCGGCGCGCTGTCGCACAGCGAGATGCATTCCAGCGAAGCGAAGGTGCGGATTTACGGGGATGCGGCGATCCAGATTGTCCGAGCCGAGGGCGAAGGCACTTATCGCGGCCAGCGTTTCGAGTTCACAGAGCGCTCGACAGACGTTTGGATTTGGACGAATGGCCATTGGGTTTGCGCGCTGACGCAGCTGACCAGAATTGCGGAGACAGCCCAGTAATGTCCGCAATGGGTCGAACTCGGTCGCGGCAAGTTTGGGTGGAAAGCAGACATTAGCGAATGATCGCTAAGGCTTTGCCGCTATATGTCTCACAAAGGATATTCCGACGAGCTACAGCGGGCACTGGCTCGATCAGATGCTGACAAGATGGTCCGGCAGCTCGATGCTTACGGCCGATATTTCGATCAGGGAGCAGGTGACTGGCCGGATGATGATGCGAATGATTTCACTGACATCGTAACATGTCACCACGATGATCCGGAAAAGGCGCTGGCATACGTCGTGATCGCCGCATCACGATCTGATGATCCGCGCTTTTTGGGCTATCTTGCGTGCGGACCACTCGAAGACGTGCTTCGCGATCCGTCTCCGGAGTTGCTTGAGCGTATCGTAGCGGAGGCTCGCAAGTCCGCACGTTTTCGTTGGTTGCTAAGCCATCCATTTCAGGTTGCGGTTGCCGACAGGGCTTGGGATGCAATCGAGAAGTTTCGCATCACGGGGCCCCGCGAAGAGCCTTCGGACGCTACCTTTCCTCCGAGGCGGGTAAACTGACCTAGCCGCCAGATCTGATGGCAGGAATGGGCGGTTGCGACCGGTTTGGGTGGGAAGCTGCCATTTAGAAGACGAGCTTCCAACTGCTCCGAACGTGTTCGTCGGCAACGGTAACTTGGATGATCCTCCACTGTCCGTCTTCCAGGGCCCATGTATATCGACCGCGTCGCTCCAAAGACCATGTCCTCCGCACAAAACGGAACGCAGAAGCCTCAACGACAGCGTGCTGAATCAATGTCTCCGACACGTTGCCGTCGTCGACAACCAAATCATGTCGGACGAAGCTTGAATCGGCCCGATTAACTCTTCGAAATTGCGCTTGTACGTCGCGCATCAGTTGCGACTTATCGATGACCTTTCCATCGGTTCGCTCATACCTAAGGTCCTCAGAGAATAAGTCGCGGTAAGCTTCGATGTTTCGAGCGTTGAAAGCTGCTCTGGCGTCTGCATGTCGTGAATCCACAGCGGCGGCGAGCTCAACTTCGTCCCGATCCATACCGATCTATGATCAGAAGCTATTGGCTCTGGCAACTATCGTGCGAATGTCTGCAATGGGTCGAACGCTGTCACGTCAGCTTCGGGTGGAAAGCGGACGTTACCCGAAGCGGAGTGTTGCAGCCTTCATGTTTGTTGGCCGAAATTGAAACCGTCCGTAACCGGAGGGAAAGTGGTCAACCGCCAGCGAATGCGCGACGCCAGCTGAGAAAACTCCATGCCGCCGCGAACATGACAGCGAATGGCATGATCATCCCAATTCCCGCCCAAAAATTGTTCTTGTTGGGTGCCACGAGGTACAAAGCTGGAAGAACTAAGGCCATTGCGACGATCGCCGCCGGCCAGCCGATAAGTCGTTCAAGTAATCGGGACAGAACGCCGGCGATCAACCCGAATGGCAGCCCGACGAATCCGTAGATCAAGGCAATCGTGGCTGTTCCCGGTCCGCCGCGAGTGAGCGCGATGCTCGCGATCAAGAGGGCCGCCCCGTAAGAAATTACGAACTGGAGCAGGAACTGCATTGCCCCCGTGCCTCGCTTCCCTGCGCTGTGCCGCGAACCAACATCTATCGCCAAGCGGTTTACATAATCTTGCGTCGTTTAACTGACGCCTAACTCGCCTGCGATACAGTCCGCTTATGGCAGCACTCGGCCCTCTCAGAGACGTCCGCAACTTCGAATCCCAGTTCGAGGAAGATGGGAATGGCGGATATGTCTATCGGCTCAGGGGCACGGGACGACCGATCCCTGTCGGAGCCGGTGAGCGCAGGCGCTTCATCGACCAATATGCCTCGCGAATGTTCGTCATCTGGACAGCGATGTTCGCTGCGTTCAATCTTTTCTTTCTGACCTTCTACTGGAAAGTCGTGACCACTCCCGCGAAGGTCCTCCCGAGCAGCGTCATATTCTCGGACCCGTTTTTTTATGAGGGCCTCATCCTCATCGTGCTGCCGGCATCGACATTGATGTTCTGGCTCGGCGAAGCGCCCGCGCGCGCGCTCAAGAACCGGGCTTCGATCGGTCCCGAGCCGACCCGCGAAGAAAAGCGGGCACTCGTCTTTCGCAAGATCAGCTACGGGAGATTGACGCTCATTGCCGGGCTGGCGCTCTACTGGCCGATAGCAAGTCCGCAGCATAACTACCTACGACATCGGGAGGACCCGTGGAACTTGATTTCCGCGCTAGCCTTGCTGGTCGTAGTCGCACACGCCTTCCGAAAGTGGCGCTTCGAACGGCGGCATCCAGAATTCCGCTAAGCTGCGCGGCCTCGAGCCGACCGCGAAGCTAATGGCAGGAATGGGTCGAAAGCAGACATTACGACTTGCGGCAGTTCATTGCAGCGTCAGCGCGGCTCCATCGTCCCAAAGATCGGGTAGCCGACGAAGAATTTGGGGTTCCGCATGATCACGTGCGAACAGGCGGCATACCCCCGCAATTGAAAGGAAGGAACGTCGCCCAGCTGTCGGCCGAGATCGACGCGCAGTTGAGCAGCCCGACAGCCCAAACTCATCGTACAGGTCCGCAACGCGTCGAGGGAGGCGGTCCTTTGCCAGCAGTTCACTGGAAACGCATGACGCAGCTCATTCAGGAAATCGACCCTTGGTCAGCGATGTTCGCAGCTAATATCTGTAAAGGGTCGAGGACAGGCGTCCGGCGAAAGTCCGCAAGGGGTGGAACCCGGCTGCGCCGAGGATGCCGCTCTCGGCTGTGGAGTATCAGGTCTAAGAACCAGTCGAAGCAGGGGAACGCCATCATGCACATTTTGAAGGTAACGATGGTTGCGGCGGCAATGGCTACGCCTACCCACGCCGGGTCGATGAGCCCACTTGCCCGTGAAACTGCGGTGTGGAATGCGGTCAAGGCAAAACGGATCGACGTCTTTGCCGCGTCGATGACGCCCGACTTCGTTGGTGTTTACGCGTGGGGGACGCACACTCGAGATCAGGAACTTAGCGTCGTGCGTCACCAAAGGTTGCGCAGCTTCGTCATCCGGAATTTCAAGTCGCACATGGTCGATGTTGATACGATGTTGGTGACCTACACGGCCGATGTGCGGGGCACAGATGAAGGCCAGAGTTTTTCAGGGCGCTATTGGAACACCTCTTTATGGCATCGCGCAGGAGGAAAGTGGCTGACCGTTTATCATGGTGAAGCAAAGACCAAATGACTTTGACTCGCCGCAGGGCAGCCATCCAATCTCGGCAATCCGGTGAAAAACGGAGGCTCCACTGCGTCTCCAAGCTGAGTCGCGGCTCTGTGCGTCAGCGCTTGTTGTCCGCTTTAATCTCGGCATCGGAAAGCCTTAGGAAACGCGCCGCATTGTTGTAGAGGATGTCCCGCTTCTGCGACTTGCTGAGGAAGGGCGCATCTTCGATTGACCGGA
>Ga0068857_100002501_pt1 | contig 15035 bp, 8 predicted proteins | sample KBSCornC72_FD_66591 | JGI IMG/M metagenome (GOLD analysis project Ga0068857, IMG submission 66591) | Corn rhizosphere microbial communities from Kellogg Biological Station, Michigan, USA - KBS Corn C7-2 | ecosystem: Host-associated > Plants > Roots > Rhizosphere > Soil ...
CCTGCACCTCCGGCGGATACGTCGAGATGTCCACGCTCGCCTTGAGCCGCACGCGCGCGCCCATCGGCATGTAGCTCGTGCTCGTCTGCGAGCTCGCCCAGTGACGCGCCGGTGCGAGATACGCCTTGCGCGTTGTCGGGCACGTGAACCGCAACGCGTGGGTGATCGCGCCCTTCGTGACCGCCTCGTCATACCGGACGAGGCCGGGGAAGATCGGCAGGCCGGCCGCATCGGCTGATGTCCACCCCGCGGGGCGCAGCGTGTTCGAGCTCAGGTCCCAGGTCGCGCCCGAGCCCGCGTGCCAGCTGGTACCGCCGTTCAGCGGATGCGCATCGAACAACTCGTACAGCCGCCACGCCGTCGTGTCCACCACGATCACGTGGCGGTCTCCCGTCGCGCTAGGCCCGCCCTCGATCGGGGCGTTCGCGGGAATGGGGTAGGGGCCCGGATCGCTCTCATCAGCGTAGTCGAACGAAACCGCCACTTTGGCCTGCGCTCCGCTCACGAGAATGTACGGGATGCCGTTTGGCGCGCCGTCCCAGACCGTGCCAAAGTCTGGATGCACGCGCTTCGTCGCGCCGCCACAACTGTTGATCAGCGTCGTGGAGTTGGGATCGACCGGCTCGGCCGAGATGTCCGTGTTCCACGCGTTGTCGGCGGGAAAGACGGTTCGCGCGCCAGTGGAGCCTCCGCCACTTGTGCCACCCCCGCCCCCACCTCCACCGCCTTTCTTGGCGTCGGCCGTGATGTCCGGTCCGAGGGTCGAGTCGCCTGCGCAGGCGATGCCTAACGCTAAGAGACCTCCCATCGCTGCGATGACGGCTTCGCGACGCATCGGGCTACTCCGTTCCAGAGGTGGCTCGGTCCGCCCACGATAACAACGACCCGCGGTGGCGCGGTGGGGCGCGCCGCACTCACGCTACGCGGCAGGCGTTGCGTCCGGCCGGTGCATCAGATCACGCGAGCCGGAGCCGTCCGGAACTGGGACGTCCTGTCCCGCTCCGCGACGATGCCGTCGCCTTGCCGCGACTCGCCGCCCGAGCGCAACGCATTGCGGAGGTTGCAGTTGCTGGAATTGTGACGCGTGGCACCACCCGTGCCTTCCGGCTGTTCATGCTCAACGACTTTCGCTTCGCGCTCCGTACGCTGCGCCGACGCCCGACGTTCACCGCGGCCGTGGTCCTCACGCTCGCGCTCGGCATTGGTACGAGCAGCGCCGTGTTCAGCATTCTCGACGCGGCGCTGCTTCGTCCGCTGCCGTTCACCAACCCATCTCGCCTCACGATGCTCTGGGGTGTCGCGGGGCCCGAGCGCGACATTCGCGGCGCGTCGTATCCGGAGATCGTCGACTGGCGCACGATGAACCACTCGTTCTCCGATGTCGCCGCCTACGACGAGATCTCCCTCAACCTCGGCACTGGCGACGGGCCGCGGCGCGTCGAGGCGGAGATGGTCTCGGCGAGCTACTTCGGCATCCTCGGCGTTTCTGCCGCCCGCGGCAGAGCGTTCACCGCGGACGACGATCGCGTGCCTGATGCCGCGCCGGTTGCCGTCATCAGCGACGCACTGTGGACGACGCAGTTCGCGTCCGATCCTGGTATCGTCGGGCGGGCGATCACGCTCAACGATCGCCCGTTCACCATCGTCGGTGTCATGCGCGACGGCTTTCACGGCGTCTCGTTCGACACCGACGTGTGGGTGCCAATGATGATGATCTCGCTCACGTCGTCGAAGAGCACACTCGAGTCGCGGGGCACGCGATGGCTGGCAGCGATTGGTCGCCTTCGCCCTGGCGCCGATCTGCAGAGCGCCCAGCGCGACGTCGATGCCGTCGCCCGCCAGCTCTCCGCGGCGCACCCCGAGACCAACCGCGACCGTGGTGTCCGCCTCTTCACGCTGCAGGACTCCGCGTTAGGTGCGACCCGGCAGCTCCTCGTCGCGATGTTCGCCGCGGTGCTGCTGTTCCTGCTCATCGCCTGTGCGAACGTCGTCAACCTGCAGCTGGTTCGCGCGACGTCCCGTCGCCGCGAGATCGCGTTACGCATTGCCGTCGGCGCCGACGCCGCCCGGCTCGTTCGTCAGTTGCTGGCCGAGGGGCTGACGCTCGCCGGGGTGGGCGCGATCGGAGGGGTGGCGCTGGCTGGGTGGGGACTCGGCGCGTTGTTGCCACTGCTGCCCGACGGCGCGCTGCCTCGATACGTCGATCCATCGCTCGATTGGCGAGTCGCGCTGTTCGCCAGCGCGCTCACCGTCGTGTGTGGCGTCATCTTCGGGCTGGCGCCGGCGCTGGCCGTCCGCCGCGTGACCGTCGCCGACTCGCTCAAGACCGGTTCACGATCCGCCGCCGACGGAATCGCCAGTGTGCGGCGGATCGGAGCACAACAGCTGCTCGTCGTGAGCGAAGTCGCGCTGGCGCTCGTGCTGCTCGTCGCGGGCGGACTCATGGTCCGCAGCCTGCGACGGCAGTTGGATGTCGAGCCGGGGTTTCGCGCCGCCGGCGTCGTGACGGCGGAGCTGGCGCTCCCGCGTGGGCGGTACACTGCGCCTGCCCGCGTCCGGTTCGTGAACGAGCTGCTCGCCCGCGTCCGCGCGCTGCCACAGATCCAGAGCGCTGCCGTGGGGACGGACATCCCGTTAGGCGGCAACTCGAGCGCGGGTGAGATGTTCGTCGACGGCGTCACACCCGAGCCGGTTCGGTCGTACCGCCATCGCGTGACGCCGGATTACTTCGCGACGCTCGGCATCCCGCTGCTGCGTGGCCGCGAGTTCACCGTGGCTGACCGTGATAGCGCGCAGGACGTCGCCGTGATCAGTGCCGCCACGGCCCGGCGCTTCTGGCCGGGCGTCGATCCGGTCGGCCGGCGGTTCCGATTCGGCGACGCCTCGGGAACGGAGGTCACGGTGATCGGCGTCGTCGAAACGGCGCGCTATCGCGACCTCACGACGGACCTGACCGCACCGTCCAGTGAACCCGACATCTTCTACTCCTTTGCGCAGCTGAGCGATGTCGATCTCTCGCTCGTCGTCCGGACGAGTGGTGATGTCGCGTCGGCGATGGCCGGCGTGCAGCGCGAGGTGAACGCGATCGACCCGGGCATTCCATTGTATCGTGTGACGCGGATGTCGGAGCTTCTCGCGCGGCAGACCGCGACGGCTCGATTCGGGTCGACGGTGCTCGGCAGCTTCAGCGCCGTCGCCATGCTCCTGGCGGCGATCGGGATTTATGGTGTTCTGGCGTTCGTGATCGGCCTGAGCCGGCGTGAGATCGCCATTCGCCTCGCGCTCGGCGCAACACGCGGGCGAGTCATCCGACTCATCGTCCGCCAGGGGATGACGCTCGTCGCCTTCGGCATTGCGATCGGTCTGGTGGTCGCGTACTACGCGACGACGGTGCTCTCGACGCAGTTGTTCGGCGTTACGGCAACCGATCCCCTCACGTTCGCGGCGGTGCCGCTGGTGCTCGCGGCCACTGCACTCGCCGCGAGCTATCTACCGTCGCGGGCCGCCGCCCGCATCGACCCACAACAGGCGCTCAAATCGGACTGATGACCACGTTAGGCGGCACCCCGACGCTCATTGGCCTGCCGTACGACGCGAGCTCGTCGTATCAGCGCGGCCCGGCCGACGCGCCCGCTGCCATTCGCGAAGCATTGTGGAGCCCCAGCGCGAACACCTGGAGCGAGCTCGGGATCAATATCGGCGCCGACGGGGCGATCACCGATGCTGGTGATCTGGAGCTCGGCCGATGCTCGCCGGCGGATGCGCGTCGGGCGATCGAGCATGGGATCGCCAGGCTACTCACTGTGGGCGCGCGACCCATTTCTCTTGGTGGCGACCATTCCGTGACCTATCCGGTGCTCCGTGCTGTTCGACGCCACGCGCCGAGCCTGACCATTCTTCACATCGATGCGCATCCCGACTTGTATGATGAGTTCGAGGGAGACCGGTACTCCCACGCGTGTCCGTTCGCCCGAATCATGGAAGAGCAGCTCGCAGACCGGCTGGTGCAGGTAGGGATTCGCACGATGACGGCGCATCAGCGCGCGCAGGCGCGTCGGTTCGGAGTGGAGGTCATCGAGATGCGGAACATTCAGGGCGACCTGCGTGTCCCGTTGTCTGCGCCGGTCTACGTTTCCATCGATGTCGACGCGCTGGACCCGGCGTTCGTGCCAGGAGTTTCGCATCGCGAACCCGGCGGCCTGTCGGTGCGGCAACTCCTGTCCCTGCTGCACGGCATCGAGGAGCCGATAGTCGCGGGGGACGTTGTGGAGCTGAACCCGCGGAATGACGCAACAGGTCTCTCGGCCATGGTTGCCGGCAAGGTTGTCCGCGAGCTGATCGGTGTGATGCTGAGGTAAGGTTTACGGGCCGGAGAGGCCTCGCGACATTTGGCCTTCGCTGGTAATCGGTCATCCCCGCCATACACGGTTCGTCACTCGGCACTCCGCACCGGTCCGTACCGTACCTTAGGATGATTGCCAGTTCCACTTGCTCGGCGCATGCACCTTGCACGATACTGGTTGTAGCAAGGCTTCCAGTTCAGCCGCCCGGATCGGGACGCTCTGTAACGGGCATCAGTGCTACGGGAGGAGGCTTCTATGCTTCGCCTCTTGCTCGAGTCAAACACGAAGCGCTTTCAGTTCAGTCAAGGCGCTCTCGTCAGCCTCGTCACTCATTCGCTTCTCATCGGTGCCTCGGTTCTCGCCACGCGAGAGGGGCCCGCGCCGGCCATTGAGGCCTCCCAGGAGAAGGTCACCTTTCTCGTCCCCATGAATCACACGAACACGCCTCCGCCGCGCGAGGAGAGCGTGGAGTTCCTCCGTGAGGGCGAGAAGGCGGGGAATGGCGGGCTAGAGGACAAGGTCGTCGACAAGACAGCCACGACGCAGGCACCGGTCCTCGGGAAAGGGACCGAGGAAGGCAGGCCCGAGGAGACTGCGCTGCCGGAGGTGCCGAATGCGGTGTTCGACACCATCGCGACCGCGGTAGACGTCGATTCGACGGTCACGCGGTTTGCCGATAGCGCGGCTCCGGTCTATCCCGCCAAGCTGCTCGAGCTGAAGGTCGAGGGCGGGGCCTACGTCCAGTTCGTCGTCGACACCATGGGAATGGTGGATACAACCTCATTCCGCGTGATCAGCGCGACGCACGCGGAGTTCGCGCAGTCCGTCCGCGAAGCGCTTCCGGGCATGCGATTCCACCCGGCGATCCTGCGGTCGAAAAAGGTCGCGCAGTTGGTGGAGCAGCCCTTCATGTTCAAGATCGTCATGCCTGCTCCGACGACTGCCGCGGTCAAGCCAGTGAACGCGACGAAACCGAATAACTGAAGGGGACGTCGCCCGTCCCCGGTCCTAGACACCAACGCTCGCTCGCACCGCGGCAAAGCGCGGATGGCCGTGGAGTGACGCGTACACAGGCCGCACCCCGAGCAGCACCAGCTCCGGCTCGCGCGCTTTCGCTGCGCGCTCGATTGCCGCGACGGCCGCGTCCACGTTGCCCAAGGCAGCGTGAACCTGTGCGATCAACGAGTGCGGTACGTGGCGACGCGCCGCGATCGTTTCGAGCTCTGCCTCGAGTGCTCGCGCGCGATCGACTTCCCCCCCACGCGCGTACGCCTGCGCGAGTCCGGCGGTCATCTCGGGCGTGCCTCCGGACTTGTCGATCGCAGTGAGGAATGCGTCAATCGCTCTGGCTGTGTCACCCATGTCGCGAAGCACACCGCCGAGGAAGTAGTACGTCATGGGGAACGACGGATCGAGCTCCAATGCGCGCCGGAGCGCCCGCACTGCACCGGCACTGTCCCCGGCAAGGTGGTAGACCACACCCACGCTCGTGGCGATCGCCATCGACAGCGGATCGAGGGACCGTGCGCGATCGACCGCCGCTCGGGCTTCGTCGAACCGCGCTTGCGGCAGCAGGTGATACATCGCGCGCCACTGCCACGCTGTCGGTGACCGCGGGCTGAGCGCGACCGCGCGCCGAAACGTCTCTCCGGCTTGCTTCCAATCCCAATCGTATAGCGAAAGGACGGCGCCGTATGTCGCATGACCTTCGCCGAGCGACGGGTCGAGCGAGAGCGCTTTCTGGATGGCGTCGCGAGCCGGAGGAAACACGCTTGCCGCCGGCTTCGCCCCATACACGCCGAGCAGCAGGAGTGCGTCGGCCAGTCCCGCGTAGGCGAGCGGATAATCGGGTTGTTCGCTCGCTGCGGCGATGAAGTGATCGGTCGCCAGAAGCAGCTCGGTCTCGGTGCGTTTGTTGAGGGCGTACCGCCCGCGCAGATAATGCTCATATGCCGCGCCCGCGACGGCCTCTCGCGTCCACGGCCCCGAGTCGCGCAACAAGGTTGCTGAGAGCGCGTCGGCAATCGCCAACGCGATCTCGTCCTGGATCGTGAAGGCGTCGTCGAACGGGCGATCGAATCGTTCAGCCCAGATCGGGAATCCCGTGCCCGCATCGACGAGCTGGGTCGCGACACGCACGCGATTGCCCGACCTCCGAACGCTTCCGTCCAGCACGTTGGTGACGCCGAGTTGGCGGGCAACGTCCTGCACGTTCGGGCGACGCTCCTTGAAGGCGAAGGAAGACGCGCGCGCCGCAACGCGAATCGTTCTGAGGCGACTCAAGGTGCTGATGATCTCCTCGGTGATGCCGTCCGAGAGAAACTCGTTCTCAGCGTCCGAGCTGAGGTTCGCGAATGGCAGGACCGCCACTGACGGAAGCGCCGGGTCGGTCACGACGCCAAGCGTCGTCGTCGTGACGGAACCCGTGGACGTCGCGCTCACCGCGGCGGGGCGCGCGCTCGCGGCCGATCGTTCGATCGTGTTGGTCCCGCCGGTGAGCGAGCGTGCGAACGCCGTGGCTCCAGCAGGTCGATCTGCGGGATCGAGCGCGAGTGCCGCTGCAAGCGCCTCGTCTACCGCGTCCGGAATTCCCGCCACTCGGCTGGACAGCCTCGGCGCGACCTCGATGAAGCGCTTCGAGATCAAGCCCTGAATCGTCGTCGCGGAAAATGGCAATGTGCCACTGACCATCTCGAAGAGGACGATGGCGAGTGAGTAGACGTCGCTGCGACCATCGATCTCCCCGTCGCCAACTGCCTGTTCGGGGCTCATGTATGCCGGAGTACCAACTACTACTCCGCCGGTCGTCGTGGTTCCGCTCGGGCCCTCGGTCGCCCGCTTCAGCGCGCGGGCAATGCCGAAGTCCGCGACCATTGCGTGCCCGTGCAGCAGCAGAATGTTCTCGGGCTTGATGTCGCGATGGACGATGCCGGCCGCGTGGGCGTACTCGAGCGCGTCGGCAACTTCGGTCACGAGCGCGATCGCTTCGTTGAGCGAAGAACGCTCTCCGCGGTCGAGCCGCGCCCGGAGTGACTCCCCGTCGATGAAAGGCATCACGTAAAAGGAACAGCCATCCGCACTTCCGGAGTCCAGCAGGGGGACGATGTTCGGATGCGTTAGGCGGGCGGCGACGCGAATCTCGCGCAGAAATCGCTCTGCGCCGACGGTCGCAGACAGCTCCTGGTGAAGGACCTTGATCGCGACCCGCCGATCGTGCTTGACGTCCGCCGCCAGGTACACCGTCGCGCTTCCACCACTCCCGAGCACCCGCTCGAGATGATAGTCGGGTGCAAGGGATGGCCGCAGAGATTCCATGAAGAGTGGCAACGGTGGAGGCGACGAGCAGTATGATACGACAAGTCGCGCACTGAGTCAGGCGCGAGCATCGAAGGCGCGGGTTGGGAGGCGAGGCGGCGCCGTTTCTCTGGCGTCCGTCGGATCCGGACATTACACTCGCTGGGCCTTTCCGAATCCTCCCAAACACCAGGACTCGACGTGGCCCACCGGAAGAGCCCAAACCGCATCGCCAAAGAACGGCGAGTTCGACATCTCGAGGCCGTTCCACCGACTGCCCATGTTGGCGCCGCGGCCGCACCTGTACGGATCGGACGCCTGAACGTCGCCAAGCTCGAGGCGGACATCGCGGGACACGTCGTGCTTCCCAACGATCCGCAGTACAACGCCGATCGACAGGAGTCGAATCCGGCGTTCCAGGCGTATCCGCAGATCATCGTCTACTGCGCGGTGGAAACCGACGTCGTCAAATGCGTGAATGCCGCGCGCGACGCCGGGATGTGGGTCGCGGTTCGATCCGGCGGACACAGTACGGCGGGCTACTCGGTGAATAGCGGCATGGTCATCGACGTGAGTACGCTGAGCTACGTCGTGCTGGATGAATCGCGGGGGATCGTCACCGCGGGGGTCGGCACCGACTTCGATCATTTCAACATGGCGCTCGATGGCACCGGCTGGCATGTGCCCACCGGCGCGTGTGGCAATGTGTGTGTCGGCGGGTTCGTGCAGGGCGGCGGCTACGGGTATACATCGAGAGCGTTCGGGATCCAAAGCGACTGCGTGCTCTCGTTCCGCGTTGTCCTCGCGAACGGCAGCGTCGTGAACGCGAGCGAGATCGACCACCCGGATCTTTTCTGGGCGCTGCGCGGCGGAACAGGCGGCAACTTTGGCGTCGTCACGCAGGTGACGTATCGCGCGGTGCGCCTCGCGTCGGTGTGGGCGTGGGCCATCTCGTGGGACGCGGAGCACGCGGCCGAAGCGCTCGCGCTGCTCCAGAGCGGATACACGAGCACGTGTCCCCACGACGCCCTCGGGTACATGATGAACCTGGGGTTCTACAAGGATCGCCCGGTGTACATGGTCCAGGGCATGTACTGCGGGCCGAGGGACGCGGGTCACGCAGCGCTGCGACCACTGTTGGACATTCCGAGCGCCAAGCTGCTCGTCGACAAGACAGGCACGTATCCCCAGATGAACAACTATCTGGAGAACGAGCCGTACCCGCTGCCCTACGACATGCCTGACTCGCCTCCGTCCGAAACGAAGGCCAGCTATTACATTGGCCGGCAGCTGTCACGGGCAGAGTGGCAATCGATTGTCGACTACTTCAACACGGCGAAGAATCACTGGACGATGGTGTACACGGAGCCGTACGGTGGCGCGATCAATCGCTATCCGGTGGGCGCGTCCGCCTTCGTGCATCGCAGCGTCGATCTCAACCTCGTGATCGACACGGTGTGGATCGAGGAACCTGATCACGTTGCGGCCGTCGAGTGGCTTCGCGGCTTCAAACGCGTGCTCGCCCCCATGGTCACCGGCGCGGTCTATCAGAACTATCCTGATGCGTCGCTCTCGGATTATCGCATGGCGTACTGGGGCAACGCGACGTTCGAGCGCCTGCTCACGATCAAGCGGCGGTACGACCCCGACAATTTCTTCGTCTATGCGCAGAGCATTCAGCCGCGCGTCGCCGACGCCGCGCTAGCCGACCAGCACCCCGCGTCGCATTCCGTGCCGGCTGGCACGCCGGGCTGACGTTCCGCGTTAGGCGGCTGGCGAATAGGGAATCTGTAGCGCGCCCTGCACATAGCACGCGAGCGCGTCGCAGTCCCAGCCGCCCATCCAGAAGTCCACGCGCCAATCGGCTTCGGGCGTTGCTTGCAGAGAGCCGTCGAGGGCGTTGGTGGGATCGTGAATGGTCGCGTTACCACCCAGCATGTCGAACCCGAAGCGCTCGATGATCTGTCGGATGCCGATGCGGCGGTCGTTCGGATTCGCGATCGCGAAATCGAGTTGGACGATCCGTCCCTTGAGCTGCGCGACCATGGGAGAATGTGGGTTGCTCCGCTCGAGCGCTTCGAGATCGGTGCGCAACGCCGCGCGCCGATCGACGGCGGCTTGAAAGAAGTCCCAGATCCCTGTGGCGGTGCCCACGGTTTGCGGCTCGAACGCCATTCCGGTGGCGCCTTTCGTGGTGAGCACGTCTTCGCTCACTTGCCAGGCGTCGAGCTTGGGATGCTTCGGGTCGAGAGGGATCGCGCGGCGAATGCTGACGAGAGGCGTGTCGTCGCTTCCGCGGGATCGGCTCGTTATGGCCACGTCGAACGGGACGATCGGCTCGTAGCCCGGGAGCGTCAACGTCCAGTTGCGATTCTCGAGCATCGGGTCGCTCAGGAGGTCGAACTTCGCGTTCACCAACGACTCGATCACCTGCGGGCCGTTAGGCGTTGTCTTCGTTGCGGACGTTACCCACACACCGATCGGCGGGCCGTGTGAGCGCGGCGGCGAGGCGGGTGATTCGTGAAAGTAGATCACGCGGTTGAGATCCGGCTCGTCACCGAACGCGAAGGTGTAGCCGCTGACGCCGCGCCGCTCGTCGTACGGATCCGGATCCGTCGGCTGCCGGATCATGCACCATCCGGAAAACTCCAGTATGAGATTGGGCGGCGGCGTCATGGTGCCGGTTTCCCCGTCTTGCGGTTGACTGCGAGGTTCATCCGAGAACGCCAGAGAATCTGGTAGACCTGCGTGATGCGGTCCGCCTGCGCGGCGAGCCAGGCTGGCGCGTCCCGTTTGGCGGCGAGCTGTGACAGCGCGTGAGCCTGCTCGATCGCTTGCGAGTAATCCTGCGTGATCAGCTCGAACGCCGCGCGATGGTGCGGAAGAAAATCAATGTCCGAGGGAAGAACGAAGCTCGGTCCCGCGAGCATGGACGGGTCGCCGTTCTCGAACGCCGGCATGTACGTCAGACATTCCGCCAACGGTCGAATCACCGTCGTCATCATCGGAAAGAACGCCGCGCGCTCGAGTGCGTAGATATCGTCAGGCGTCTCGTCGGTCGCCGCGAAGTAGCGCGACAGCATGACCGTGAGCGTCTCGTAGCACATGTCGAACAGCGCCATGGCGCGGGCGGTCACCGGGTGTGTCACCCGGTTCGGTCCGGTGCCAGCGGCCGTCGGATTGGACAGCACTGGCCGCGCGGGCTGGAACGCAGGATCGCCGTGCGTGGTGAGCGCTACGAGGATATCGAGAAAGATCCCGAAGTGGCTCTCCTTGCCCCCCTCGAGCCGTGACCCCTCACCCTCTTCCTTCAATTGTTTGATCGCCGCGACGGCGGTCTCGCGGTTCGTGATGGCGGTGAGGTTCACGTTGTACAGCGGCGCGCCGGCGATCGAGATACCACGGATGGTGAGCGGCATCAACGAGTCGTTCACGAACTGCGCGTCGTGCGGCCCGATGAAGAGATGACCCTCCGGGATGGTCGAGACGAGGTGCTCGATCTCGTCGTACAGCTTCGCGATGAGGTCGAACTGTTTCGGTGAGAAATGTGGGTCGTTCCCACCGAGAACACGCCAGCCCTCCGAATTCCTCGGTAATCCCTGCGGCATCTCGAGCAAGGCGAAGGACCGAATTGCTCGAACCGAAAACGGCTCGAGCGACAGGTCGAGCGTGTCGCCCTCGTATTCAACCGTGAAGGGAAAATTGCGACGCCGCAGCACCGGAGCTTCGCCGATAGCGCTCAAGAGGTTGAGCACGATTCCGAGGTGCTCCATCTCTTCTCGCGCCACGACCATCATGTGCGCGCGCCACTGCCGCATCGTCTCGAGCTGCATGAGCGTCACGCCGCCCTCCGCGACAGTCGACTTCATCGTCGATGACGCGAACAGGTACATACACATCGCCGCGTGCTCCAACTCCGCCGCCTGGGCCAGCAGCAGGGCGAGACGCTTTCGCTTGGCGACATCCGCCGGGCGGACGACCGATACTGAATCAGTCATGTCGCGAGCGCGCGCGCCTCGTCCCGATCGATGGCCGCCTCGTACAGCGTCGCGCCGGTGCGTTTCGCCATCTCACGCGCGAGCTGAACACGCGACCCTACCGATGCGTGATTCTTTCCGAGCCGGCGGCGCGCAATCTCGGCGCCGAGGCGATGTGAGTCGGGCGCAGCCCAGATCTCACCTGTCGCGTCCATCGTCGACACGACTTGCCAGTACGTCTCCTCTGCCTCGTCGAGCCTTCCCGCGATGAGGAGCGCTTCGGCGAGGCGCGTCAACATGAACGGCTTCATGAGCTCGGCGCCCGTCATGTGCCAGATACCGAGTCCCTGGCGGATCAGCGCGATCCCCGGCTCCACGTCACCTAACGCGGCCTGCGCGCACCCGGACCAGACGAAGCCCTGCGCCAACCAGTTCGGGAACCCGAGCTCCTGGGACTCGGCGATCTGACGCGCGCTCACCTGTGCGAGAGCTTCGTAATCGCCGAAGATGATGTGCGCCACACAGAGCCCGGTGAGCACCCACAAGCGAGAGAACGCGTGATTCCCGGCTTCCGCATCGGCCAGCGATCGCTCGGCAACTGCCTTCGCGCCTTCGCGATCGCCGCGGACCGCGTGAATGAGAAGCTGATGGGCCATCGCCGATGGGCCAGCGAGCTTGCTATACAGGAACGCGTGGTGCGCATGCCGAGCGGGATCGAATATCTCAGCCGCCTGGCCGAGGAATCGCGACGCCTCATCGAACTTGCCCATGTAGAGCGAGCATGTGCCGCGATCGTGCGCAGCCTCCAGAATGAGCTCCGGATCACCCGAGCGTTCGGCGATGCCGTAGTTCTCGTGCGCGAGCGTATAGGCATGTGCGAACTCGCCACGCACGAGGTAATACGACAAGATCCCGCTGAGCGTCGGGAACAGCTCGGGTGGCTGACCGAGTGACTTGGCGAGGTCGTATGCGCGCCGGTATGCGGCGCCGACGTCTTCGTTCGCCCACCCGCGCGTGAGCACCATGGGCACCGCGAGGTGCGCGACCATCTGGAGCTCGCGAACCGGATCCTTTTTCGGAAGGCGCTCGATCGCCTTCATCCCGTTGGTGAGATGCTGTAGCGCTTCCAGATAGGCCGACGTGCGCAACGCCCGTTGTCCGGAACGAAGCCACCAGTCGATCTCCTTGTCGACCACCCCGGCGCGGGAGTAGTGCTGCGCGATGATCTCAGGCTCGGTCTCGGCCACTTCTCCCTCGAGCACGCCGGCGATTGCACGGTGGTAGACCACGCGACGCGAACGAAGCAGCGACTCGTAGGCTGTGTGCTGCACGAGCGCGTGCTTGAAGACGAATCGATTGGAATCGCTCTCGACATCCGCCTGCACGAGAGTGGACGCAACGAGGCGCTCGAGTGCCTCGTCGAGTGACGGATGCGAGAGACCGGAAACCTGCTGGAGCAGCTCGCGGCGAAACTCTCGGCCGATGCATGCGGCGACCTGCGCGATACGCTTTATATCGCCCAGGCGGTCGAGTCGCGCGAGAAGTGAATCGTGGAGCGTTGCCGGGATCGCTGCGTCGACGCTGCCGTCATCTCGCGTGGCGTTGCCGAGCCCTGACTCCACCACGGTCGACGTGAGCTCTTCAACGAACAGCGGCACGCCGTCGGTTCGAGCAACGATCTGCTCGACCATGTCCTTCGACACCGCGCCCGCCTCGGCAAGGGACTGAACGAGCTCGCGGCAGCTCTCCGGCTCGAGGCGACTCAATTCGATGACCGGCGAGCTCTCTCCGAGCGCCCAGGTGGGCGTCGTCTCCGGCCGGTAGCAGAGCAGCACCATGAGCGGGAGCGAGGCGATCTCCGAGAGCAGTCGCGTGAACAGCTCCGTCGAGCTGGGGTCGATCCAATGCAGGTCTTCGACCGTCAGCAACGTCGGACCGAGTCGCGCCTGATGTTTGATCCGCCCAATCAACGAGTTGATGACGATCTCCTTCTCCTGGATCGGCTCGAGTCGCGGAACGGGCACGCCGTCAGGAATCGGGACCTGTAGCAGCTTTGCAAGTACGGGCAGCGCTACATCCGATGAGAGACCGCTGGTCGCACAGAGCGACGCGAGCTTCGCCCAGCGGGCAGCCGCATCGTCGTCACGCAGGATGCCCGCGCTCGACTCGAGATGGCGGATGATCGGGTAAAACGCGCTCGCCCCGTGATACGCCGAACAGTCGAAGCGGAGCTCCGAAGCACCGTCGTCGCGTGCGTAATCGCGAAGCCAATGCGCGAGCCGCGACTTGCCCATGCCGGCTTCGGAGACGAGATGCACGACGCGCGCGCTGCCGTGCGTGGCCTCGTGCCATGCGTTGGTCAAGGTCTCGCGTTCCCGCTCGCGTCCAACGAATGGTGAAAGCCGGCTACCACGCAGCGCACGAAATCGCTCGACGTCCGAACTTTCGCGATCGACGCGGTACGCGCGCACCGGCCGGCTGAACCCCTTGAGATCCATCTCGCCGAGATCAGCGACCTCGAACAATCCGCCGATCATGCGTCGCGTTGCGGCCGAGATGACGATCGAGTTGACGTCGGCAACGCCCTGCAACCGCGCCGCGAGGTTGGGGGTCTCGCCGATCACCGGTCGCTCCACCGAGTCCTGATTGTACAGCACGTCGCCGACGACGACCCGTCCGGTCGCCACGCCGATTCGCGTCGCAATCGGCTCGGGGAGCGACGGGCTGAGCGCCTTTACCCCAGCCACGATCGCGATCGCCGCGCGCACCGCACGCTCAGCGTCATTCTCGCGCGCCTCGGGCCAACCGAAATACGCGACCGCACCGTCGCCGAGGTGCTGGGCGACGTAGCCGCCATACGCGTCGACCGCTGCGGCGACGGCCTGCTGATAAGAACGCACCACCTCGCGAAGGTCTTCCGGGTCGAGCCGGGCCGAAAGCGCCGTCGAGCCCACCATGTCGGCAAACACGACGGTGATCTGCCGGCGCTCCGCGACATCCTCCGCGACCGCCGGACGCGCGCTGGCGCCGCCGCGAAGAGCTGCCTGAAGGCGGAGGACGCGTTTGCGGTCCCCCATGGACAAGCCAAGCTCACGGAGGTCAGCCTCAGTGAGATCCTTCAGGTCTTCGACCCTCAGGCCGTTGTCGACGAACAGCTGGGTCAGATTGCCGAGCGCGTGCTGTTCGAGAAGCGCGCGGAGCGCGCTGGCACTTTCGGCGGGTGTGACGATGGAATCCTTGCGCGGTGGCTGGGCCGCCGTCATCGGCGCGGTAGGAGGGAAGTGGTGGAGGGACTATGCAGCCCGAACAATGGAGTTGCAAGATGAGCGACTCCCCGGCTCGCCCTTCCCAAATTTTGTCGAACGGTTTCCGGGCGTCGCGTGTCTATCCCTCCGAAGCAAATGCCGAGAGTCGCGATTCT
>Ga0068857_100002502_pt1 | contig 15031 bp, 11 predicted proteins | sample KBSCornC72_FD_66591 | JGI IMG/M metagenome (GOLD analysis project Ga0068857, IMG submission 66591) | Corn rhizosphere microbial communities from Kellogg Biological Station, Michigan, USA - KBS Corn C7-2 | ecosystem: Host-associated > Plants > Roots > Rhizosphere > Soil ...
GTTACACCACTATCGCTGGCAGCCACCAATGGCAGCGCAGCTATGATCGATCTGCTTCTCAAGGCCAAAGCCGATCCCAACGCCGCATTGCCGGGCGGGGAAACTCCTCTGATGACGGCGGCGCGAACCGGCAAAGTGGACGCGCTCAAATCTCTGCTGGCCAGCGGAGCGGAGGTGAAGGCGAAAGACGAGGAGCGCGGCCAAACCGCCCTGATGTGGGCCGCTGCGGAGGGCAATACGGCGGCTGTCGAGATGTTGATTGAACACGGCGCTGACATTCATGCGGTGTCCAAGGGCGGGTTTACAGCGCTGCTATTCGCCGTGCGCGAAGGCAAGCCGGAGGTCGTCCGCACGCTGTTGAAAGCCGGGGCAGACGTCAATGAAACCCTGCAGAAGCCCTCGAGACAGGCCGGGACAAGCGCCATGGTTCTGGCGGTAGCCAATGCTCATTTCGAACTTGCGGCCATGCTGCTGGACGCCGGCGCCGATCCTAATGCGGCTGAGCAGGGATGGACGGCGCTGCATACCATTACCTGGATCCGCCAGCCCGGATATGCCAGCAACGACCCTGCTCCCCAGGGATCCGGAAGCATGAGCAGCATCGAATTTGTAAAAAAGATCGCGGCAAAAGGCGCGAATCTGAACGCCAGAATGACGCGGCGCACCAACGCCGGGCTCAGCAGTCTGAATTATATCGGTGCTACGCCATTTCTAATGGCCGCCAGAACTGGCGACGCCGAATTGATGCGGCTGCTGGCGAAACTGGGCGCCGACCCGTTAATTCCCAACGCGGATAATACGACACCGCTGATGGTGGCGGCGGGAGTGGGCACACGCTCCCCCGGTGAAGACGCCGGTACCGAGCCCGAAGTGCTGGAAGCCGTTAAGGTAGCCCTCGAACTCGGCAACGATATCAATGCGGTTGACAAGAACGGTGAGACGGCGATGCACGGCGCAGCTTATAAACAGGTGCCCTCTGTCGCCCAATACCTGTTGGATCATGGCGCCAAGATTGAGATCTTTAATCGCAAGAACGTCCATGGCTGGACGCCATTAAGAATTGCGGATGGCGTGCACCGGGGAATGAATCTGCGCAGTTCTCCGGAGACTGCGGCGGTCCTCCGCAAGGCCATGAACGCCGCCGGGGTTTCAACCGTGGTGGACCCCGAAGAAGTTATCAGCGGCGCCACAAAATAGCGAATCCTTTAAGTTCTTGGACAAAGGGAGGAATGCTGCGTGAAGAATCGGATTTGCACATTCTGCAGTATCAGCCTGGCTCTCATACTGGCTGCGACTGCTAGCGCCGCGACTTGCGAAAACCTCACTGCGCTGGCGCTGCCCAATACCACCATCACTTCAGCTCAGTCCACCAATTCGCCCGGTTCTGCTGGTGGCAGTCAGGTTCTTCCCGCCTTCTGCCGCGTCGCCGCAACGATCCGGCCAACTAGCGACTCGAATATCCGGATCGAAGTGTGGCTGCCGATGGAGGGCTGGAACGGCAATCTGCTAGCGAATGGAAATGGCGGCTGGTCGGGCTCCATCAATTCCCAGACTTTGGCTGCAGGGCTTCTGCGCGGCTACGCCTCCGCCATGAGCGATCTGGGTCACGAAGGCTCCAGCGCCAGCTTCGCGCTGGGACATCCCGAGAAACTCGTCGATTACGGTTACCGCGGAGCACATGAACTGGCGGTGGCCGCCAAAGCCATCACCGCGAGTTATTACGGACATGGGCCGAAGTTTTCCTATTGGAGCGGTTGCTCCGCCGGAGGTCGCTCAGCTTTGATGGAAGCCCAGCGCTTCCCCGCCGATTTCGACGGCATCATTGCAGGCGACCCCGGTCTCGACTGGACAGGGCGGGCAATCCAGTCGGTATGGGTAGCGCAAGCTGCACATAAGAGCGAAGAATCCTATATTCCGCCAGACAAATATCCTCTGATCCATGAGGCTGTGCTCCAGGCATGCGATGCACGCGACGGCGTGAGAGACGGGGTTCTGGAAGATCCGACACGCTGCAACTTCGATCCGGGGGAACTCCGGTGCCAAGGTCCGGATAACCTCAAGTGTCTGACCGCGCCGCAGGTGGAAACGGCGCGCGCGATTTACACAACAGTGGTAAATCGGCGCACCAAGAAGCCTGTTGCCCCCGCCTTTGAGCGCGGGAGCGAGCTAGGCTGGGCAACCATGGCGGGTCCGAGACCATTCGGCATCGGGGCTGAGTTCTTTAAATATGTGGTGTTTCAGGATCCTTCCTGGGATTATAAGACATTCAATTTCGACAGCGACCTGGCACGTACCGCGGAGGCTGAAAAAGGACTGCTGAATGCGACGAACCCCAACCTCAGCGGGTTCATGGATCGAGGCGGCAAACTGATCCAGTATCACGGGTGGAGCGATCCGCAAATCGCCCCGTCGAGCAGCGTCGAATACTATAAGAACGTCCTGGAGACCTCAGGAGGAGCTGCGAAAGTGCAAAAATCGTACCGGTTGTTCATGGTGCCCGGCATGGCGCACTGCCGGGGAGGGGATGGCACTTCCAGCTTTGACATGTTAAGCGCGCTGCAACAGTGGGTGGAAAATGGCAAAGCGCCCGACCGGATCGATGCGTCCCGCGTCCGGAACGGCATCACCGACCGTACGCGCCCACTCTGCCCCTATCCGCAGTTGGCAGTGTACACAGGCACGGGCAGCACCGACCAAGCCTCGAACTTCTCCTGCAAATTGCCCTAACCGTGTCCCTCTCCGGATGCCGTCATCCACGGTCCGTCGAATGTCGAGCGCAGGCTGCCGCCGGATCGCAAGAGCACTGGGAATCGAAACGGCGACTGCAATGCTTAGTGATTGCTTCACCTCGCTGGGGTGAGAACTGGAAGCGCTTAACGCGAGACAATATCCATTACGCTCCATATTACGCGTGCAACTCGGCAGTTCTGCATCCACAGCCAGTTGAGTGCGCTAGAATCGCATAACAGTCCATGCCCCTGACTCCCGGAACCCGCTTCGGATCGTACGAAATCCTCGGACGCCCACTTGAACAGCAAAGATACAAAATGGATCGCTATGGCATTACCGGCCTGCTGAGCCGCATCCCATCGCCGCGAAAACCAGCACGCCCGACGCATGGGGACATGTGTTCCTCGGAATGTAAGACTTAAGAGTAGCGTGCAGATGCCCAACGTTGGCCTATTTATACCCTGTTACGTCGACCAGCTTTATCCCCAGGTTGGAATCGCGACCTTACGCGTGCTGCGCCGGCTCGGGCTTGACGTCGAGTTCCCACGGGAGCAGACTTGCTGCGGCCAGCCCATGGCGAACTCCGGTTGCGACGCTGCCGCGCGTCCCCTGGCCGAACGTTTCCTCGAGATCTTCGGCAGGTACGACCATGTCGTTTCCCCCTCCGGCAGCTGCGTCTCCATGGTGCGCAACCACTACAATCACTGGCTTCAAGGCAAACCTCGCTTCGAACATCTTCGCAGCCATACCTTCGAGCTTTGTGAGTACCTCACCGACATCGCCAAAGTCGTCAAAGTGGATGGCGAGTTCCCCTTCAAAGTCGGACTCCAGATGAGCTGCCACGGCTTGCGTGAACTTCGCCTCGCGCGCTCCTCCGAACGGATGGTCGCTCCATTTAATAAGGTGCGCCAGCTTCTTTCCCAATTGCGCGGCATTGAAATCGTAGAGTTGTCCCGGCCCGATGAGTGCTGCGGTTTTGGCGGCACCTTCGCGGTGGGAGAAGAAGCCGTCTCCTGCCTCATGGGCCGCGACCGTATCCAGGACCACGTCCATGCCGGCGCCGAAGTCATCGCCGGATTCGATATGTCTTGCCTGATGCATCTGGACGGCCTGATCCGCCGGGCCCATCAACCGCAACGCGTTATGCACGTTGCCGAAATCCTCGAGAAAGCAAAGCTCTCATCATGACCGGCCACGCCGAAAACGCCGCCTCCTTTGTCGCCGACGAAGACCGCGCGCATTGGCACGACCAGTCGCTGTGGTTTGTGCGAGCCAAGCGCGACCGGCAGGCTTCCGGCATTCCCGAATGGGAAGCCCTTCGTGAAGCCGCTTCGGCCATTAAGACTCATACTCTCTCGCGCCTCGCCGATTACCTCGAGGAGTTTGAGCGCAAGGCCACCGCGAATGGCATTCAGGTCCATTGGGCTCGCGACGCCGCCGAACACAACGCCATCGTTCATCAGATCCTGGCGAGCCACGGTGTCACACGGCTCGTAAAGTCGAAGTCGATGCTCACCGAAGAGTGCCATCTCAATCCTTACCTCGAGGCCCGCGGCATTGAGGTAACCGACACCGACCTCGGCGAACGCATAGTGCAACTTCGCAAGGAACCGCCCAGTCACATCGTCATGCCGGCAATTCATTTGAAACGGGAAGAGATCGGCGAACTCTTCCACGTCGAACTCGGCACCGACAAAGGAGCATCGGACCCCAAGTACCTCACTGAAGCCGCCCGCAGCCACCTCCGCAGCAAGTTCCTAGGCGCCCAGGCCGGACTCACCGGCGTCAACTTCGCCATTGCCGAGACCGGAGGAGTCGTTGTCTGCACCAATGAAGGCAATGCGGATATGGGCGCAAGCCTTCCTCCCCTCCATATTGCCTGCATGGGTATCGAGAAACTGATCCCGCGCGCCGCGGACCTCTCCGTATTCCTCCGCCTGCTGGCGCGCAGCGGCACCGGCCAGCCTATCACCGCGTACACTTCTCACTTCAACGGGCCGCTCCGCGGCGGCGAGATGCACGTGGTCATTGTCGATAACGGCCGCAGCCGTATCCTGGGACAGGAGGCTTTCCGCCGTTCGCTCGGCTGTATCCGCTGCGGTGCTTGCATGAATACATGTCCCGTCTACCGGCGGAGCGGCGGCTATAGTTACGGCTACACCGTCCCTGGTCCCATCGGCTCCATCCTCGCGCCGCAACGCGATCCCCGGAAATACGCATCGCTGCCGTTTGCGTCCAGCCTCTGCGGCTCATGCACCGACGTTTGCCCCGTGAAAATCGACCTGCATCATCAGTTGTTGGCCTTCCGTAAGGTGTTAGTCGACCTCAAAGCCGTACCGCTGCAGAAGCGTCTCAGCATGGCGGTGATGGGCGTCGTCTTGTCGCATCCGTTGCTCTACCGCATAGGCGGAGGTCTGATGCGCGCCATCGTTCCACGTCTTCCGCGCAGCCTGATTTACGGACCCTGGAATCCCTGGGGCATCCAGCGCGAGCTTCCACCCATGCCCAAGCAAAGTTTCCGCGATCTTATCCAGAAGGAACCCTCATGAGCAGCCGCAACGCGATTCTGGCGGCCCTCCGCCAGAACCCTGCACCTTCTGCATCGCTCCCTGGCCCGATGGCCGGAATTCGCTATGCCGACCCGATCGGACAATTTGAGGAGACATTGACCGGAGCAGGAGGCAAGCTCGTCCGCGCCGCCGCGCAACAAAACCTCGCATTCGAGCTAGCCAATATCGATGTCTACGCAAGCGCGGCGAAGGTCGCGTCTCTCGTACCCGGCATCCCCTCCAGGAACGTTGAGTTGAATGCAATCCAGGATCCGCACGACCTTGAAGGCATCGACGTAGCCGTTATTCCAGGCAAGTTCGGAGTGGCCGAAAACGCCGCCGTGTGGATTCCCGGCGAAACTCTGACTCCCCACCGGGCCATCTTCGTCATCGCGCAGCATTTGATTTTAATCGTTCCGGCGGACCAAATCGTGGACAATCTCCACCAGGCTTACGAACGAATTCAATGGAGCCCGAAGACTTTTGGCATTTTCATCTCCGGCCCCTCCAAGACCGCCGACATAGAGCAGTCCCTGGTCATCGGGGCTCACGGAGCGCGCAGTTGCACAGTGATCCTGGTGTGAATAATTCAATTTCCTCAAGCTCACGAGAAGGAACATTTCTGCGAACAAATTGCACCGGCCTGGAATGATCTCGTGGATTCAACTCACACGGTTGCGCTTGTTACTAAATATCCGTGAGGTGCGCAATTTCCCCAGTGCTATCGCCGAGCTTTTCCGTCCGCACGCCCATCCGATCGAGCAGCGTCAGCCAGAGGTTGGTCTGGGGCGTGTCGTTGTTCGGGTAAACAATGTGCCGGCCCGGTTTTAGACTGCCATCCCCGCGGCCCAGTAGCACGCAAGGCAGGTCGTAATGCAGGTGCTGGTTGGGGTCGCTCATGCTGCTTCCATAAACCACCATCGAATGATCCAGCAGAGTTCCGTCGCCCTCCTGAATCGATTTAAGCTTTTTCACCAGGTAGGCGAACTGTTCCATATGATGACATTCGATTTTGGTGGCCTTTTCGATCAATTCCGCTCTGCCCCGGTGGTGCGTCAGGGGATGATGCGCATCGGCGAAGCCGAGTTCGGGGTAGGATCGTGTACTGGCCTCTTTGGCGTAAAGTAAGGTTGCTACTCGGGTGACGTCCGCCTGCAATGCCACCGTGAGCAAATCGTTATTGAGCGTTGCATGCTCGACAAAGCTCGTCGGGACGCCCGTCGGTTTTTCCGTTTCCGGCGTCAACTCGCGGTTTTCGTCTTCCACGCGCGCGATTCGCTGCTCAATCTCCCGCAGCGAAGTAAGATATTCATCGATCTTGCGGCGATCCGGCGCGCCCAAGGTCGCCACCAACCGTTGAGTGTCCTCGGTGATGAAATCCAGCATGCTCTTGCGGTTCTGTTTGAGGCGTTCCCGCACCTGCGGATCGGGATCGGTGTCCAGCGTACCGTACAGCCGCTCGAACACCGACCGCGGATTCGTCTCGGGAGGCACCGGCGTTGTGGCGTTCCGGAAAGACATGTTGTTCATGTAGGCGCAGCTATAACCTCCATCGCAGGCGCCCACCGCGCGCGTGGCCTCGCAGCCCAGTTCCAGGGATGGCAAACGCGTCTGGGATCTCATCGCCTGGGCAGCTATTTGATCCACGGAAATACCCAATTCGATGGCAGCCAGGTCGCTCACTCTCTTGGGTGCGATTCCGGTCAGGTAGGTCGCGCTGGCGCGGGCGTGGTCGCCGCCGGTGCCTTCGCCGTTGCGGTGATGCAATCCGGTGAGCACCAGCATATCGTCGCGGAACGGTTCGAGCGGCTTGAGAATGCGCGTGATTTCGAAATTCTTACCCACGCCGGTGGGCGTCCAGTCTCTCATCATCATGCCGTTCGGCACATAACCGAAGATCAGCCGCACAGGAGTTTTTCGATCCGCTGGAGCCGCGAATGCGGGAACCATCGCATCCAGCCAGGGGAGCGCCACAGCCGTACCCAGGCCTCTCAGGAACGTTCGCCTGGGAAGACACTTGCGCGTCGCGATCATTTTGCCATCCCTTCCCGCTGCATCTGAAATGGAGCGCTGTCGACAATTCCCAGCAATAGGCTGGAAAACTTGTAATCGTCCGCAGCCATGCGGGCAACAATCTGTTTTACTGCCGGCTGATCGGAGCGGTCCAGGCCCCGGCCCAGGGCATACGTCAGCAACTTCTCGGCCAAGCCCTCCGCAAAGGTGTCCTTCTGCTGCCGCAGGATGACCTTCAGCTCGTCCGCCCCGCGGAACGCTTTGCCATCCGGAAGCACGCCCGACGGGTCAATCGGGAACTTGCCGTCCAGAGTCCGCCATGCTCCCACGGCGTCGAAGTTTTCAAAACCGAAGCCGAGCGGGTCCATCCGAGCATGGCAGGAGGCGCATACGGCGTTCTTCCGATGCTGTTCCAATTGCTGGCGGAGCGATGCCGAGGAACCGACGGCGTCTTCGTCCAGGCTAGGCACGTTTGCAGGAGGCGGAGGCGGCGGCGAGTTCAATATGTTGTCGAGAATCCATTTCCCGCGCAGCACCGGCGAGGTGCGATTTCCATACGACGAGACTTCAAGAACACTGGCCTGCGTGAGAATTCCGCTGCGTCCGGTACCCGCCAGATCCACTTTCCGGAACTCCGATCCTCTGACCCCGGAAATCCCGTAATGCCGCGCCAGCCGCTCATTCAAGAACGAGTACGGCCCGTCAATGAAATCCAGAATACTGCGGTCATCCCGCATCACGTACTGAAAGAACAATTGTGTTTCTTTGAGCATGGACGCACGCAGATACTCATCGAAATCCGGGAAACGCTCGCGGTCCGGTTGCGCCGATTCGAGGCGCCGGATCTCCAGCCATTGGCCCGCGAAGTTCTCTACCAGCGCCCACGACTTAGGGTCAGCCAGCATGCGCCGCACTTGCGCATTGAGCACCTCCGGATTGCGCAGCGTCCCTTTTTCGGCGGCTCGCAATAACTGCTCGTCCGGCATGCTGCTCCACAGAAAGTACGACAACTTCGACGCCAGCGCGTACTGTCCCGCCGATGCTCCTTGCGAGTTCGGCGGGGCGTCTTCTATCCGGAACAGGAAGTTGGGCGATGCCAGCATGGTCGCAATTGCCAGCGAGATCCCCTCCTCGAAGGAACCTCCTCGCCTCTGTGCCCCATCCGAGATCGCCACGAGGCGGTCAACCTTTTCCGGACTCACCGGACCCCGGAATGCCCGGTACGCCAGATCGCCGACTATCTTGCGCTGACATGACGGTTGGTGATGGCCGTCGAAGTGACCGCAGGTGTAAATCTTCCGCAAACTCTCCGGCGAAGGCCCTCCCTTAAACTCATAAGGTCCGGTGATATCCACTTCGTGCACGGACAGGCCATTGAACCTCGGGGTGCGCGACGCCGCTTCCTTGGCGCTTTGGATGGCCTCGTTCCTCCGGGCGATTCGTTCCGGCGTCGTCGGGTTGGCATTTCCGTCATTTGGGTCATCCAGTGCCTTGAGCGCCGCCGCCAGGCACTGAGGGCCTCCTGCTGGACCAAGCTTGCAAGGGTCAAAGGGCCGCTTGGATGGATTCGGTCCTCCGAACAATGCAGGCAATCCATCGAACTGATTCGGAAATGCCGCTACCAACTCATGCTGGCCGGCCGCGATCCTCAAGCGAACGTCCCAGTGATCGGGTCTTCGCTCGAAACCCGACTGTTCCACATCCACGTCAACCGGAAAGGTTTTAACCAGCTTGCCATCCAGCCAAAAAGTCATTTGTCCGGGTTCCGACCCAGTCGGCCGAAAGCCCGCGCCCGCGATTCGGATCAGGTATTCTCCGTCCGCTGGAAAACTATGCGTCACGTGAAACGACCCGGGCTGGGACAGCCCCGTGACGTCATAGTTTGTCATGGAGTAGTAGGCGGGGAAGGGGACTAGCGTGCGATTGGTCGTCTCCATCCGGCGCGGCAATGGAGGCAGGTAAACCGTGGTCAAGGTCTTCAGGTTGGGTCCGAATACCGCCATGCGGGCGATCCGCTCTGCGGTTGCGATGTACTTCTCCATCAGCAGAGGGGACACCGAGAGCGCTTGCGCAATATTGTCGAACCCGTATGCCGAATCATCCTGTGGAAAGTCATCGGCCGGCCGGACATCCACTCCCAGCAGATCGCGCACTGTATTGTTATATTCGACGCGATTCAGCCGCCGAGCCATGACGCGCCGGGAACCGGTTTGGGCCTGACGGTCCAGATCCTTTGCAATCCATTCCGTGACCGACTTCAATTCCTCCGCATTCGGACGCGGCAACCCTTTAGGCGGCATTTCGCCCGCCTGCAATCTCTTCAGGATCTTTTTCGATTCGTCTTGGTCCCGGGAAAGCAAAGCGGCGCTGGTATAAACCTCCAGATTCAGCCCTCCGGTGTTCAACTTCGGATTGTGGCAGGCGTAGCAGTTCTTGGCAAAAAATGGCCGGACCGACCTGAGAAAGGTGTCGTCGGCAGGCGACCCTTGTCCGGGCGCAGATGTCACGGCCAATGCGAGCATGACAATTGCGGCGGCTGTCCCGGCGGCAAACTTCGCGGCCCGAAACAAGTTACGTCGGATCAAGGACATTCCGAAAATCAGTTTACACCCACCGGCCCGGGCTGGGAATGGGTCCGACCTTGAGCGGATTCAGTCGGGCAATGGAAACCAGTCCATGCATCCAAAATTGGTGGGATGCATCCAATTCAGCATGAACGCCATGGAGCGCACTTATACAGAACTGCTGAACGAATACCGGGTAGCTCTGGGTTTGTGGTCTGAAGTGCGCGCCCATTATTCGCCGGATGAACCGGAGGTCGCAGCGGCGACAAGTCATCTGGAAGCAATCGAGCAGGAACTCGCGTCCTTCAGCCAGCCGGCTCTAGCGGCATGATCAGTCAATTGCCGAGCGAGAGGCCCGACGAACATCGCCCTACGCCTTTGCGAACGCAGCTTTTACTCGCTCAGCTGTGAAGGGCACGGTGCGCAGTCTGACGCCCGTGGCATCAAAAATGGCGTTGGCCAACGCGGCGGCAACGGGAGCGCTGGATGCCTCGCCGGCTCCGTAGGACGGTTGCTCCGGCCGGTCGATCAGCGCAACCTGCACGGCGGGCACTTCAGGAAAACTCAGGAGCGGATAGCTGGCCCAGTCGACGCTGGTAACGCGCGCTTTGTCGAACGTTACTTCCTCGTGAAGCGTCCGGCTCAGCGTCTGCAGGATATTTCCCTCTACCTGATTGCGCAAGCCATCCGGATTCACCACCAGACCGCAATCGTGCGCGCACACCACGCGGCGCACCGCGATCTTACCAGTCGCCTTGTTCACCGCCACAGTGATGCCGAGCGCTACATAGTTCTCGGCTTGTTTGTAGCGCACGTAGGCCATTCCGCGCCCGACCAGAACATTGCCCTCGGCGGCATAGGGATTGGGCGACGGGCGCGTCTGCCAATCCATCATCCCGCTGGCCCGCTTAAGAACCTCGACGGCACGCGGGTCGGTGAGTCCCCGCAGGCGGAAGGCAACGGGATCCATCCCGGCAGCCGCGGCCAGCTCATCGGCGAAGCTTTCCACGGCGAAGATATTGGCGATCTTCCCGGGCGCCCGGAGATTTGAAAGCCGCAGCGGCGTGTCCTTCAAGTGATGCGATACCACGCGCAGGTTGGGAACCGGGTACGGCGGATCGAGATTCAAGGTCATCAAGCCGGCGCCCTGGCCGTGCGTCTGTGACATGCCAGCCGACTCGGGTCCGAGCAGCGCCCGGCTTCCCTGTGGGCCGTCCGGGATCCACATCTGCGTTTCCCACGCCGAGATGTTGCCGTTCGCATCCAATCCGCCACGTAACTCGTGAAGCTGCGCCGGGCCTTTCGGATCCCAGCCATGCTCATCCTGCCGCATCCACTGCACGCGCACCGGTTGCCCCACGGCGCGCGATAAGAGCAGCGCGTCGGCGGCGGCGTCATCGGCCCCGTTGGTGCCGTAGGAGCCCGAACCATCCAGATACACTACGCGCATTTTGTCCAGAGGGATGCCGAATACTCTGGCTAGATTGGCGCGGAGGCCGTACGGATTCTGAGCAGCGCTCCAGATGGTCGTGCCGGACTCCTTCGCGTCCGCTACCGCGCATGAAGGGCTCAGCGACGCATGGCTTTGGAAGGGCCAGTAGTACGTCGCGGTCAATTGCTTCGCGGCCGAAGACAAAGCCCCGTTGAAATCGCCCCGGTTGGCGAGCGCTTGATCGCGATCCACCGGAGCCTGCCGCACCCAATGGCTGAGGTCTTTGCTGCCGGGAAGGACCTGCGAGTCGCTCCAGGTAGCCTTGATCTCCTTCGCCGCGCGCACCGCCGCCCATTCGTCCTTCGCCACCACGCCCAGAAAACTTTCGATCCGGATTACGCGAACACCGGGCAGAGCGCGAATCGAATTTTCGTCGACCGAGAGGAGTTTCGCGCCAACAGCCGGCGGCCGAACCACACGGCCGTGCAACATGCCCGGCAGCGTGTGGTCCTGCAGCCATGGATGCTTGGCGGTACACTTGCCGGGGACATCGGCGCGCAGGATCGGCTTGCCGACTATGGTGTAAGTGGAGGGGTTCTTTAGCGGCGCGCTGGCGTTTACCTTGACCCCCAGACGTTTTCCTGCGACCAGCGACGCTACGGTGACTCGCTGTCCGTTCGAGTGAATGACATCTCCGCCGGTGATGGTAAGCTGCGTTGCGGGCTGGTTCAGTTGCTTCGCCCCCAGATCGAGCAGCGCCTGGCGCGCGGTGGCTGCCGCGCGGCGGATATCGGCCGCGCCGCGGGGAATGCCGGAACTTCCGCCGGTTCCGCCGTGATCCGGTGTAAGCGCGGTATCGCCTTCGATCACGGTGAAGCGCTCGACCGGTATACCGAGTTCTTCGGCCGCGGTCTGGCGATAAGCGGTGGCGAGTCCAGTGCCGACATCCACTTTGCTGGTGTAGATGGTGACCGATCCATCGGCGTGGACGGCGATGAAGCTATCCACGTCGGCAGGATTCAGAGGTTTAGATGCATCGCTGCTGGACTGTCCCAGTGCGAAGCGCACAACCAGCGCGCCTGCGGCCATTTTCAGGATTCCGCGGCGGGATAGAGAAGTCATCTCCATGGCCATGACCTTCTAAACCTTCGCGGCGCGCATCACCGCGCTCAGGATTCGAGTGTGCGTTCCGCAGCGGCAGAGATTGCCGGCGAGTCCCTGTTTGACTTGTTCCACAGTAGGATGTGGCGTCTGGGTGAGAACGGCGCTCGCGGACATGATCATGCCGTTGGTGCAATAGCCGCACTGCGCGGCCTGCTCGGCGATGAAAGCGGCTTGGAGGGCGCTGGGTTTTTCCGGTGTTCCCAGGCCTTCGAGAGTCGTGACAGAGCGGCCCGCGAGCTGTTTGATGGGCGTGACGCATGAGCGCACGGCCTTGCCGTCGACCAGCACGGTGCAGGCGCCGCACTGGCCGAGCCCGCAACCGAACTTTGCGCCGTGCAGCGCGAGCGTATTGCGGAGAACGTAGAGAAGAGGCTGTTCCGGATCCCAGGAATCGACCGTGACCGGGCCTCCGTTGACGCGAAATTTGTACTGCGGCATAGCATCATTATCTGCCAATCACACATGGGGTGGGAGCGTTTGGGTGCTTTTCGCTCTTGACAAAGGTTTCCCGGTGGGTTACTTTTCTATGTAAAGGACTTTGCAGTACAAAGTAACCGGCATGAATGACTTGAATCGGGCGCTCGGAGATATCAGCAGTATACGCCAGCAGATCGCCCGCAGCACGGAATTTCGTGGCTACGGTCCAGCGACTCTGGCTGCCACCGGTATTTTCGCGATCGCGGCTGCCGCGGCGCAGGCCCGGTGGCTGCCGGATCCGCAGAATCAAATCGCTTCTTATCTATCTGTCTGGATCGTGACGGCCATTGTGTCCGCTGCCCTAATCGGCGTGCAAACCGTCACCCGCGCACACCGGATGCATTCTGGCATCGCGAATGAAATGATCTACATGGCGGTCGAGCAATTTTTGCCGGCGGCCGGCGCCGGAGCGCTCCTTACACTTGTGCTAGTGCAGTCCGCTCCCTCGGCATTGTGGATGCTTCCGGGGCTGTGGCAGATCATCTTTAGTCTGGGCATATTTTCGTCGTGCCGTTTCCTGCCACGGGCCATGGTCGCAGCAGGCATGTGGTATCTGCTTACGGGACTGACGTGCCTCGCGCTCGGCGATAGCCGGGCATTTTCTCCCTGGACCATGGGAGTCGTGTTCGGCACGGGGCAATTCCTGGCCGCCGGGATCTTGTTCTTTAGCGCTTCGGAGGGCCGCCATGAAAGCTAAGAAATCAAGCGAAGGGCGTTTCGCCTATGAAGGCCTGAACCGAGTGATTCACGAGCGAGCGCGACTCAGTGTAATGACTTCTTTGATCGGCAATCCCAAGGGATTGACGTTTAATGACCTTAAGCAACTCTGTGCGCTAACGGATGGCAACCTCAGCCGGCATCTGCGGGTGCTTGAGAGAGGAAAGATGGTGGAAATCGTAAAGGGGCATGACCAGAATCGGTCCCAGACCGTATGCCGCATCACATTTGCCGGACGGGCGCGATATCTCGAATACCTCTCGACATTGGAGCAGGTGGTTCGTGATGCAGCGCGGGGAGCTTCGGACAAAGCTGCATCCCCGTTATTACGAGGCCTCGCTGCATTCAAGGCCTGATTTTTTTGGAATTCTCACTTTGCAGTGCAAAGTGAAGTACTGGACACGGAGGAATTCAGTGGGCGAGTCAATTTTGCAATCGAGTTTTCAAACCAGGTCAAGATCAATGGGCGTGAAACTCATCGTGGTCTGCGCCCTGGCGCTGCTGGTGACCATTCCCGCGCTCTATGTTGGAGGTCTGGTGGAAGACAGGACCAAGCGAGCGGCGGAAGTCGTCAAGGAAATCAGCCGTCATGTAGGCGGTCAGCAGACTTTTCTGGGACCAACGCTTGCAATCCCCTACAATATTCCACCGCAATTTGAGCACGACGTCGCCAGGCACGGCATCTATGTTGTGTTTCCAGCGCGAGCGTCGGGCGCGGTTAGAACCGTAACGGAAGAGAGGCACCGTTCGCTATTCAAGGTTCCCGTGTTCCAGGCGGACTTGAACCTAGATTCGGCATTCGATCTTACCGGGGTCCCCGGAGCGGCACCTCAGGGCGCCGAACTCGACTGGAGCCGGGCCGAGATCGTGGTCGGAGTGAGCGATGCGCGAGGAGCTCTGGCGGACGCCACGTTGACCATGGCAGAAAAGACTTTGACACTCGTCCCAGCGGAAGTCGGACAGAACATCTCCATTGGCGAAGATCAGAACCAGCGCATCAAGCTGACCCTCCTCGGCGCGAAGGCTGGAAATATTGCGAAACCGAATGCGCAATTCGCAGTGGCATCGGTACTGCGATTCTCAGGCGCTCAACGCATTGCATTACTGGCCTATGGCAAGACCACCCACTTGGCAGCGAAGGGGGGCTGGCCGAGCCCAGGGTTTGATGGAGGATTTCTGCCGATTAGCAGGTCCGTGTCCAGTAATGGTTTCACCGCTGAATGGGCAGTTCCCTTTATTGCCAGAGGCACGCGAGCTGAAGGACCGATCGAGTCGATTGGCGGGCTCGATACAACTGCTCTCGGGGTTTCATTTATTGAGGTTGCAGATCCCTACCAGTCAGTCAACCGAAGCCTCAAGTACGTGCTCCTCTTTCTAGGACTGAT
>Ga0068857_100002506_pt1 | contig 15025 bp, 18 predicted proteins | sample KBSCornC72_FD_66591 | JGI IMG/M metagenome (GOLD analysis project Ga0068857, IMG submission 66591) | Corn rhizosphere microbial communities from Kellogg Biological Station, Michigan, USA - KBS Corn C7-2 | ecosystem: Host-associated > Plants > Roots > Rhizosphere > Soil ...
GAGAAGCTGGCTTGAGGTGATGTGCCTTCAGATGTGGAAAGTTCCGCTGCGCACTACTTGAAATCTACTGGTGGAGGTTCGGGTTCGGCGCTGCCGTCGGCGCGGGGATCGGAGCCAGCGAAGTTCACCTTCTTTGAAGAGTCGTGAAGGACGGCCTGGCCGCGTCCCATATTGCTTGAGTATTCGCGCTGGACTTGTAGCAAATGCTGCATCGACGTTAGCTTGTCGCGCACGTCGGGCGCGACCCGAGACTCGATGACCACGTTGCAGCCGCGCTGGGGATGGACGGTGAAGCGGGCGGCGTCGAGGGCGGCCTGCACGTTCATTCCGTAGTCCACGACATTGGAAACGAACTGGGCGTGTGCGACTGGTTGATTCGCTCCTCCCATAATGCCAAACCCTATGTGTTGATCGCCTTTTTCCATGAACGCCGGAATGATGGTGTGAAACGGGCGCTTGCGAGGCGCGAGTATGTTGGGCGATGCAGGATCGAGGGAGAAGAGTCCACCACGATTCTGAAGAACGAATCCCATGCCGCGGACAGTGATGCCCGAGCCGAACAGGGAGTAGTTGCTTTGAATGAGGGAGACGATGTTGCCATCGCGATCGACGGCGGTCAGGTAGGTGGTATCGCTGGTCGGCGGGTCTCCGTTCATCACGTCGCAGTTGGCTTTGGCGGGATCGATGAGTTTCGCGCGCTGACGCGCGTAATCTTTTGAGATCAATCCTTTCACTGGAACCTTCGCGACGCGAGGATCGGCGTTGTAACGGTCGAGATCCGCGTACGCCAACTTCATGGCTTCAATCTTCTTATGAAGCTCCGCCACACTGAGCGGGCCATCGGGAGACGCAGGAGTGAGCTCCATGATGTTGAGCATTTCGAGCGCGGCCATGCCTTGACCGTTGGGAGGCAATTCGTAGACGGTCCATCCGCGATAAGTGGTCGAGACGGGCTCAACCCATTCCGGCTGAAAGTCGGCGAGATCTGCGGCGGCCATGCTGCCGTTTAGCGCTTGCGAAGTGGCGAGAATGGCTTGCGCGATTTGTCCTTTGTAGAACGCGGTAGGGCCGGTGTCGGCGATGAGGCGAAGAGACTTCGCGAGGTCAGAGTTGCGAAAAATAGCGCCAAGCGCGGGCGGCTTGCCGTTGGGGAGATAGACGCGCTGGCCTTCAGGATCGTGCGCGAAAATCTCGGGCGCTTCTTCCCAATAGCTGGAAATCAGTTCGGGGATAGGATAGCCGTTCTGGGCGTAGAAGAGGGCGGGGGCAAAGAGATCTTTCCATGGGAGTTTTCCGAAGCGGTGGTGGAGGGCATTCCATCCGGCGACCGCTCCCGGCACGGTGACTGATTCGATGCCTTCGTGGGGCATCTTAGTGACGCCTTTCGATTTCAGGCGGTCGACGGTAAGCCCTTGCGGCGCCCAGCCGCTCGAGTTAAGTCCGTAGAGCTTTCCAGCCTTCGCGTCCCAATAAATGGCAAAGAGATCGCCACCGATACCGTTCATCATCGGTTCAGTGACGCCGAGGACCGCGTTGGCGGCGATCGCGGCGTCGATGGCAGAGCCTCCGCGAGCGAGGATCTGCGCGCCAGCCTGTGAAGCCTGAACGTGGCTGGTGGCAACGATGCCGTAGGTGGTGACGACCATGGAGCGTCCGTGAGATCGATCTTGCGCGAACATCAACGTAGGAAGGAGAAGGACGACAGCAACGAAGCTGCGCATAAAGGTGGACCTTTCGGGGAGGCGCAATTTTGCGGTGCAATGTTATGTGGTGTCAAGCGATGGTCGCGTAAGTGGTTGATAAGGCGCTAGATAGGCATTCTTGAAATTGGTTGTTTGCCGAAAGTGGAACGACTCCGGTAACTCCCCGAGAGCGCGAAGGGCCAGTAGCATGGGAGTGTGCAAGAGAGTGATCGCGCTGAAGGTTCGAGAAAAATTAGGAAGGGCCCAGCGAAATTTGTGAAGTGAAGGAGATCTTGATGTTCAGTAAGCAGTTGGTGAGGGGCATGATCCTGGCGGGCGTTTTGCTAGTTTCCGGCATGGCATTCGGTCAGAGAGCAGAAGTATTCGGAGGGTATCAATATCTACGGCTGAACACCGGGGTGCCGGGTGTGGACAGCATTAACCTGAATGGATGGAATGCATCGTTGAGCGGTTTCTTCAACGACTACCTTGGTGCGACGGCAGATTTCGGCGGCGCCTATGGATCGCCATTTTCGGTGAACACCAAGCTGCATACTTTCATGTTTGGCCCGGTAGTGCGGTTGCATAATCCCACACCGCTTGTGCCGTACGCGCACGTATTGTTTGGCGGCGCCCATGGATCCGTGGATGCGTTGGGAATTGGCGGATCGAGCACCGATTTTGCGTGGGCGGCGGGTGGCGGAGTTGACTTGAAGTTCGCACCGTTGCTCAGCTTCCGGCTCGCACAAATCGATTACATGCAGATTCGCGAGAGCGGAGAGTCAATAAACAACTTCCGCTATTCAGGTGGGATCGTGTTGCGGTTCTAGAATTTAGTGTTTGAAGTTTGCCCCGGCAGGTAAGTCCTGTCGGGGTTTTTTGTTGGGGGGGTCGCATAGATGGATGGAATGACATCGCGCGGGTTGAGCCTGACAAGGGCGAGAAGCGGGTTCCTCGTCAGTTCGTCCTTGGGCACTTCGTTCCTCGGAATGACAATCGATTAGTGGCGTGGCCAGAACATGGCGACGAGAAGAAATGCAGCCTGAGCAGTCGCGACTCCGATCCAGATACGCTGGCGGAAGCGCGAGCGACGCAGATCTCGACGAACGTCTCGCTCGAGAACGTTCACGAATTCAACTTCAACGGATTCACGCTTCGGAAGCGGCGGGCCCAGTTTCAATCCGGATAAGGAATTCGTCGTTTTGGGAGCATCCGGCAAAAAGACTTTGGGACCCTTGATAATTGTCGACCAATTCGCAAGCAGCAAGGTATGTGTGCCAAGCACGTCGGGTACAGGGTCGGACGTCAAAGTGATTGGTGCTTGACGTTCTGGCGCGACTGAGTCAGCAAGATTGCGCAGAAGCGAGGCCCACCACGGGTGACTCGTCATGTCGCTGACCAGTTCTCCCACATCGACCGGGCGCGACTCAAGCTCGAGCGGAGGCAGGGTCTCGGGCGACAGGACGTCACCGATGCTGCCAAACACGGTGCGGTACCACGGCATGTTCAAACGATCAGCGGGCAGCATGCCGAGAGTGATTGGGCGCGAGGTTAATTGGAGGGGTGGGAGCTTTTCAGGAGCGATGAGATCGCGAAAGTTGCCGAGCAGCGACCGCCACAGGGGTTTGTAGAAGCTCGGGGGCGGGAGCAAGGACAGTTCGGACATCGCTGTTTAGATTCTAACAAATGGTTGCGGGTTGGAAATTGTTTGTCGGGTAAGGCTGTGGCGCCACCTATATGCAATTTTGCTTGCCAAGAGGGTGGGGGCGAGGATATCCATTACGGACTTAATTTTCGCGCGCCATGTCGACGACTCCATCCACTGCTGTTCTAACGGTGACTGAAGCCGACTATCCCGCCGTATTTCAAATGGCTGACCGCGCATCCCTCATCGCCCAAAGGCGATACTTGCGATTGATGCAGGGGATTTTGTTTTCAACGGTGCTGGGCGCGGGACTCGGCGCGCTTGCGAGTTTAGCGGGGACGCACAAGAGTGTTCCCGCAGTGCTGAGTGCCGTGATGCTGGCGTTAGGAATGTTGCTTAACACGATCAAGACGTCACTCAAACTCGAGCGCGCGTGGTACCGCGATCGAGCGGTGGCTGAATCCACGAAGAGTATGAGTTGGCGCTACATGACTCGTGCGGACCCATATGGCGATGGGGCCGCCGCGGGTGAAGTCGATCACAAATTCCTGGCAGATTTGCGCTCGATTGTGAGAGATCCGGACCAGATGGCGGTGGGTTTTGGGCGCGAGGTTGTCGATCGTCCACAGATCTCAGAGCGTATGCGTCAAGTAAGGGACGCCGATGTAGTTACACGACTCCGGACGTATTTGAGCGAACGTATTGCCGACCAGAGGCGATGGTACAGCGAGAAAGCGCGAAGCAATGGGAGCGCAGGGAGCTGGTTTTCGTTGCTGGTGCTGTTGAGCCAGGCTGCGGCATTTGTTTGGGCGGCCATGATGATCGCTAATCCGGAGTGGAGAGTGAACCTGACTGGCTTGTTCGCGGCAATGGCAACAGCTTTCGTAGCGTGGCCACAGGTGAAACAGCACGAGTCGGTGGCGCAGTCGTATGCGATCGCGACCATGGACCTGGGATTGATCCAGGAACAAGGCGCCCGGATCGAGGGTGACGCGCAACTAGCTGCTTTTGTGGCCGATGCGGAGAACGCGATTTCGCGAGAGCACACACTGTGGGTGGCTCGGCGCGACAAGAGTTAAGCTGTTGCTTTTTTTAACGTTGCAGAAATATTCCAATCCAGCGGCAATTTGCAGTGCAAAAACTCTGCAATTCAGGCGCGAGACGAGGATTCTGCGGTAATTTTGCCGACGACGTTGGGCGTTTCTGCAACAAAACTGAGCTACAATAGCGTTCCGCCGGAGAGTGCGCAGGACATGAGCCTGCATGCCTTCCGGAAGTCCTTCCCCCAGGAGTGTGTCGGATGTACCGGTCGTTTTCCAATTCTGCTCCCAGTGGGAATCAATACCCAGATGTGGAATCTGCAGTCCGCGGATTAACTCTCGATTACTGCACCGCCTTCAACACCGGAAATTGCGATCAACTCGCGGCGATGTTTGCGCCGGAAGCGATTCTGATGCCTCCGATGCGCGAGCCTGCGTACGGCCGGAAAGCGATTGAGGGTGTGCTTCGCACTTATCGCGACGAGGGTTACGAAGATCTGCGCATGGAGACTACGCGCGTTGAATATGCGGGAGACTTGGCGATAGAGCTAGGTCGATACACAGCTGCGGTCCTGCGGTCTAACGGTACATCCGTGGCCGACCGCGGAAAATATATGCGAGCGTGGCGACGACTCGGCGTGTGGATGATCGTGGCACATTCGTGGAGCAGCAACCTTCCATCGATCGACAAATAATTGTTGGTGCAAAGTTGGTCACCGCGCACATGTACTCCGGAAGGGAATTGTTTGCCAGCGTGAGTGCGGGCAGAATCAGCGCAACAATGGTTACCTATCAATCGGCTACTGTTTTGGGACAATCCACGACTGACTCGCACACAACCACCCAAAAACTTCCGGACGCTTCGACATTTTGTCCAAACTGCTCGACGGAGTTGCGGGGCCATCGCTGCAAGATGGTGTGCAAGCGGTGTGGGTTTTATCTGAGTTGTTCTGACTTTTACTGATCGCCCTGAGTTCCTGACTTCCTGGAACAGAGAATAAGGCCGCCCTTGCGCTGCTGGCCTGCCAGACATAGGAGTCGCTGTGCGTCTACAATGACGCGGTGTCATCTTCGGTATTCGAATTAGAAATCATAAAACTTGAAGGAGAACAAGAATGCAACGCAAGGCCAGCGCAGTATGGAAAGGTGGACTCAAGGACGGAAAGGGAACGATCTCTTCCGCCAGTGGGATTTTGTCGAACACGCCGTACTCTTTTACGACACGTTTTGAAAACGCGCCCGGGACAAATCCTGAAGAACTGATCGCAGCGGCCCATGCGGGTTGCTTCACGATGGCGTTGTCAGCTCAATTGGGCGGCGCGAACCTGACCCCCGAGACTTTGAATACGAACGTGACGCTGACGATGGAAAAGCTGGATTCAGGATGGACGATTACTGCGAGCCACATTGATGTGACAGGCCGAGTTCCGGGCGCTGACGCAGCGACGTTTCAGAAATATGCCGAGGCGGCGGAGACGGGATGTCCAGTTTCGAAAGTGTTGAACGCAAAGATCACGATGACCGCGAAGCTGGAAGCGTAAGAGTCAGCTCAGCGAGACACGCCGAGTGGGCGTCGGCTCTGTTCGTCGACGCCTAATCGCTATTTCAATGGCCGCAGCAGTTCACGAATTTCGCGGTTGATGCGAGAGGCGGCTTCTGCCGCTTTGTCTGTCATCTCCACCCATTGACGTGCATCATCTTGCAATGCAGATTGGCGGACGAGATAGTTTGCTTGCACGATGGTCTCGAGAGAGTTGCTCAGGTCGTGCGTGAGAGCGCGGAGGCGTCGTGCGACAGTGGGAGGAACCGCTTGCGGATTCACTTCGCTGGGGGATGGCATGGACTGCTCCTGAAAGCTGTCTCGAGACTTCGCGACGTTTGCGGCGCACCAAGTTTGACACGCGGCCAAGCGTCTGTAGAATATTAACGAAGTCCTTCCAAAAAGATAGCTTCCAGGCTATCCGGTCACTTTAGCCGAAGTGGCGGAATTGGCAGACGCGCATGGTTCAGGTCCATGTACCCGCAAGGGTGTGGGGGTTCGAGTCCCTTCTTCGGCACCATTACTTTGTTATCTGGTAGTTAAGCGTACTGATACCTACACTGATACCTAATCGGTGGAGGCGTCGTCCGTGGCGAATCGTCAATGCAATCCCACTAAACGCGTGAATACCGCTCAGGGACTGCGTTTCTGTGCCGTAGTTCTCTCTGCCAATGGCCGCGTTAAGCCTGATGTCGTTCTGATAGGCGATAAAGAGGACAGGCACGCAGAGGGAGCCTACTACCTCGATTGGCGCGAAGGGTTACCTTGGCATTTAGTCGCCACGGCAGCGTCGGTCAACTTCTCCATTATTCTTAATGCCCACCGCACAGCATCATTGATTGTGGCCAGCACTCTGGAACTAGCTCTCGAACTGAGCTAGCTTTCTGGCCGCAAGGATTGAGGCCATGATTGCAATAATGCGCTTGCGGACCTTCGTCCACCCGGTGCTGTGTACCGGTCGTCAATGCGGCGAACAAGGGTCAATTTCCGTACGTTTTGCCCCGTCCACCCGTTTTTCGAGTAGTTGGTGAAATCGCCTGATTACGTCAGGTTGACCAAAGCTGCTAGCCTGAATACCCTCACCAGACTAGAATTGCCGCATGTTTCGTACGCTCCGCTTCATAGGGCTTGTGATAGCCCACACGGTAGCCGCAACTATCGGGACCGGCGTTGTAGAACATGCAATCTGGAGAGTGGTTCCGACGCACTCGATTGTCGGCGTGCTCTGGAAGGAATGTATTTTGAGCACAATTTGTGCAAGTTTGATTGGGTTTGGCATGTGGAGAACATGGCGGACTTCGTCGACAAAGTGGGCGTGGGTTCTTCCCGCAGTATGGTTCGCGTTCGGGTTCCTAGCCACACATGGCAACGTTTGGGGTGGCCTCTTCGGCGTTCATTCCGGTAGCGTCCTCGACCCGCCGGACACCAGAACCTTTTTCACGTTTACAGCACCGCTGCTTCGCGGCACCTTCTATTCTGTTGGTGCACACATTTCGTCGCTTTTGTACTCAGAGCCGATTACTTCCACTCAGTGAAATAGTTGATCGGACGATTGGTGAAACATCGCCATATCACTCATTGACCCGGCCCACTGGGCCAGTTTTGGACAAAATGGGCGAACAGACGGCGCAAGCTTGTGATAACGCCTGATTTCGTCAACAACGCTCTGATACCCTTAAAACGTGACCGGTTCACCATCACTGGCCAGCGATTTAGCTGAACTTGCTCGATTGCTTCGCAAGTATGGTCACGATGGGCAGGCGACAGTCGCGGAGGAAATATTCACCACGATAGAAACGCCCTATCCCGATTACAAACGCTTGGCAGGAGTCGATATGTGGGGCGGCTCGGGCGCGGTTTGGGAAGTAAGTCTCACATCCCCGATAAAGTCCAGTGAGGCGCGTCAGGACCAGAATGCCTTCCATCAAACGATCATCCGAATCGCTGCAGCCATGGATCGTATCGGAATTGGGACTGACCGGTCACGTTCAACTGCGAAGATTTTTGAGGAATGGCTTAATCGAGGAATCGTCTAGATGCTCGTTTGGTTTCGCAAACTTTTGTGTAGTTGGTGAAATCGCCTGATTACATCTGCTTCGGTTCGGCGACGAATGCTAAATTTCGTCCGCAGGATCAGGTTCCAAGTTTGATGCACCTGCAGCTTTGAACAACCATCGAAGCGATCCCCATGGAAACGGCCAAGCTTCCACTTCCACGGCCACAATTATGTGATCGGAATCTCCCAATTCTGTGGCATCCCACCAAAACCACTGCCGATTTTCCGGTTGTAGCCAGTAAAGCCAGCTATCAAGAGACCAACGCTTTTCGCTTTCCGCTTTCGCCTGTTCAACTGCAGATAACCCTTTCCACCAGGCATGCCATCGTTCTGCTTGTTCCTGCGTCATTGGCGCAGCGCATGACGAAGTGAACCATTCTGGTAACTTAACGGCCCATTGTTCGTCAGTTGGCCAACCGGTGAGCGCAGTCTCGTCAACGATTTTCAAGACCGAAATTACGCGCGCCCAAACATCCTTTCCTCCAAGTGGACACCTCGCTACAAAACTAACGGTGCCTACTCCGCTGGACTTTTCGTCTGGGGCCGGCGCTCTATTCAAACGCCGCAACTCACCTTCTATCTGTGATAGGTCTTCAGCCATCTAGATGGGTTGTAACACGACGCCAGGAGCCTTAGACCATCGATTGCAAGATCGTCGGGGGACGCGGAGCCACGGCCACCTGTCGAAAAATCGCCATTACACCAACTACTTTGACGGAAAAGCCTTTTCTGAGTAGTTGGTGTAATCGCCTGTTAACAGCAGCTACTCGAAGCCGCTCACGCTAGTCAGGGATCGTCTTGGCTGCTTCGGGACACTCCGCGCCGACGGATTCCAAATCCTTTTGAAGGACTAGATAACCTTGAAGTTCGCTCTCACCCTTCTTTATCAATGACGATTTCCGAAGGTCGTAATCTTCGCGGATGGTCTTAACACGCTGAACATCCGCTTGCGTGAACGGACGTCCGGTGGGCCAAGCCTTCTTTATTTCAATTTGCATTTCGTTGTCGAGCGCTGCCAGCGCTTCTTTGAATCCCTTCCGGATGCGCTCGAACTGATCGACGCGCGCCCGCAGGGGTTTTACCCGGTCTGCGATTGCCTGGTTTTCGTAATCGCTTAGTTTTCGCCCATGCTCCGTCTTGGGATCGGAGCAGATCTCGCGAAATACAGATCTCATGCGGTCTAGTTCCTGTTCCAGGTCGCCCGACGTGCCGGATTGCTTTTCACCATCATCACTCTTCAAATCTTCGTTGGTGACGACCTTCGCCGTCGGTTGCTTCGGGCGCTCACGGTTAGCGCGGGCGACGTCGCCCAGAGACTGAGCCCAACTCGAGACCGCCAAGGTCAGGATTGCGAGCACGCTGATCCGCTTCATGGGGAGAGTTTAGCGTCTACGGAAACGGATGCCATTGACGAAAGTAATGAGGTATCCCAGCCTTGGATATTTGTGTCATCGCCTGTTCTCAACAGTTAGCTGCATGACCGAATCAGGGGCGTAAATGGTGTTAACAACATTTATATTGCAGACAACGCATTTTCCACCGTGGCCCCGTCCGAGCCATGTGCATCCTAGCATTTAAACGATTAACCTAATTTGTTTTCGCGACGGGAGATCTGATCACGTTCTGCAACCGTTGAGGGGCTAACACAACATTGTCTTTGCGCAACGAACCTATTTTTCTGTTATGCCATCCTTAATAGGTTTGGGATTCAGCTGTGTCAGTGACATTCGGGTGTCCACAGATCTAAACGGAGGCTACTTGGCTCCATACTCAATCCGCGTTCTGGTAGTAGATGATTACGAACCATTTCGGCGGTTCGTCTGTTCGACCCTTCAGAACCACCTGGAATTGCTAACCATCCTTGAAGCGTCGGATGGAGTGGGAGCCGTTGAACTAGCACAGGCACTGCAACCGCACTTGATCCTTCTGGATATTGGGATTCCCAAGCTCAATGGAATCGATGCGGCACGGAGAATCCGTGAGCTTTCTCCACAATCGAAAATCCTATTTGTCAGCCAAGAATCTTCGGTCGATATGGTGAAAGGAGCTTTCAGTGCAGGTGCATCGGGCTACGTCGTTAAGCTGGAGGCGGGAAACGAACTATTGACCGCTGTGAGAGCTGTTCTTCGGGGCGAGAGGTTTATCGGGCGCAGGTTTGCAGGTCACACTTTTCCGGAAGTCTCGGATGTGCCAACCCGCGGAAGCGCCCCAAGCATTGCGGTCCCCGCATCGCTGCAACCGCAGACCGTAGAGATCGCCCGCCGACACGAGGCAGGGTTCTATTCGGATGATGCGAGTCTTCTGGACGGCTTCACTCAGTTCGTCGGCTCTGCTCTGAAGGTCGGGAATGCAGTGATTTTGGTCGCGACCGAGTCGCATCGAGACAGGCTACTTCCGAGATTGCAGGCTTACGGATTGAATGTTGGTGCCGCGATTGAGCAGGGTAGGTACATCTCGTTGGATGCTGGCGACACGATTTCGACATTCATGGTTAACGACCAGCTCGATCCGGTTCGGTTTTCCAGAGCCACCGTCGATCTCATTCTGGGTGCAGCCAAGAAGGGAAAGTTTCCCCGCGTTGCAGTCTGCGGAGAATGTGCGCCTCTTCTGTGGGCGCAAGGTCATGCAGAGGCGGCGGTTCGGCTCGAACACCTTTGGGATGAGATAGCCGAGACCCTCGATCTAGATGTATTCTGCGGCTATACATTGGGTAGCTTTCAGGGCGGGATCGGCAGCCAGACGTTCCAAAGAATCTGTGCAGAACATTCAGCCGTTTATTCCCGGTAAGTCCGTGGTGAATTTGGTGGCGAATCCCTGTTTATTCACAGGGGACGTGGGTTTCCAGTGAAATCAGACGATTCGTGCTGTCTCCGTAGGCGATTCTCTAACCCTCGGCCCGGTGGGAAGCGGGCCTTGGCCTCTGACAAGTCTTCCGGTTTACCGAACGCATCTCAGGCGGGGCACATAACGCGGATTGACTGCCTCCGTTCATCTTCAGTTGTCGTAACATCGCCATTTCACTCAAAACCTATCCCAACCAAGGTCAATGAGTGGAAATCGCCTGTTAACAACAGTTGCCGCGGCAACGGCCGCCGCACACGGCGTTGAGGGTGAAATCTATTTGGGCGGAGGAGCGGATTGGCCCACCGGCTTGATCAACAGTGATGGAAGCTCGGAAGCAATCTGCAGGTCCACGAGAAGATCCAGCCGATGCTCGAGTTGGAGGAATTTGGCAACCGTCAAAGATGAAAGACCGGCCTTCTGGAATTCTTTAGCATACTTCTTCTTCAGATCTAAACGGCGGGACTCGAGGTCGATGCTTTGATCGATGATGGCCTTTGCGTCGGCATCGGTCATCGCAGCGAATTTGTCGTCGTACGATTTTATTAAGGCCAGTCGCTGATCATTAAGCTTTCTGACATCGGCTTCGTATTTCCGATACACGGGCCAGAATGCTTTGCTCTCCTGATCATTGAATTGCATGGCCTGAGTGATGATGGCCACATGGTCCGCTCTCACGTCTGCGCGGAGCGACTCGATATAGGAATCGAGGCTCGGTTCACCGGTTTGCGCGGCGGAGAAACTGGAAAAGACACCAAGCCAAAGCAGAACGACTGCGAACACGATTCTCATTCTCATCTCATTCATCCTTCTTAACGTTAGGGCCAGCACGAGTGATTGCGAACATCGCACCGCGCCTTCATCGTCTGACAAGGTCACAAAGGTCAACGCAAGATCGATCAAGCGCCCATGGGAGTGATTCCGTAGCATCGGGCCAGGTCATTGATGCCTGTCCGTAATGCCGCCCAGTAACGTTCGGGCTGCGTGCCATAATTGCCGCGCGTCATGACTTGGTTGACGCGTCGCGCGCTATCCATGACCTGTTCCATCTGGGCTCGGGTCTCGATGTAATTGGGGGTCGGATCGAACTTACGCCGAAGCCGATTTGTAGTCCGATTGAGATCATCCAAAGCGTCTTCCAAGTCATCTTTCGTCTGCTTCGCTTGATCTTGACGGACCTGCGTATTGGAGGGGTTTGCTTGCCTCCGCCGCGTGGTCGCCCCGTCCTTCTGTGTCGATTGTGCCCCCGACCGAGCGTCGTCGCCGCGGGTTTCCAAGTATTTGCGGAATTCATCTACTCCGTCTTCTACTTTGCGGATGCGGTCGGCTACTTGCGCCTTTGAGAACGGGCTCGTCTGCGCTTGGACATCTCCAGCGCTCAAGGCTACGACCATAACGCAAGCTAATAAGCTAATGATTTTTGATCCCATTGCAGCCGCCTCCCCACCATGTGACCCACCGGCACGAACCCCTCGCTATGGCGAACCCCGCGCCATTAGAAGTGGCGCCCTAGCACATGAGAACTGGCAAAAGTGACAGAACGGGCCTCGTCCCGCGTTGGACGATTGGCGGAGAATGACCCTTACACTCGTCGACCGCGTTCCCAGGAATGGCCCGCCACTTTGACTTTGCCAATATCTGCGCGCAGAATCCATCGAAAGAAGGAGGCATCATGCGAAGCAAGGGTTTCCCGATTCTTGGGCTGGTTCTAGCCCTGGCGCTCGCGGCTAGCGCCCAGACAAAGGCTGGCGTTAAGCAGGAGGTCTCCGTGGCGCATCAGCAATCTCCACGGTTCTTGCAGATTGTCAATGAGTCCAGAGAACGTGTCCGAGAAACCAGCGCAGATGAGGTGAAGGCGAGACAAGATCGCGGCGAGAAATTCACTCTCATCGATGTGCGCGAGGAAAGCGAGTTTGCCATGGACCATTTGCCGGGAGCGATTCATCTAGGCAAAGGAGTCATTGAGCGCGATATTGAAAAGAAAGTGCCCGACCTCAACGCTACTGTTGTCCTCTACTGCGGTGGGGGCTACCGCTCCGTGCTTGCCGCCGACAACTTGCAGAAAATGGGCTATAGGAATGTATTCTCCATGGATGGCGGCATTCGTACCTGGCGGGAAAAAGGATTTCCTCTCACGAAATAACTCACGGCAGAGTGGTCAGGCGGCGGCGTATAGGAGCAGTTCTGATTTAAAGCGACTTCGCGAGATTGCGCCAAGGATATTCGGGAAACCCGAATCTGTTCGTAGTCAGGGAAAAATCGCCATTTCACTAATTACATTGCCCGGGCCTGTTTTCAGTAGTGGTGTAATCGCCTGTTTTCGTTAACAACCCTAAGCCACACGTTTCGCCATCTTCTTGGCCGAAATAGCTTGGGCCGTTTTCGTAGGCACGGTATCCCCTTCGGGATGCTTGGGAACTGGCAGCAGGAGCGGCCGGATGTGACGTCGCATACAGCCGTGGCATCTGACAAGTCGGAGCAAAAACAGAGCAGGAAGACTTTCCTGGAATGTCTTCGGGGTGGAGACGAAGACCTTGGAGCTGCCGCAATACGGGCAATTTTTTAGGCTTATTCGTCGCACGTTGTCCCTTCATCCATTTCCCGTATGAGCATTTGAAATAAAGATCCGCGAGTAGAACATGTCTGCGCGACGCAGAGGCTTTCATCAACAATCCCCCACGTTCCCATACATTGCAGCAAATGACATTTACCCCTGCATACTGACAAGACTTACAGTCTTGCCTAGAACTGTAGTTGGTGAAGAATCGCCACTACACCAACAACGGGCCGGCCTTCTCATCACATCTGGTTACATCAGCCGCGAGTGGGTATTTTGGTCTTTCGAGTGAAACTGTCATTGTTGACAGCGGCGGTCAACAAAAAAGAGGGCGATAATGGATGACACTTTTGTCCTTCTGACCGAGAACGCCTGCGACGTTTCGATCTCGAAACGTAGGTAGAGCTGGGTTCATGCGGTTGCCGCCAAAACTTCTTGGCCTCGGGTTCCCATTGACAGGCAATTGAAAGGAGGTCGCAAAATGAAAAATCGCGTATTCGCGATGCTGTTTTTGTCCGCGGCTTTTGCTCTGGCGCTATTCGCACAGGCACCGACCGCCGGTTCGAACGCGCAGCCCTCTGCCCAGAATAATGTGGACACTATTTGCAAAGAACCGCTGGAGCCTGCGTCCAACGAAGGTTTCTGGGACGAAGGCGAGGAGCCGAACCTTGGAAATCTAATCGGGCATGGATTCTATCGTAAGAACGACGTACAAAAGCAGACAAGCCCGATCAAGACTTGCCTCGACGAACTGAGTGCCACGGCCGCCAGTCAGACTAAGGCGATTAAGGACGCGGATCTGAAGGCCCAACAAATCGTGGCGCTGGCTTCCGCCAAGTCCAATGAAGCCGATCAGCATGCCATCGACGCCGGCAACCGCGCGCAAGCAGCGCAACAAGCGGCCACCCAAGCGTCAGCCCGCATTGCAACCGTGGAGCAATTAGTGGGCACCGCTGGCCAATATCAAGGCGGCACGGAAACTGCAATTCAATTCCGTCCCGGCCAAAGTGTGTTGAGTAAAAGCGCGAAGGACGCTCTCGACCAGTTGGCAGAACCTCTAAAGGACCGAGGTAACTACGTCATCGAAGTCCGAGGCTTTTCGACAGGCCAAGGCCAGGCCGCGATTGCCGACTCGCGGAAGATGGCAGACTCGGTTGCCCATTACTTGATCCTCAATCATCAGATCCCAGTCCATCGCATCTACGTTCTGGGGATGGGCAATACGCCAACGGCCGCCAGAGACGGAAGCACCGGCAAGCAAAGGGGTGGAGCCCGAGTCGAAATTAGCCTGCTCAAGAATGATCTGACAGGCACAGAGCAACACTGATGCCGTGAAACCGGGCCCGTGCGAGGCATCTGTTGGGTAATTGTTGTAATTCACGGCACTCTTAGGACGATTGAACACGGCGATTGCAGGTCCTCTTGGATTGCTGTGGACGCTATTGTTGGCGAAAAATCGCCATTACACTCATAAGGCCAAAAAAAGGTTGCTACGCCTGAGAATTTGGGAGGCTTTCCACAAGTTAGGGACGTGGTACTCACGCATGGGCTCGATGGTTGTATCGTAAGGCGCTGACGCGCTTTACATCAATTCTGCTACCTACAAAAGTTAAGACAGAACACAACATAGCGTCTCGCATTCGAGTAGCGAACCGGCTCTTGCT
>Ga0068857_100002513_pt1 | contig 15011 bp, 8 predicted proteins | sample KBSCornC72_FD_66591 | JGI IMG/M metagenome (GOLD analysis project Ga0068857, IMG submission 66591) | Corn rhizosphere microbial communities from Kellogg Biological Station, Michigan, USA - KBS Corn C7-2 | ecosystem: Host-associated > Plants > Roots > Rhizosphere > Soil ...
CCCTCCACAGGCGGCGATGCGCGCTCCTCACGGGGGTGGTCTGGTGTCAATTCGCCATTTCAGTTCGCGCTGAATTGCGCGCGAACTGAAATGAGCGCGAGAGGGGAGGCGCTCCGGAACTGCGAGACGACGTGCCGCGGTCCCCGGTTGCTCACACCTCGTGCGGCCGGTTCTCTCCGTCGTCGTTGAGCAGGTCTTCGATCGCCATGTCGACGTCATCCGGGATGCGCGTGTCGGAGGTGAGGCGCGCGATCAGGGCCGACGGGTCGTCGATGTCGGCATCGGTGGGGATCAGGTCGGGATGCGCCCAGAGCGCGTCGCGCGCGTTGTCGCCCGCGGCATCCGTGACCTTCTGCCACATCGCGGCGGCCTCGCGCAGCCGGCGCGGGCGCAACTCGAGGCCGACCAGGGTCGCGAACGCCGACTCCGCAGGTCCGCCGGCGGCCCGGCGGCGGCGCACGCTCTCGGCGATCGCGTCGCTCTTCGGAAGGCGGGAGGTCGCGGCGGCGGTGACGACATCCACCCAGCCCTCGATCAGCGCGAGCATCGTCTCGAGCCGGGCCAGGGCGGCCAACTGCTCCTCGCTCTTCGGCGGGATCAGTGCCCCGCTCGTCATCGCGGCCCGCAGCTCTTCGGGGTTCTGCGGGTCGAAGTCCGAGGCGAGCTCCTCGAGACGCTCTGTGTCGATCCGGATGCCGCGGGCGAAGTCGGTGATCTGCGTCAGCAGGTGCAGCCGCAGCCACTTGGCGTGGCGGAACAGCCGCGCGTGCGCGAGCTCGCGCACCGAGAGGTAGAGCCGCACCTCGTCCACCGGGATGTCGAGCCCGGCCCCGAAGGCATCCACGTTCTGCGGCACGAGCGCCGCCTGGCGCGCCTCGCCATCGAGCAGCGGGATGCCCACATCCCCGCCCGAGACGACCTCGCCGGCCAGCTGGCCGACGACCTGCCCGAGCTGCATCGCGAACAGCGTGCCGCCGACGTTGCGCATCAGCTGCCCCGCGTTGCCGAGCATGCCGCTCAACTCCTCGGGCGCCTGCTCCTCGAGCACCCCGGTGAGCGCGTTGGCGATGGAGTGCGCGACCGGCTCGGCGAGCTGCGTCCAGACCGGCATGGTCGCCTCGGCCCAGCCCGCGCGGGTCAGCAGAACGGGCGGGACGGTGAGCTCGGCGATCGACGTGACCTCGTCGAGCCAGAGCGCCGCGACGTGCAGCGCCTGCTCCATGGCCGAGGTCTCGGCGGGCGTGCTGACCACGGCCGAGCGGGTGGCGAGACCCTTCGCCTGTTCGAGCGCGAGACCCCAGTTGATGCCCTCGCCGCTGTTCTGCAGCGCCTGCTGCAGTTGGCCGATCAGCCGCTGCACCATCTCGGGATCGTTGGGAAGCCCGGCAGCGCTCGCGAGCTTCGCCGGGTCGAGTTCCGTGTTGCCGGCGAGAAAATCGCGCAGCATGTCGCGGAAGTCGTCCTCAGACGGCTCGTCCCGCGAATCATCAGCCATGCGTTCTAAGGTAGCCCTCGCCCGCTCGAGAGTCCGGGGGATTCGCCTAGGCTGGGCCGGAGCGGCCTCCGCCCGCAGCGAACACACCCGACAGACCTCACCACGACAGGCGGACGAACACGGTGCGCAGCTTCCTCTCCGATCGCGGACGCGCGGGTCGAGCGCTCGGCTGGCTTCTGCTGGTGGCCGCCGTCGTCGGAGCCATTGTGCTTGGGATGTCTCCATCCCCCTACGCCGTCGAGCGACCCGGCCCGGTGTACGACGTGCTGGGCAAGACCGACGTGAACGGCAAGACCGTGCCGCTGATCGAGATCCCGAGCGAGAAGACCTACCCGACGACGGGCACCCTCGACATGCTGACCGTCTACATCGACGGAACGCCGCACGACCGGGTGAGCTGGATCCAGTTGGCAGGCTCGTGGTTCGACCCCAGCCGTGCCGCCGTGCCACTCGACGAGCTCTACCCCTCCGGCCAGACCGAGCAGCAGTCGAACGTCGAGAGCGCGATCGACATGACCAACTCGCAGCAGGACGCGATCGCGGCGGCCCTGACGAAGTTGAAGATCGACTACGCCTCGCAGCTGGTGGTGGCCCAGGTCATCAAGGGCACGCCCGCATCCGGAGAGTTGAAGGCCGGAGATGAGCTGGTCAGCGCGAACGGCGAGCCGGTGACCGGGCTCACGATGCTGCAGCACACCATCCAGGGCAACGGAACCTCGAAGCCGGTCGAGCTCGTGGTGCGCAGGAAAGGTGAGCTGCGCACCCTCGAGATCACCCCCACGATCAACCCGGACAGCAAGAAGCCGGCGGTCGGCATCTACACCGGATCGACGTACACCTTCCCCTTCGAGGTGAAGATCCAGCTGCAGGATGTCGGCGGCCCGAGCGCCGGCATGATGATGGCGCTCGGCATCTACGACAAGCTCACGCCCGGCGACCTCATCGGCCACGCCCACATCGCGGGAACCGGCACCATCGACCCGAGCGGAGCCGTGGGCGCCATCGGCGGCATCCGGCAGAAGCTGTACGGCGCGCGCGACGCGGGGGCGAAATGGTTCCTCGCGCCCGATTCGAACTGCAACGAGGTGCGCGGCCACATCCCGAGCGGGCTCACCGTCTTCTCGGTGAAGACGCTCGACGACTCGCTGGCCGACATCGCGGTGATCACCTCCGGCGGCGACACCTCCAAGCTGGCTACCTGCTCGCGACCCTAGGATCGTGGCGTGACGTCCTCCACCGCCAGTACCCAGCCGAAGGTCCCGCGTAATCGCAGCCGCGCCGCCTTCGCGATCACGGCCGCAGCGATCGCCGTCCTGATCATCCTGTTCTTCATCTTCTCGGGGCTGTACGCCGACGTCCTGTGGTTCGACCAGCTCGGCTACCTGAACGTGCTGACCACGCAGTGGTACGCCGCGGTGGTCATGTTCCTGGTCGGATTCCTCGCCATGGCGCTGCTGGTCTGGCTGAGCATCTTCATCGCGTTCCGGTCGAGGCCGGTGTACGCCAAGCTCAACTCGCAGCTGGACCGCTATCAGCAGGTGATCGAGCCGCTTCGCCGGCTCGCGATGTACGGCATCCCGATCGTGCTGGGCATCTTCATGGGCGTCTCGACGGCGACCCGTTGGCCCACCGTGCTCCAGTACCTGAACCGCACGAGCTTCGGCACCGTCGACCCGCAGTTCCACCAGGACGTCTCGTTCTACGTGTACGAGTTGCCGTTCTTCCGGGGGATCGTGGCCTACGCCTCGGCGGCCGTGATCGTCGCCGGCCTGGCGGCGCTGGCGACCAACTACCTGTACGGCGGCATCCGGATCTCGGGTCGCGAGGTGCGCATCACCCGACCTGCCCGCATCCAGCTGGCCCTGACCGCGGCGATATACGTGAGCCTTCAGGCGGTGAGCGTCTGGCTCGACCAGTACGCCACCCTGACCGACCAGTCGCCGATCGGGGCCAGTGCCACCATCACCGGCGCCGGATACACCGACGTCAACGCCACCATCCCGAGCAAGGTGATCCTGGCCGGGATCGCCGCTCTGGTCGCGGTGCTCTTCATCCTGACCGCGGCGATCGGCCGCTGGCGCCTGCCCCTCATCGCCACCGGACTGCTGATCGTGTCGAGCCTGGTGATCGGATCGATCTACCCGGCGCTCGTGCAGAACCTCCAGGTGAACGCGAGCGCGCGCACCCTCGAGGCCACGTACATCAAGCGCAACATCGAGGCGACCCGCACCGCATACGGGGTCGACGACGTCAACGTCGTGCAGTACAACGCGACCACGGATGTCGAGGCCGGCCAGCTGCGCGCCGACGCCGAGACCACGGCGCAGATCCGCATCCTCGATCCCGCACAGGTGAGCACGACGTTCGCCCAGCTGCAGCAGGTGCGGCAGTACTACCAGTTCCCCAAGCAGCTGGATGTCGATCGCTACACGATCAAGGGCAAGACCCAAGACACGGTGATCGCGGTGCGCGAGCTCGACTCGGCGAACCAGAGCTCGAACAGCTGGTACAACGACACGCTCGTCTATACGCACGGCTACGGCATCGTGGCGGCGTACGGCAACCAGCGCGCCGCGAACGGCGAGCCGAAGTTCCTCGAGTCCGACATCCCTCCGAAGGGGTCACTCGGCAACTTCCAGCCGCGCATCTACTTCGGTGAGGCGTCGCCCGAGTACTCGATCGTGGGAGCCCCCAAGGGCTCGAAGAACATCGAATTCGACTACCCCTCCGGCGGCGGCTCGACCGCCTCCGATGCCGAGACCGATGGCGCCACCACGACCTACACCGGTAATGGCGGGCCGAAGCTCGACACCTTCCTCAAGAAGCTGACCTACGCCATCCACTTCGGGGCGCAGGAGATCCTGTTCACGGATGCCGTGAACAGCGACTCGCAGATCCTCTACGACCGCGACCCGAAGACCCGCATCGAGAAGGTCGCCCCGTATCTGACGCTCGACAGCGACCCGTACCCGGCTGTGGTCAACGGCCACGTGGTCTGGATCGTCGACGGGTACACGACGACGGCCGACTATCCGTACTCGCGGGTCGAGCAGCTCAGCAACACGATCGTCGACACCTACACGCCGCAGCCGGGCTACGCGCTCGACGATGTGAACTACATCCGCAACTCGGTGAAGGCGACCGTGGATGCCTACAGCGGCAAGGTGACCCTCTACGCCTGGGACGACAAGGATCCGGTGCTGAAGACCTGGGAGAAGATCTTCCCGTCGACGGTCAAGCCGCAAAGCGCCATGAGCACCGAGTTGCTCGCCCACGTGCGCTACCCGGCCGACCTGTTCAAGGTGCAGCGCTCGATCCTCCAGACGTACCACGTGACTGACGCGGGCTCGTTCTACTCGGGCGTCGACGCCTGGAGCGTGCCGAACGACCCGACGCAGCCCAAGTCGAGCGCGGTGGCGCAGCCGCCGTACTACCTGACGATGCAGGTGCCCGACACGAAGTCGCCGGCGTTCACGCTCTATTCGACCTACATCCCGAAGTCGAGTTCGTCGTCGAGCAGGAGCGTGCTGACGGGATACCTCTCGGTCGACGCTGATGCCGGTCCCGACTACGGGAAGATGACGCTGCTCACGCTTCCCAAGCAGGACACGGTGCCCGGCCCCGGCCAGGTGCAGAACACCTTCGACTCCGATCCGACCGTCTCCACCCAGCTGAACCAGTTGCGCATCGGCGGGCAGACCGAGGTGATCTACGGAAACCTCCTGACCCTGCCCGTCGGCGGAGGCCTGCTCTACGTGCAGCCCGTCTACGTGAAGTCGAGCACCAATGCCGACACGAGCTATCCGCTGCTGCAGAAGGTGTTGGTCGCGTTCGGCGACAAGATCGCTTTCGAAGACACCCTGGATGCCGCGCTCGACTCGCTGTTCGGCGGTGACTCGGGCGCCAACGCGGGTGACACCGGCGCAGGCGGGTCGTCGGGCACGGGATCAGGGACCGGTACAGGCACCGGAACGGGCACGGGCACCGGAACCGGTACCGCTCTTACCGCTGCGCAGAAGGCCGCGCTCGACAAGGCTCTGAGCGACTACCAGGCCGCCCTGGCGGCTCGGACCGCGGCCTATGCGGCGAACGACTTGGTCAAGGCCGCGCAAGCCGACCAGGCCATGCAGGATGCCATCAAGGCGGCGCTGGCCGCGATCGGCCAGTAGGGCGCGGCCGGGCCGCCCGACCGCCGAACCTGCAGCACCCCGCGGCGCGTGATAGAGTCACTCTTCGTGCCGCGGGGTGGAGCAGTTCGGTAGCTCGCTGGGCTCATAACCCAGAGGTCGCAGGTTCAAATCCTGTCCCCGCAACTAACAGAAGGGGGCCCCGGTCTAACGACCAGGGCCCCCTTCTGTTGCGTGAGGAGTCAGGCGGGCCCACGCCGGCGAGGGGCCCCGCGCGCCGCGTTCAGCGGCGGGTGGGGGAGCCTGGTGGGGCGCCCCGCAACCAACAGATACGGGCCCTGGTCATCGACCGGGGCCCGATCTTTGTCCCGCTGACTACGCGTCTGACTACACACGGTGTTGCGTCGCCTTCGCCGGGCAGTGAATGCAGTCCCATTCGCCGTTGCGGTTGGGCGATAGCCTCGTCGCGTGACTGACCCGGATGGACACACCCATTCCGTTGTGCTCGGCTCTGGGTTCTCAAGGGCGATCAGTTCATCTATGCCCACGTTGACTGAACTTCGCGATGTTGTGGTCAACGCGCTTGGGATTGGAGACCACGAGCTCGAGCAGTTCGGCGGAAATCTCGAGCAGTGGATGTCCTTCATCGCCCTCGATCAGCCGTGGTTGAACGCCGCTGACAATCTTTCGAACCGAAGCCTCTTCGAAAGAGTCCGCACAGTCTTGGCCGACGCGATCGTAGAAGCAGAGGAACGAGCGGTTGCCGCTGACCCTCCGGACTGGCTTCTGAGACTCGTTTGGACATGGTGCGAAAACGAAGCAGCAGTCTTCACGTTCAACTACGACACCCTCGTCGAACGCTGCTTGGCAAGCTTCGGAAGGGTACAGACCTTCGCCGACATCTACGCGGCTCCACTGATGGAAAGAGTCGCGGCCGGCGACGGCGCAGTCTTTGGAGCTGAAGAGCCCCACGGTCCGACCCTGAAGCTGTTCAAGTTGCACGGGTCAGTCAACTGGGCATTCGGTGGACTCGGGGCACCGCCGAACGATCGGATCGTGCTCACGGATTCCTTCCTGCCGTGGGCTCCTCGGGTGTCTCCAGACCGTCCGCCAGCGCTGAGATACCAGTCTCGATTCGGCGATCTGACTCCGTTGATCATTCCGCCGACGTATTCGAAGGGCCCGTACTACAGCAATCTTTCGCTGCGCGCCCAGTGGACTCAAGCGGCCGTGGACCTCTCAACCTCAACGAACCTTACTGTCGTGGGCTATTCGTTCCCGTCAGGCGATCTAACCGCCGGACAGTGGGTGTCGAGCAGCTTTAGAGGCTGGCGCATGGACATAGTTGATCGCGATCAGAACCGGCCAGCTGAGATCCGCGCTCGGCTGGCTGGCGAGGCGACAGGTCAGGACTCAACGGGCGACGATGCGTTGACCGCTTACGTCGAGCGCGAATGCGGTCCGCTAGTGCGGTGGAATCTCAAGCAGTCTCAGACGACGGACCAACTAGTGGCTGAACTCTTTGTCAACGGGGTGGACGTCATAGCCGCGAACTCGGGGCTACGAGAGTCTTGGGCAAACGACTATCAGCTGGCCCAGCGATGGATCTACGAACGAGTCCAGGCGGCGGCCCCCAGCCTGAGCATTGGTGATCGCGCGGTCGGTCCCATGTCCGCTTCCTTCGATGCTCGCTACGTTGTGCTTCCCAAGGGCGCCAAGGTCGTTACGGGATCCGTCTGACGCCTTCGATCGGGTACTAGGCGGTCGTTTTGAAGTGTGACGTACTTCTAGGTCATTCCATGTCGTCGACCTTGCGCAGAGGTTGAGCGACCTCCTATCGAGGCAACTCATCCCGACGTGCTCGGAGGAAGGCTCTACGCTCGATTCAGGCCGAGGTCGATGCTGTGGACTCCCGCTTTGCTGGAGTCCCGATCTCGGAGCCAGACGAACCGCGGCGGCGGTTACGAGAGGACGGCGATGCCGCGTAGCGGTCCGCGGGGAAGCGACAGGGAAGCCGCGCGCCGGGCCGGTCGACGCGCAGCGGCCACCCCGCATGAGTCAAGAGTGGCGGTGACGGCGGAGGATCTGTTCGCCCGGCTGCGGCAGGGTGCTCGGAATGTCGCCGGTGTTACCTACCAGGTGGGTCTATCCGCGGCCATGCTCGTCCGTGCCGGAATTCAGGATTGGCCGGACGTCACCGCGGTCCGACCCGAGGGATTCGAGGACATCGACTGCCGCCTTTCCGACGGCAGCTGGCTGTTCGTGCAGTCCAAGGAGCGATCACGCAGCAATCCCCTCGGAGCAGTCGAGTTAGCCGCCGTCATCGCTCACGCACTCGAGCTCCGATCCACCGGACAACCGCCCCGGGTCGCAGTCGTAACCAATGAACTGTTTGCGTCGAACGTTCCTGCCACGGGCTGGGGCGGGAATCTGTCGGGTGAATCGAACGTGGACGACATCCGTTCCGCGCTCACGGCCCGCGGGATGAACGACATTGAGGTCGAAAACGCGCTCTCGGCGACCTCGACCGTCATCGTTTCGGCGCCACTGAAGCCTGGAATTGTGCGAGGAGTGGTGGACGGGTACGGCGCCGCAGAAACGGTCGCAGTCACGGTCCACGCCCACCTCGTCCACGAACTCGGACAGATGGCTGGCGGGCAGAGGTCGCAAAGCCTTCACGACGCCCTGGTGTTTGAACGCACTGGCGTCGATCGGCTGGTCGAAGAAGTGCAGCGTGCGACGGACCTCACTCGGCTCTCACGCGCAGTCGACGCCGGCGTATGCGAATCCGCCGACCTATCCCACGGCACATCTGACGACTCGGCCACGTTCTTCGCCGGAGTTGCCGTGTTGCCCTCTCACATCGCATCCCGGCTCGACGTGCTCCGTCAGTCCGAGACCGAGCATGCCCTCGCGGCACTCACTCGATCTCGCCAAGCGCTCATCGTCGGCCCGAGCGGCACGGGGAAATCCGCGCTCCTGTGGCGAACCGCATCATTAATATCAGACGGCTCACGCGTAATCCGCGTGGTTCGCGTGTCCTCTGACGCTGACGTAACGCTACTCGTAGACCACGTTGCGGCCCTTGTTCCGCAGTCGACGCGTCCCGTAATGGTATGCGTCGATGACCTGGGCCGCGCGCGGACCGCGGCTTGGCCCGCGGCTCGCGATGAACTCCTCGGCATGACAGGAGTCTCCATCCTGGGCGCCTGTCGGCAGGAGGACCTAACCCCCGAGATCGGTCGACGAGCTGCGCTAGTGGATTCGCGGCTCACACGCGAATCCGGGCAACTTGTCATCGAGAGACTGCAGGAGTCAGGGCTCGCGCTCGTCGTCGAGCCCGAGGAGGCGATCGAGCGCGGCGATGGATACATGATGGAGATGATCGCCTTCGCGACCACAGGTCATCATCTTCGGGAGGTGCTCACTGAGCAAGTAGCAAGCCTGTCGACACGAGACCCACTCGCACTCGAGGCTCTTCGCAACATTGCTACTCTGCACACCCTTGGGCACGCTCTTCCCGCGGAGGACCTTGTCACGATGTGTTCCGAGGAAGGCGACCTGTCCTGGTCGCTGCGTCTGCTGCAGGATGAGCACCTGATTGCTATCGACGACGCGACGGCATGGCGCGCATTGCACGACCTACGAGCGGAAGTCTTGGTGGAGGTTCTCCATGAATCGCCGCCACCCACCCTAGGCGCCACGTACGCCAGAGCGATCGCCGCCGTGAACACTCGCCTGCGCCCAGAGTTAACCCGGCGCGCGGCAATTCGGCTCACGCGACGATCGTCGAGCGCTGCTGGACTGGGCAGGGAGTTCGCCGCTCTCGGTGAGATGATTCGAGAGCAGATCCGTCAAGATCTCGAACGCCCGACGACAAGCACTGCACGATCCGTCGCGGAATGGCTCCAGGTCGCTGAGCGACTCGATGCCCTCAGCTACGTCAACGTGGCACTGCCGATGGTGAGCAGTTCCGTTTCAGATACCGCGGATCCAACAGACTTCCTGCTTCTGGCCTACACACAACAAGCCACGGACATGTTCAGTGGACTTGAGAGGCTTCAAAACATCCAAGACCTCGCTGCCCGGCTGCCGCGCTGGTCTGACAACTCGATCCAGGCAGCTCTTGTCGCCGTGGATCCGGTTGCTGCGGCGCAGGCCCTTGTAGCAGCCGACGTGGAATCATCGATCGCGCTGACGGAGGCGATCGAGGGACGCGTGCAGATATCGGCCGCAGATGTCTCACGGATCCTCGACGCCCACCCGGTTGAGCCGAGTGATCTGCGCAGCGTCGGTCTTCGCGCCCAACTGGTCGCTGCTTTGCATGCCGCGCACGCTCCGACGCATGAGGAAGCGGAGCGCCTATTCGGTCCCGTCGAGGAGCGTGCGCTTCTCGCGGTCGCTGCAGACTCCAACTCCTTTGAAGTCGCTGTGTCGACCACCGCGGCCGCAGCCCTCCCGGAGTCCGTCAGCACGCTCGCGCGGCCCCCTCGTTCTGACCCCGCGTATGTGGCCGAAGCGAAGGCATTCGCCCGCACCGAATCGGTCGACGATCACGATCCATATCCGGACCAGCCCGGAGCAGACCCTGCCTCCATCAACAGCCAGGCTGTGCGATTCGTTCGACGGCTGTTCGACATGTGCCCAGAACTCGAACTCGTGACAGTCGACGTCGTCCAGGCTGACGGTGGCCTCGCGATGATGGGCGTGCACTCCGACGGACACAAAGTGATCCGCGCAGGTGTGATTCCCCGTGCGGTCGAGCAGCGAAGGAACATCGCCGTACAGGCCGCTGCGATGTCGCTACGAAACAACGAACGGTGGTCGGACCGCTGCCGTGTGCAAGCCGCGCTCGCCGAGGAAGTCATCGCCCTGATCGACGAACTCCCGCGCCGATTCGCACCGAACGACAACGCCGGCCGGCGACGCGACTGGTCAGCCAGAGTGCGCCACGCTGCTGCTCAGACTGCCCGGATCCCAGGGATTCCCGCGCCACGGCCCTTCCTCGACGAAGCCGTGCCGCTGCTCGGCTCCAACGCTGCCGACCTGGAACAGCGCATCCGCGAGTCCGACAGGGCCCGAAAGTTCTTCGACGGAGTGACCGGCTCGCTCCTCCAGATCGTTCAGAACGACTTCGAGCACAATGCGACTCACGGTGCAGGCCTTCGACTCGCCGATACGCCGAAAGTGTTCGACGCCGCGACCGTTCAGCCTCAACTCCCGTCGTACGCTGCTGTCGGCCCGACCCTCCCGGCCGCGCTGCGCTCGGCGGCATTGGCCGCGTCGCGTCTGCTCACTGTCTTTGAGCGCCTTCCCAGGAGCGCATTCCGGGCGAACGCCATCGCGGACGAGTCACTCAGCGCGGAATTGGCTCAGATCGCACGTCAGCAGGCGGCCGCCACAGGAGATGCGGTGCAGGCGCGGCTGCGCGAAGTGGGCGTAACCCAGGTAGAGACTGCCATGTACGAAATCTCAGACCCCGTGCCGGCCTGGAACTATTTCGGCGTCAGCATCATCGTTGCCGTGGCGGACTGGGCAGACGCTCAACGGGCACTCATGGACTGGACACCCGACGAGCGCGCCGCTGCAGGGTTCGACAGCCAGGTCATAGCGTCTGCTCGAGACGGCAACCTATCCATCCCTTTCGGCATCGTTCTTTTCGGAGCGAGTTCGCGGGGAGTTCCCGCAATCGATCAGTACCTGCAGCTGGCACGATCCGCCCACGGCCTGCAAGATATTCCCCGTGAGTACCGGGCAACCATGAGCGACTACGTCGATCAGTTGGTCTCGATCTCGAACAAGAAGAACGTTCGGATGCATCGGCCTGCGCAATGGCCACGGGGCGCGGATCCGAATCCACTCCCAGCCGCCCTCACCACAGTGGTCGGCGACCCGCCCGCATGGGTGGCGGCCGTCGAAAGGTCGGCGATCCTCGCCGACCAGGTGGGAGCCGATGACGCTCGCGGTGCTCAACTAGTCGTCGACCTCGCGCATCTCGATCTCCATGAGATCGATGTCGTGCCGGGTCCGCTGGCAGGCATCATGATTGAGACCGGTCTACTAGCGCTTGAGGCTGACATCGCGGTAGCGCAATCGAGTTAGAGACATTGATGCCGACGGAACGAAAGCGTCGCTGTACGGACTTCGTGATGCAGTTCCAGGGTCATACCAGTGTCTGATCAGGGACAGGGCTGCTCGGTGAACTCCCATCCTCCTGTCGTTTTGGCATTGGGCTGACCTACACCCAGACTGGCAATCCGCCAAACCATCGCTAGGTATAGGGCCGGCGAGTCCTGAACCCACACCTTGTGGTCCTGCACCGTGGGCGGCTCGGTATCCAACAACTCGAGCACGATGTCCTCTTGACCCCAGTAGAACGGCGCGTTCCACTCGACGGTCCCGTTCGCTACCGGTTCCGTGATGGGGAAATCCTGATCGTAGGTCACAGTCACTTGGCTCTGAACGCGGTAGGGACCAATAGCACCGTTGCAGGAGTACTGGGTAACGAAATTCCGGTGCGGCACCGGTGCGGCGACATTTTGTAATGCGGCGAGCGGCAGGCCGATTCCACCGAGGGCGGAGATGACCGCGAGGGCCGCGACCGGCAGCCAACTCATCTCGCGGCCCCGCGAGATAGACCACAACCTGAATCGGCGCTCCACGGTACGCCCAGCCGCCAAAGAAACTGCACCCCAAAACATGATTGCCAGTAGGGGCATCCCGACCTCAGGCGACAGTGTCGTCTTTAGCCAGACTATTAAAACCGCGGGTGGTGCGACGGTCGCGAACGCGGCGACGACCCATAGAGGGATCACCGATCGATTCGGAAATCCACTTCGCCAGAAGAGGGCAATCTGCACACCTAGGACTAGCCCTACAGTTCCTTGGGCGGCGAGCTCAGCGGGTGCGAAGGATCGGGTGACAAGAGCACACGCGCACGCCACGGCGAACGTAGCCACGATTGCGACAGTGAGAAGCCGTAGCCGTTTTGGCGGGGAGGCATCGTCCGTGACACGGACAGGTTCGTCGCGGGGTGCATGGATCCGCTCAGATTGGCCCGGGCTGCTGGAAGTCCGCTCAGCCCGGCCTCGGTTCATGAACGGAATCTATCGCTCCCCAAGCTCTTCGGCTCCGCAGTCCAGCGCCGTCGCCGCCTCTGCGAACCCGCAGAACCAGTCGTCCGCGATCCATTGTTCAGTAGGGACCGCAGCCCTTCGTCGACCTCTGAGATAGCCAGCCACTAGTTTTGTCCGCACCATGAATCTTCCTGACAGGGTCCAATCAGCTATTGACGCCGGGCTGGCTGCGGCGAGCAGCAGTCAACCGGCAAGTGTGCTGGTTCGCGCCGCGCTGCGTGTCGCCGTACTAAGGGGAGACCCGTTAGGCGAGTTCTGGCTCGGAATCGAAGCGAATGGTGTCCGTGAGGGTCACAAGCAAGCCGCCCTGGACCTGCGAGGTCGCCTTGTTGCCCTTGTTGGAGCAGAGGAAGCCGACATTCAACGCGAGGCCGCATTTTCAGCCTTGATGTCTCGCCACAAGGTGAGCCAGCAAGGCGAGGATGCCTACTCGAGCTACGGCGTCGGCGAACATGAAAGCCACCACCTCGCGATGCAAGCAATGTATGACGAGGAGGTCACCGCCGGGCTGTCAGAAATTGAGACGGCGAGGGCTGTCGCCGCCCGCGACAAGATGCGAGCCACGCTGATGCCGACGCTCTGGGAGCAAAGACAAACCCTCGAGCGCGTCCGAGCGGCAGCCTACGAGTACCTTCTTACTGCAGAGTCGGAGGTTCTTCGCGGACAGACTATTCCCGATGTCTTGGCGCAAGGCCAGCGCTTCGTCGAGAGCCAACTCTCCGCTCTCAGCCCCGAGGCCCTCGCGGCACTGCTTGCGGCACAGGACCGCCTTGCTGAGGGCACGGCAGAGTCATTGAGTCAGGCAGCAACGTCATGTCGGCGAGCGATCAAGAGTCTCGCCGATGTCCTCTATCCCCCGGGCGAGCCCACCACCGATGACGATGGAGTCACGCGTGTGATGGACGAGCCGCATTATAGGAACCGGCTCGTCGAGTTCGTGCATCGTCAGCGAGGACGGTCTGCGCATGCCGACCTACTCGCGGGAAATATCACCGCTCTCGGGACCCGCCTGAAGTCTCTCGACGACCTGGCCAGCAAGGGAGTTCATACGATCGTCGGCCAGGCGGAAGCTGAATCCTGCGTTTCGTGGACCTACATGCTTGCGGCCGACCTCCTTCGCATCTACCACGAGACTTTGGCTCAAGCACAAGCCTGAAATGATGACGCAAAAGACACGAGCCCTGGCCTTTTCGGCGGCCACCGCACGTGGTGAACCAACCAGAGGTCGCGGGTTCAAGTCCTGTTTCCGCAACCCAAAGAAGGCCCCTGTCGAGAGACGGGCCTTCTGCATCCGTGAGGCGGTGGCGGGCAGGCCCCGCTGTGCGAGCCGGATGAGCCCTCATCGTCCGGCGACGACCGGCCCGATCGGGGCGTCACTTGTCGATGACCCGCACGAGTTCCTCGATGAACGTCGCGAAGTCGGTCGACCGCTTGATGAGCTCCTGCACGTCACCGCGATCGGCGAAGACCTCGACGAACTGGTCGAAAACCTTCTGGAACGAGCTTCGCCCACTCGACGAGAACGCGATGAGGGCGATGACGTTGACGCGGTTCTCGCCCCACGTCATCGGTGCCTCGTTGACGGCGATCGCGATCGACGTGCGTGACGCGCTCATCACCATCGCGTGCGGCACCGCGATGGTGTCGGTGAAGGCCGTCGACGACATGAGCTCGCGCTCGACGGCGCCCTCCACGTAACTCTGGTCGATGATGCCGCGCTCCACCATGAGGGCACCGAGGGTGCGGATCATCTCCTCCTCGGAGCGGGCTGTGGCGTTGCGCAGGAACAGGCCGTCCGAGAAGTAGAGGAGCAGGTCATCCTTGATCTGGGCACGCCGGCGATGCCGCCGGACCCGGGTGATCGCCCGGCGGATGGCGTCGATGTCGCTGTCGGTGAGGAACGGCTGGATGACCACGACGTTGTCGCTCCCGCCCCGGGCCGCGATCGTGGTGAGCACCAGGTCCGTCGAGAAGTCGAGCCAGTCGATGTCGGTGCGGGTGACCACGACCTCCACCGAGAGCTCGGAGCCGAGTGCCGATTCGATCCGCTCGCGCAGGATCGTGTGCATGTCGTAGTACCCCGGGCAGACGATGGCGACGGTGAGACGCTCCTCGCGCCGTGACTGGCGCTCGAGGAATGAGCCCAGGTGCAGCGCGATGTACGAGATCTCGTCGTCGTTCATCGTGATCGACTTGGCGCGCTGGATCTGCGAGGCCATGAAGACCGCCACGTCGTAGATCATCGGATACGAG
>Ga0068857_100002518_pt1 | contig 14998 bp, 14 predicted proteins | sample KBSCornC72_FD_66591 | JGI IMG/M metagenome (GOLD analysis project Ga0068857, IMG submission 66591) | Corn rhizosphere microbial communities from Kellogg Biological Station, Michigan, USA - KBS Corn C7-2 | ecosystem: Host-associated > Plants > Roots > Rhizosphere > Soil ...
ACGAGCGCATTGAACTGATTGAAGGCCCGGCGCTGAGCTCACTGGAGAATTTCGGTGACGTTCCGCCGTTCGACCTGATCTTTATTGATGCCGATAAGCCGAACAATCCCGGCTATCTGGAGTGGGCGCTGCACTATTCACGTCCCGGCACGATAATCATTGGCGATAACGTGGTGCGCGATGGCGAAGTGATTAACGGGCAAAGCGACGACGCGCGCGTGCTGGGGGTGCGGCGTTTTATCGAAATGATTGGGGATAACCCGCGCCTAACCGCCACCGCGCTGCAAACGGTGGGGGTTAAGGGATGGGATGGGTTTACGCTGGCAATGGTGAACGGGTGAAAATTGTGCGGCCTGATGCCCTCACCCCGACCCTCTCCCACAGGGCTGAGGAATCCCCACAAAATAATGCCAGCACGGACGCCCCCCTCTCCCTTGAGGGAGAGGGCTGGGGTGAGGGGGAACATACAGATCTGGTGGTCATTCCGTTCACTTTTATGTTCCTTGCTACTCTGTAACGACATGACCGGTGAACGTGCCAGGGTGGCTCAGTCGCCACCACCCTGGCGACCCGGGCTCCCGGCGGTAAATCGCCGCTTCGCGGTGCCCTCGGCTTATTCCTTCCGGCTTATCGGGTACGGGCGGAGGTAACGTCCCTGTAAAGCCCGCCCTCTCGGCGCATCCCTGCGCCTCGCCCCGGCCGGAAGGCAAACGCCTCAGCGATTTACAGCCGGACCAGGGCGTCGCTGTAAGTCTTCAAACTTTCTGAAACAATGTTATAGCTTCTGTTTAATCATTACTGGGGATTCCTCAGTCCACAGAGAGAGGGAGAAAACCGGGCAAGGGTTTTAAGCGGAAATCTGCTCCATCGCGTGCAGAATACGTTTATCCGAAATCGGATACGGCGTACCGAGCTGCTGGGCAAAGAAGCTGACGCGCAGCTCCTCGATCATCCAGCGGATCGCCTGCACGTCTTCATCGTCGCGGCGCGCCGGCGGCAGCTTGTTTAGCCACTGCTGCCACGCCTGCTGCACGCTCTCCACTTTCAGCATCTGCGCGCGATCGCGGTGCGGGTCGATAGCCATTTTTTCCAGACGTTTTTCAATCGCCTGCAGATAGCGCAGCGTATCGCCCAGACGCTTAAAGCCGTTGCCGGTGACGAAGCCGCGATAGACCAGCCCCGCCATCTGCGCCTTCACGTCCGACAGCCCCAGCGCCATGGTCATATCCACGCGCCCCTTCAGGCGCTTGTTGATATTGAACACGGCGGTGAGGATCTGCTCGACCTGTTTGGCTATCTCCACCACGGTGTCGTTCAGCTCTGCGCGCACCTTTTCATGAAGCTGAGCAAAGCCCTCTTCCGTCCAGACCGGACCGCCCGCCTCGTGGATCAGCTTGTCCACGCCGCAGGAGATGCAGTCGTCAATCAGATCCAGCACCTTGCCGTACGGGTTAAAGTACAGCCCGAGCTTAGCCTTGTTCGGCAGCTTCTCGTGCAGATACTTGATCGGCGACGGGATGTTGAGCAGCAGCAGGCGACGCAGCCCGCGCCACATCATCTGCTGCTGTTCCTGCGGATTATCAAACAGCTTGATCGCCACGCTGTCGCGCTCGTCCACCAGCGCCGGCCAGGCTTTGACCTTATAGTTACCGCGCTTCTGTTCGTAGCTTTCCGGAAGCTGACCAAAGCTCCAGATGTGCAGCCCGCTCTGCTCGATACCGTCGTCCGCCACCGCAGAAAGCGTCTCCTGAACTTTCCCTTTCAGCGACTCTTTCAGCTCGCTCAGCGAACGTCCTTCCAGCAGCTTTTTGTTTTTATCATCCACCACGCGGAAGCTGATTTTCAGGTGATCGGGCACCTGATCCCAGTTCCAGTCTTCGCGGTCGATGGTGGTGCCGGTCATGCGTCGGAACTCGCGCTCGAGCGCGTCCAGCAGCGGCAGCTCCAGCGGCGTGACGCGGCCTAAAAACGCTTCCGCATAGTTTGGCGCAGGCACAAAGTTGCGGCGCACCGGTTTCGGCAGGGATTTGATCAGCGCAATCACCAGCTCGCGGCGCAGGCCGGGAATTTGCCATTCAAAACCGCCCTCATCGACCTGGTTTAGCAGCGGCAGCGGAATATGAACGGTCACGCCGTCCGCGTCGGCACCCGGTTCAAACTGATACGTCAGACGCAGCTTGAGGTTGCCCTGATGCCAGAAGTTCGGGTAGTCGAGCTTGCTGACCGACTCCGCCCCCTCTTTAATCAGCATGCTCTTTTCAAAGTTGAGCAGGTCCGGCGTCTCTTTGCTGGCCTTCTTCCACCAGCTGTCGAAGTGGCGGGCGGAGATAACATCGTGGCTGATGCGCTGGTCGTAAAACTCAAACAGCGCCTCGTCGTCCACCAGAATGTCGCGGCGGCGGGACTTGTGCTCAAGCTCCTCCACTTCCGCGCGCAGCTTCAGGTTTTCGCGGAAGAAGGCGTGGCGCGTCTGCCAGTCACCCTCCACCAGCGCGTGACGGATAAACAGCTCGCGGCTGAGCGCCGGGTCAATCTGGCTGTAGTTGACCTTACGCGCGGCGACCACCGGCAGGCCGTAAACGGTCACTTTTTCGGTCGCCATTACCGCTCCCTGCGCGCGCTCCCAGTGCGGTTCGCTGTACGAGCGTTTCAGCAGGTGCTGCGCCACCGGCTCGACCCATTCCGGATCGATACGCGCGGCAATACGCCCCCACAGGCGGCTGGTTTCCACCAGCTCGGCGACCATGGTCCATTTCGGCGGCTTCTTGAACAGGCCGGAACCGGGGAAGATGGAGAAACGGGCGTTGCGCGCGCCGGTATATTCCTGCTTTTCCGCGTCCTTCATCCCAATGTGGGACAGCAGGCCGGTCAGCAGCGCGATATGAATCTCGCGGTACTCCGCCGGCTCGCTGTTGACCGGAATGCCCAGCTCTTTGACCACCTGGCGCAGCTGGGTGTAGATATCCTGCCACTCGCGCACGCGCAGGTAGTTGAGGAAATCCACGCGGCACTGGCGGCGGAACTGGTTCGAGGAGAGCGCTTTCTGCTGCTCGCCGAGATAGTTCCACAGGTTTACGAAGGCGAGGAAGTCGGACTCTTTGTCGTGGAAGCGACGGTGCTTTTCGTCAGACGCCTGCTGCTTGTCCATCGGACGCTCGCGCGGATCCTGAATGGAGAGCGCCGAGGTAATGATCATCGCCTCGCGCACGCAGCCGTGCTTTTGCGCTTCCAGCACCATACGGGCCAGACGCGGATCCACCGGCAGCTGGCTGAGCTGGCGGCCCAGCGGCGTTAGCTTGTAGACCGTCGCCTGCTCGTCGGTGGTGATCGCCCCGAGCTCTTCCAGCAGACGCACGCCGTCCTGAATGTTGCGTTTATCCGGCGCTTCGACGAACGGGAACGCCGCGATGTCGCCCAGCCCCAGCGCGGTCATCTGCAGGATAACGGACGCCAGGTTGGTGCGGAGAATTTCCGGGTCGGTAAACTCCGGACGCGACAGGAAATCATCTTCCGAATAGAGACGAATACAGATCCCTTCCGACACGCGGCCGCAGCGGCCCTTACGCTGGTTCGCGGACGCCTGGGAGACCGGCTCAATCGGCAGCCGCTGAACCTTCGTGCGGTAGCTGTAGCGGCTGATGCGCGCCGTGCCCGGGTCGATAACGTATTTGATCCCCGGCACGGTCAGCGAGGTTTCCGCCACGTTGGTCGCCAGAACGATGCGTCGCCCGCCGTGCGGCTGGAATACGCGGTTCTGCTCGCTGTTTGACAGGCGCGCGTAAAGCGGCAGGATCTCCGTGTGGCGCAGGTCGCGCTTGCTGAGCGCATCGGCGGTATCGCGGATTTCGCGCTCGCCGCTCATGAAGATCAGAATGTCGCCCGCGCTTTCGTTGCCCAGCTCGTCAACGGCGTCGAAGATGGCCTGCAGCTGGTCGCGCTCGGTATCGTCCGCCTCTTCCACAATCGGGCGATAGCGCACTTCCACCGGATACGTGCGTCCTGACACCTCGATAATCGGCGCATTGTTGAAATGCTTCGAGAAGCGCTCCGGGTCGATGGTCGCGGAGGTGATGATGATTTTCAGATCCGGGCGACGCGGCAGCAGCTCTTTCAGGTAGCCGAGCAGGAAGTCAATGTTCAGGCTGCGCTCGTGCGCTTCGTCAATGATGATGGTGTCGTACTGCATCAGCAGGCGATCCTGCTGGATTTCCGCCAGCAGAATACCGTCGGTCATCAGCTTGACCATGGTGTTATCGCTAACGTGGTCGCTGAATCGCACCTTGTAACCGATGCAGCCGCCCGGCTCCGTCTGCAGCTCTTCGGCAATACGGTTCGCCACGGTGCGCGCCGCCAGTCGACGCGGCTGGGTGTGGCCTATCAGCCCTTTTAGCCCGCGTCCCAGCTCCATACAGATTTTCGGCAGCTGGGTGGTTTTCCCCGAGCCGGTTTCCCCCGCAACAATCACCACCTGGTGGTCGCGGACGGCCTCAAGGATGTCCTGTTTTTTCTGGCTGACGGGCAGGTTTTCCGGGTAGGTAATTGCCGGACGTGCGGCTTCGCGCAGCACAACCTTCCCTGCCGCCTGTTCAATCTCTTTCGCCATCTCCTGGTAAATGGCCTGTTGTGCATCAGGATTTTTAACCTTCTTCACGCCGTGCAGACGGCGGGCAAAGCGCTGTTTATCGCGCAACATCAGAGAATCAAGCTGTTGCAGGAGCATCGGGAAGGTTAATTTTTGTTGTTCTGTCATAGCGTTAAAGGGCAGTACACGCCCTGATAAACTCTCTTTTTAATGATTGCTATAGAGTACCACATTGACGTCTTTCGCGCCTTATTCAAAAAATTCGAACATAGACTTCGATATATTGCGCTATCTCTGTGGCAGGATTGTGAATAGAGTGTCAACAAGCAACGGGGCAACCCCCTTCAATCAAATGCAACAACAGGAATCACCCATGAGCAAAGTATTAGTTTTGAAATCCAGTATTCTGGCAGGGTACTCTCAGTCTGGTCAGCTGTCTGATTACTTCGTTGAACAGTGGCGTGAACAGCATTCCGCTGACGAAATCACCGTGCGTGACCTGGCTGCAAACCCAATTCCTGTGCTGGACGGCGAGCTGGTTGGCGCGCTGCGTCCAGGCGATGCACCGCTGTCTCCACGTCAGCAGGAAGCCCTGGCCCTGTCCGACGAGCTGATTGCCGAGCTGCAGGCGCACGACGTTATCGTCATCAACGCCCCAATGTACAACTTCAACATCCCTACCCAGCTGAAGAACTACTTCGACCTGGTGGCGCGCGCTGGCGTAACCTTCCGTTACACCGAGAACGGCCCTGAAGGTCTGGTGAAAGGTAAACGTGCGATCGTACTGACCAGCCGTGGCGGTATCCATAAAGACACCCCAACCGACCTGGTTGCACCGTACCTGAGCCTGTTCCTGGGCTTCATCGGCATCACCGACGTGAACTTCGTGTTCGCTGAAGGTATCGCTTACGGTCCGGAAGTGGCGACCAAAGCGCAGACCGATGCGAAAGCCGCCATCGACAGCCTGGTAGCAGCCTAAGATTTTGCCCTCTCACCGCCTGGTGGGAGGGTTTTTCTTTTCCCCCGCATTTCGTTATCATCCGCTCCCACTCTCCAGCCGGGCGGCCTGATGTCTGCGATTATTGATTCTTTTATAGCCCCACCGTGTCACGACGACATTCAGATCCTCTGGCAGGATGAACATCTGCTGCTGATCGATAAGCCTTCCGGTCTGCTCAGCCTCTCGGGCAAAAATCCGCAAAACCTTGATTCCGTCCATTATCGTCTGGTCCAGACGTTCCCCGGCTGCACGCTGGTACACCGTCTGGATTTCGGCACGTCCGGGCTGATGGTGGTTGCGCGCAATAAGGCCATCAACGCGGCGCTGTGCCAGCAGTTCAGCCAGCGCAGCGTGGAGAAGATCTACAGCGCCCTGCTTTGCGGCCATGTGGAAAACGACGAGGGAATAATAGACGCGCCGATTGCCAAAGACCCGGCGCTGTTCCCGCTGATGTCGATCTGCGCCCTCAACGGAAAACCCGCCCGCTCCCGCTATCTGGTGGTGGAACGGTTTTATCAGGGTACGGGACTGCCGTTAACGCGGGTGATACTTACGCCGGAGACCGGGCGAACCCATCAGCTGCGTATTCACTGTCAGCAGCTGGGGCACCCGATTCTGGGCTGCGATCTGTATGGCGGTCTTGAAGCGCCGGGGGCGGAGAAAACGCCCCGGCTGATGCTGCATGCAAGCGAACTGAATTTTATTCATCCCGTGAGCGGAGAGCCGGTTAACGCCCGTCACGCCGCCCCGTTCTGAATGCGGTTTACCACATCAAATCGTCAGGGATTTTGAAGTCCGCGTACGGATCGTCTTCGTCCTGCTCTTCCTGACTTAGCGCGCTGTTTAACACGATGCTGTCGGCATCGCGCTGGGCAATTTTATCGGCCACCACCGCCGGAATAATCGCGTATTCACAGTCGCCGCTGGCGTTGATGACCAGACGGGCAATCGCCAGACGGCCATTAATCAGCTGAGCCTGGGTTTGCTTGTCGACGTCGATTTTTTTGATCAGATTACCGTCGGTGAAGTTAAAGGTGATGTTACCTTTCGCCACGGTGATGCGGTTCATCTCAATCAGCTGCTTCACCTGTGCTTTAAACTCTTTCGCCAGCACGGCCTGCTTCTGCTGCTCGCTCAGCAGCTTGTCGCGCTCGATCTGCGCTTTCTTGTTCTCTTCTACCGCTTCCCGAGCTTCACGCGCCTGAACGCGTGATTTCTTTGCCGTGCGCTGCACTTTTGCCGCTTTTTTGCTGCTGACCAGGCCCGCTTTCAGCATCTGCTCTTGTAAGGTGAGTTTTGTCATGATCGTTTCTAAACCGGTTGGAAATTTTGGGGATTATAGCGGGAATTGCGGAGAGTGTGCCAGAGAAGTAGGCATGGCGCTTTGTCGCCTGAGCCTTGTTTATTATTTATTCAGCGTTTACTAACGTTATAGCCGCAAGAGTGATTAAAAATTGTCAGGTCATTTTCTTAAAAAAAAATGAGCAGTTCGTGAATATGATGCGGATTGAATAATTGCGATCGCTTCAGGCGTAGGCTGTTTTTTCTTATTAAGAGAATGAAAAAAATATGCCCTTAAAAGGAACAATGATGCTTAACGATAAGGATTCCGCATGTTTCGACTCTACCGGTCACATGATTTAACACGGCAATTAAACCCTGAAGATTTTCAATACATTCTTACTCCAGCAGGTTCACTGAAAGAGGCGTGTAAACATTATGATCTGTCTTATGAAGCAAACGGTCATAGCCTCTCTTTTGGTCTTCCCAAAAGAAAAAACAGCATATCTCCACATAAAAGACCCTATGAACGAAGGCAATGCAGCTACGCAGATCCCATTTATGATCAAGTAGAACGCGAACTTCAAATTGGCTGGCTTGTTGGAGTAGATACCTCCAGGCACTGGAGCAGCGACCGGAACCCGTTTTATATCGACAATAACGGCGAGCTAATTTTTACCCCTACTTCCTCATCGTGGCATGCATGGTATAAGGACGAAATCATGAGCGCTTACCGGAACGTTATTGCCGATCGGCAAGGCAGGAAGTCTGCTCCCACTCAACGGATGCATTATGATTATTACGGGCCAACAACTTCACCGTCGGGGAAAACGCTGAATAGTAAAGCTGTTGGTCGACTGCTCGCCGCTGGTGGGGTGTATAACGGCAATATTAAAGGTTTTCATGAAACCGCACAGCAGCTTGGTGGGGATGCCCCCGCGGGCTACGATCAAATCATGAACAACAAAGGGTTAATGATTGCGGGTGCCTCCATTGCAGCAGGATTGACAATTGGCAGGTTGAACCCTTTAAGCGAAATAGACGAAATATCGGGCCTCGGTAAGATACCAGCACTAGAAAACCCATATGTAAAAGGTTTCACCTCTGAGAATGGTACATTAGTGAATGCTGAACACGCCGTTATCGACCCAAAAAAACTCGCGGCTTATGCTTTAGATTCAACACATCCTACAGGGGGGCACAAAGCCAGGGTATTTGAATCAGCGCTGGGATACAACCCAACTAATGCAGATGTTTTAGCCGCAAGAATCAAGGAAGGCGTATTATCGGCCCCAGCCAAAGTGTTGCAGGCAAATAATTACGGCCAAACAATTGCTGTCGATATGTCCATTTTAGGCGTCAATGATGAAACAGCGATCGTGCGTACAGGTTGGATGTATGAAACAGACGCGTTAGTTCCTCGCCTGACAACCATATTTGTTAAATGAGAAAATACAAATGAAAAGAGCCGAATTAGACGTAGTGATTTTAGGCGAGGATTTACCGAATGAAGGACTGGTAAAAGGGACTATTGGTACGATTGTTATGGTTTTCAACACCCCTACGCGGGGCTATCTTGTCGAGTTTTGCGATGAGGAAGGAAGAACAATCGCAATGCCTGCTTTGCTTCCCGCTCAACTAAAGAGTTATTTCACTCCAGGTATCCTTAAAACACTGCTGGTTGACAATAATTTCCCGGTAGCCAACCCAGTAGATCCTGACGTAATGACAGACTTGATGTACAAAGCCGCCCCTGCTGAATGGGATGCTCAGAAGAGAAGAGTTTACCAGGATATCCAACGTCTGATGGTTAACCGGCTGGACTACACTGGTATGTTCGAAATCATGGATGGCCTTGAGTATAACGGTTTGACGCTGTACAGCCTGGTGGGGGCGGAGAACGGTGAACCCGTATGGTCGAATATCTACATTCGTAACTTTGAAATACGTGACAACGAAAGCTATGTTGATCCGAACCTTACTGACAAGGTACTCATTGGTGAAGATGGTATGACCGTGTTTGCCTACAACTTCACAGATGACTGTTTCGAGATCCGTGATAAAGCATCAATGGATTATGCCATTGAAACACATGCTAACCTCAGCGAATTGTTGTCCACGCTGATTGATACGTTGAGCTGAAATCCGCAACATCAATTGCTGGTTGTATTTTCAACCAGCCTATTGGATCGCATTAATAAGGAGGTATAACGAAAGCATTCCGATACCTCTTCTCTCACTGCCCTCTCCAGCCTGTGCGCAACACTGTTCATGAACTTCGCTCATGTTGCATTGAAATTAAGTCACTTCCCCTGCGCCGCGGGCTCAGGCATAAATTATGCATCGGTAACTTCTTAGCAACATGAACTTAGGATGCATAACCACAATGAGCAAAGCTTTCACATATACCCTTAAGCGCAGTTGCTTCGATGAAAATTACAACCCGTCAGAAAATACGCGTACGACCACCAACTTTGCCAACCTGGCGCGCGGGGAAAAGCGTCAGGAAAACCTGCGCAATACGCTGGTGATGATCAACAACCGTTTTAACGCCCTGGCGCGCTGGGATAACCCAAACGCCGATCGCTACGCGGTTGAGCTGGAAATCATCTCTGTCGACTTGAACATTGGCGCGGAAAAACCGTTCCCGGCCATTGAGATATTGCAAACCACGATTGTCGACAAAAAAAATAACCTGCGTATCCCTGGCATCGTCGGGAATAACTTCTCTTCTTACGTGCGGGATTATGATTTCAGCGTGCGCCTGCTGGAACACAACAAGAACCAGCAGCACTTCAGCATTCCGGAAAAGTTTGGCGAACTGCACGGCAATATTTTCCGCCACTTTGTCAATTCGCCGGAATACAAAGAAAACTTCAGCAAGGGTCCGGTGATCTGCCTGAGTGTCTCCAGCAAAGACACCTATCGCCGCAACGGTAACCAGCACCCGGTACTGGGCATTGAATATCAGCCGGATGGCGAGTCGCTAACGGAACAGTACTTCGCGAAGATGGGCCTGCAGGTTCGCTATTTCATGCCGGAGAACAGCGTGGCGCCTTTCGCGTTCTTCTTTACAGGGGATTTGCTGAGTGACTACACCGATCTGGAGCTGATTGCCACCATCAGCACGATGGAGACGTTCCAGAAAATCTATCGCCCGGAAATTTATAACGCAAACTCGGCGGCGGGACTGTGCTACCGACCGGATCTGAACCAGCAGGATCACTCCTTAACCAAAATTGTTTATGACCGGGAAGAGCGTAGCCGACTGGCGATTGAACAGGGTCGCTTTACCGAAGCGTACTTTATTAAGCCTTACCAACACATTCTTGAGCAGTGGTCTGATAACTACACGCTTTAATTCATCAAAAAAGGTCTTTTATTATGAAAACATTGCTCCCGACTTCTACGGCTGGCAGCCTGCCTAAGCCGACCTGGCTTGCACAACCTGAAACGCTGTGGTCACCCTGGAAATTACAGGATCAGGAACTCCTGGCGGGTAAACAGGACGCGCTGCGCCTGTCCCTGGATGAGCAGATCCGCGCGGGTATCGATATCGTCAGCGACGGAGAACAGACCCGCCAGCACTTCGTCACCACCTTTATTGAACACCTGAGCGGCGTGGATTTTGAAAATCGCCAGACGGTGCGCATTCGTAACCGCTACGACGCCAGCGTGCCGACCGTGGTTTCAGCCGTTGCGCGTCAGAAGCCGGTATTCGTGGACGATGCGAAATACCTGCGTCAACTCACGGACAAGCCGATCAAATGGGCCCTGCCCGGGCCGATGACCATGATCGACACCCTTTACGACGCGCACTATAAAAGCCGCGAAAAGCTGGCCTGGGAATTCGCCAAAATCCTCAATCAGGAAGCGCGTGAGTTAGAGGCCGCGGGCGTGGATATTATCCAGTTTGATGAACCGGCATTTAACGTCTTTTTTGACGAGGTGAACGACTGGGGTATCGCCGCGCTGGAACGCGCCATTGAAGGGCTGAAGTGCGAAACCGCGGTACACATCTGCTACGGCTACGGCATCAAAGCCAATACCGACTGGAAAAAAACGCTCGGCTCAGAGTGGCGCCAGTACGAAGAGGCCTTCCCTAAGCTGCAGACCTCTAATATCGACATTATCTCCCTGGAGTGCCACAACTCCCGCGTGCCGATGGATCTGCTGGAGCTGATCCGCGGTAAAAAGGTGATGGTCGGCGCGATTGATGTGGCAACCAACGCCGTTGAAACGCCGGAGGAAGTCGCCGATACGCTGCGTAAAGCGCTGCAGTTCGTCGATGCCGACAAGCTTTACCCGTCAACCAACTGCGGCATGGCCCCGCTTTCACGGCAGGTGGCTAACGGCAAGCTGAAAGCGCTCAGCGCCGGCGCAGAGATTATCCGCAAGGAGCTCGGCGCGTAATCCCTTACGTTTGCCAGTAGAGCGGCGTACCGAAAAACGCCACGTAATAATCAATCACCGCCCTGACGTTCAGGGGCGGATGACGTGCGTTAGGATAGATCGCCGCAATATTGAGTTGCTCCGTGTTGATGGCGCACGCCATTTCCGGCAAAAGGGCGACCAGCTCCCCCCGCTTCAACCTGTCGCCAATCAGCCAGTCCGGAAACAGGACGATCCCCATCCCACCCAGCGCGGCAATGAGCAGCGACTCCGCATTATTGGACGTCATTAGCGGCGCGACGGGATAATGCACCCAATTCTCCCCTTTGCGACGTACGAGCCAGCGGTTAGGCCCGGACGAACCGCGATAGACCAGACATTTGTGCTGGCTCAGCTCGGCCGGATCGGTCGGGACGCCGTGTTGACGCAGATACGCGGGCGACGCGGCGAGGTGGTAGCGCTGCTGCCCAAAAACACGGGCGTGGAACGTCGAATCCGTCAGCGTGCCGATGCGGAAGATGAGATCGGCGGCATCCCGGTGCGGGTCGATAAAGTCATCGGTCAGCGTCAGCTCAATGGTTAACCGTGGATAACGCTCGGCCAGACCTGCCAGTCCGGGCGCAACGTGTCTCTGTCCAAAAAATACCGGCCCATTTATGCGGACCGTGCCGGAGGGTTCGGTCGAACGTTCATCCAGCTCACGACGCGCCTCTTCGAAGTTATCGACCATCGCCCGGGCATAGCGGATAAACAAATGCCCGCTTTCCGTGGGGATCACCGCACGGGTATTGCGATAGAACAGCTGCTGGCCGAGCGCGTCTTCAAGCTGATGAACAATGCGCGACACCTGCGAGGCGGATATTCCCTCTCGTCGCGCGACGACGGAAAAGTTCTGCGTTTCATAGACGGCAATAAACAGCAGCAGTGAGCGAAGGTTCATGCTTCCGGCATCTGACATTAATGCATTTCCTGCAAAGGTGTTTCCTGCATTATGGCATTTTTCTCACGGGTCTACCGACGTAATCTTCTTCGCCTGAAAACGGAGGAAGCGTAATGCAGTTTGTTTTGATTTTACTGGTGATTGCCGGCGGGATGGGCCTCTCCGTCGAGGCGGGGCTACTGGGGCCATTAGGGGGAGAAGTGGGCGATTTATGGGCGACGTTCAGCATTTTTGGCGTCGGCGCCGCGCTGACGTTTCTGCTGATGCTGTTTTTCAGCCCGCGTAACAGCCCGTCGTTTTTCGCCCAGCCCGGCTGGCAGCTGCTCGGCGGCGTGCTTGGCCCTGTTTACGTGGTCATTCTGACGATCGCCACGCCGACCATCGGCATCGCTCTGACGATGATTGGCATTCTGGCTGGTCAGGTTTTTAAAAGCCTGATCATTGACCACTTTGGCCTGCTGGGTACACCGCACAGGAAGATAAACGCAAAACGTATCGTGGCGCTGGTTTTTATTATTGCGGCACTGGTTCTGGTCGCGCAGGGGTGATGATATGACGCTGATAATGATTCTCCTGGCCGTCTGCGGCGGCGCAACGCTGAGCATTCAGGCCGCGATTAACGGGCAGCTCGGCAGCAATGTCGGGGTATTTAAAAGCGCGTTTCTGACGTTTTCCGTCGGCGCGCTGATAACCGCCCTGCTCATTTTCTTCTTTGAACCGAAGCAGGCGGTCACGCTGCTGGACGTGCCGAAATGGCAGCTCATCGGGGCGATGTTCGGCGTGCCCTACATTGTGATCATGGTCGTGGCGGTGCAGCGCATCGGCACCGCCGTCGCCACGGTGGCGGTGATATTCGGCCAGCTCGCCATGAGTATGTTGATTGATAACTTTGGCTGGCTGGGCAATCCCGCCATTCCGTTTTCACCGAGCCGTCTGGGGGCAATTGTCTGCCTGGGGATTGCGCTTGTTTTCATTTACTCGGGCAGTAAAGCCCGCTCAGCGAGCACGGACATCCCCTCGCCCCTTCGGGGAGAGGGTTAGGGTGAGGGGAACATACCGCAGTGATGGTCATTCCGGTCACTTTACGTTCCCTGCGACTTTGTAAAGAAAAGCGTCACCGTGGCGACGGTGACGCCCAGCTTCTTCATCTCGGTTTTGTTAAACAGATGCGTCTCATCCTGCAAATACATCCAGTCGTCGAAGTTCAGTAGCCAGGTGCTGCCGTTGGCCTTCACGTTCATGCTGTAATGCCAGTTAAAGGCGTTGCCTGCAGCCTGCCCCGTGGCAACCCCTTCAATATCCCCTGCCGTTCCCTCGTAGCGGTCGTTCCCCACGCGCCGGATGTGCCAGACCCGCTGCTGCTTCTCGCCATCGTCGTAGACGAAGTGCTCGTTGAGCGTCAGCGTATCGCCGATAACGTCTCCGGCAATCTCAACGTGGAAACGGCGGATCTGCTTGCCGCTGCGATCCTGCACCATCCCCCACGCTTCGGTTTTGCCCTGGAAGTAGTGAAAGATATCAAGCCGCGGCTGCTGCTGGCGATACTCGGCCACCTCAGTGCTACAGCCCGCCAGCAGCATTGTGAATGCCAGCGCCATCATCAGGATACGTTTCATTTTTGGCCTCCGGTTAACTGCTGACGCAGCTCAGGATATTGCGTGCGGGGATCGAGCCAGATGGCCAGAAAACGGGTGCTGAACGCTTCCGACTGGCGCGGTCCGAGTGGAATAAAGGATGTTTGCGCCGCTGACGCGCGATACCAGAACTGCCCCTGCTTTTCGTTGAGAACAAACGCCAGCTGTGAGCCCGGGCGGACATCCGGCCAAAGGGACTGGAGCATCCGCAGCCAGGCTTCGCTTTGCGGTTCCTGGGCCAGTATCCCCTGCGCCTGCCACTGGTCGCGGGTCGCCTCAACCAGTTCATCGCGATCGATGTCCCGCGCATAGGTAATAATGAGCGCCTGATCCTGGTCCCGGCTGTAACGGCCGTCCGGGGTGCGCAGCTGGGAGGTGTAGACGGTGAAAGGTCCCCAGGTGAGCGTGGCGTCACCCACCTTCCGCCAGGCAAGCCAGTCGGCGGCCTGCGCAACCGGAACAACCAGCGTCAGCCAAAGCAGCAAAACCACAGATCTCATTTTTGTCTCCCCATCAGCAGGTGGAAAAACAGCATCAACACCAGCCAGCCCGGCGCCATCCAGCTGACGACGATAAAGGTCGGTTCCAGAAACGTGATGCCCCCCAGCCGCTCTCCGAACAGGTAGGCCACCGGCCCGCCCACGGCGGCCAGCAGGGTCAGCAGCCAGCCGGGTAGCGTGGTGGTGCGCGTCAGCTGCGTCCAGACCGTGGCAAACATCAGCCACAGTGCCACCATCCATAACGGCATCAGGGACTCGCCCGTAAAGGCAATCAGCCCGGTCAGGGCCCAGAGTGCGTCCAGCAGACTGCCCGCCGCGGCCAGCCCAATGGCGTAAAACCGGTAAGCAGGCGGCAAGAGCAGGCACGCCAGGATCGCCAGCGCGAGCCAGATAATCAGGCCCTGTTCGCGAAAGAGCACCACCAGCGCCCAGTAGAGATCGAACGCGACGGCGAGCAGGAAGACCTGAAGGTAACGTCTCATACGCGCTCGGCGGTCAGCTGCACCACGCTGATGGTGCGAGCGTTAAACCCGGCCTCACAGTAGCCAAAGTAGTACAGCCACATGCGGCGGAACCGTTCATCGAAGCCGAGCTTTTCAATCTCCTGCCAGGCGTGGACAAAGCGCTGCCGCCAGTGGGCCAGCGTGCGGGCGTAGTCGGGGCCCATGT
>Ga0068857_100002520_pt1 | contig 14995 bp, 10 predicted proteins | sample KBSCornC72_FD_66591 | JGI IMG/M metagenome (GOLD analysis project Ga0068857, IMG submission 66591) | Corn rhizosphere microbial communities from Kellogg Biological Station, Michigan, USA - KBS Corn C7-2 | ecosystem: Host-associated > Plants > Roots > Rhizosphere > Soil ...
GCGCGTCCGGACCGGCGAGAAGGAACGTTTTCACGACGCCGCGGCGATCGGGCCCGTCATCGTTCGGATGCTCGGAGCCCGCCGCGACCATATCGAGAGGTCGGATTCCATCCCATGAGGAGGACGAAGATGAGACTGCTCGCGTCGTTGCTAATGGTGCTGGCGGTGGTGGCGGTGGCGCAGGCGGCGCCGGGCGACCCGGATACGAGCTTCAGCGGCGACGGCCGCCACGTCGAGACCGGCCTGCCGACGGGAACGGTCAGCGCGATCGCCATCCAGGCCGACGGCAAGATCGTCGTGGCGGGACAGTCCGCGGGCGATTTCGCCGTCCTGCGGTACAACCGAAATGGCACGCTCGACTCCACGTTCGGCGGCACCGGCATCGTCCTGACCGACTTCGGTGGCCTCTCGGTCGCCGGCGCGAGGGCGGTCGCCATCCAGAGCGATGGTCGGATCCTGGTCGCGGGGCGCGCGGGGTCAGAGTCCAATGGCCGCGTGGGGATGGCACGCTACAACACCAACGGCACGCTGGACGCGACCTTCGGCAACAGCGGCGTCCTCACGCTGGAGTTCTCCAACCCCGACGGCGGCGCCGCCCAAGGCCTCGCGATCCAGGCGGACGGTCGGATCATCATCGTGGGGAGCACGGGCAGCGACTGGGCGATCGCCCGCCTCAACGCCAATGGCACGCTCGATACGACGTTCGGCAACCAGCCCTCCACCGGCATCATCGCCAAGGACTTCGGCGGCACCGAAGCGGCGGTCGGCGTCGCGATCATCCCCGACGGTCGGATCGTGGTCGCGGGCACCCGGACCTTCCTGGGGCGGAGAGCGTTCTCGTGGGACTACCTCAACGGCGGGTTTCCGCAGAACGTCGGCCTGACGTCGGATACCGTCAACGGCGCGGATCACACGCTCTTCGGCGGCGGGGGAACCGACGTGACGGTGAAGGCCCTGGCCGTGCAGGCCGACGGCAAGATCCTGCTCGTGGGAGACATCCAGGTCACGACCGGCGGCGGCGGCATCCCCATCACCACCGACAACGGCATGGCAATCGCCCGCTACAACGCCGACGGCACCATGGACGCGAGCTTCGGCACCGACGGCCTGCGCACCGTCGATTTCGGGCCCGACTCCTTCGCCTCCGCAGTCGCGGTCCAGCCCGACGGCAAGATCGTGGTCGTCGGCCACGTGAACCAAACGGCGGGAGCGACGTCGAACATCAACCTCGCCGTGGCGCGGCTCAACGTGAACGGCTCGCTCGACACGACCTTCAGCGGCGACGGCCGGCTCATCACCGACTTCAACGCGACCCAGAACGACTTCGGCAACGCCGTCAGCATCCAGCGGAGCGACGGGCGCATCGTCGCCGCCGGCTCCGCGGGCGGCCGGATCGCGCTCGCCCGCTACCATGCCTTCGTGTGCAACGGCCTCAACGTGACCATCGTGGGCACGAATGGCCCCGACGTCATCACCGGCACCCTCCGGGACGACGTCATCCACGGCCTGGGCGGCAACGACTTCATCGACGGCAGCGCCGGTAACGACACGATCTGCGGCGGCGACGGCAACGACATCCTGACCGGTGGCGACGGCAATGACACGCTGATCGCCGGAACCGGGCAGGACACGCTCCGTGGCGGCGCCGGCACCGACGTGTGCACGGGCAGCACCGTGGGTGTGACCATCGACCCCGCCGACACCTTCGTCGCCTGCGAGACGATCAACACCGGCCTCGCCGGCGTCTCGGGCGAATGGCTCGACGTCGAGCAGCACTGCAATGCCGCGGCCCGTCAGTCCCAGTGCTGGCTCGTCGGCACGCTCCGAGCGTTCAACCCCGGCCTCGAGACCACCGCCGTGCCCTCGACCGTCGCCTTCTACCTGTCCGAGGACGGCGAGCTGGACGAGAACGACACGTTCCTCGGCTACGAGAGCGTCACGGCGCTCGAGCTCGGCGGCGAAGAGCTCGTCCGGCTGAACATCCGGCTACCCGAAGGCATCGACGCGGCCGGGCTCGTCGTCATCGCCGTCGTCGACTTCTTCAACGACGTGGCGGAGCGGAACGAGACGAACAATGTGGCGGTCTCGCCGCCGGTCTCCTCACGCCGGGGGGCGCGGGTCCGCTGAGCAGTCCGCATATCAGCGCCTGACGCGGGGCTACGGGTCGACCCGTAGCCCCGCGCTTCGATAATTGAGTATCATCGGATGCATGAGGCGAAGCATCCGATGATTCCGGACGAGGAGCAACAAAGCCGCCAATACCTTCTCGCCCGTTTCTGGGAAGCGGCGCTGGGCTTCTGGCGGAAAGGTGGCGGGCGCACCGCGTGGGCATTGACGTTCGCGGTCATCGCCATTGCCCTGGTGAATCTCGGCCTCCAGTATCGGCTGAACGTATGGCACCGCGTGATGTTCGATGCCCTCGACAAGCGCGATGGCAGCGGGGTGCTGTATCAAACCGTGACCTTTCTCCCGCTCATCGCCGCGCTCGTGGGCGCGGCGGCGGCGGCCACGTATGCAAAAATGACCCTCCAGCGCCGGTGGCGCGACTGGCTGAACGCGCACGTGCTTGATCAGTGGCTCACGCGCGGCCGCTATTATCAGCTCAACCTGGTTTCAGGCGATCACACCAACCCGGAATATCGCGTGGCGGAGGATCTCCGTCTGAGCGTCGACGCCCCGGTCGAATTCCTGGTCGGCGTCTTCTCCGCCGTCACTTCGGCGATCGTCTTCATCGGCGTCCTCTGGTTCATCGGCGGTGAGCTCACGATCCCGCTCGGAAGCACGGTGCTCCGCATTCCCGGTTTCCTGGTCGTCGCCGCCGTCCTCTACGCGGCGCTGGCGAGCGGATCGATGGTCATGCTCGCCCGCGGCTTTGTCACCGTTTCCGAGAACAAGAATCAGGCGGAGGCGGACTACCGCTACATGCTCACGCGTCTCCGGGAAAACGGCGAGAGCATCGCGATGCTGGGCGGGAGCAACGAGGAGCGCGCCGGCCTTGACGGAGCCTTCGCGACCGTCCGCACGCGCTGGTACGAAATGATGATGCAGTACGTTCGCACCACCATTGTGTCCCACAGCAGTAACGGCCTTGCCCCCGTCGTTCCCATTCTCCTCTGCGCCCCCAAGTACGTCGCCGGGACCATGACCCTCGGGGAAGTCATGCAGGCCGCCTCCGCCTTCATGATCGTGCAGGTGGCGTTCAACTGGCTGGTGGAAAACTACCCGCGTCTCGCCGATTGGACCGCCTCCGCGTCTCGATTGGCCTCGCTCCTGGTGTCGCTGGACCGCCTGGAGCGCGCCGAAGGGGAGGAAACCACCGGCCGCATCGTTCGCAACCCAGGTGAGGCGGGCGCGCTCCGGCTGCGGGACCTCTCGGTGACGCTGGACGATGGAAGCGCGGTGGTGAACGAAGCGGACATCGAGATCGTCCGCGGCGAAAAGGTGCTGGTCGTGGGCGAATCCGGCACCGGCAAGAGCACCCTGGTGCGGGCGATCGCCGGCCTCTGGCCGTGGGGCAAGGGAGAGATCCTGATCCAGTTCGACGGGCTCTTCTTCATGCCGCAACGGCCCTACGTGCCGCTGGGAACGCTGCGCCGGGCGGTGACGTATCCGCTCTCACCCGAGGAGGTGGAGGAGGCGGTGGTCCGGGCCACCGTCGAGGACGTGGGTCTGGGGCATTTTCTCGATCGGCTCGATGAAGAGACGACCTGGGAGCACGTGCTTTCCGGCGGAGAAAAGCAGCGGCTCGCCTTTGCCCGCGTGCTCCTCCAGCGTCCCGAGATCATCGTGATGGATGAAGCCACCGCCGCCCTCGATGCGCTGGGCCAGGAACAGTTGATGCGGCTCCTGCTGGAGCGGCTCCCCGACGCCACCGTCATCAGCGTCGGACACCGCGCCGAGCTCGAGGCCTTCCACACCCGCAAGCTCGTGCTGGAATACCACGCCGACGGCGCGCGCCTCGTCAGCGACGAATCCATCCGAAGAACGTTCGGCCGCTCCGCGCGCCTGCTCTCGAAGCTGCCCACCCGCAAGAAAGCCCGCCCCCCGTCGAATTCAGCCCGCTGAGGCCGGGCGAGCGGGAACCACCATCAGGACGGCGTCGCCATCTCGGGCGCGAGCGCCACCACCACTCCCTCGTGGCCGCTCAGCGTGAGATCCCCCGTCACCACCGCGCCGTCACGGTCCCCCGCGCTCGACACGACGATTTCTCCCCGGAGGGGCTGGTCGGGAAACTTCACCGTGAGGGCTTCTCCGCCCAGATTCAAGGCGATGAGGGTGCGCTCGCTCTCGTGCTCGCGGACGAACAGCAGCAGATCCCCCGTCGCCACCACCGGCCGGTAGTGTCCGACCAGCAACGACGGCGACCGCCGGCGCGCCGCGATCAGCCGGCGGTAGAGATTGTGGATGGCCGTGGGATCGAGCCGCTGGCTCTCGACGTTGGCGGTCCTGAACCCGCTTCCCACCGGCAGCCACGGCTCCACCGCGGAAAAGCCCGCATGGGGCGTGGCGTCCCATTGCATGGGGGTGCGCGCCCCGTCTCGCCCGCAGCCGATGCCGGGCACGTTCCGCTCGAACGGGTCGCGCACGCGATCGGGCGGGATGGAGACCTGGGGCATGCCGATCTCGTCGCCATAGTAGATGGTCGGCGTTCCCCTCAGGGTGAGCAGCAGCATGGCGGCGATACGCGCCTGCTCCGGCCCCACGCGACTCGCAATACGAGGCTGGTCATGGTTGCCCAGCACCCAGTTGGGCCAGCCGCCTGCGGGCAGCGCGGCCTCGTAGTCGTCGATGAGCTTCGCGATGTCGCGCGCCCGCCACGGCGCCTCGAGCAGCGTGAAGTTGAAGGGCAAGTGGGTGCCCTGGAGCTCGCGGCCGTAGTACGCGACCAGCCGCTCGATCGGCAGGTAGATCTCGCCGAGCAGGACCCGGTCCGGAAATTCGTCAAGCACCCGCCGAAGCTCCGCGATGGCCTCGTGCACCTCCGGCAGGTCGGTCGTGTAGAGCGGCACCACCGCATGGTGCGGCGGCTGGCCCGGCTGGAAGCCCGGGTTGGTTGGATTGTCGCGGAACTGGTCGTCCTTGAGCAGATGCCAGATCACGTCCACGCGGAACCCGTCCACCCCGCGCCGGAGCCAGAAGCGCATGACGCCGTGAATCGCCTCGCGGACGGCCGGGTGGCGCCAGTTGAGGTCGGGCTGTGAGGCCAGGAAGGCGTGATAGTAGTACTGGCCGGTTCGCTCGTCCCACTGCCACGCGCCCCCCCCGAAATTCGACAACCAGTTGTTCGGGGGCCCGCCGTCCGGCGCCGGATCGCGCCAGAGATACCAGTCGCGCCGCGCGTTCTGTCGGGAGGATCGGCTCTCCTGGAACCAGGGATGCTGGTCCGAAGTGTGGTTGGGCACCAGGTCGAGCAGCACCTTGAGACCGTGCTCGTGGGCGGCCGCCAGCAGCGCATCGAACTCCTCCAGCGATCCGAATAGCGGGTCGATCCCGGTGTAGTCGGAGATGTCGTACCCGAAATCCGCCATCGGCGAGGGGAAGATGGGCGAGATCCAGATGGCGTCCACGCCCAGCTCGCTGAGGTACGGCAGCCGCTGCCTGATGCCGCGCAGATCCCCCACCCCGTTGCCGTCAGCGTCCTGGAACGAGCGAGGATAGATCTGGTACATCACCGCCGTTCGCCACCAGGGGATCCGATCCACGGAAGGTCGCCCCTCAATCCCGCGCGGGCGTCTCGATCTCGCTGCGCTTCAGCAAGTAGTCGAGGCCGCCCACCCGGTACCAGCGATAGCCGTACGCCTCGAGGAGGAGGTGATGCTTGCCGTCCTTGGCGGCGTAGCTGTGGTTGTCGCTCAGCAGATTCACCAGCACCCGGCCTTCGGAGCCGCGCACGCCGGTGGAGAAGGTCACCTCCCGCGGGCTGTCCGAGAGATTGTGCAGGAACACCACCGAGTTGTTGCGCCAGTCATAGCGCATGGCCAGGACGGCGGGGTTCCGGATCGGCAGGACCTCGAACTCGCCCCAGCCGATCTCCGGGATCTCCTTCCGCATGCGGACGATGCGCTCGGTCCAGTTGAGCAAGGACTTCGGATCCCGGCGTTGCTCCGCGGTGTTCACATGGTGATAGCTGTAGGGCCCCTCGCTGATCACGGGCAGGATGGGCTTGTCCGCGGTGGTGAATCCTCCCTGGGGCTCCGCCGACCACTGCATGGGCGTGCGCGCGCAGTTGCGCTCGGGCAGCTTCAGGTCGTCGCCCATGCCGATCTCATCGCCATAGCGGAGAACCGGCGTCCCGGGCAGCGTGAACAACAGGCTGTAGGCAAGCTCGATGAGCCGCCGATCGCCGTTGAGCATGGGGGCAAGCCGGCGCCGGATGCCGCGGTCGTAGAGCTGCATGCTCTCCTCGGGGCCGAAGCACTTGAACACCTGCTGGCGCTGCTCCTCGGTGAGCCGGCCCAGGTCCAGCTCGTCATGGTTGCGCAGGAACAGGCCCCACTGCGCCGCCTCCGGCCGGTAGTCCGTCGCCTTCAGCGAGCGCACGAGCGGGCGGCAGTCCGATGCGGCCAGCGCGTAGAACAGGTGCTGATTGACGTGGAAGTTGAACATCATGTGCATCCGGTCGCCATCCTTGCCGAAGTAGTCCAGCCCGGTTTCCGGCGAGACGTTCGCCTCGCCCAGGATGATGGAGTCACCGACGCGCCACTGGAGGAACGCGCGCAGTGAGCGCAGCATCTCGAATTGCGCCACTGCCTTCTTGACGCGTCCGCCCTTGGTCGAGATCATGAACGGCACCGCGTCCATCCGGAACCCGGAGACGCCGAGCTGGATCCAGAACCCCATGATCTTGAGAATCTCCGCCTGGACGTGTGGGTTCGAAGTATTGAGATCGGGCTGGAAGTCGTAGAACCGGTGGAAGTACCAGGCGCGCGCTTCCTTGTCATAGGACCAGGTCGACTTCTGCACGCCGGGGAAGATCATGCCCTCGTTCGCGGTGGCCGGCTTCTTGTCGGACCAGACGTACCAGTCCCGGTAGACGGACTTGGGATCGCGGCGCGCCTCCTGAAACCACGCATGCTGATTGGAAGTGTGATTGACAACCAGGTCGATGATGACGCGAATCCCCCGCTGCTTGGCGCCGTGGGTGAACTCGACGAAGTCGCCCAATGTCCCATACGCGGGATTCACGCCGTAGTAGTCGGACACATCGTAACCGTCGTCCCCGCCGGGCGAGGTCTGGAACGGCATGACCCAGATGGCGGTGATGCCCAGTCCGTGCAGGTAGTCCAGGCGGCGCATGAGTCCCTGGAAGTCACCGACTCCGTCCCCGTTGGCGTCCATGAAGGTGCCGACGGAAAGGCAGTAGATGACCGCGTTCTTGTACCAGAGATCGTTGATCGCCGGCGTCGGCCGCGGGGCGTTGGTGGCGGCGCCGCGCGGTCCTCGTTTCTGCGTCAATGCCGCCTCCCGTGATCGACTCCTGGCTCCGCTTTCACTTCGTTTCCAAGCAAGCGGAGTGCCGGGCATGACAAATCCCAATTCCATGCGGAGTTCCAGTCAAGAGGCGAGGCCCGCGAGGTACACGCGGCGGGCGATCTTTACCGGCCGGGCGGGTCGTTCGGGAAGGCGCTCGCGGCAGGGCCGGCGCGTAGGAACGACTCGGTAGGTCCCTCCTCGGTAAGCCTCGACGCTTCGCCGTCGCAGCGCAGGTAGCTCCCAAGCACGCTTGGATGCGTACACGACCGAATACCCGAGAACTATGGCGCCAGTGTTCGTATCGGAACATGGTGGCATTCACGTTGCATGATCGTGAGCTGAGCGACTCCATGAGCACTTCAATGAGCACCTCGAACAAAGTCACCGGAAAGCGAGCGTGGCACTGGCCGCGGCCGCTCACCGGCAAGCCGATGCGCTGGGTCGGGCTCAGCTTGCTTGCCGTGGTCGTGCTCGCGTTCATCGCGTCGTTCTTCATCGACGAGCCGCTGCGCCGGTATGTCGAGCGTCGGATGAACGAGAGCCTCGACGGCTATACCGTGAAGATCCAGAAGCTGAGCTTCCATCCGATCGGCGCCTCGCTCACGCTGTCCGACGTCATATTCACCCAGAACGCGCATCCCGACCCGCCGGTGATCCACATCCCCAAGCTCGCCGCCAGCACCCAGTGGCGAGAGGTGATCCGGCTCAAGGCCGTTGCCGACTTCCGCCTCGACAACCCGAAGCTCTACGTGAACCTCAAGCAGCTCAGCGAAGAGGCCAAGAAGGAGACGCCGGTCACTCAGCGCGGGTGGCAGGAGGCCTTCCAGGCCATCTACCCGCTGAAGATCAACAAGTTCAAGCTCGTCAATGGGGAAGTGACCTATATCGACGAGGGCCCGTTCAAGCCCTTGCGCCTCTCGGCCGTGAACATCGACGCCGACAATATCCGGAACGTTCGCTCCAAGGAGCGCACCTATCCGTCCGAGCTCCATGTCGACGCGGTCGTGTTCGACAACGGCAAGCTCGTCATCGACGGCAATGCCGACTTCCTCGCCGATCCGCATCCCGGCGTGAAGGCCGACGTGAAGCTGGACGATATCGTTCTCGGCTACTTCGAGCCGGTGGTGCGGCACTATGACGTGGTGCTCAAGGGTGGCTTGCTGTCGGTCGCGGGCGCGGTCGAGTACGCGCCGACGTTCAAGGCGGTGGACCTCACCGGCGCGACGATCCGCGACGTCCGCCTGGACTGGGTGCACACCCGCCCCGACAAGAGCCCGTCCGCGGCGGCGGCGACGACGGCCCAGAAGGCCACCGAGAAGACGGCCGACCGGCCCGACATGCTCGTGCGTCTGCGTGAGCTCCGCATCGCGAACAGCGACCTCGGCGTCATCGACCGCGCGGCGAAGCCCGAGTACCGCGTCTTTCTCTCCAGCACGGACGCCACCATCACCAATCTCAGCAACCAGGCGGCGGAGGGCCGGTCGGTGGTGAAGGTCCGCGGCAAGTTCGTGGGCAGCGGGGACACGCTGGTGACGGGATCCTTCAAGGCGAACCCGAAGGGGCCCGACTTCGACGCCGACATCCGGATCGAGAACACCGACATGACGAAGATGAACCCCCTGCTCCGCGCGCACGGGGGGTTCGACGTCGTCTCGGGGGTGTTCTCGTTCTACTCGGAGATCAAGCTCAAGGACGGATACGTGAACGGGTACGTGAAGCCGCTGTTCAAGGACCTGGTGGCGTACAGCGCCGACCAGGACCGCGACAAGAGTCTGATGCAGAAGGTGAAGGAGCGCATAGTCAACGTCGTCGGCAAGGTGATGAAGAACCAGCCGCGCAAGGAGGTCGCGACCAAGGTCGACATCTCCGGCCCGGTGGAAAATCCGCAGTACAGCACGCTCCAGATCATCTCCCGCATCGTCCAGAACACGTTCTTCAAGGCGATCCTGCCCGGCTTCGAGAGCTCACCGAAGTCGCTCCCGGCAAAGGGAGCGGTGCCGGCGAAGTCAGGGTAACGGGCGGGCGGGACGCTCTGTCCCGTCACCGCGCCCGGGGGAGCGGCACGTCCTTCATGCCCTCGCCGATGAAGGCCTGCGGCTCGGAGGCCGGGTCGGTCCGCGACGCTTCCTTGGCGGTGATGCACCCGCGCACTCGAGCGTGGAGATCCTCCCACGTGGCCGCCTTCGGGAGCTCGGTCAGGAGACAGCCGTCGTAGAAGGTATACCGGCGCTCGGGGCGGCAGCCGAACGACTTTCGATCCTCGCGCGCGGCAGTGAGGATGATGCGCTGGGGCCGCATGGTCGTGGCGCGGATGAAGGTTCCCGAGTGGCAGGCGGAGATGACGAGCACGGTGGGCGCCTCGCCGCAGGTGGCGGTGACGACCTCATCGAGCTCGTCGGGGGTGAGGATCTTGGCGCGCGGGTCCTGCGGCAAGCGCAGGCCCTTCGTGGTCCCGTGCGAGGTCGCGAAGAAGAGACACCCCTCGCCCGCGGACGGGCGGACCCAGGTCGGCAGCCGCCGCAGCTCCTCGTGAGTGGCCTGCGGCACGGTCGGCGAGACCTTGGCCCGGTCGGCGCTGAAGGTCGCCACCACCTGCACCCCGCGGCGCTCGAGGAGCCGGGCGAGATCGCGGGTGGCATTGTCGAAGACCGGGGCCGAGCTGTCGCCGGCGAGGAGGATCGCCTTCCACTGGATCTCGGCGGAGCCGGCGGCCGGCGGAACACGCAGGCATAGCGCGGCGATCACTACCAGCGCGCAGCCGATCCGCAAGGTCCTCACGATCTCCTCCCGGCCGGTCCACTATACTCGACCGATGGAGGGCTTCTACTCTCTCGATACGCTCATCCTGTTGCTGGTGGCCGTCCTCGTCTGCACCGCGCTCGCCCGCCGCATCCTGATTCCGGATCCGATCTTCCTCGTGCTGGGCGGGCTCGCGCTCACCTTCGTCCCCCGCCTCCCCGTCGTGCCTCTCGACCCGGAAATCGTGTTCCTGATCTTCCTGCCGCCCATCCTGTGGTCGGCGGCGTATTTCACCTCGCTCCGCGATTTCCGCCTCAATCTCCGTCCCATCACCCTCCTCGCGGTGGGACTGGTGGTGGTCACCACCGCCGCGGTGGCGGTGGTGGCGAGGGCCGTCATCCCGGGCATGAGCTGGCCGGTGGCCTTCGCGCTGGGCGCCATCGTGTCACCCCCGGACGCCGTCGCCGCCACCAGCATCGCCCGGAAGCTCCGCCTCCCCTATCGACTCGTCACCATCCTCGAGGGTGAGAGCCTGGTCAACGACGCCGCGGCGCTGATCCTGTATCGCGTGGCCATCGCCAGCACGGTGACGGGCGTCTTCGTGGCCACGGAAACCGTGTGGCAGTTCGTCCTCGCCGCGGCCGGGGGGACGATCATCGGCCTCGGGGTGGGATTTCTCGGCGCGCGGGCGGCGCGCTTGGTCGGCGAAAGCTTGCCCCAGATCGCCATCACTCTCCTCGCGCCGTACGTGGCCTGGATCCTGGCCGAGCGCTTTCACACCTCCGCGGTGCTCGCCTGCGTGGCGGGCGGACTCTATGTCCGGCAGGGATTCAGCGCCCAGGTCTCACCCATCACCCGCGTGCAGGCCCGCGCGGTCTGGGATCTGCTCCTCTTCATCCTCAATGGGCTCATCTTCATCCTCATCGGGCTTCAACTGGGGGCGATCCGCGAGGCCGGGCTGCCCGGCTCGGCGGGCAGCTTGCTCTGGCAGGGCGCCCTCATCAGCGCCGCCGCCATCGGGGTGCGGCTGGTCTGGGTCCCTCTCATCACGGTGATCCCGCGACTCCTGATTCCCGCATTGCGCCGCCGCGATCCCATTCCGCCGTGGCCGCATATCCTGCTGGTTTCCTGGATCGGGATGCGGGGCGTCGTCTCGCTCGCGGCCGCCCTCGCGCTGCCGGTGACGATCGCGGGCGGCGCGCGCTTCCCCTTCCGCGAGGAGATCATCCTCTTCACCTTCGGGGTGATTCTCTCGACGCTGGTGCTGCAGGGGCTGACCTTGACCCCCCTCATTCGCCGGCTGCGGCTGGCCGAGGACGAGACGCTGGATCTGGAAGAAGCCTGGGCGCGCGAGGCAGCGGCGCGGGCCGCGCTGACGCGGCTGGAGGAGCTGGCACGGGACACCGCTTCACGCCGGGAGGATCTCGACCGCCTCAAGGCCCTCTACGGCCAGCGGCTCGAGCGCGCCTCCTCGCTCTCGATGGACGATGGCAACGCCGTCGGTCGCGCCGCCTATCGCCGGCTCCGACACGAGACCCTCACCGCCGAGCGGCGGGCGCTGATTGCGCTCCGCGACGAGGGGGTGGTGAGCGACGAGGTCCTGCACCGGCTGGAAGGGGAGCTCGACGTGGAGGCCATTCGCATCGGGCTCGGAGAGATCTCGCTGGAGGATTGATGGCCCAGTGGACGCGCCCTCCGCGGCGCTTCCTTGACAGGGCCGCGGCAGGGATGGTATCGGGTCGCGTGGACGTACACCTCTCCCCCCGCCAGCAGGAGCTCATCTCGCTCGCCCGGGGCCTCGCCCGGGAGCGGTTCGCGCCCCGCGCCGACCGTCATGACCGGGAGGCCTCCTTCCCCTTCGATGACTACGCGGACTTGCGGGCGACGGGGCTCCTGGGCCTCTGCGTGCCCGAGCAGTTCGGCGGGCTCGGGGCGTCCTACGAGACCTACTGCCTGGTGGCGGAGCAGATTGCCCAGGGCAATGCCTCGACGTCGCTGACCTTCAACATGCACTGCCTGACCATGCTGATGATGGGGGTCATCGCCGACGCCATGCCCATGCCCGACCGGACGCGGGAGCGCCACGAGAAGCTCCGGGCCGAGAAGTTCCGGGAAGTGGTGCAGGAGGGCGTCTACTACGGCCAGCCGCATAGCGAGCCGGTGGAGCAGGGGCAAACCGATACCGCGCTCACCATGGGCGGGCGCCGCTTCGGGACCACCGCTCGCAAGGTGGACGGCGGCTACGTGGTGAATGGCCGGAAATTCTTCGTCTCTCTCGCGGGTGCCGCGCCCTACTTCGCCACCCCGGCCATCCGGCTTGGCGACGAGCCCTGGATCGAGCGCACGCTTTATCTCAAGGTGCCGAAGGACGCGCCCGGGGTGAGCTTTCCGGGCGAATGGGATCCCATGGGCATGCGGGGCACCGTCAGCCGGGACATGGTCCTCAAGGACGTCTTCGTCCCCGACGAAGGCGACGTGTTGCCGGCCGGCCTCTTCGGGGCCATGTACAATGCCTTCCCGCATCTCTCCCCGTTGACCTTCTCCGCGACCTTTCTCGGGATCATGCAGGCCTCGTGGGACTTCACGGTGGCCTACCTCACCGGGAAGATCCCCGGGGCGCCGGGCCTCCAGACCGAGGCCGCCACCAAGGGGCAGGCGGTGGCGGAGATGCTCTTCACCCTCGAGGCCGCGCGGGCGCTCTACTATCACGCCATCGCGGAGGCTCGGGTCGACGCGCCGGTGGCGGCGGTGCAGCGCGCGCGGGCCGCGCATGTCACCGTGCAACGCTCGGTGGTTACCCTCACCCAGGAGGCCATCCGGATCTGTGGCGGGCGCGCGCTGCTCAAGCGCTATCCGCTGGAGCGGTTCGCGCGCGACGCGCGGGCCGGCGCCGTCATGCGCCCGTGGACCCAGGACATCGCCACCCAGCAGGCCTGGGAGGTGGCGCTCGGCGTGGGGAGCGACGGCGGCCGCGGTTCTGGGGAATCCCCGCCCACCCGCGAAGGTCACTAGGCGCGAAGGTCACCAGAGGAGACGGCTCATGCCCGGACGGCTCGCGGAAAAGGTCGCGCTCATCACCGGCGGCGCCAGCGGCATCGGACGCGCCTGTGCGATACGATTTGCCCACGAAGGCGCCAAGGTCTGCGTGGCCGACCGCGACCTCGCCGCGGCCACCGACACCGCGCGAAAGATCGACGGCGACGGCCGGCGCGCGATCGCGGTCGCGGTGGATACCACGGACGAGGCGGCCAACGACGCCATGGTCCGGCGCTGCGTCGAGGCGCTGGGCGCGGTGGACATCCTGGTGGCGGCGGCCGGCGTCGGCAGCCCGCGCCCCGATCCCGGCTCCGCCCGCCCCCATACGGTGCTGAGCATCCCCACCGCCGACTTCCGGATGGTGCTGGACGTCAATCTCTGGGGCGTGCTCCACTCGAACCGCGCGGTGGCGCGCTGGATGGTGGCGCAGAAGCGGCGCGGCGGCAGCCTCATCAATCTCGCCTCCATCATGTCGCGCATGCCGTCGGCCGGCGCCGCCTACAGCGTGAGCAAGGCCGGCGTCTGGATGCTCACCAAGTGCCTGGCCCAGGACCTGGCGCTCCACGGCATCCGTGTCAACGCCATCGGGCCCGGCTTCATCGAGACACCCATGACGGCGGCGCTGCGCGGGGACGCCGCGCGCTCGGACTGGGCCATGAAGCTCACGCCCATGGGCCGCTACGGGACGCCGGAAGAGGTCGCGGCCACCGCGCTCTTCCTCGCCTCGGACGACGCATCCTTCTTCACCGGCGAGCTCCTGCATCCATCGGGCGGAGTCTTCGTCGACTGAGCCGGCGCAACCGAGCGAGGAGAGCGACATGACCGACATCCCCATGTATCACGAGGGCTCGCGCAGCCTTCAGGACCGCTACGCCACCCGCCGCCTCGCCGACCGCCTGGTGGAAGTGGTGGCGCATACGGGCTTCACCGACAAGGACCGCGAGTTCATCGAGAGCCGCCCGATGTTCTTCCTCGCCACCGCGGACGCGGAGGGCCGGCCCGACTGCTCGTACAAGGGCGGCCGGCCCGGCTTCGTCCGCGTGCTCGATCCGCACACCCTGGCCTTTCCCAGCTACGACGGCAACGGCATGTTCAAGAGCCTGGGCAATCTCTCCGTGAACCCGCAGGTCGGCATGCTCTTCATCGACTTCGAGCGCCCGAGCCGGCTGCGGGTGAACGGCCGCGCGGAGTGGCGCGAGAACGATCCGCTTCTCGCCGACTTCGTGGGGGCGCAGCTCGTGGTTCGCGTTCGCGCGGAAGCCATCTTCCCCAACTGCCCCCGCTACATCCACAAGATGCAGCAGGTCGAGACCTCGGAATACGCGCCTTGCGAGGGGCATACGCCCCCCATCCCCGAGTGGAAGACGCGCCCCGTCTTCAACGAGGTGCTGCCGCCGGGCGACCCCGCCCGGTAGCGCGCGGCTAGATCTGGCCGCGGTGGGCGAGGTACTCGGCCACCAGGAGAGCGCCGCGGGCGGCGCCCATCTTGGTGTTGTGGCTCACCAGCACGTACTTGATCCCGTTGGGCAGGGCCGGATCCACGCGCACGCGCCCCACCGAGGTCAGCATCCCCTGCTCGCGATCGCGGTCCAGCCGCGGCTGGGGGCGGAACGGATCCTCGCTCACGTCGATGAGGGCGGACGGAGCCGAGTGAAGCCCCAGCGCGAGGAACTCTCTCCCATGCTCGCGCAAGGCGCGCTTCACGTCATCCACGGCGGCGGCACGTTCGAGCGAGACGTTCACCGTC